>Ga0315906_10009669_pt1 | contig 11423 bp, 13 predicted proteins | sample LakEriMetagenome_4_FD_203526 | JGI IMG/M metagenome (GOLD analysis project Ga0315906, IMG submission 203526) | Freshwater fungal communities from buoy surface, Lake Erie, Ohio, United States - Buoy 2 MA122 | ecosystem: Environmental > Aquatic > Freshwater > Lake > Lake biofilm | place: USA... | reverse complement strand
TCACGCAGATCCATCGACAGGGCTCGTGTCATGTCTGCCGGCCTCCTGTCCGGCCGACACAAACGGAATCACAAGCCGCCTGAAGCGGGAATCCCCCAGATTCAGCTGGAGCTGCGTTTGCTCTAACTCGCACAGGCCAGCGCTCCGGCGCCTGCAACTGATATCGGAGCATCACGCAACCGATGGCGGATTGCCACGTTCTGTCTCGGCAATTCCCTGCCTGAAAGGAACTTCCATGGTTACGACAACCGGCCACACGAGCGCTATCCGCGCAACCAAGGTCATCGGCACGAACGTCTACAATCCGTCCGGCGACAAGATCGGCAAGGTCGAGGACGTCGTTCTCGACAAGTCTTCAAACAACATCATGTTCGCAGTCGTCGGCTTCGGCGGCTTCCTCGGCATGAACGAAAAGTTCCACCCGCTTCCGTGGTCCACACTCGACTACGAGAAGGGCCGGGATGGCTATGTCGTCAGCATGACGAAGGAGCAGCTCGAAGCTGCCCCCTCCGACGGCATCGACGAGCTGACGCGCGGCGATGGCAACACCACGCTGCGCGACGAAGTATACGACTACTACAAGGCCCCCCGCTACTGGCAGTAGCCGCCGGCCCCACGCGCTCCGGACCGTGATCTCTGGGTCCAACCTGATAGCGGTCCGGCGGACCGGGTGGACGTGCAGCCCGCCCGGTCCACCTGAAGACGGGGCCCGGGAAGCATCGCTTCCCGGGCCTTTTCTATCCTCACGTCGGAGAAGAGAAGTGCGTGGCGTTCAACCTGCGGTCGCGCCAGCCACGGCCGCAACCGCATCCTTGTTCCACTTGTAGATGCGCCGGATGCTGCAAGAGCCATCATTGTAGCGTGCATCGGTCACCAGCTTATCCCCGGTCGACAGGCAGGAGCTGCCGCCCCGTGACACCAGGCCGATATTTAGGAACGCATCGCGCGGATTGCACGTCCCGATCAGCTCCAGCTTGTATTCGTCGTTCAACCTCGCCTCGACGATCACGGAGCGATTGTCGTTTTCACGCCAGTTGCGGATCTGCTGGGCGAAGCAGATGTTGTTGACCTCCTCGCCCTGCCGTGGGTCAGGCTTGGCGTCTGCCGTGTCGACTGGCGGTGTAGCGCAACCGGCGAGCAGCGCGGCTGCAGTGGCGGCGAAGAGAAACTTGGCGTTTTTCATCATGGGACTTCCCTCGTCAGGGTCGCGCAGGCTGTCTCTTTCTGCCTGAACGGCTGGTCAACACGATACACGCCTTTACGCGCCTGGCCCAGCCTCGGGACCGGACGACAGCTGCATCGCATCGCCCCACGGTGCATGCGGGAACCCCGCCGGGCCGCGCCGCGTTGGAACACCGGACCCGGGCGGACAGCAAACATGGCAATACGTAAGCGCGCTTCGAACTTTGCGGGCATCGCCGCTCAGGAGCCTTTCCTGATCGTCGGTCGCAATCCCCAACTCGTATCCGCCGTAAGCCTCGCCGTAATGGGCGTGCTTGCCGTTTGCGTCGCGCTCCGCGCCGGTCAGGGCTTCGTCGTGCCGATTGCCATGGCGCTGGTGTTTGCAGTCCTGCTGGCGCCGCTATGCCGCCTGCTCGAGATGATCTGGATACCGCGGCCGCTCGCAGCCGTATTCAGCCTGGTTACCGCAGGGTTCGTCGCCTGGATGGCGTTTTCCCTGATCGCCGAACCCGCCTCGCGTCTCATGGAAGACGCGCCCGCGATGATGAAGCGCGCCGAACGCCACCTTCAGGAACTGCAGGCCCCGTTGAAGCCGCTCACGGACATATCGAAGGAGGTCGAAGGTCTCAGCATCGTCGATCCCGAGACGCCGGCGTCGCGCAGGGTCGTCATGCAGGAGCAAGGCCTCGCCAGCTCGATCGTGGCGACTGCAGGCGGCGCAGTCGTCCAGACTGGCTTCGTTTTCATCCTGTGCTTCTTCCTCCTGCTGACCCGCGAGGAATTCCGCATCAAGTACATCGCCTTCCAGCGGACGCTGGCCGGCCGCGTGCGCGCTGCCCGCGTCTTCCGCGATGTCGGGCGACGCGTCACCGGCTACATGCTGACATTCTCGATCATCAATCTCGTCGTTGGCGTCGGCACAGGACTCGCCTGCTGGCAACTCGGCTTGCCCGAACCGATAATGTGGGGCGGCCTCGCCTTCATCACCAACTTCATTCCCTTCCTCGGCCCCGCCATCATGATGGGCCTGCTGGGCATGGCGGGCCTCGCGACATTCGAGACGCTGATGGAAGCGTCCTTCCCCCTGCTCGCCTTCATGGCGGTCAGCTTTCTCGAGGCCAACATCATCACGCCAACCGTCGTCGGCAAGCGCATGACGCTCAACCCGCTGGCCATCATCCTCGTCGTGTCGTTCTGGATCTGGCTGTGGGGCCCGATCGGCGGCGTGGTCGCGCTGCCGCTACTGATCATGTTCAAGGTGATCTGCGATCACACCCCGCCGCTGCGCGTCATCGGCGCCCTCATCGGCGCGCCGCTTGTCCGCGACACCCGCATCAAGGACGAAATCGCCGCGCAGACCATCCCACACCGCAAGCTAGGCAGCCACGAGCCAGAAGCAACTGAGGGCGATGCAATCAAGGCGCAGGTTGCCGTTGTCTGATCGAAGGGGCGTTCAGCGCGCCTTCGGCGCAATGGCGGCCAGTGGCTTCACCAGCGCCTTGGGCGCCACCGCGCGATAGCTCTGGTCGATCCAGCCTTTCATCGTATCCAACTCGACGTCGCTCCCCGCAGTCAGCCGCGCTGTCACCCAGCCAGACTTTCCAAGCCTAAATCCCGTCGGCTCGGCCCACGCCAACGTCAACGCCATTTCCGACGAGACCGGCAGTTTCACCGTCATCGAGAACGCTTTCGGACTCTCGGCCCCGCCAAACGCCGCGAACATCTTGCCCCTTACCTTGACGGCGTCGTGGCCCCAAGGATGCTGCAGCACGGCTTCGGGATAATTCAGCGCGAATGTGATCAGCTTCTTCTCGGCCTGCTTGACGGAAACCTTCGCCATCGCGATCCCTCACATATGCAGATGCGCATCGAATACCGCGACAACCCCATCCGCACGCCCATCACGCCCTGGGCGCATCGCGCGGTGGATGGGCCCTACTGGTCGGCCACTGTGTTCGATCCGCCCTGCCCGCGTCCAGTCCACGGCAAGGGCTATCCGGTCTGGTTCATCGACCATCGCGGCCGTTCGCTTGTCTTCGCCTCGCCAGAGGAGATTGCGCATGTGATCGACGTGCTCTCGCGGAAGATCCTCCCCAGCTCGCGCGAACTCGGCCAGCCCTACCTCGCCGTCAACAGTCACTGGCTCTCGCGCCTGCACGCGAGCTTCAAGCCATGGAAGGTCCGGCAGGAGCTTGTGAAACGCCTGCGGCAATACCCCGAGCCTTGAAGGGGCTTCTCTAGCTGAGCGTTGATTTTCTTGAGCTACAAACTGACGGTCTGTGGAGGCGCAACATGACAATCCAGACCGACATACAACTCTGCCGCCTGATCTATATCAGCTCCGCTTCGAGCCGTTTCCCGTAAGCCGAGCTCGATCAGATCCTTGCAGTCTCGCGCAGCAACAATTCGGCGCGCGGTCTGACGGGCATGCTGCTCTTCCACGACGGGTGCTTCTTCCAGGTGCTCGAGGGCGGCGCCGACACGCTCGAGCGAACCTTCGCCACCATCTCGCGAGACACCCGGCACAGCGCGACTGGCTCATCGACCTCACAGTACGTGCCGCCGACGACGATCCGGCGCCGCTCTCGGAGCTGGCCCAGGTCAATGTCCACATCGAATTTTTCCTGTCGACCTTCCGCGAGTTCGCCTGATACGGCAGGTCGCTGCCGCACTCGCGATATCGGCGTTTGATCTTGCGCAATTCATGAGCACCCGGAACAGTCCTCTCTCGGACTTCAGGGGATGACGGGCATGAAACGCGCGATCGGACTTGGTTGCATGCTAGCGTTCGCTGGTTGCGCGATCACGCCAGCGCCCTCCTCTCCTGACGGGTACATCGGCGGCGGGGCTGGCGATCTTCGGGTCCTGCTCGACGACCGCTGCCCACAGGCCGCCCCGCCACCGGTCATGCCTGATCGCGGCTCGCCGGACGCTGGCGCAGGACCGGAAGACTACAGCCTGCCCGGCCTCGCGCTCAGCATGATCAGCAATATCGGGGGCATCGCCTTCGAGTCATTCGGCAACTATCTCAAGCGCGCTGGCCAGGATGACGTCACCCGCTCCGTCGGCGCCAATGGCGGCCTGTTCTACACCAGCCCAGGCAACGGCGACGTGTCGATCAATCCGGCCATGCGCTGCATGTACATCGTCCGCAATGGCTACGGTCCCGAACCGCAGGCGCTTGCAGAGACACTGCCGCCGGATCTACGCGAGATGTGGACGCGGCTCAAGCTCACGCGGACGCCCGATCTGTTCGCGATCGGCTACATCGAGACATCAGGCGACATCGGCGGCGGCGCCCTGACAGCCTCGAACGGCGACACAGCCGACACCGGCGCGCCGGCCTTCTGGAACCCCGCGATCTCGCCGCCTTACTTCCGGCTGAAGCTGGACCGGCTTTACATCAACCGCTTCCAGTCTATCGGCGCAGCACCGACGCGTGACCTCGCGCTGATCGTGAACTACGGGCTCGCCACGACGCGCACCGTTGCGAACGCCCAAGGGCCTGACGCCGGCGCCCCCGAACTCGCCGCAAAATTCGCGGTCGGCGGCATCCGCCTCCCTGGGGCGCGCGCAGGCGACTACAAGGACGCGGCGCTGACGGCGCTGCAATCAGGCTGGATGCCCGTGCCCGGCGTAAAGTCCTACGACCCGCGCGCAACAGTCGACGTCGTCGCCTATGTGGTGGAATTCGCACCCGGCAATCCGATGCTGGAAGACATCGGCGAATACCTCGCCGGCCCGGACGTTCGCCGCAAGGTGGAGAGCGTGATCAGCGAAGCAACTGGCGCGAGCGACTGACCGCTAGCCCACGATCAGCTTCAGCGCCCGCTCATCCCCACGGCCCAGCGCCTTGATCGCGCTCGCTGCGATGGAGCGCGCATCCAGCCCCGCAAACTCGTACATCTTCTCCGGACTGTCATGGTCCTGGAACACGTCGGGCAGCGTTAGCGTGCGGATGCGCAGGCCATTGTCGAGCAGGCCGCGCTCGGCCAGCGAATGCAGCACAAATGCGCCGAAGCCGCCCCGTGCGCCCTCCTCGATCGTGATCAGCACTTCGTGGTTCTTGGCAAGCTGCGCGATCAGCGCCTCGTCGAGCGGCTTGGCGAACCGCGCGTCGGCAACTGTCGTCGACAGCCCCTGCTTGTCCAGCATGTCCGCCGCACGCAGGCATTCCTGCATCCGCGCGCCATAGGAGAGGATCGCAACCGCTGTGCCCTGCTTGACGATGCGGCCCTTGCCGATCTCCAGCGGCTGCGGATCGTCGAGCATCTGCAGGCCAATGCCCTCGCCGCGCGGATAGCGGAATGCGCTCGGACGATCGTCGATCGCGTGCGCTGTCGCAACCATGCGCTGCAGCTCGACCTCGTCGGCCGCCGCCATCAGCACCATGCCCGGCAGCGCGCCAAGGAATCCGATATCGAACGTACCCGCGTGCGTCGCGCCATCGGCGCCGACAAGGCCCGCACGATCGAGCGCAAACCGCACCGGCAGCTTCTGGATCGCCACGTCGTGCACGACGCTGTCATAGCCGCGCTGCAGGAAGGTCGAATAGATCGCCGCAAACGGCTTCATGCCCTCAGCGGCAAGACCCGCGGCAAATGTCACTGCGTGCTGTTCAGCGATGCCAACGTCGAAGCAGCGTTCCGGAAACTTCTCGCCGAACAGGTCGAGGCCGGTGCCCGACGGCATCGCCGCGGTGATGCCGACCACCAGCGGATCCTTCTGCGCCAGGCGGACCATCTCCTTCGCGAAGACTTTCGTGTAGCTCGGCGGCCCGGCTTTCGCCTTGGCCTGCTCGCCCGTCACCACGTTGAACTTGGAGACGCCATGATACTTGTCGTCGGCATTCTCGGCAGGGTCATACCCCTTGCCCTTCTGCGTGACGACATGGACCAGCACCGGCCCGTTCTGCATGTCGCGTGCATTCTCCAGCACGTCGACCAGCGCATCCATGTCATGCCCGTCGATCGGGCCGATATAATAGAAGCCCAGTGCGTCGAACATGTCGCCGCCCATGTTGAAGTTGCGGATCGAATGCTCCGCCTTCTTCACGATGCCCTCGATGCCGATCTTCCGCGTCACCCGCTTGGCGAGCTTGCGCACCTTGCGGTAGCCCTTGGACGACACCGTGCGCGACAGGTAATGGCTGACCGCGCCGACCGGCGGGGCGATCGACATGTCGTTGTCGTTGAGGATGACGATCAGCGGGGCATGCATCGCGCCAGCATTGTTCATCGCCTCGTAGATCATGCCTGCGCTCATCGCGCCGTCGCCGACAACCGCGATCACACGGTTGTCGCGATCGAGCAGGTCGCGCGCCACGGCGAAGCCGGCGGCTGCAGACACCGACGTGCCCGCATGGGCCGCACCGAACGGATCGTATTCGCTCTCGTCGCGCTTGGTGAAGCCGGACAGGCCGCCGCCCTGGCGAAGCGTGCGGATGCGCGAGCGGCGCCCGGTCAGGATCTTGTGCGGATAAGCCTGGTGGCCAACGTCCCACACGAGCCTGTCCGCCGGCGTGTCGAACACGGCATGGATGGCGACGGTCAGCTCGACAACGCCCAGACCAGCCCCGAGATGCCCCCCGGTCACCGATACCGCGCTGATCGTCTCCGCGCGCAACTCGTCAGCGATCTGGCGAAGCTCGGCCTTGTTCCGCCCTTTAAGGTCGGCAGGCGACTGGATCTGGTCGAGCAATGGTGTCGCTGTGGTCATGCCATATCCCTGTCCGCGCATTCGGGATCATTAATGGCGGCGGTTGAGTACAAAGTCGACCGTGTGAAGGAGAGATGTCGCCCTCGACCCGAAGGACGCCAGATGTTGTTTCGCCTGGGCGGCGAGATAGAGCACCCTGTCCTGGGCTCCTTCGACCCCCAGCAAGGACACAAAGTTCATTTTCCCCGCGTCGAGGTCCTTGGAAGTCGCCTTGCCAAGGATCGAAGGATCCCCCTCCACATCTAACAGGTCGTCCACAATCTGAAAAGCCAGCCCCAGGTCGTTTGTATAGCCTGAAATGGCATGCCGCTCGGCCTCGGTCGCGCCGCCCAGCAGCGCCCCGACCTCACCGGCCAGCGTGATCAGCGCCCCGGTTTTCAGTCGCTGCATCCGTGTGAGCACCTGCAGCGGTTCCTCGCCATCGGCCATCGGGTGCATGTCGATCATCTGCCCGCCGACCATGCCGCGCGCACCCGACGCCAGCGCCAGCCGCTCCACCAGCTTGCACCGCATGGAGGCGTCGCGATGCGTCTCCGGCGAAATCATGATCTCGAATGCCAGCGCCTGCAGCGCGTCGCCCGCCAGCACGGCTGTGGCCTCGTCGAAAGCCTTGTGCACCGTCGGCTGGCCGCGGCGGTAATCGTCGTCGTCCATGCACGGCAGGTCGTCGTGGATCAGCGAGTAGGCGTGCATGCACTCGACCGCAGCCGCACCGCGCAGCAGCGCCTTCTCCTGCGCGCCGAACATGCGGCCGACTTCGATGGTGATGAACGGACGGAGGCGCTTGCCCTTGCTCAGCGCGCCATGCCGCATCGCGCGCATCAGCTGAGCTTCCGGCCCCGACGCAGGCGGGATCAGCTGGTCAAGCGCGACCGTGATGCGGTCCGCCACCTCGTTGAGCCGCTGCTCGAATGCCGGGTTGATCGTGTAGATCACTTGATCACCCTGAATCTTGCCACTGCCGATCGATGACTAAAGATCATCAGCGGGTTCCAGTCCCTTTGCGCCGTCCGCGGCGACCTTGACCTTCTCGATCTTCAGCTCCGCCTCTTTCAGCCGCTTGTCGCAATACGCCTTCAACGCAGCGCCGCGCTCATAGATGCGGATCGAGTCATCCAGCGGCACATCGCCGGCTTCCAGCCTGTGCACGATCTGCTCGAGTTCGCGCAACGCGTCCTCGAAGCTCATGGTTGCAATATCAGGTCCGGCCTCTGCCTTCGCCATGCCCGCCTCCAGAAGGTTGTGCACCATAGGCGCATCGAGCCATGAGGCAAGCGCGCGCGCTGGAGATGCAACCCTGCCTACCGCTTCTGATAAATCCTGAACGACCAGTATTTGTCGCCGCCGTCGTGGACGTTCGCCCAGCCGCGCTTCTTCAACTGCGGCCGCAACATGCGGTTGAACCAGCCGTGCGCGGCAAGCACCACATCGCGCCCGCCGCTTTCTTGTGCTGTCTGCACCAGCACCTCGGCCGCCTTCGCCGCGCGGCGCTTGGCGTCGCTGACATGTTCCTCGCCGCCGCTATGCCCCAGCATCCAGAGCAGGCGTGCAATCTTGTTCCAGTTCTTCGGCCGCATCGGAAAGATGCCGAGCTTCGGCGCAGGCAACGGCGCCTCGTTGAACATTGCATCGTGCTTTACATCGCGCCCGCGCCCGAGCTGGCCCGCCGTCTCGATCGCCCGCCGTCGCGCGCTCGACATGATGATCGCGTCATCGCTGATCTGGCTCAGCAGCGCCTCGGGGCACCGCTGCCCCTCCTTGAGGGAACTGAGCTCGTACTTCGCCCACCACGCCTTGTAATCTTTCCAGCCCATGGGCGGGCCTTCCTTGGGAATCACCTGCGGGCGTCCATGGCGCACGACGATGATGCGCCCGGGAGGCGCGGCCTTGGCGGGCCGGTCAGATGGCCGGTCAACAGGTTTGACGACTGCGTCCATGCGCAAGGGCTTTAGCGCCTCGCGCCAGAAAACCAACTGGCTTGTGTAGCGAAGCCCGGGAACTCCCGGAAAACCGCCCTAGTTTCAGAACGGCGCTACCCGCAGGGCAGCCTTCAGGGCTGTCCGCATGCGGCCAATCGCCGGATCCTCCCCCAGCGCCCGCCGCACCCCGCGCAGCTGCCCGCCCGTGCTGGTCTCGACCGCCAGTATGACGTCCAGCCGCCGCCGCGTCCGCCCTGCCAGCCGCGAGGCGGCGCCGAATCGCCCCTGCTCCATCGCGTGCAGAAGCCCCGCCGCCATCGCCCGCGGCCCGCCAGCCAGCCCTGCCGCCGTCACCACGCCGTCGTCGACGGGCGCATAGAACGACGCATAGTGCTTCTTGTAGTGGTCCTCGCCCGTGCCGAGAACAACCGTCCGAACGCCAGAAGCCGCCGCGCGCTCCAGCAAACGCTCCTGCAGGACCAGCCCCGGCGAGCACGAGGCGAACGCAGGATCATACCCGGCAATCCAGCCATGCACCGTCGCGCCGCTGCGCAGCCCGAACTCAGCCGCCGCGATCTTTCCGCCATAGCGGAGGATCGCCATCACGCCGCCCAGGCCCTCGCCCGACGCCGATGCGCATTCCTCCAGAAGCGCGCGCGTCCAGCGTGCACTGAGCACGTCGTGCCGACGCGTGCGCGCGAACTGCTCGCGCTTCCAGGCGATCAGCGTGGCCAGGTCTTCCGGCATCGCTTCACCGAACGTCACCGCTTCCGCGCCAAAATCCTTTTCTCCCTGCCGTGCAAGGCGGCGCATCTTCTTGAAGTGTTTCGGATGCAGCTCGCGCTGCGCCTCCAGCCACGCGTCGAACCCGCCACGCAGGTCGGCCACCGCTGATCCTTCGCGCGCACGCACCTTCACGCCGCTCAGGCCTGCCGCGCCAGACCACCCGCTGAATGTGTAGGCCGCAACGCCGGCCCGCCCCAGCGCCTGCGGCAGCAGCGCCCGATCGTCTACCGCGCCGATTGGCCCGTTCACATCGCACATCGGCGCGCCAAGCGGCCGAGCAAGACCCGACGCCGCAACCTGCATCGGCAGGACAAGCCGCACACATTCCGCGGCATCGCGCACGAGCAGCACACGCGCATCCGCACGCACGCGCCCGACGGCCTGCGCAAACTCCGGCGTCAGAAATGGATTGTCCAGCCTTGCATCCGCCACGCACAGCGCTCGCCACGCGCCGACATCAGCTCCGGTCAATTCAGAAGGATGCCTAAGGGAAACCTGCATCAACCCAACCCGCGCTCGCGATCACCTCGCAGCGGGGCTTTCTAACGCGTTGACGCTTAATTCCGGCGCTAGCGGATCGGTCGAATTTTATCGATTGGCGGATCGGCGCCTACAGCCCCTTCCAGAGCCGCCCTTCAGGGCATTCCGCGCCCGGCGCCTGCTTGCAGCCGTGGAGGGTGAACAGCACGGTCTCGGCGCGGCCGATCAGATAGTCCATCGGCACATAGCCGACCGCGTCATTGCTCCGGTCTTCCGAGAGGCTCGCGCCCCTCAGCGGCCAGGCTTCCGGGAACTGCGTCGCAAGCCTGCGATGGCCCGATGGCGCGCGGCTGTCTTCGGAGTTGTCGCGATTGTCGCCCATCATGAAAACATGCCCGGCAGGCACCGTGAAGCGGGGCGTTTCATCCAGCGCCATCGAGTCCGAGAATTCGTGGATCAGATAGGTCTTCGTGTTCTCGCCCTCGCCGGTCGGAATCGTCTCGCGATACTCCGTGGCCGTCGCGATGCTCATATTGTCGTCGGGCACATAGGTGGTCGTCCGCACGCGTTCGCGGGACACCTCCGCATCGTTCAGGAACAGCCGCCCGCCCTTCACCTCGACAGAGTCCCCCGGCAGGCCGATCAGGCGCTTGATCATCACCTTGTTGGTGTCGAACGGATGCTGGAACACGATCACGTCGCCGCGCTTCGGCGTCGAGCCGAACCAGCGCTCTTCCGGGTTCTTCCCGTCATCGCCGATCACCATCAGGCCAAGCCCGAACGGGATCGAGTTGCGGTTGTAGCCATAGGCGAACTTAGCCACCGCCACCCGGTCGCCGACCTGCAGCGCCGGCACCATCGATTCCGACGGGATCGACCGCAGCTCGTAGACGAAGGTGGAGAACACCAGCCAGAACGGCACGAAGATGGCGATCGTCATCGCCGTCTCGCGGAACTCATGGAACAGCTTCTTCTTGAGGCCCGGCTTGGCCTCGGCCGCAGCCTCAGCCGTGGCGGCCGGCTGGCCGTCTGCCGGCCGCTCAGTCGAGGTGTCGGTCATCTACAGGTCCCTGGGGCCTTTTCGGGCGCGAAAAGGCCCACGCAGCCGCTTCCGCAATTACGAGGGGTTATACGTTATGTCTCCGCCCCAGTCGTCAAGACGCCCGCCTGTAGAGCGTTGTCCCGCCATCCTGTACGGACGTCACCTGCCCGCGACGCTTCAGGCAGTTCAGGTGCGCCATGGTCTCGCCGGTGGCCATCCCCAGCACGTCCGGACCGATTGCCCGGGCAAAGACCGCCCCGAAAAGGTCCACCGCCCGTTTCGGCGTATCCAGCCGC
>Ga0315906_10009666_pt1 | contig 11425 bp, 11 predicted proteins | sample LakEriMetagenome_4_FD_203526 | JGI IMG/M metagenome (GOLD analysis project Ga0315906, IMG submission 203526) | Freshwater fungal communities from buoy surface, Lake Erie, Ohio, United States - Buoy 2 MA122 | ecosystem: Environmental > Aquatic > Freshwater > Lake > Lake biofilm | place: USA... | reverse complement strand
ACTTCTCGGAGTCTTCTTCGATACATCCTTCACGGGGTCTGGCGCACGAATTCTTCGCTTCGCGGATACTGATTCAGCGGCTCAGAAGGCTGGAATTCCGGTCGGCGGTGTCATCACTCGCGTCGACAACTTCAAGATCAACGATCTTCTTGATGCGATCATCCGCATCCGCTCCTATGCACCAGGAGATACAGTCAGGGTAACCGTTGTGGCCCCTAACGGCAGTACGACTACTTACCCCGTAGTACTCGGATCGGCTCCTTCAAACTAACTCCTCTTCCTCACTTTTCGTGAAGAAGGTGCGCCAGATCGCAAGGCCGACTACATACGCCGGACCGATGATGAGTACTGGCTTCAACTCATCGGGTCCATTAGGGAATTCAAGCGAGAGTACCGTCATCGCTGTGAAGTAAATGGTAGTGATCGAAAGAGTGAGTGGACGCAAGGTCCGTACCTTCACAAGATGTGGGAACTTGATCGTAGTCAACTGCACGATGCAGATGATGACCGAGATGATCAGGATCCATCGGTGACTCACATCGAGGATCAAGAAGGATGGAATGACGAGGTTCCATGACGCAGGGAATCCATTGAAGAAGTGATCATCAGTCTCTTGGTCGCTTCGAGCGAACCAGAGCGCACTGGTGAAGAGGATGAGACCAGCGATGGTGATCTCCCAACCTTCAAGAAGCATCTTGAGTTGGATCATCAAGACAACCGGAACGACCACGCAGGTCACATAGTCGACGACGAGATCAAGGGTATGACCATTTATCTGAGGTGCGTGCGTCTTCACATCCCATTTTCGAGCGATGGGGCCATCGAAACCATCAAGGACCTGGCAAACGATCAACCAGATAAGGCCTTCTTGAATCCGTCCATCAAGGATTGCGGCAAGTGAGAGGAGTCCTGCAATCGCACCCAGAGCGGTAAAGGCATGGACGCTGAAGCCTACGAGAGTCAATCTTCTTTGGCTTAAGCCCATAGCAAGGAAGGGTAGTGCCCGACTCTTGCGCGCCGTATTAGACTTTCGAACCTACTCGGGTCTTTGCGAGAAATCACCCTCGAAAGTCACTGCGAGTAAGCGCCCGTAGCTCAACGGATAGAGCATCTGACTTCGGATCAGAGGGTTGGGGGTTCGAGTCCCTCCGGGCGCGCATCAGGCGCAAAAACGATTCAGATCAAACATCCTCACTTACTCCATAATCTGAAGAACATAGGTGAAATGAGCATTTCACAGAGTCCTCACACGATCGTCAAAGAGCGAGTCACAGAAATCGTACGTAGGTTCTTGCTGTGCCAAACGACACCCAATTGGTCTTCTCCGGTGGTACCGGAAGAAGTGGAACAACAATTGTTGGAAAACTTTTTGCCAAGCACCCAGAAGTACGTGGTGGACTCCCGTATGAAGTCCGTTTCATCAATGACCGCTTTGGCCTCTTAGATCTATGTTTTGGGATTGAAGACTATGGGAGTCTTTGGAAGAGGTTTTCAACTTCTTTATACATCAACTATGTATCCCCCAGAAATCGAAGATTACTAGTCAACAAGTTTGAGGAATGCTTTCGAGGCAAGTGGTGGGAAAGAAGGAACCGGATTGATGAGTTATCTGGTCTCTTTCGAAGTATTACATTGAAAGACCGAGAAGAAATATTGGAAATCTTCAAGCGTCAGTTTCCACGAGATCACATTCAGGCATCGAGGAACTTCGTCTCTGACTTTCTCAATCGTCAACGCCACAATCAAGGAGAGAAGATTTGGATTGATACTACTCCCCTCAACATCTCCGTCTCTGACCGCATTTACCTTCTGTTTCCGCAGGCAAAGTTTGTGCATATGAAACGAGATGGCCGAGATACCGTAGCCTCAGTCCTTAAGGAGAAGTGGGGCCCCAAAAATCCTCAAGCAGCCCTCCGGTGGTGGGAACACCGAATGATGATTTCTTTACGCGCCTTACGAGCGATTCCAGCAAGTCAGGTCTTGGAGATCAATTTGGAAGATCTCGTCGTTAGGGATCGAGAGACGAATTATGATCGCTTGTTGGACTTTATTGGGGTCGCTGATTCTAAAGAAATGCGAACTTACTTCGATCAGAATATGCCCTCCGACCGTGTCCACATTGGAAAGTATCGGAATGAAATTTCAGACTGGAAGAAGCTTGATCAGGCCTATGAAGCCAGCCTGGAGCGACTGGAGAAGTTGTTCTGAATTTCCAAACTTATGCGCAGTGATTTCTTTAGGTTACTCTTCGATAGACTTTCAGTGACTCAACGGATAGAGCGTCTGGTCTGCTGACTTCTGCCAAGAATGTCAGTGACTCAGTGGAGTTCTAGATGGCCTGAGGCCCTAGAACTACACAAACTTCGGATCAGAGGGTTGGGGGTTCGAGTCCCTCCGGGCGCGCTCTACTTCATCTTGAATCCTTTCGGACACTTGGCACCTGGTGTCACGAGAACTTTCTTCAGCTTGCCCTTCGCGCACGTGATCGAAATCTTCTTTGGAACGAGGGCGGTTTGATTTTCGCGAGCGCTGGCTGCTTTCGCTTCTGCTTCTGCTTTTGACCGAGCCTCAGCCTCTTCCTTGGCTTTCGCTTCTGCTTTAGCAGTTGCTTCTTCAGCAGCGACTCGTTCGGCCACGAAGTCCTCGGCCTTCTGGATGAGTTCTAGATGCTTATAAATCTGAGAGGAGTATTGAAGGCCACCGCGACCGTCGTAGCCACCTCCGAATCCACAGCCATATGTCCTCTCCCCGGTTCCAATAACGGAGAGATAAATCAATTCACCGTTGTACATCGTGGTGAGAGACCCTCCAGAGTCACCACCACACATTCCAGTCTTTCCTGGGCTGAAGAAAAGCAACTGATCCTTGAAAAGTGGACGAATCTCATACCCCAGTAACTCTTGAAAATCAGTAGCAGGTCTCAAGGTTGCATCAACGCTTCGAGGCACGAGTGATGTCATCGGCCTATTGGTCTTGCAAGGAGGTTTCTCTCCTTCACCGCATGCGTCGATGTAGTTACCATAACCGTGCAATTTGACTGGAGATCTCTTCTCAACAAGTTCACGCTCGATCTCAGGTGTCATCAAGCGCGCTGGACCAACCTTGATCAGATCCTTCTCCAGAACAAGAACAGCAAAGTCGTTCACATCACCCTCTCGGTTGGCAATATATCCCGGAGCAGCAAATCTTTTGATGACTCTGACTCCACTTACCGCGTCAGCAAGACTTGAATTAGGTTTTCCTACCGAAAGATCAGGGCGAAAATCAATCATCTCACCCTTGTCATTGAAGGTCACCGCGGTGTGAGCAGAAGTGAATACGATTCTTGATGAATAGAGAAAGCCCGAGCCATCTGAGTACGTTGATGTTGGGTCTCGCAATAGCGGAACAATCCTCTCGTTGCTGAAGTCCTCAATGCCGGGGAGACTGCCATGGGCGACAGGTGAATGTGGCAGGACAAACGCCATCACGAGGGTTGCAGAGAGTGCTATTGATGCTCTCATGGGCAAAATTCTACGGCTTATCAATGATGAAAGACGTTAGTATTGTGGTCATGATTCGCAGAGTTAGCTTGCTGACTCTAGTTCTAATACTTCTCTCGTCGAGCACTTTTCCGAGTAATGCGACCTTTACAGTTCCCGATGATTTGCCGATCGCTGACGACATTGTCTATCAGACCATTGTGGACGGTGGTGCATTTGGTAACGATGCCTTCTCGTGGATCCAAGCTTCGGTTCTACCAAACCGTACGACTGGGCTCGGGGGCTCAAATCATCTCTGCACAAGTTTCGATGATGAGAATTGTCGTAGCAAGGACGCCATCTTTGGCCACATAGTCCTTCCTCCATGCTCTGCGACCGTGAGAGTTGGTTGTATAGATGGGCTTGAAGTCGGTAAGAGCAGTTCTACTTTGAAACCTGCGTCCCTTCTCTTTCAAGGCGTGGGTGATCAGAAAGTTCAAGCAAGTCCTCGTGCATCAGTTCCCGCTGGCGGAGCAGTGAGTCTTTGGCGTAGTGAGGGAATGGGTGACTACCTAGTTTTGGCAAATATCACCTATCAACTTTCGAAGGGTCAAGAGAAAGCCTTCATATCGAACTTTCAGGCGAACTTGATTCCTACCTCTTACATTCAGGACTCAAAGTACATCGCACCGTCCATGATCCAAGTTCAAGATGGTGATAAGACGAATATCACCTGGAACAATCGAGGACAGAACTTGGCTCCGATGAATAGAGATTGCCTACTTGTAACTGACGGATACTGCTTCTCTCGCGAGGAGTTTCAAGAGGGTACACAGGCGAAGTTGGCACTCCGTGTCCCGAATGACGTTACGGGGTGGCTATTCGGTCGGATGAAGACTCCGACGATTGATGTCAAAGCCATTGATTCAAGTAGCAATCTACTTACAGTCGAAGCCACCAGTACTGTCGTGCCTAATCTCATTGGTAGCGCTCCGAAGTCACAGGTGCCAAGCAATCCAGGATTGCTGAAGTGGGCTCAATCCTTCTTCTACCCTGGCGACGGCTTCCTTGAGCGCAATCTTGCTGCCAAGGGATCTTGGGGCGGTCATTCGAGTGGCACCAATAAGTTGGAGATCTTCACGTGGTGGGGCGAGGCACTCAAGGCATACGGTGGTCGTGACAAGCGTTTTGGCACCTCCTCTCGGTGGATGTTTGGATCCACCTCCATGTTTGAGTACAGCAATCAATGTTTCGCAGACAAGACAAAGCTGATCGGTCTCGTCACCACTAATGCTCCCTTCTATGAATCTGGTCCACCAAAGTTGGTTGACGGCGCCTTGAACTACGTGGTTGCTGGACCACATCACCTTGCTGATGGAAAGACTCTCTTCAAAGGTATTTATGACCTTTCGATTCGATCAGAGGCGGCTCGATGCATCTATAACTTCACAGAGGCACCACTTCGCGCTGAAGTTTCAGTCACGGCATCTGACGGGTCAACCCAGGATGTTGCCGTCGAAGCGATGACGGAGAGGAATGGCTGGATTCACCTTGGTGCCTACAACTTCCACTTCTCTTCACCGACAGTTAAGGTCAAATTCGTCCAGGACAAAGTAGTGGCGACTCCAACTGCATCAAGTCCAAAGAAGAAAGATGCACCTCTAGTTGTGAGTAAGCCACGCAAATCAACCTCAGTCACTTGTATCAAAGGAAACACCAAGAAGAAGTTCGCTGCAGAGAAGTGTCCGAAGGGGTACAAGAAGTCTTAGAGACGATCGAATCACTTATTGGAGATTTGTGACCGGAATTGGTCCCGCAACAATGAAGAGATTGAAGAACATGCGAGCAAGAAGAGGATCAAGGCCGTCAGGAGTACAAGGATTCCGGGGTCATCGGCCTGCGGTGCGATAATCAGAAAAAGTGCTACCGGCATCGCTAGTGCCGTAAGCAAGGCTCTTACGATTCGACTGAGCCAAAGAATGCCCGATGGCGTGAAAAGTCTGCCTTGTTCCATCAGTTGAACTAACCTCCACAACGCAAAGATGATGAACTGAGCGCAGAGGAGCAAAATCGTGAAAAGCGCCGTGAGAGCGATTTCTTGCAGTAGGGAAATGCCCTCCATTGCGCGCATGTGGGCAAATTGCCCAGGAAATGAAAAGAGTTGCAGAACAGTTACGATGGCAAATAGCAAGGCTAGCGACAGTCTTGCAATCAAGAATTTTTGCTTCATTTTTGGTCACCAAATTTTGGCGATGAGAGAGGTCATCGCGGCACTCCATCGCTGTAAATGTCGTCTGCGATCCTGAAAGCTGGGCTATTGATCACAAGGTATCTACCTTTGCCTAAGAAGCTATACGTCTCGCCTCGAGCGATGCGTACGACATCCTCCTTCTTGGCCGAGAAGGTAGATCCCTCGATGGTGAATGTGAACTCACCTTCGTAGATCACATAGACCCTTGAACTCGAATCCGTGCGGAGCTCTAAGTGCTCTCCATCAATCTCAACAAGGGTGACGCTGATGTCTGGTCCGTGTGATTTTGAGGTCAATAGCTGTTTGTACTTGAGGTGATTATCAGGCTCTAACGACCAAGCCATCTCTTCCTGCGCCACTCGCCCCGATTGAGCACTCATTGTCATACTTGATTCATCCTTTACTTACGAGAGAGAAATAATTTGAAGAGTAATGGGTAGGTTAGTGAAGGAAGAAGAACGAGCGCGATGACGCCCCATTGATCGAATCTCACACTTGACCAGAGGATCACGCTGAGGTTGACCAGAGTTTGTAGGCCGATTGTGAGAGCGGGAAGAATGGAATTCCAAGCGATCTTTCTCTCTGACGTCTCGTTGTTCTGCCCGAGTGCACCGATGATCTCGCGGATGTCATTCTGGACTCGTGAATTGAATCCAAAGATCTCCCCCTCGTAGGGATTGGCCCGTAGTTGAGTTGCAGCGAGGATCAAGCGCTCTTCATCAGCGCTACGAGATTCCGCGTTTGATGAGGTGCCTTGATGTAGTCGCCAGAGTAGCAGCAATGTCAGTGTGAAGATGAAGACGGTAGAGAGACCAGCCCAAAGGTTTAGCCAGGCACTCGTTGCGGCTGCGATGAGTAGCAGAGACCACTGCACAATGGATATCTTCATTGTGCACTCTCAAGAACAAAAGTCGGCGTAAAAGACTCTGAGTCAATCGTGAGGACTCGATCTGCGAGACCCTTGAGTTCTTGGTCATCACTAATAGCGATCACCAACTCGCCCTCGCGGGCGAGAGTCTTCAAAGTCTCATTGAGGAGAGTTCGAAGATCTCCATCCTCGATACTCGAATCATCTTCAGCAAGGACTATGGGAGATTCTTTAAGAAGGATCCGTGCCAATGCCAGTCTTCTCAACTGTGTCTTGGTCAGGTTCCCGTGGTCGATTCGAGTCTTGACGCCATCAGGTAGCGATTCCTCGGCCAATCCAACCTTCGTCAGGATCTCCTTGAACTTCTCACGATTTGCGCGAGGCTTGATGAGACGAAAGTTCTCTTCGATCGTTCCGGCGATGAAGTTTGGATCCTTTGGAAGCCAGCCGATCAATCCTCGTAATTGCGAATGATCAAGCTCGTCGAAGCGGAAAGTTCCCTTGCTGGTCTCCAGAAAGAGGCGGCCTTGGTTTGGGCTTCGAATACCAATGACGGTCTCAACCAACGCAGTTTTGGCGTTGTGTCCGAGACCCTGAACGAGAGTCAACTTCCCTGCGGATGCGATCCCCCAAGGGAATGTGACGACATGGTCCTCATCGATCACGATCTCACAGTCAGTCCATCGCATCTCTTTGATTCTGCCGAGAGAAGCGGATCCCTGAGAATCTTCACCACTGTCACGATCTTCAGCTTCTTGATCACCTGAGTCGAGCAGGTCATCAAGCCTCATCTCGATGCGGGTGGCACCGGGCGTATCTTGCAGAGACCAACCGCTCTTGATGAGGAGAAGCATCGTGAAGGTCAGAAGAGATTCTGTCCGCGAAGATGCGATGAGAAGGGAAGCGAGAGTGATCGTGGAGAGAAAAAGAGTGAGTAAGAGATCTAGAGTCGCCGGAACCTCCTTGGTCAGATACTCACGCAAACTCTTTGGATGATCCAAGACTCTTGCCATGATGTGGTCAACATCCGCCTGATCAAGTTCGGCAGGCGATGATTCGAGCAGCTCTTCGGCAGCACGACTTCGCGCCGATTCGATCAATGAATGACTAGTGGCGCCTATGGATCTTTCGCTCATCGAGATCAATGCGGCTTGGCAGACGAGGGCGAGAAGGAACACGAGTGCAGCAGCTGATGTCTCTGGTCTCAGAGTGGGCTCTTCGACAAGAGCAGCAGCAAGGAAGGAGAGGGCTAGCGAGCCAACCACAAAAGCAAGTGCCTTGAAGAGAGCGAATCTAGTGATGACCTTGAAGAGAGGCTGCACACTTGGGAATTTCACAAGATTGCGTAGCTCAGCAATTCGCCTCATGTTGGTGAGTATATGGTCGATGTGAATGGGATCAGATGATTGGTGGACGGCCAAATTTCATTAGTAACCAATGAGTTCTCCACCGCAGTTTCTTCCGCTTCTTCTCGTCAATCCCGGTGCTGCTGGTGAAGATGCCTTCAAAGAAGCCTTTGAACCACGAGCCTCGTTTCTCTCGGATGCGAACAAGTGAGATCAGGACCCATGTGAGTGGATAGAGAAGCGAGAAGGGAAAGCGAAGGTTTCGTTTAGCCAGCCATACTCGATTTCGAGCATTTAGAAAGAAGTAGTAATCATGTCGGGCTGGGTTGATGACTGGATGCTTCACCTCAATCTCAGCGGCGTACCAAGGGATTCTTCCCTCATCGAGAACTCGCCAAACCAACTCCACACCCTCATGGGCATAGAAGAAGGAGGAGGGCCAACCTCCGATTCGATTGAAGAGATCTTGCTCTATCGCTGTCGCGCCTTCCCAGAGTGAAGTTGCGACTGAACTTCGTCCTTCATCTCCGACACGTAGCCGCGGCACCCATCGAGTCGGAGTCTTCTCGCCGTCTTTGAGTGCGATCACGCGAGGTTGAATGAGACCTAACTCGGGACGAGATCTCATCAATTCCTTCATCTTCAGGAGAGTCCTCGGATCATGAAGTAAGACGTCATCATCGAGAAAGAAGAGATAAGTACCGTCGACCTCTCTGGCGCCAGCATTTCTCCCACCTGGGATACCGATGTTCTCATTCAAGTAGAGCGTCTTTTGTGATGGGAATTGAGTCTTGGGATCCCAACCATTTCCTACGATGACGATATCGAGGCTGACACCCTCTTGAGCAGTGAGGGAATCGACAGCGCGCTGCAATTCATCAGGTCGCTTTCCCATCGTGAGGACGACGCATCCGAAGTCCTGCTTCACAGTCGTCTTCTTACCTGTTCGAATGAAGTTTGGTGGAGGCGAGGATGGAGATCAGGTGTCCAAGAGTGACGAATGGGCTTGCGATCACGAGGATCAAGAAAGCCTCTTGGAGCACTCCGAAGCTATAGGCGAGCGTGAAGATCAGCGTCATTTCGACTGAGTGGTAGCTGCGGTGGAGTGGAACGAGATTCGCCATCCGGCGCAGCTGCGCGAGTGAACCTTTGCGAATCGGTGATGCCTTGTCCTGCAACTTCTCAAGACCTGAGAATGCCCGGGCGACATGTACGGCGTCATTGAGACCCTTGTTGATCACGATCAATGTTGCGAGAAGTGCACCAAGGAAGGGATAGAGATAGTCATTGCTTACATTCAACTCTTGTGAGAGGCGCCAGCCGATAGCGATAGGGATCAGCGACTCCGCGAAATAGTGGCCGACTTTGTCGAGGAAGATGCCAGCAGGAGAGAACTTCTCGCGCCATCTCGCCAATTCACCATCGACACAATCCCAGAGCATCTGCAGTTGACTCAGGAAGAGAGCGAGGAGGAATGCGATCCAACCAGGTATCAAGAGGGAGAGCGAGATAGAGATGCCAGTGAGGATCATCAGATAAGTGACACCGTTAGGAGTGATCGAAGTCGGGATCAGGATCCTTGTGATGTAGGGAGAGATACGTCGTAGGTAGAGGTCTGCAGTCCAGTGTTCGGAGTTGCGTCGACTCGTGACTGACTCAGGTTGAGTCTTCGCCTTGAGTTCTGCAATCGATGGACGCACGAGGTGAAGTCTAAGCGCGTGACGGCTTACGGATTTGGAGGAACCACTGGATAGATGCGATTCCGATGAAGAGCGCAAGGAAGTAGTAGGCCACGAATTGGACGTCGACTCCTGTCATGAGGAGTAGTGCAAGGAGAGCGATCCTTCCTTCTACTTTCAGGCCCAAGAAGGAAAGCCACTTCGGGAAGCTCTGCGATTGCAGTGAACGATAGAGAGCGTCATAGTGGTGATAGACGATTGCAAAGAGCGCCAAGAAGAGGTATCCGTCGATTACAGCATCTTCCATAATGAAGGCGATGGCGAGAAGTGCGAGGACCTCGATAGCCCGAAGAAGTGAGGGAATCGCCCAGGAGTAGCGCCCACCTAGTGCTTTCGATGTGAGCAGGAGATCTTGTTGGAAGAGAACGACTGAGTTCTTCGCCCCTTCGCCCTTCCAAGTCAGTGTCCTTCGGACGCGAGTGAGCCAGGCGTAGAGAAGGGAAACTGAACCGAAGAAGAACATCCCCGGAAAGACCCATTCGCCCCCACCGATAGCTGCGAGTACTGAGATTGCAAGCCACCGTTCTCCGATCGGGAAGTTGAGGATCTTCTTTACCCAATATTTGAACTCTGATTCGCCGCGCCACTGAGGTTCACTCAAGCCATCATCCGCGACGAAGATGTCACGCTTCTTCAATCCACCTTCACGTGCTTGAGAGATTGCGCTGAAGGTGTAATCACTCAGATGCCTGAATGTCTGTAGCGCCATCAATCCGATCGCCCATGGCCACATCGACTCTGGCGCGCTGTAGGCAAGTGCGGCATAGACGATGTACTCCTTGACGCGATCAGTGCTGGCATCAAACCAGCGACCGAAGTCGGAGAACTTCCTGGTGTATCGGGCAACCTCACCATCGGAACAATCGACGATCAACGAGAGCTGGAAGAGCAGAGCACCAAGTATGTAGTCGCGTTGTGAGAAGAGATAGGCGGAGTAGAAGCCGATGAGAAGTGAGACGAATGTTATGAGGTTCGGCGAGATGCCGAGTCGGACCGAGAGCGCAGTGATCGGCTTTGAGAGGCGACGAAGGACGAGGACGGAGAAGAAACCATCGTTGGAGCGATTCGCAAGGGTCAACTTCAATCGTCGCTCTGCTCGTGGAGTCAGAGTAGGTATTGCATCTTCCTTGCCGCGCGAAGGATTTCGCCAGGGAGCGTCTTCTATAGAGACGGGGGTTACGGCGATCGCGTTACGGACCAAGAGCAAGAGGATGAGATCAAGGAGTGGGATCGACGCGAATTTCGCATCCTTGCCTTGCGCCAAGGCATCGAGGATCTCTGAACGTTGATTGAGACTGAGGCGAATCACGCCGACAAATCGTCGATTTGCGGCAGGAGAGGCATGGACCTCGGTGCGGACGCTTCGAATCAATTTGTTTCGGACGAAGAGGTCATTGACCTTTGAGTCTTTACCACTTGCGACGAGCGCCGCGCTCTGTCGATGTGGGAAGTCGACGAGTTCATCGAGATAGGGCTGATGGACTTCGACTCCAGATTCTTCAAGGATGAGATCCTGATCAGTGGAGCAAAGATGTTCGATGATGGATGCGAGCGATGTGCTCTCGTCGATCATCAATTTCACGTCAGATACTATAGACGAGTGAATTACCAGGTTACGATCCTTGCGGCAGGAATGGGAACGCGCCTCGGTAAACCTTTCCCGAAACCACTCACACCACTCGTCGATGGTCGGACCATCATGCAACAACAGATCGAGAACATCCAAGGTGTCTTTGGTGAGAGCAGTCGAATCTCAATCG
>Ga0315906_10009665_pt1 | contig 11425 bp, 11 predicted proteins | sample LakEriMetagenome_4_FD_203526 | JGI IMG/M metagenome (GOLD analysis project Ga0315906, IMG submission 203526) | Freshwater fungal communities from buoy surface, Lake Erie, Ohio, United States - Buoy 2 MA122 | ecosystem: Environmental > Aquatic > Freshwater > Lake > Lake biofilm | place: USA... | reverse complement strand
GGCGCGTGCTGCCCGACGCGCGTTTCCGCCGCGCGGACCCGCGCGACCGACTCGCTGACGCGCGCCCGACTGCGGAGTGCGGCGGCTTCCTCGCGCTCGGAGGGAACCATCGGCGGCACGGCGGGGAGCGCGGACGCCGTCGGACGCTTCACGGCGGCGCCTCGGGCGACGACCGGCGGCTTGGGCGCGCGTGCGACCACGCGCTTCGGAGGTGTCGCACTCGAACGCTGGGCGGGCGTCGCGGCGCCCGCGCCACGCGCAAGCACCTTCGGACGCGACTGGGCCGCCGGCTGCGGCGACTGCGGCTGCGGCTGCGCCGATCCGGCGCGGCGCGCGGCCTCGTTCTTCTCCTGCGCCTTCTTCGCAAGCCCGCCGATGACGGCCTGGAGGACGACGATGGCGATGATCCAGTAGATCCCGTTCACGTTGCCATCCTATCGGCTTCCCGAAAGCCGCGGCGCGAGCCACCCGGAAACGGCATCGATCGGATGCGCGTACACCTCGCTGAGGATCGCGGGCTGCAGCACGGCGTCCGCCAGGCCCGCGGCCTGCACCCGCCCCGACTTCAGGACGATCGCCCGCGTCGCGATCGCGCGAGCGAGGCCGGCGTCGTGGAGCGAGAGCACCACCGCCCCGCCCTGCGCGAGCGCCCGCAGCGAGGCGACGATGCGGGCGACCTCGCCCGGATCGATGCCGCCGAACGGTTCGTCGAGGAGGAGCACCGCGCCGTCGGCGCCGTCGACCTGCGCGAGTGCGCGCGCGACCGCCACCCGCTGCCGTTCGCCGCCCGAGAGCTGGTGCACCGGAAGGCCGGCGCGCGCGGAGAGCCCGACCGAGGCAAGCGCGCGTTCGACGGCGGAATCGTCGTGTCCTCGGGCGAATCGCCCGAGTCGCACGACCTCGCGCGCGGTGAACTCGCCGGGCATCTCGGGTCGCTGCGGCACGAACGCGCGCACGCGGGCGCCTTCGTCGCGCGCAAGCGGCGCGCCGCGGCGACGGACGACGCCCGAACTGCCCGGACCATCCGCGAGGCCCGCGAGCGCACGCAGCAGCGTGCTCTTCCCGCATCCGTTCGCGCCCACGATCGCCACGATGTCGCCGGCGTGGACTTCGACCGAGGTCGCCGCGAGCGCCATCACGTCGCCGTAGCGGCGCGCGAGGTCTTCGCCCGAAAGCAGCGCTGCGGAGGCGTTCACAGGCTCCATGCGCGCCTCCGCAGCAGCCAGAGGAACACCGGCCCGCCGGCGAGCGCCGTGAGGACGCCGACCGGAAGGCGACCGGTGCCGACATCGAGGACCTGTCGCACCGCGTCGGCCGCGACGAGAAGCGCCGCCCCCGCGAGCGCCGCGGCGGGCACGAGCGAGCGGTGATGCGGGCCGACGAGGCGTCGCGCGAGGTGCGGCGCGACGAGGCCGACGAAGCCGATCGGCCCGGCGTAGGCGACGGCGATTCCCGCGAGAATGCCGCCGATCCAGAAGAGCCGCCCGCGCAGTGCCGCGAGGTGCACGCCGGACGAGCGCGCCTCGTCGTCCGACAGCATCGAGACATCGAGCGCGCGCGCAGACGAGAGCAGCATGAGGAGCGCGAGCGCGGTGAGCGCGCCGACGGCGCCGAGTTCGCGCGCGTCGGGGATCTCGGGCAGCCGGCCCGCCATCCACGAGGTGAGGTCGCCGCGCAGCCCGAACGGGACAAGCTGCTCGCAGAGCGTGGTGCCGGCGCCGAAGATCGCGGCCATGATCACTCCGGCGAGGACGAGCGTCGTCGGATCGTGGCCCTCGCCCGTGCGGCCGAAGCGCGAGACGATCGCGAGGGCGAGCGCCGAGCCGAGCACCGCGCCGACCGCTTCGCCCGGGAAGGCGATGGCGCTGCCGAAGAGGTAGCCGGCAACGAGCAGCACCGAGACGCCGAATCCGGCTCCGCTCGAGATGCCGAGGACGAACGGCGACGCGAGCGGGTTGCGCAGAAGCGTCTGCAGCGCGAGTCCGGAGAGGCCGAGGGCGACGCCGACGGTCGCGGCCGAGAGCACCGACATCGCGCGCAGCGCGAGGATCTCGGCCGATGGAACCGCGACGGCGAGGCGCGTGGCACTTCCGTCGGCGACCGGGCCGATCGCGATGCGCAGAAACGCGGTCGCCGCGAGCGCGGCGACGAGGAAGAGGAAGCCGCGCGGCCTCACCGCGCCTCCGACGCGAGTTCGCCGAGGACGCCCGCGCGCGCGACGGCGGCGAGGCTCGGCGACAGCAGTTCGGGGACGGCACGTGCGGCCATCGGCGGCGTGCGCTCGTCCGGCCACGGCAGCGCGCGCAGGAGCTCGAGCGCGCGCGCGGCGCCGCGATCGGTTTCGGCGACGATCAGGACGCGCGCCGGCGCGAGCGCGACGATCGCCTCGGCGCCGAGCTCGACGTATCCGTCGCGCTCGAGCGCGTTCGCCGCGCCCGAACGCGAGAGCAGTTCGTCGAGGTACGAGCCGCGGCCGACGGCGAGGAAGGGCTCGGCCGAAACGAGGAGCAGCGTGCGCGGCGCGCCGGCGGCGGGCGCCACGGTGGGCGCGAGAGCGGCTTTCGCGTCGGCGAGGCGCTTCGCCAGGCCTTCGCCGGAAGCGTCGGGCGCGATGCGGAAGGCGCTCGCGATGTCGTCGACCAGTCCGTCGAGCTCGGCGAGCGAGTCGAGCCGGCGGTCGACGAGCGGGATGCGCTTGACGGCGCAGAAGTCGCGGAGCGCGGGATCGACGCCCGCGAGCGGCGGCTGCACGAAGAGGACGTCGGGCGCCACGAGCGCGAGGCGCTCGGCGTCGAAGTCGCGAAGGTCGCCGACGACGGGAACCGCCTCGGGCACGCTTCGGCAGAACGGGCTTCGACCGACGACATGTTCGGCGAGCCCGAGCGCGACGAGCGAGTCGGTGATCGCGGGACTCGTCGAGGCGACCCGCGGGCGCGGGGTTACCACTGCGGCGGGCGCGACCTCGGGCGCATGCTCGCGCGCGGCGGGCGCACCCGCCTCGGGCGCCTTGTTGACCGGGCTCGCCGGGCTGAACAGGAGCCACAGCATGCCGGTGACGAACGTCAGCGCGACGATCGACTGGAGCGGCGAGACGCGGGCGCGCGGCGCGGACATGGCGTCAGCCGCTCCGCGCCACGACGAACGCGACAAGCGCGAGGCAGACGGCCGCGATCGCGGCGACGAGCGCGACCGTCGAGCGCACCCGCCGCGACTCGAGGTCGCGGACGAGCGCTTCGGTGGCGGCGCTCGCGGCCGCGAGGCGTTCGATCGCCGCCTCGAGCGACTTCAACTGCGCGTCGAGCCCCCCCACCGTGCGGCCCTGGCGGTCGAGCTCGGTGCGCGAGAGCGCGATGATCTCGGTCTGGGCGCGCGCCTGCTGCTCGAGCTGGTGGATGCGGTCGTCGACGGTCTCGAGCCGCTCGGCGGCCGAAGTCATCGTCCGTCCGAGCGACTGGACGAACTGCTCGAGCTGCGCGCGCATCTCCGGCATCGACTCGACGCGCACCGAGAGGCGGGCGAGCTCGCCCTCGACCTTCGCGATCGAGGCACCGTGGTCCTCGCGGACCCTCGCGACGAGCGACTTCATCTCGTCGGCGGCCTCGCGGGCATCGCGCGCGCTCGCACGCGCGACCTCGACCGGATCGACGCCGTCCGCGGGCGCGCGGCCGAAGAGGTTGCGGAGGGAGTTCAGGATCGCCACGGGAATGCCCTGTCGCCTCGGAGTGGGCGCGCACTGTAGCAGCGCCGATCGCGGCCCCTGCCGGCGCGCCGCTACGAGACCAGCTGCGTCTGCACGAGCCGCCGATAGAGGTCGCAGCGGCCGAGGAGCTCGTCGTGGCGGCCGGAATCGACGATCCGGCCCTCGTCCATGACGACGATGCGGTCGGCCGAACGCACGGTCGCGAGCCGGTGGGCGATCGCGAGAAGCGTCCGTCCGGCGCGGAACTCGTCGATGGCGGCGGCGATCTGCGCCTCGCTCTCGGCGTCGACCTGGCTCGTCGCCTCGTCGAGGACGAGGATCGACGGCTCGCGCAGCAGCGCGCGCGCGATCGCAAGGCGCTGGCGCTGCCCGCCCGAAAGGCCGCTGCCCCCTTCGCCGAGTTCGAACGCGGTCCCGCCGGGAAGCGTGCGCACGAACGCAGCCGCGTGCGCGAGCTCGAGCGCGCGCTCGACCTGCGCGTCGCTCGCGCGGTCGACGCCGAGGGTGACGTTGTCGCGGATCGACGCGCGGACGAGCAGCGGTTCCTGCGCGACGACGCCGACCTGCGCGCGCAGCGACCGCAGGTTCGCGGCGCGGACATCGATCCCGTCGACGAGGACCGCGCCCTCGACCGGATCGAAGAGGCGCACGAGCAGGCTCGCGAGCGTGGTCTTGCCGCAGCCGTTCGGGCCGACGAAGGCGACGAACTCGCCGTGGCGCACCGCGAGATCGATCCCGCGCAAGGCCTCGCGCTCGGCGCCCTCGTAGCGGAAGCGGATGCCGCGGAACTCGATCGAGCGCGCGTGGCGCGGAAGCGCGGGCAGGTCGCGCTCGCGGAGGCCTTCCGCCGGCACGCCGAGCAGCTCGCCGAGGCGCTCGGCGGGCGCGCTCGCCGCCTGGATGTCGTTCAGAAGCGACGAGAGCGGCTTGAAGCTGCCGCCCGCGATCGCGAGCGAACCGAGCGCGAGCAGGAAGCGGTCGAACATCATCCGCCCCTGCAGGATCTCGTGGGCGGCGACGAGCGCCATGCCGGCGATCGCGAAGACCGCGAGCATCTCGACGAGCGGGCTCGCGATCGCACGCGCCATGCGCACGCGGCGGTCGGCATGGACGACGCGCCGGTTGGCCGCGCCGAAGCGGCGGCGCGCCACGCGTTCCGCGGTGGCCGTCTTGATGCCGCGCAGGCCCTGCAGCGCCTCGGTCGAGGCGCGGAGCAGATCCTCGTGGGCGACGAGGGTGTTGCGGCTTCCGCGCCGGATCCGCTTGCCGAAGCGGCGCAGCACCACCGCGATCACCGGCGCGACCACGATCGCCGCGACGACGATCCGCCAGTCGAACCAGAGCGCGGCGAGGAAGGCGCCCATTCCCTTGGTGAGCTGGGCGAGCGCCTTCGAGGTCAGCGCGCTGAATCCGCGCTCGAGCTCGGCGCAGTCGCGGGAGATGCGCGAGACGATCTCGGTCGGCCCGCGGCGGATCACCGTGCCGAGCGGCAGGCGAAGCGCGTGGCGGAAGGCGTCGAGGCGGATTTCGGCGACGGTGACCGTCGAGAGGGTCAGCGAGCAGTACTGGTGCAGGAAGTTCGAGATCGCGCCGAAGACCGTGAGCGCACAGAGGAACGCGAGCACCACGAGCACGCCGGCGAAGCGGTCCTCGGGCATCGCCGCGGCGACCGCGTCGGGAACGACGCTCGCGACCATCGGATGCACGGAGAGGAACTCCGCGACGATCGACCGGAGGTTCACCGCCGGGTCGCCGGTGAGGATCATCTTCAGGAGCGGCCCGATCGCCACGAGCCCCGACGCGAGGCCGCCCGCGGAGACCACCGAGAACACGAGCGTTCCCGCGGTGAGCGCGCGCCGGCGGAGGAGTCGCTGCGCGAAGGTCCAGAAGGTGAATCGGCTCATGGGGTCGAGGCCGCAGTGTCGCCGATCGCGCGCGCCCGGAGCAAGTCGATCGAGCGCCAGAAGCCGGGCCAGCTCTTGGCGACGCAGGCGGGATTCCTGATCGACACGCCCGGGCGGGCGAGTCCAAGAACGGCGAAGGCCATCGCGATGCGATGGTCGTTGACGGTGTCGATCGCCGCCGGCCGAAGGTCCGCAGGGAGCGGATCGACGCGCACCCAGTCGGGCCCCGTCTCGACGGTCCCGCCGAGCGCGCGCAGGCCGGCCGCGACCGCCTCGATCCGGTCCGATTCCTTCACCCGCAGCGTGCCGAGCCCGGTGAAGCGGCTCGGGCGGTCGCCAGCGCCCGCGAGCACCATCGCCATGACGGCGGCGTCGGGCGCGAGCGCGTAGTCGCTGTCGACGCCGCGAAGCGCGCCGTCGGCCGCGACGAGGGTCGCCGGGCCGCCGTCGGGTGCGCGGCAGGGCTCGACGCGGGCGCCGCGGCGCGCGAGGTCGTCGAGGAACGCGCGGTCGGGCTGCACGCTGTCGCGCGGAAGGCCCTCGAGCACCACGCGTCCGCCGACGAGCGCGGCGGCGGCGGCCGGGTAGACGGCGCTCGATGCGTCGGGTTCGATGGAGACGGTCGGTGCGCCAGAACGCGAACTCGGGGAAGTGCCGGAGGACGAACTCGCTTCGATGCGGATGCGCGCGAGCGCGCCGTCGGGGGCGCGATCGACTCGAAGGCCGCCGCCGAGTCCGGCTTGCCCGAGCGCCGCAAGCGAGAGCTCGATGTAGGAGGCGCTGGTCGGGTGCTCGGTGAACGCGAGGTCGAGCCCGTCGCGCAGGCGATGCGCGACGAGGAGCAGCGCGCTCACGAACTGGCTCGACGCGGTGCGGCCGACCTTGATGGCGCCGCCGTGCATGCTTCCGGCGCGCACGCGGACGGGAAGCCGACCTTCCGCCTCGACGAACGCGATCTCGGCGCCGAGCGCGCGCAGCATCGCGACGCCCTCGGCGACCGGCCGCTCGCGCATCCGCGCGCTGCCGTCGACGACGACCGCGCCCGCCGATTCAGGAAGCGCGCCGGCCGCGAAGGCGAGCATGAACCGCGTCGGCGTGCCGCCGTCGCCGAGGTTGACCTCGATCGCCTCGCGCGCGGATGCCGGCGCGCCGGGGCGGATGCGCAGGTCGTCGCCGCTGAAGTCAAGTGCGAGCCCGAGGCGAGCGAGCGCCGTCGCCAGCCGCTCGGTGTCGTCGCAGCGGAGCGCGCCGCGAAGCGTCGTCTCGCGGCCATCGAGGGCGCGCAGCGCCGCGAGCACGAGGTGGCGGTTGGAGAGGCTCTTCGAGCCCGGCACGCGGAGCGACGCGTCGATCGGCCGCCCAAGCGGCGCGATCGCGAGCGGATCGGTCGACGCGCCCGACGACGTCAACCGGGCTCCCGCCGGAAGACCGCCACGACATCCTCGACCGGGATCACGAAGAGGCGGTTGTCGCCTTCGAAATCGACCGGGATCGCGTGCTTCGGATTGAAGAGCACGCGGTCGTACTGCTTGATCGGGTAGTTCTCGTCGCGCTCGACCTCGGCGCTCACGGTGACGATGCGCCCGGTGATCGTCGGGATCTCGATCTTGTCGGGCAGGTGCAGTCCGACCTTGGTGATCTTCTTGTCCTCGTCCTTGCGGATGAGGACGCGCTTGCCGATCGGCTCGACGATCTCGAGCGCGGGCTTCTTCTGGGCGCGGTCGCCTGCGTCTGGCATGGGCGCATCATATCTGCGCCGCGGCGGCGATTGCGCTACCTTTCCCGCGATGCCTGTCTCGCTGACCGCCCTCATCCGCGATGTTCCCGACTTCCCCAAGCCGGGGATCGTGTTCAAGGACGTGACCCCGCTCCTCGCCGACGCCGCGGCGCTCTCGCTTGCGGTCGAGCTGATGGCGAATCCGTACCGGCACGAGAAGATCGACATCGTCGCCGGCCCCGAGAGCCGCGGCTTCATCTTCGGCACCGCGATCGCGCGGACGCTGAACGCCGGATTCGTCCCGGTGCGCAAGCCGGGCAAGCTCCCCTACCGGACGCGCTCGGTCGAATATGCGCTCGAGTACGGCACCGACACGCTGCAGGTCCACGAGGACGCGGTGAAGCCGGGGATGCGGGTGCTGCTCGTCGACGACCTGCTCGCGACCGGCGGCACGCTCGGCGCGGCGGCGGAACTGCTCGGGCCGAGCGGCCTCGGCGGGCACATCGTCGGCGCGAGCGTCCTCATCGAGCTCACCCCGCTCGGCGCGCGCGACCGGCTCGCCCGTTCGAAGGGCGTTCCCAAGTTTCCGATCAGCGCGCTCATCAAGTACGACTGAACGCGCTCACGGCGCGGCCGCCGCGCCCTCGGCGGCGGGTTCCTGCTCGTATCCCGGCACGGGTGGCACGAATCCGGAGCTTCCTCGGTTGAGGACGACGAGCAGCGTCGCGAGTCCGCCGAGGAGGAGCAGCGCGAACACCGCGATCGCGACGATCTTTCCGGCGCGCGAGGAGCGATTCTCGGGCGCGAAGTCGGGACGCTGGGCCGGTTCGGGCATGACGCAAGCGTAGCAGCCCCGCCGCGCGCCTTGAGGGGCGCGAGGTCGAGCGACTATCATCGCGCCATGACCACGCTGAGCCCGTCCTCCTCCGCTTCGACCGCCACCGATCCGCTGCAGCTGATCGACGTCGACCACGTGCGCTTCTACGTCGGCAACGCCAAGCAGGCCGCGTTCTTCTACGCGAGCGCGTTCGGCTTCCAGGTCGAGCAGATCGCGGACCTGACGACCGGATCCCGCGACCGCGCCATGTACCTGCTCACCCAGGGCAACATCCGCATCGTGCTCGAGAGCTCGCTGACGAAGGACGGCCAGGCGGCGCGCGAGGCGACGCAGTACGGCGACGGCGTGAAGGACATCGCGCTGACCGTCTTCGACGCGGAGAAGGCGTGGAAGCAGGCGATCAAGAACGGCGGCGCGAGCGCCTACGAGCCGAAGACCTTCTCCGACGCGAACGGCTCCGTCACCTTCGCCGGCATCCAGACCTACGGCCGCGCGGTGCACACCTTCGTGTCGCGCACCGGCGCGTACGGACTGCCCGCGGTGAAGAACGGCGGCCTCTTCATGCCGGGCTTCCGCAAGGTCGAGGGCTTCGCGCTCAACGCCTACAACAAGGCCAACCCGTGCGGCCTCAAGTACGTCGACCACGCGGTCGGCAACGTTGAGGAAGGCAAGATGAACCACTGGGTGAACTGGTACGAGCAGGTGCTCGGCTTCTCCATGTTCAAGCACTTCGACGACAAGGACATCGGCACCGAGTACTCGGCGCTCATGTCGAAGGTGATGGCGAGCGGCAACCACCTGATCAAGATGCCGATCAATGAGCCCGCCGAGGGCAAGAAGAAGAGCCAGATCCAGGAGTACCTCGACTGGCACGACAACACCCCGGGCGTGCAGCACCTTGCTCTGCGGACCGACGACGAACTGCATTCGATCACCGAGCTCCGCCGCCGCGGCGTCGACTTCCTCACCATCCCCGACGCCTACTACGAGACCGTGTGGGCGCGCGTGGACAAGATGCTCACCGAGCACGGCCACCAGGTCGTGAAGGAAGACCACAAGGCGGTCAAGGACCTCGGCATCCTCGTCGATGCGGACGACGAGGGCTACCTGCTGCAGCTCTTCACGAAGCCGCTGCAGGACCGCCCCACGCTCTTCTTCGAGATCATCTGCCGCCGCGGATCGCAGAGCTTCGGCAAGGGAAACTTCAAGGCGCTCTTCGAGAGTCTCGAGATCGAGCAGGAGCGCCGCGGAAATCTCTGAGCCCCGCGAAGCGCACCACGCGCGACGCGAGATCGGTACTCACCCTCGAGATCGAGCAGGAGCGCCGCGGAAATCTCTGAGCCCCGCGAAGGACGCGACGCGCGACGCGAGATCGGTACTCCAACTCGAGATCGAGCAGGAGCGCCGCGGGAATCTCTGAGCCCCGTGAAGGACGCGACGCGCGACGCGAGATCGGTACTCCAACTCGAGATCGAGCAGGAGCGCCGCGGGAATCTCTGAGCCCAGCGAAGGACGCGAGGCGAGATCGGTACTCCACCTCGAGATCGAGCAGGAGCGCCGCGGAAACCTCTGAGCCCCGCGAAGGACGCGAGGCGCGACGACATCCGACCGAATCGAACGACCGCCGCCCCGAGCAAATCGGCGCGGTGGTTTCTCTCCATGGGCTTGCGTTACCATCGTGCGCCCGCGGGATTCGCGGCGTCCACTCCGGAGGCTCCATGGCCCAGTGCATCGGCTGCCAGAAGAAGATCCTGCTCGGCGGATTCAAGGTCGGCGACGACCGCTACTGCGGCGAGAAGTGCGCGGACGCCACGCTGCTTCCGAGGATGACGGACGTGTTCGAAGCCACGCCGGTCGCGGTCGCTCCGATCCCGTTGCCGAAGAGCGACACGCGCGGACCGCAGGATTCGGACCTCATCGACCGCGAGGGCGCGAAGCCCGGCCTCGTCATCGCGATCGGCGCGCTCGTCGCGGTCGCGCTCTCCTTCGCCATCCACTTCGCGGAGGCGAGCGTCGGCCGCGAGCTGCGCGGCTTCAATGTCTGGCTGGTCCTGCCGATCGGCGCGGTTGTCCACGGCGCGGTCATCTCGGTCGGATTCTTCGCGGGCGCGCGACTGCTGAACTCGCGGCCGCGCTTCACCACCTACGCGAGCGCCATCGTGACCGCCGGCGCGATGTTCTGGCTGACCTACGTGATCTACTACCTGACGCTCGCGACCCTCGACGGAACGCCGGTCCGCGAGCAGATGGGATTCGTCGCCTTCGTCCGCGACATCATCGAGCAGACCGAGGTCACGCTCGGCCGCGGGCGGAACGCATCCGTGAAGACCGGCGGCTGGAGCTACGCGCTCTACGCCGCGGACCTGATCGGATTCATGCTCGGCGCGGCCGCGGTCGTGTACTTCGCGGGTAACAAGCCGTACTGCGCCCGCTGCGGCAACTTCATGCGCAAGATCGGCTCGATCCGCCGCTCGACCAACGACATGGCCGCGGGCGGCGTCGCCTTCAAGACGGTGTGCGCGAACCTCGAGGCCAACAACCCGCAGGGCGCGGTCGACGCGTTCGCCGCGCTCGGCGACAAGGACTCGAAGGCCTACCTCTCGCTCGAGTTCGAGTGCCATGGATGCGCGGGCTGCGGGGACTACGCGGCGCGCACCAAGGTGAGCGTCGCGGGCGCGAAGGGCCCGCGCGAGGTCGAGGGGCTCGGCGCGGACTTCGCCGGCAACGGACTGCCGCGGTTCGGATAACCGCAGGGCCGGTCCACGCGAGGACTTGCGTTGGGACTTGTGCGGGGTCGCGGCGCCCGGACTTCGCTCCGGCCATTTGCGTGCCTACACTGGCCCCCACGCGGGAAACCGCAACATGGCGGAAAGGAGCCACGCGAATGGCCGACTTTTTGGGTGGATTGGATGGCGGCACGGCGGCGCAACGCGATGTCGGGCCGGTTGCGCTCGATTCGATCGTGCGCGGAATCGGAGGAGAGCAGGACCGCTGGATCGTGCGGAGCGCCCGGGCGATCCGGTGGCAGCACGGCGAGCACGCGACCACGATCGTCGCGCATCCGGCGATCGTGCAGACGGGGCTGATCGTCTGCCGGGTCGAGATCGAGACGCGGCTGATCGAGCTCGAGTACGCGCGCTCGGGCGATGCGTGCCCGGACCAGCGAACCGCAGAGATTCTCGCACGCGGAAACGAACTCTGCACGATCGACGCGGCGGTCCATGACCGCGCCACGGGCACGATCGCGCTGCGAAGCTCGATGCACC
>Ga0315906_10009659_pt1 | contig 11431 bp, 14 predicted proteins | sample LakEriMetagenome_4_FD_203526 | JGI IMG/M metagenome (GOLD analysis project Ga0315906, IMG submission 203526) | Freshwater fungal communities from buoy surface, Lake Erie, Ohio, United States - Buoy 2 MA122 | ecosystem: Environmental > Aquatic > Freshwater > Lake > Lake biofilm | place: USA... | reverse complement strand
GGGTGGCCATTCTCTAATATCAACTGATATAAAAGTTATGAAACCCTGGATTGATATTCCCTTCTACCGCAACCTGCTTAACTTCGGTCTAGTAAAATACCGAAGTTAGGCACAGAATATTGCATTTATTTATCAGAGAAGTAGAATCTAGGGAAATTTTGTATAAAACTTTGAAACACACCATTCAAGGTTTCATGTATTTTACTTGTATCGTCTATTATTGCGCACATTTCAGCCAAATGCTCATTGTTTGATGATAAGAACGTTCCTGAGTCATTCTTCTGAATCTCCGTCACACGTATTTTCTGACAACGTATTGATTTTCCAGCTGGTGGTAATATTGCACGATACCCTGTAGGTTCGTATATAGCACCAACTTTTACAGATTCTAGCTGTAATGAATCCTCTTGCTTTAAGGGAGGATTCCACAAATCTTCAATTACCGGGTAGGGAGTTTCGAAGTATTTCATTTCGAATGGTGTTTTTGCAAGATTATACGCAAGTTCATCTTCACCCTTTTTAGTTTTTTGTATTTCATTTACTAGATATGCAATTTGACTCTTTTTATTTTCTATTTCTGCGAAAGACATTTCTAAATAATCTTGCAAGCCATCATCTTTAAGGTCGCTTTCTTTTAATACCGGTTTCACAAAAGACTTATAGATTGCAATTTCATCTAAAAATTCCCTTGCAAAATTACATTTAACATTCATTGTTGTCTTAATCTCTGTACTACAATCATTCACTACATCGCTCATAAAATCTGCTAGTTTTATTCGCCAAGCTTCTCCAAATATTTCTTGTAACATATCTTCATCATCTATATTTAAATCTTTCAAAAATCCAAGTTCAGAGGTTGTGAATTTCATATCAACCCAATTTTCATAGACAGCCCCGCCGCTATCTGGTACTCGTAATTCATAATACTCAAACACTTTACGTTTTGCTATATCTTTTAAAGCGAGGCTTGAATCCGATACAGGAAAAAACCCACCCGATTCACTCATTTTCATAACTTTAAACCGCATCATCATATATTTTGGATCATCCTCTTTAAAATAGAATTTGTCGTGGTCCTTTTGTGCATATATTACCTTAAATGGGCTTTGACTGTCAATCGTTTCAGGAGAATTTATATTAGGTGGAAATGCAACAGAAAATATAACGCTGTCGCGAGTTACACCACCATTTGAAATAAAATCGCGCACGCCTCTTATCGCATTTGCTAATTTAGATTTTGGTAAATCAGCTTCCCCCTTAGTTGCGGCGGTAACTATTAATCCCCCTATCCTTTTTTTATCAGTAAATTTACCGCGATTTAAACCAACAACTGATTCTTTTAGATCAGACTCTGATGGAAATATAATGTAAGTAGGCCCTAATAAATTTACAAGCCCAACACTATCTGTCTGTTCGCCCGTTAATCTACATCCGATTTTTGCCTCTTCAGCCGTATGCTGTGATAGAAGAAATATATTGCTAGTTAGACTTTCATCTAATAATATAAATAATAATGATGCTAATATTGTTTTGTTATTTTCAAGGCTTTTAGGGTTAAAGGGTTTGAAAAGGCCTGGAGAAAAAACGAATACTGTTCTCGGATCATCCTTTTTACGAATATACTCTATACAGCTTTGTAGGAGGCTTTCATTTCCATTAATGGGTGGAAAGATTGTAACTCGAAGTACCATCGGTGAAAGGATAACTGCGAGGCGGTCATACATTGTCATTGTTTGACTATTTTTTATATTTTTGCATTGACTTTGCATTGGTAAAATCGGGGGGGCAGTATTTCCACTAATTTTATAGGATCTATTCCATAAACCATTTGGGTCGTAGGCTTTTTTCCTATATTGCTGAATAAGCCTATCATAATCATTTATTTTTGGTTCTAGTGCTTTTGCTGTTGCATCAATTTCTTGTTTAAATATTTCTACTGTTTGATATGCATCTGTAGGCAATACATCATCAAACGTTGCAGGGGGGAGAGTAGAAGGCGCAGCAATGAAACCAGCAGGAGCTGGAGCTGGAGCAGGGGCAGGAGCAGGGGCAGGAGCTGGAGCTGGAGCTGGAGCTGGAGCTGGAGCACGAGCAGCACGAGCAGCAGCACGAGCATCAGGAGCAGCATCAGGAGCAGCATCAGGAGCAGCATCAGGAGCAGCAGGAGTAGCAGCATCAGGAGCAGAAGCAGCAGCGGGAGTGGGTGACCCAAGTAAATCGCGCGCCAACCCTGCAGCAGCGTCACGTGCTTGCGTTTTCATACTACTTGCTGCGGAGCGCATCATATTTGTTATAGTTTGCCCACCTCTTTGTCTTTTTATTGATCGGCTTCTAGGGCGGGCTTTTGAGCGACTTTTGGAGCGACTTCTTGAGCGGCGGTTAAGTCGTCTTCCTCCCTGTAGGGGTGTTATCGGCATGGATGTGCCACCGGTTAAAAGCGACTCTTCGGGGTTTCCATGAACCTCCCCTCCACCACCCATTAATGGTGTTATAGTGGCGTTGCCCCCCTGAAGAAGAGATTGTGTGGCATCATGCCCTGGAGGGGGGGAACTCATATCCTACTCTAAGGTGGCCTAAGAGTTTTCAATAATCAACAATAGACGAATGGATACTTTGGCAGAGCTTCCTGTTGTCAGCGTTGATCCTGATCCGCAGACCCGTAAAAGAAAAATCCATTGCAAACAAGAACTAATCGTTAATTCTCTACAGCGATTTTATGCTGGGCGCCAGGATAAGGAAGAAGTAATGAAGCTTTTAGAGGGCACGTCGGAGATTTCCTTGCGCCTCATCGACTGGTTTGTCACGAACTATGCAAAGCAGCATAATATATCCTATATCCTCAACAATCAGGAGTTTCTCGTCTATACGAACTACAAGTCGCAGCTGAAGGCATACAGTAAAAAGCTGTTTGATCCCTTCTGCCGGCGCGAGAGAATTATGTTTCAGATTCCTGGGCAACCCCTGTTTCAAACGACAGTTGGGAAGTTGAATTTCTTCCGCTGGGCGTTGGAGAAGGGCGTGCTTGATTATATTAAAATGAATTTCGCTAAAGTGGAGACTGCAATGAACAGTAACTCGAGGGAGCTTCAGAAGATTCGGAAGGCCACTTCTGATTCGTCTGCAGCGACAACTGTTACTACGACATCAACACGTAGTTCTACACGGAGACGTATTGCTACTGCCGAGCCACCTAATTCGAAACTCATGCAGAAACATGATTATTCGGTCGAAGTGCGTTTTGATTAGGATGACTCAAATGCCACCCTCTTCAAATTCTATTTCACCAAATAAGCCTACAAGCCACCCTAAAACCCCCCTGTTCTCTGGTTCATTTAACATCTCGTTTAGTGCTACCGCACCTTGGGCTGCAGGGCTGCCCGCCCGCTCGGGGCTCACTGCCGGCGAGATGCCTGCCTCTATATTATTGCCAGCCGCCGATAAACGGGCTGCGGCAGCGCCGGCAGGGGATTGCGGAGTTCTCTGCGGCGAGCCCAGCGGGTCGAGTATCTGCTCAAGAAATCCGGGTTGCGGGGTGGGTGTCCGCGACCGCTGCCGCGGTGTGTGGAGGCGTTCGCGGTAACGTTCTGCGGCTGCGGCATGATAGGCCTTAGCAAGTTCTTCGGCGTGCGCTTCCGCATTTGCGCGTTGCTGTGCTTCGGAGATCTGGCGGGCGGCGCGGCCTGCGGAAGTATTATGTAGGGCAAAGGCAGCGGCATCTCTAGCGTATTGCGCCGCCCTCGCGGCCTCTGCCTCCGCCGCCGCCGCCGCCGCCTCCACACGCGCCGCTTCCGCCGCGTCAGCGACTTGCAAACGTGAATTGCGTAATCTTATGATACCGTATCCTGCTATTATACTAAGCTGCATAGGAAGGGGGAGCATTTGGAATATAATATATCCTATTGCTACCCGCATTAATGTAGAATTAGCAGCATTTATATTTTTATCAGTTTGTTTCACGCCGAATAGCCTTTTTCCAAGCGTTGTCAGAGCAGCCAACACCGATCCCCCAATGTTCCAGAGGCGAGTAGGCTTCAATATATATTCCCGTTCTATTTGCAAAAATCTATTAAAAACATGTGTAAAAAAAGCTGCCGCACGAGACCCCGCCCATCGTATTATTACCATAGGATTTAATCGCCCTATAGCACCTGAAATAGTCCTTAACATACTATTAATCCTTTTCTGAATTCTTTTATGAATGCTATTAAATTTTCTACTTAACATAGATTCTTCTGTAAATCTTTTAACTGTTTTATTATATTTGACATTACCTACCAGCTGTGATTTTGCGGATCCAGATAAATATTTTGGCTGATCTTTCCCCTTTTTTGCGTAATAGTTTCTTGTAAGTCTTTGTCCCCTCTCTAAACGATGTTTTCTTGCAGATATAGTTTCACCATCAAAGTGGCGCCGTTGTGCGCGAATATATGCATATTTTGGTTCAACCCAATTCGCCAGGCGATTTTTAGCCTTTTTTGCCCCTGTTGATATCCAAGCACCGGTATTTTTTAACGTTTTTGTTAGAGAATTCCACCACGTGGGGGGGCGCACTGTAGCCGCTATAGGTGCCCGTGACATAGGAGTTTTTTTCCGCCCTAGTAGCCATCTACCGGCTCTTTTTATAGCACTCCACGCACCTCTCGGCGGCGCTGAAGGTGTAGCGCGACGTGTAGTCCTGTGAGAAGGGGTGGCGGCGTGGCGTTCAGCAAATTCTTTATGCACTCTTTGGAGCCCAAGTGGTCGCCGGCGAATCCCAGACATCTATTTATATTATCTATAATTTTGAGTAATATCGTCAAATTTAGGACGCATAACTTCGTATGCTTGCAAGCTGGCCTTCAGATCATCCGATGTACTTCCTTCTGGCATCCATCTGCTCATATAACCCCTTTCCACAATGCGCTTGGATTCGGTCAAGCCCCTATCACCTTCTTTCTCTTCATATACAACGGAACGCACTTCTCGAATCATATTTCGAGGATCGCGTGTCGGATCATATCGATCAAAATATGGATTCATTGCTAAAGACGGCCCGTTTGCAACAAACGGTTGCGATTGCCTATAATCCTGTTTATCTGTGCGGCTACTCAGCGGGGCCATATCATAAAAAGTCGGTTTCATTTGCGTTGGAGGATCATCTATAATACCCCCCTGAACAACCGGGACCGAGGTTTGCAGGGCCTCGAACTGTCTAGCGTTAATAGTATCTTGTGTATTTACTTCTCTGCGCACACGAAGTTGCATTGTAGGGGGTGGAATTCTCACAGCACCAGCAAATTTGAGTGGATGGAACATTTTGCGCCACTGTCTAAAGGAGTATTAGAACATCCCTTTAAAGGCCCACAACATGTTCCTTCTTCCATTTATTCATATTCCGAACAAGGCGCCCGGCCTTCATCAAATCTGGTTATTCCTTGAAAGGAATGGATCTCATATGATTGAATTTGATTGTAATACGCCGGAGGAGGGCATTCAACATGCCAAAGAGTTTCTGGAACTAAATGAACTTCAAGGGGCTCAACCCCCCTTTTGTGTAAATGACATCGTATTCTGTCCCGTCAGCTCTGATACAGCAGATTTAGTGAATTTTTATACTTGGAAGGAGACTCCTATTGCCACGACTCCTCAAAAGGAAGTATGGCGCTCATTTCTTTGGGCGCATGCAGAAAATGGTGGTGATCCGTGGGGTGTAAATAAGATGATGGAAAGTATATCATTTTCTGATAAAAATGATACCGCATATTCCGTTATGAACTATATTGTGACTAACGCCTGGGTTGTTTAACACCTTAAGACATCGCACAATATACGTATAGAAGGATGGCATCTATTCGCAATCGGACCGCTCGTAAGGCGACGCAGGATATTAGTGCGAATGTGATTGATTTTGCTGTAAATGATTCTCTGCAGAAGCTTATTGCAGCAGAGGCTGGAGTTGCATATAAGCGCCCGTGGCATAGGTTGGAGCGCGGGCTTCGCTTAAATCGTTTGCGTGCATTTAGTGAGGATCTTGCGCAAAAGCGTGGCCTGAAAGATACAGAAAAGCAGGCATTATTAACACTTTTGGTGAAATCACTCGATAAGAAACTTCTTAATTCTAAGACTTCGGTGGAATATGATCAGGAGGAGGAAGTTATTAAAGAGATTAAACCTCTTGTGATGCATCAGGCCGCAACTGGCGAAGTGCTTTTTCAGTTGTTGGAGAAGAGAAATGCAGTTACATTCCGAAAGCGAGGGCCCGCGGCCGCCGCCTCGGCGCCACCGGCAGCTGAAAATACAGAGGGAGCACCCGCCTAAGAGTTCTAAACAGACTAATACTAGGGAAACGCCGATGCGCGGTCATAAGTTTGACAGGGCGGGACACGAAAGCTCAAAGTTACCGAGTCATATGTTTCATTCTGCTACAGATCTTATTGGTTGGTCTGATTTACAGGAGCCGGCTCCATCGCATGCGACGACTTTTCACGATTGGAAAGAGCGGGCTGAAACTGTTTTAGAGGATGTGTTGGGGAGCAGTGAGGCTAAAATCTTTGGCAAGGATGAGAGAAGTTATGAGATCGGAAAGCAGTTTGGGTTTCGCGCTTTGGAAAAGTTTGTGCAGAGGGCTACGGCGGTAGGGTGGGCGAGTCAGCCGCCCGAACTGCGGCGTTTAGCCGCGGAGGAGGTATTGAAGCGCCCCCAGATTCCCCAACGCACACCGGCCTGGTATGCGCAAGGGAAAGAAGTGCTCACCGCATCTGAGTTTGCTAAACTCTATGGAAGCCCAAGGTGTGTGAGCCAACTTATAATGAGTAAAGTTCCTAATCCATCGGCCCCGGCAGCCACTAATCGTCTGGCATGTATGACATGTGAGATGGGTCCATTTGATTGGGGTATTCGATTTGAACCAGTAGTAAAGGGGATCCTTGAACAAAAGTGGGGGGCAAAGATTGCGGAAGCAGGGCGGATTATACATCCTACTGATACGCACTTAGCCGCAAGTCCGGATGGAATCATCATGGACGCCACTGATTCTGCGCGTGTTGGGCGACTCTTGGAGATTAAGTGCCCCATTACGCGCGCAATAGGGGGGACAATCCCATATGACTATTGGTGCCAGATGCAGATTCAGATGGAAGTCACAGGTGTAGGGGAATGTGAATATGTTGAAGTGAAGATTCAATCCCTACAGGGAACTCAAACGGATCTTTCGGGTGTTGCTGACGGATATGTATGGCTCCTACAAGATCCAAAAACGTGCGAAACAAAATATGCTTATACGGAAACAGAGGCTACAACTTTAAAAGAGTCCGGGTGGGATATAACAGAAACTATTCCGTGGCGTTTGGCTGGCATGTATGCCGTGACAGTCACACGCGATAGGGGGTGGTTTCAAGAAACTACAGAACTACGTCGTCAGTTTTGGGAAAATGTGGAAAAGGCGCGGCAGGGTCTATTTCAAGTAGTCGAGGGACGCGCCAAGACGATAAATGTGATAAAAGAACCGGCGGCGTGCCTTATTACAGATTAATCACAGGCATCGGCCATTTATACATAGCCCTAACTTGCATTCATTTTCTGAAGTACATGACTCACCAGATTGAAGTCCATTGGAGTTTGCATAGCGATCGAGTCCTGCATTTTTTATAGCATCTTCTATTTGAGAATTAAGTTTTACTACATCTACCGTCCCTTGGGGGTTACTGGGCAAGTCTTGGAATCCGTCGTGCATTAAGCGCAATACCACGTGTTTGGTAAAATAAAGCGCTACTATAAAAAATAGGCCATGTGTAACTGCTACTACAAGTTTTGTACTATGCGCGGGGAAACGCAGTAACACTCCCGGGGTTAATAGGAAAAACAGAATAGCTATATATGCTGTAAAATACGAGTGCATTCTATTTAATGGGGGGAAATACAACCGTATTGGGGGACCGCTTGTGTTTTGTAAAAAGCCAGTGTAATATCTTGGATAGGAGCCGAGCACGAATCTGGATCTCCGCGTTTATAATTATTTGTCATTTGTCTAAAGTTCCCAGTGCGTTCTAAGCGTCCTTGGTAGTCTAGATCATGACATCTTTTTGCAGAAGGATACATGGGTTTTTCAAGAGGATCCAGCCAATCATTTAAAAGATTGAACGGGCGGCGGAGATCAGATAAATCCGGATTTCCCGGTGTTATATTTTTCATATCAGGGTCTTCTATATTCTCTACGGGCGCCCTATTATGAAATGCCTCCAGCGTATCAAGGCGTTGTTTAACAATGGGGTTTGCCCCATACATCTCACGCGATTGCACAAAAAATACGAGGAAGATTGTTATAAACAGCCATCCTAGTATGAAAATAAGGGCTCCACTCATTTTTTTCATTCCTACAAGCTTACCTAATATGGTATAGCATATTCCGCTGTCCAAACCCTTGCCTTTTCTTCGTATAAGGCCCGATTTTCCTTATAAATATTGGCTATGTCTGGGACAAACGGGTCATCCGGATTTGGATCGGTCAAAAGACTTGTTATACTTAAAAGCACTTTGGATATGGTTAGTGCAGGCGACCAAGCACCCTTAAGAATATCAAGGCATATTAAGCCTGCGCTATTAATATTCGGGTGATATATCTTCGTTAAAAATTTAACATGAGGTGCGCGAAAGGGATAGTCACCCGGGAAATGAATAGAAAGGTTAAACACACCCCCTACAAAGGGGCTATCATCTGGCCCAAAGATACAGCCCTCCCATGTATATAAATCATCCCCTATTGGTCCAGCACTACAACTGGTCGGCGGGTCTCTTCTAAGGTCAGCAAGTTCTTTTTGTATCCGCCGTAAAGCCATTGTGTTATATATATGTATTTTAAAAACCTTAGACCCACATAGAATGTTTGATTCTGTTGGGCTCCTTGCCGAGTTTCTTGGAACGTTTCTACTTGTTCTTTCCGCCCTTGCCACCAATGGGAATGCCTATGCGGTTGGCGGAACCCTCGCGTTAGTAATTCTTCTGATTGGTAAGTTGTCCGGCGGCCATGTAAATCCTGCAGTATCCGCAGCCATGTACATGAAGGGTTCCCTCAGCCTGAAGGAGCTTCTTGCATATTCCGCGAGTCAGGTGGCGGGTGGCGTGGTGTCGCTCTATGCTTACCGCGTATTCGCCTAAACCTCGCGCTCATATAATCAACTAGTATGAACTTTACACCATCCGTTATTGCTACACTCGCCACGAGTGGCGCACTAAAGGATCTCCGACTCCTATTAAGTTCGCTTGCGATTTTCAATGCGAATCCACCCACAGTCTATTTATTTTGCGATAAGGATATCGCCGAAAAAGTGGGCGGATTCAAGTATGCGGGGCGTCTTATTGTGCGAGAGGATCTTGGGGTGTATGCAGGTCTGAACCGACAGCAGATGGAGCAAATGCCTGGTGTGCATTTTAAAAGTAAATGGTTCGATTTTATGGCAGAAAAGATTAAGTTGCTTCGGTGGGTTCTTTCGGAGGAAAAGGGGGGTGTTCTTTTCTGTGACGCCGATATTTGCTTTCTTGGGCCGCTGCCTGAGATTCCCTTGGGATGCTCTCTTGCGCTTAGTCCTCATGCGATTCGTGAAAGAGATACGGCGCGATACGGATATTATAACGGAGGATTTCTCTGGGTTTCTTCACCGAAACACCTGGATGTGTGGTGGTCGGCGTGTGCTTCCTCGCGGTTCTATGAGCAGTCGCCACTAGAAGATGTTGCAGCTGCAGCTGGAGCAGGGGAGCTCTACGAATTTCCTGTAACCCAGAACTATGGGTGGTGGCGACTCCTACAGGGTTCAGAATCCGCAGAAACTCTCATGCAAAAGTGGTCAATGAATCGCGGAAAGGGGGGCGCGGGCATCTTGATTTCTGGAAGCCTCCTAGGCTCCGTTCATACGCACTTTGGAGAAACAATTGATCCTGCCACGCATATGTTTAATGAATTCGTGCTAGGATGGTTGAAGCGCCTTAATTCTGCGCATAAACCCGCGAATCGTATAATGGCCGCTATTTTGGCGAACCGCGCGGCCTAAAAATTTAAAGAGATTCGCCGGCCTATAGATTTCAAGTGAATGTCTAGTTTATTTCCCGGTATTCGCCGTGAGAAGGTGAATAATGACATGTTCTTTAAAGATCTGTCATTAGTCGAAGAAGACGAGGCGCCAAAAGTTCCTCCTAAAACTCTTATGAACTGCGAGACATGCGGTGTTCAGAGAGAAGATTGGACGTTTGATGATTTGAGTATTTGTAACAAATGCGGTGTTATTATGGAACGCCCTATTGACTCTGGCGCAGAATACAGATTCTTTGGCTTAGAAGATCGCAGTGGAGGTGATCCCTGCCGCGTGGGTGCTCCTATGGATACACGATTTCCTACTTCTGGCCTTGGCACAATGATTCTGGCTCATGCACAGGGCGGTAACTCCTCTACACGGATTGCAATGGCGCGTGTGCGGCGCTATCACACGTGGAACCTACTTCCCTATAGAGAACGTTCGTTGCTCCAAGTCTTTGAACAGATTGCTCTTACTGCCACGAACAACGGGTTTGATACACGTACAATGGATATTGCAAAAGACATGTATGTAAAGCTTGTAGAACATTGTGACCGCCGTGGCATGTCACGCACATCAGTGGTAGCCTCATCTATTTATTCCTCTTTGAAGCAGGTGGGGCAGCCACGAAAGCCGAAAGAGATTGCTGACATGTTTCATCTGAGCACGGCGCAATTCACCAAGTCGTTGAAATATTTCCAGGAGATTCTTTGTATGGCGCATCAGAGGGGCTTATTAGCGGGCGGTCATGCTGATCCGGCTGCCATGCCATCTACTCGCGCCTCCAACTACATTTCCAATCCCCTTAGCAAGCTCCCTATTAGTCGTGGGACGTTCCATGTTATTCGCGAAAGAGCCATTGCCATTGCAAATGAGGTGGAAGATAAGGAAATCTGCCCCGAGAACATGCCGCCATCTTTGGCCGCAGGTGTCATTGCGCTTGTTCTACAACAGCCTGGTGTCATAGAACATCCTGATACAGTCCCCCACGAGAGGATAGCATCAGTATGTGGTGTGAGTGAGGGGACCCTTCAAAAATGTATGAAAAAACTGGAGGCCGCTATCAAGGCGGGGCTCATTCAGGCGGCAAAGGCGTAAAATTAGGCGTGAATCATGCACATATCATTTTTAGTAGGATCATGCCGAAAGAGATTTGTTATAAAGATGGTTGTATCAAGCGGCTCTCCCTCACGGCCATTAGATGCAAGTGTCAGAACAAATTTTGCAGCGAGCATCGACACCCTGAGGACCATCAATGTAGTTTTGATTTCCTCAAAAATACACAAGATGAGCTTTTAAAGAATATGAGCACACCTGTTGTTGCGAAAAAGGTCGAGGCGATTTGACGCCGGCGACGCGGGGGAAAAATTGGGCCGCCGCGGCGGCTA
>Ga0315906_10009656_pt1 | contig 11432 bp, 11 predicted proteins | sample LakEriMetagenome_4_FD_203526 | JGI IMG/M metagenome (GOLD analysis project Ga0315906, IMG submission 203526) | Freshwater fungal communities from buoy surface, Lake Erie, Ohio, United States - Buoy 2 MA122 | ecosystem: Environmental > Aquatic > Freshwater > Lake > Lake biofilm | place: USA... | reverse complement strand
GTGGCTTTTGCCGGCCCGCTGGCGGGTACGGTGGCAGCGCTACTCTGCTACTGGTACGGCCGCGAAACCGGCAGCCCCCTGCTGCTGGCGCTGGCGTACTCCGGCTTTCTTCTGAACCTGTTCAACCTGATACCCCTCTCACCACTCGATGGTGGACGGATCACTGCCATCATCTCGCCGCGGATCTGGCTGTTGGGGGTGCCTCTGCTGGTCGCCCTGTTCTTCTACAGGCCAAGCCCGATGCTGCTGCTGATCGCCTTTCTGGCTTATCCACAGATCAAGCAGGCGCTGTGGCCCGATCGCCATAGTCCTCACCACACGTCCTACTACGAGGTGTCGCTGGGCCAGCGTATCAACTACGGCCTGCTCTATCTGGGCCTAGTGGCCTACTTGGCGACCATGGCCTTCGATTTGCACGAGCAGCTTGGTTGACATTAGAACACCGCCTGGCTGCGTGGGGTGAGCCTCCTCAGAGCACCTTCACATACATGAGCTGCAACTGGTTTTGCAGGCGGTTCTCCTGGCCGGGGATGTGCAGATAGCGCAGTTGGTACTCGAATTCCAGCCGGTCACCGTGGCTGAAGTTACGCTGGATGGCGCCGATCAGGCGGTCCTGTGCCACGCCCCGCTGCGTTCCGGCGCTGATGTCCTCAAGGTTGAACATCCACTCGTAGCCGAGGCGCAGCAGGTGGCCACGCGGCAACGCCTTGTTCCAGCGGTTGAGGACGCGCAGTCGTGTGCCGTGCCGGTCGTTGGCATCGAAATAACGTTCCTCCAGCCGTACTGAACTTTCGAACGTGCTTGCCGGCAAGCTGAACTGATGACGGAACTGCTGCCAGAGACGGTGCTCCCGCCCCGGAGAGCCTTTGCGATCGAACTGCAGGTTGTAGGCTGCCATCAACTCATTGGCGCCGATGTCGCGGCTATAGCGCACCTCGAAAATTTCCCGTTCGTGGGCATCGAAGTCCTCGTAAGAGCGCGCGCTGAGCGTCATGTCGAGCGTCGATTGCTCCGGCAGCATGCGCGAGAGTCGAAAAGCCAGTACGGGGACCGTTTCGCTGTCGATGGCGTACGAAGTCGGCAGGGTGAAGACCGTCAGCGCCACGAGCAGCATGCGCTGCAGTCTGGTGGCGACCGCAGCGCGGCGCAGGAGCGGGTCAACGGGATTCTGCATTAATCACCGCCTCGCGCAGGACCAGTCTGGCTTCGAAGCGCTCAAGCCGCAGTACCAGCGCCTGCATGTCGTCATAAAAGGATTCGAGCTCTGCGCGCTGAGGCAGCAGGCGACTTTCCTCCTGCAAAAAGAGCCGCAGATCTTCTGCTGCGCGGCGGCCGAGTTGCCCTGTCTGCCTGGCAGCCAGGGTCACGGTGTCCTGCAGGGCCTGAGTGGGGATGTCTCCCAGTATGCGCCCGAGCTGGTACGGCCAGTCGATGTCGAGCTTCAGCAACAGTTCCTGCAGGTGGCGCACGAACTGCAGGTCACCCAGCACTTCCAATCCGCTGCCCTCGAGGGATTCCGGCGTCCGCTGCCGCAGCAACAGCGACAGCAGTGCCGGCGCCGGGCCTCGCAGGGTCGCCGCTGCCGGGCGGTCCTGCTGCGCACTCAAGTGGATTCGGCCAGCCACCACGGCGATGAAGAACGAGACTGCCGGGCGGGTCAGTTGTACGGCCAGTGAGCGTCCTTCCAACGCCTGCAGCCGCTGGCGGGCCAGTGGGTCCAGCGTCACCAGCCGATCCAGCAGAGCCTCCAGCGGCCAGAGCAGCGCGGTCGGCAGCAGCGACATTTTCTCAGTCCTTGTGGCCGACATGGATCGCACAGATGCCACCCATCACATCGTGGAAGTTGCAGCGTGAAAAGCCGGCAGCGAGCACCATGTCTCGCAGCGTCTCCTGGTCGGGATGCATGCGGATGCTTTCCACCAGATACTGATAGCTGGCACTGTCGTCGAGTACCAGCTTGCCGGCCAGCGGCCATAGCTTCGAGTACAGGTCATAGGCTTTGCCGAGCCACGGTTGGCGGGGCTTGGAAAACTCGAGGACGAGCAGGCGACCGCCGGGCTTGAGAACGCGCTGCATGGAGCGCAGAGCAGCCTCCTTGTGGGTCACGTTGCGTAGACCGTAGGCGATGGTCACACAGTCGAAACTGGCGTCGGCGAAGGGCAGACTCTCGGCATTGGCCAGACTGATTTCGATGGGACCGGGATGCCCCGCATCGATGATGCGGTCCCTGCCCACCCGCAGCATCGCCTCGTTGATATCGGCGAGCACGATCAGTCCGCTTTGCCCGACCAGCGGAGCAAACAGCAGGCTGAAGTCACCGGTGCCGCCGGCCAGGTCCAGCACGTAATGGCCAGGGCGCACACCGCTGAGTTCTACTGTAAAGCGCTTGATGAGGCGATGAGTGCCCAGTGACACCACATCGTTCATCAAGTCGTACTTGCGCGCCACCGAGTCGAATACCTGCCCGACCAGCGCCGCCTTTTCGCGGACCGGAACCTGGCGGTAGCCGAAGTGGGTAGTGTCTGGTGGCGTATCCTGACTGTTGCTCATGGTATGACCGCATCGGAAACGCCGGCATTGTAGCGGGCCATTGCGTGTGGGGCAGCGGCCGTTCGCCATTTTTGCGCCAATTCCGACGCCGTTGGCGCAGCCGCGCCAAAGTTCACTGCGGCAGCAGCGGCATGATGTTGACCACCTGCACGCCGCTGTCGAGCGGCTCACGTCTGGCGCCAGCGGCCTGCAGGCGCTGCAGGTAGTTCTGCCACAGCGCCTGCTGGTTGTGCGACAGTTCGTGCAGGTACTCCCAACTGTAAAGACCGGTGTTATGGCCGTCGTCGAAGTGCAGCTTGATGGCATAGTGGCCGATGGGTTCGATGCGCTCGATCTTCACGTTTTTCTTGCCGATCTGCAGCACTTCCTGCCCGGGCCCGTGTCCCCGTACTTCGGCGGAGGGCGAAAGGACGCGCAGGAACTCGGCGCTTAGCGAATACGTGCTGCCGTCGGCGTACTGCAGTTCCAGCAGGCCCGATTTCTTGTGCAGCCTGATGTCCGTCGGTGTCATGAAAACTCCGTCTGTCGGGAAAAGAAAGTAGGCAAAGGACGGTCTCAGCCCCGGCTTTCGACGCTCAGCGTGACAGCAACAGCAAGGAATCGATGTTGTTGGCCGAGAGCGTACGCCGCGCCTCCTCGACACTGGGTCGACCGGCGAAGGGGCCCACATTGACCCGGTACCAGGTATTGCCGGCCACGACGCCGGGAACGATTTCAGCAGTCATGTTCAACAGGGTGATCTTGGCGCGCCGCTCCTCCGCTTCACTGCGTTCCTGAAAGGAGCCAGCCTGCAGCAGGAAGTTGTCGACAGCCGCTGTTGTAGCGCTAACCTCTCCAGCCGCCTGGTCCGCGGTGGGCGCCGTGCCAGCCTGTGCCGGGTCGACCGGCAGTTGCACCGCCACTTCGGCGTTGGCCAATTCCTCGTAGAAACCGAAGTCGAACACGGGCAGTGGCGTTGCCTCAGGCGACTGCGCGCTGCTTGCCGCTGCGACGCTGGCACTCGACTCGTAGCGTTGGTACCCGAGATAGCCCAGCAAGGTGAGCAGTACGCCGGTCAGCAGGCCGGTACCGAACCAGCCCCAGGTCGAGCCACCGCCGGCTGCCTTGCTCGTGGCGCGCGATTGTCGACGGGCCGGAGGCGTCTGGGAGGAGCGGGGCTTGGCAAAGTCTTGCGCCATGCGGATACCGGGGGGGGGTGGCGAGGGGCGGCGGGATTATCGCGGAAAGCCGCTGGCGTCGAAACCGCTTTCTCATCCGGCCGGGCAGAGACCTTGGCCGCAGCGCCAGACTCCTCCGATGGCCTCCCGCAGCGTGGCGCGCAGCCCGGCAGCGGGTTGCCCCAAGGCACGTCGTTGTCTCAACTGAAGTCGAGCGGGTCGACATCGATGAACCAGCGGACCTTGCGTGCTGCAGAGTCCTGCTCGAGGGCGGAGAGCAGGCTGGCGCCCACCTGCTGCAAGGGGGCGCGTCTCGCTGCCTGCAGCAGCAACTGCGCGCGATACACCCCCGCTTTCTTGCCAAAGGGGCTGGGCAACGGCCCGTGGCAGCTAACCCCACGCGGTGCCTCGCGCTGCAACAACTCTGCCGCCTGCAGCAGGAATTGCAGCGGCAGATCGCGTCTGGCCGCTTCCGCCCGCAGCAGCAGGAAGTGGCTGAAGGGCGGCAGCCCACCGCTGCGGCGCTCGGACAGCAACTGCCGCGCGAAAGCCCCGTAACCTTCCATCACCAGGTAACGCAGGGCTGGGTGCTCCGGATGGAAGCTCTGTACGACGACCGAGCCGGGTGACTCTGCACGACCTGCGCGGCCGGCAACCTGCATCAGCAACTGGCCGAAGTTTTCCTGTGCGCGAAAGTCGGCACTGAAAAGCCCACCATCGGCGTCGAGTACCGCCACCAGCGTTACACGCGGGAAGTGATGTCCCTTCGCCAGCATCTGGGTGCCAACCAGGATGCAGGGCACACCGCCTTGAACGATGTCCATCGTCTCGGTGAACTTCTTGGCCGAGCGTGTCGAATCGCGGTCGATGCGCAGCACCGGATAATCAGGAAAGCAGGCCTGGAGATATTCTGCGCTGCGCTCGGTTCCGAGGCCCACCGCTTCGAGATCGTGGCTGCGGCACTGTGGGCAGCTGCGTGGTAGCGCGCGTTGGCCATCGCAGTGATGGCAGCGCAGCTGGGCCGGTTGCTGGTGCAGCGTGAAACTGCGCTCGCAGCGCTGGCATTCGGCGATCCAGCCACAGTGACCACACCGCAGCAAAGGCGCGAAGCCGCGGCGGTTGAGGAAAACCAGCACCTGCCCGTTACTGGCCAGCGTGGCGGCAATGCGCTGCTGCAGGCCCGCGGAAATTCCCGCTTCTGCAGGTTGTAGCTTCATGTCGAGTACGCCAATGTCCGGCAGCGATGCCGGTCCGGCCCGCCGCTTGAGTGTCAGCAGTTGGTAGCGAGCCTGCAGGGCGTTGTGCAGGCTCTCGAGCGACGGCGTGGCTGAACCGAGCAGGATGGGGATGTCGAGCTGACGCGCCCGGTAGACCGCCACGTCGCGGCCGGAATAGCGAAAGCCATCCTGTTGCTTGTAGGAATCGTCATGCTCTTCGTCCACTACGATGAGTCCCGGTCTGGCGAGCGGCGTGAATACTGCCGAGCGCGTGCCTATCACGATGTGGGCGCTGCCGTTGGCGGCCTCCAGCCAACCCTGTAGCCGCTGCTTGTCTGTCAGTCCCGAATGGAAGGCGATGATTCTGGCCTGGAACCGTCGCGCAAAGCGGGCAATCGTCTGCGGAGTGAGCGTTATCTCAGGCACCAGCACCAGCACCTGCCGGCCAGTGGAGAGCACGTCGGCAATGAGTTGCAGGTAGATCTCGGTCTTGCCGCTGCCGGTCACCCCCTCGAGCAGGCTGCAGCGAAAGCCGCTCGGGCCCTGCCGCAGGGCAGCCAGGGCTTCCGCCTGTTCGGGGTTCAGCGTTAGCGCGGCTTCGAGTTGGCGGGCTTCACGCGGGGCAGTTTGAGCGGCGATCTCGCGCACCAGACCTCGCCTCTGCAGGGCGGTGAGCAGGGGGCGCGCCGGTTTACCCAAGAGGGCGCTGCACTCTCCACTCGACAGTCGCTGATACCGTTGCAGGCAGTCGAGCAGTTGCTGCGCTGACGCACCAGGCGGGCGGCCGCTCGCCTGTGCTTCGGTGCGTTCCCACACCAGCGCTGTGGCCAAGGTGGGCGGTTCTCCCTCTCGCAGAGGCTTCGGCAGCGAAGTCTGCAAGGCGAGGCCAAGCGGGAACAGGTAGTGCTGGCTTGCCCAGCGGTACAACGCCAACAGCGACTCGCCCAGCAGGGGCTCGCTGTCGAGCACTTGCTCGGCAGCACGCAGCTTATCGGCAGGCACCTCGGTGTGGGTGGAGAGCCCCACCACGATGCCGACCACGCTCTTGTTGCCGAAGGGGACTCGCACGCGGGTGCCGGGCCTTGGAGTCACGACGCCCGGTAGCGGCAGATAGTCGAAGCTGCGGTGCAAGGGAGAGGGAATCGCCACTTGCAGATACAGTCAGGGCGGTTGAGGGAAACAACTGCCGGCAATAGTATAGCCATCCTCCACCCCATGCCATGAACCCTGCGGAGCTGCACCTTTCCCATGTCCGTCGATGTAGCCAGAGCCGTCCCCACCGAGTTAGCGGAGTTGCGGGGTCAGATCGACACGCTCGATGCGGAATTGCTGGAAATCCTGGCTCGCCGTTTTGCCGTGACCGATCAGGTCGGGCAGTTGAAGGCCCGGCAGGGGCTCGCGTCGGTGGATCCCCAGCGCGAGCAGCAAAAGTTGCAGCACCTGAGGCGTCTGGCCAGCGATAGGGGCTTGAACGACGAATTCATCCAGCAACTCTTCCAGTTCATCTTCAACGAAGTCGTGAAGAACCACCGGAACTACCTCGGGAAATAGCCTTTGCGGTCAGGGTGTTACAACTTGCCAGACCGAGCTTCTCTGCTAGAATGCGCGTCCCTACAACTTGAGCCATGGTGCTGTTGGTGACCTGGATCCGCGATCTGCGTCGGATTCCCCAGCAGCGGCGATGGCTGACCAGAGGTCAACATGAGAGCCGATATCCATCCGAAGTACACTGACATCACCGTAACCTGCGGTTGCGGCAATTCCTTCAAGACTCGCTCCACGCTTGCCGAAGATCTGCGCATCGACGTGTGCTCCGGTTGCCATCCGTTCTTCACCGGCAAGCACAAGATCGTGGATTCGGGCGGTCGTGTAGACAAGTTCAACAAGCGCTTCGTGGGTGTCCGCAAGGTCTGATCAACAAGGTCTTAACTCCAAGGCCTTATCACCAAGATTTGATCACCAAGATCGCAGTGCCTGGCTGACAGTGCCAGGCACTGCGTCTGCCTCTTCGTCGCTTCGCTGTCTCCCCGCTCAAAACACCTGTTCGTCGCGCCGCGCTGCGCCGCTGCTCTGTCCGCCGTTGGCGTTTCCCGTATCCGGATAGGCGGGCAGTTCTTCGGCCTTGAAGAATTCGAAAATCGTGTCGGGATCGCCTGGCAGGGCGCGTAGCCCCGTCTTGCTGTTGATGCGTACCGTCGCAATGCCATCTGGCTGCGGCATGCTGTTTTCCGGTCTGCCTTCCAGCACTTCCCTCATGAAATCTATCCAGATCGGCAGCGATACCGTCGCGGCCTGCTCGTTCGCGCCGAGACTGTCGGGTTGGTCGAATCCGACGTATACGGTCGCCTCGACATCGGCATTGAAGCCGGAAAACCACAGGTCGTTGGCGTAATCGGTGGTCCCGGTCTTGCCTGCCAGATCGGTGCGCTCGAAGGCGCGATCCACCGAACGCGCACTGCCCTCGGTGATCACGGACTTGAGGATGCTGTTCATGAGAAAGGCCGTGCGCTCATCGATGACGCGCGGCGCGGTGGGCAGTGACGGCTCGGTAGTGGTCGCCAGATTGCCCTCTGCGCCATACGCCAGCGGTCCAGCTTTTTCGCAGGCCCTGCACACGGTTGCCGGCCTCGCCTTGAACACGTCACCGTCGTTGAAATTCACGATGCGGTCGATCACGTAAGGCTCCACCTTGTAGCCGCCGTTGGCGAACACCGCATAACCCGTGGCAATCTCCAGCGGCAGCACGGCGTGGGACCCGATCGCCACCGTCAGATCATTGCGCGGGATTTCCTCCTGCCGAAAGCCGAAGCGCGAAACGTAGGGCAGTACGACGTCTTCGCCCAGCGCCTCGAACAGACGCAGGGACACCAGGTTCTTCGACTGCGTTAGCGCGTACTTGAGCCGGATGGGGCCCATGAAATCACCGCCGAAGTTTTCCGGCCGGTAGTCCGCGCGCGCCAGCGGCGCATCGTTGATCAGCGTCGCTGCCGTGTAGCCATTCTCCAGCGCCGCACTGTAGAGGAAGGGTTTGAAGTTGGAGCCCGGCTGACGCTTGGCCTGAGTAACCCGGTTGAAGGAACTGGCCTTGAAATCGTAGCCGCCAGACAGGGCGAGGATTGCGCCATCTTTCGGGGCCAGTGCCACGAGGGCACCATTGACCGCCGGTACCTGGCCGAGTTCCCAGTGGCCGTCCCTACCCTGCGTGACGCGAATCAGGTCGCCGACCTGCACGACATCCCGAGCCGAGCGGGGTGTGGAACCCCAGGCATCCACGGTGAGGAAGGGTTTGGCCCAGCGAATGCCGTCCCACTCCACGGTAACCTGATCGCGGTTGGCGAGGACGGCGACGAAGCGCTGGTCCTCCACTGCCAGAACGAAGGCTGGCTGCTGGTCGGCCACCACCTCCGTTCGGGCCAGCACGTCGAGCCACTGCGTGAGCGAGCCATCGGCAGCCGGATTGAGGTGATTCTCCCGACCCCGGAATCCATGATTGCGGTCATAGCGCTCGAGGCCATCCTGCAGGGCCTTGTCGGCAGAGGCTTGCATGCGGCTGTCGACCGTGGTGTACACCTCGTAGCCATCGGTGAGCGCCAGCTCCCCAAAACGCGCGACCATTTCCAGACGCACGAGTTCAGCCAGATAGGGCGCTTCAAGGTCGGGCTGCCGACCGTAGCGTCGCGCCGTCTCGGGACTGCCTAGGGCTGAGCGGAAATCCGGCTCGCTGATCATGCCCTGATCGCGCATGCGCCGTAGTACACGCGTTCGTTCCTGGCGCGCCCGCTCTGGTGACTGCAGCGGGTTGTAGGCGTTGGGACGCGGCATGATGCCGATGAGCGTCGCGATCTCCGGCAGGGTCAGGTCGCCGATTTCCCGATCGTAGTACTGGCGAGCTGCTGCCTGGATGCCGTAGGCGGAGATACCGAAGAACGTGCGGTTGAGGTAAAGCTCCAGGATTTCCTGCTTCGACAGTTCGTTTTCCATCTTGATGGCGAGCAGGATCTCCTTGAACTTGCGCGAATAGGGCGATTCCCCCTCGAAGAAGAAGTTCTTGGTGACCTGCATGGTGATGGTACTGCCGCCACCCCAATCGTTGCCGGTGACGATGCCGGCCACCGAGCGCAGCAGACCGATCAGGTCGACGCCGTTGTGTTCGTAGAAGCGTTTGTCCTCGCTCGACACCAGGGCAGAGACGATCAGTGGCGGAATGGCGTCGTAGTCCACGGGATTGCTGCGCCGACTGCCGAATTCGGCGAGCAGCTTGCCGTCCGACGAGAAGATGCGCAGGGGGTTTTCCAGCCGGATGTTGGTATAGGACTCGCGGTCGGGCAGTTTCGGTGACAGGTAGAGGAAGCCACTGGCCGCCAGCATGCAAGCGAGGCAGGCCCCAGCCAGGCTCCACTTGACGGTAAATCTGACCAGGGCTGTGAGGAATCGCGCCATCGGCATCTTGAGAGGCAGGTCGGTAAGCGACGAGCGCGGCGATTGTAACCGCATTTGTCAGCATCGACAGTGCGGCCCGGCGCAGACGGCTGCCGTGGGGCTGGCGATAGCACGCCGCGTCAGTCAGCCCGGCAAAAAAAATGGCGAAAGCGCCGTGCCACTTCTATGGTGGGAGTGCCTTTGCGCTGCCGCGCCGGTACGGCACAGCTGCAGCGCCCGGCAGGCAGCTGAGAGGCCGCAACCGAACCAGGGATGGCTCGTCATGATGTTCAGGAAGAAACCGACGCACCAAGTGGGCATCGACATCGGCGCCAGCTCGCTGCGGCTGCTGGAACTATGCAGTCACGCCGGCCACACGCGACTGGAGCGCTATGCCTGCCGGGCCCTGCCGGAGTCCGCTGTGGTCGGCAAGCAGGTGCGTGACGTCGAAGCGGTAGGATCGGCGCTGCAGCAGTGCGCGGGGCCGGGCACGCCGTCGCAGCGCCAAGCCTGCATCGCCGTGCCGGGTACGGCTGCCATCATCAAGACGTTGTCACTCGATGCGGCCCTCACCGACGCCGAACTGGAAAACCAGATGGGTGTCGAGGCGGCCGAGCACGTCCCGTATGCGCTCGAGGAGGTGGCGGTGGATTATGCCCGGCTCCCCTCGCAAGACCTCGACGGCCCTGGCGCTTCCGTGCTGCTGGTGGCCTGCCGGCAGGACTGCATGGCAGCCAGACTGCTGGCACTGCAGATCGGCGGCTTCACTGCCCGTGCGGTCGACGTCGAGACCTTCGCCATCCAGCGCGCCTGTCACTGGCTGCACCGCCACGCCCGGCTACCGCCGGCCCGCGTGTTGGCGTTGCTCGATATCGACGTTGGCATGACCACGCTCTACCTGCTCGCCAACGGGTCCTGCCAGCACCTGCAGGAGCAGGCGACCACGGCAGGGCACGCCGGTCTGGCTGCGTCGCTCGTGCGTTCCCTGCAGTTCCTGGGTTCTGCCAGTCGGAGCGGACCGGTGGAACTGGTCGTGTTGGCCGGTGCTCTGGCCAGAACGCCAGCGCTGGCGGCGACGCTCGAACAGGCCACTCTGGTGCCCGTCGTCGTTGCCGATCCCTTTGCGGGTATGGCTCTCAGCGCCGGCATCGACCGACAGGCCCTGCAGCAGGAGGCGCCGGCCCTGTTGCTGGCCCTCGGTCTGGCACTCTGGGGCCTCGACCATGACTGACTTGAACCTGCTGCCCTGGCGCGAGGCGCGCCGGGCGGTCCGCCGCGTGCGCTTCTTCCGCGCGTTGGCGGTCACCGCCGGATTGGCAGTGACACTCCTTGGTCTCTGGCAGCGGCAAATGCGAATTGCAGTTGCCGCCGAGGCGGAGGCCATTGCAGAGCTGCGTCAACAGCTGGTCTCGGCTGACCGGCAACTTGAGGACTTGCAGCGTCGGCAGGCAGAGGCAAGCGCCGAGCGTCAGCGGCAGCAGAGCTTGCAGGCGCGGCTCGCCCAGCGCGATCAGGTGGTCCTCCTGCTGGACGAACTGGCGGCCACTGCCGTCGTCGGCGTGCATTACACGGCCATGATCCGCAGCGGCGACGCCCTCGCTGTCGAGGGCCGCACACGCTCGAGCGCCGCACTGGCCGCTCTATTGCGGCGACTGGAGGATTCCGCGTGGTTTGCCGATCCCGAGATTGACGCGCTCTCAGCCCTCGGCGAGGCGGCTCGGGCGCCGGCAGCCGCCGAGCCAAGCCGTTTCACCCTGCGCGTTGCAATCACAACGCCGGCACGCGGGCAGTGACCTGTGCTCCGACGGTTGCATCTCTGGGCTGCCGCCTGTCGCAACGGCTGGCAGGAGCTTCGAAGCTTCGACTGGCAGGATCTGCGGGATCCTGCCTCGGCGGGTGCGTGGCCGGCAGCGGTGCAGAGTCTGCTCTGCCTGCTGCTGTTCGTCCTGCTGAGCGTGCTGGGTGTGAGCCTGCAGCGGCGCTGGTTACTCGCTGATCTGCACGCTTTACAGCGGGAAGCCCAGCCCTTGCGCGCGGAGCTCGCTGGCAAGACCGCCGAGGTTGCCCTGCTGGCCGAGCAGGCGCTGGC
>Ga0315906_10009655_pt1 | contig 11432 bp, 16 predicted proteins | sample LakEriMetagenome_4_FD_203526 | JGI IMG/M metagenome (GOLD analysis project Ga0315906, IMG submission 203526) | Freshwater fungal communities from buoy surface, Lake Erie, Ohio, United States - Buoy 2 MA122 | ecosystem: Environmental > Aquatic > Freshwater > Lake > Lake biofilm | place: USA... | reverse complement strand
TTGTAATAATGTTTTAATTTCTTGTGCTAGTTTTCTTGCTCTTGTACCAGCACTATTATTACCCTTAAAAAATTTTGTGGTGTCCATAGATAACTCTTCTGTGAGTGTTTTGATTTTTTCTAAAGTTTCCATTTTCTATTAGTTTTATTGATAGTAAAATAAGTTTTTTTGTGATATTGTAAACATAAACGAAGGTTTTTTTATATTTCAAGATTTTTATCTAGTAGTTTATATATCACTCCAATCATATCCAAATCTGATTTAGTAAAAGGTTTTTTAATGTCAAATAATTCATTAAAAAATTCACCGATTGATTTTCTCACTTTTTCTTCTTTTTGATTATAAAAAACGTCATAAAAAAATGTTTTAAAATAATCATAGTGTTCCCCTTTCTTTTTTATTATAATCCCTTCTTTTGAGAAATTATCTATAACTTTATTAAAGCACCACTGGAAATGTTTTTCAACATCCTCATTGGATAAGACAATTTTGGTTTCTGAGGTGTTATTTTCACCTAAGTATGTCTCAACTATTAACATGTTTAAACTATAGCTGAAATCGGAAAATAACTCCATTTTTTCAGGTATAATGTTATTAATCTTGAACCATACGTCAACATCATCGGATGGTATCGGTTTTGATATATATTTAAAAAAATTCTCCATAAGATTGTTCTTATGGAGAAATTATAGTACCAATTTTCAAAATGTATATTATTGAGTTTTTCTATTGTAACCTAATAATTCTTTCATTCTACCAAATTCTTCATTAATTTTAAGTTTTGATTTTTCATCAATTGATTCTAATTTTGTTAATATTTTGTCACCTTCATCTTCCCCAGTTTTATCAACGACAAATGGTTGAGGTGCTTTATTATACGCTTTCTTTTTTACAACACTCAAAAGATTATCTTTTCTGATTTTGTCTCTTTTTTTATTAACATCAGTCTCCACAGAATTTGCCCATTTTGGATTATTTCCTGTTCTTGATGAACCTTTAACCAAATCAGATACCCAATCTTCATTAGGTTCAATTCCATCGTAATCTAAATTTTCTAATCCAGCCGCTGTAAAGTTATCAGTATAGTCTTGAACAGCACTTGATGGTACATACGCTTTTTTAGACATTTTAGCTAATTCACCATTACCTTTAGGGAAATGAGTAGGGTCCATCGAGAATTTTTCTTTCGAACCATCTTTTAGGTAATCACTCATTTTTTTCTGTAAAGATTTCATGTATTCTTTATTTTCTTTACCTGATTCTTTATGTGCTTTTTCATATGTCATTAAACCTTGAGGTTTACCCATAGATTTAAATCTAGTTTTTTGTTCATTAACAATATTCTCAATCAAATTAACCATTTCATTTTCATTTAATTTAATGATATCCCCTTCATGATCTCTGATATGATATTCTATGCTTTCTTTTACAGGATAAGTCTTACCATCAACTTGGAATGATTTTTTACCCGATTTTCTTGCGTTTGCTAACTTACCAGAAAACTCATTACCTTCTTCAACTTCTTTTTCATCAGATTTCATTTTTGATTTTTTACTTTTACGTAAAAGTTTGAAATCTTCAGGATCAATTTTATTGTTTTTGTTTTTATCTAGTTTTTTCTGATTACCAACCAATTTTTTACCCTCACTCATTATTTCTTTATTATAATCACATCGTTTCTCATCATACCAATCACTTGATTTATTACAATATCTTTCAATAATATCTTCACTTTCTTCGTCATTATCCTCTCCTTCAACATTGTCGAATTCACCACTTAACTCTTCCTCATCGTCAAATTCCTCATACATTTTACTACTACCACATTCATTACATTGTCCTTCTTCTAATTCAGAACCACATGATTTACAAGTTTCACCTTCACCTATCGGCTCAATATCATCGTCCTTGTAATAAGGATCCAAATCATCATCATCACCATATAATTCATCATCCAAATCAATATCTTTGGTATTGTATAGATATTCGAATTCATCTGTAGTTGTTGAATCATAATCATAATCTTTCATGAATTCTCTTGGTCTTAATTTAGACGAGAATTCATACTTATCATAATCCCTACCTCCCCTTTCATGTTTAATTTCAGGACTATCAAATCCTTCTTCAACTTCCATTCCCTTTATTTTACCCATTAACTTATTCGCCTTTGATTCCAAAGTTTCGTTAATTGAAGACTTAAGAAGTTTTCTAAGATATTGTTCTGTATTTTTCATTTTTTGTTTTTTATATAAATATATCTATTTTTTATTACCGAGTTCCAATCTTATTAATTTCTCAATAAGTCTTTCGTCTATATTATGTTTTTCACTCAGTTCTTTAATAATTTCTTCTTTTTTAACCGATTTTTTTAACTTTGGTTTTGTAATCTTGATAGCATTTATATCACCCTGATTACAGTATGGAAACTTCTTACATTTTTCTTTAACTTTTACAAACCCACCTCCAGGTATTTGTGGTTTTTTAAATGATATTCCACTACCTGTTGGGTTATTTCCTTTCATTTTCACATCTTCAAAACCTGGAGCATCATAAGCTCCTACTGATGATGATGTTGTGGCTTCTTTTGTTTCTATTTTTGGAGTTTCTTTAAAACTATTTTTAACAAAATCAGTACTCGTATCAAAAGCTACTTTGCCCAAAAACCCTCCAGCACTACCTGATCCTGTAGCTTCTTTATTTTCGGATTTTTTACCTTGACAGTGGGCTTTCTGACTAAACCCTTTTGGGTTATCACAATCAATTGAATCCTTATATTTCTTACTCCACTTTTCTTCAATTTCTTCTTTAGTAATTGAGAAAAGTTTGCCGATTGGTTTTTCTAATTTTGTTTTTTTATTTGATAATAAATTAGTTATATCACCCTTTTTGAATTTTCTTTTAATGACTTGTTCTTCTTTAGTTTCTTCTTTTTTTAAATTAGAAATTTCTTGTGATATTACAGACATAGAACCTTCTTTTTGAAAGGTACCAGAATCAGAGAATGCCTTTTTCATAATCGAATCTAAATCTTCTTTAATTTTCATATTAAATTATTCTTTATTTGTTTTTTTTCTTGAACCTAAAACTTTAGCCCATTTGGATTTGAATTTTTGGTAATATGTTTTTAGTTTGTTTATCACTTCTTCAAACTCATCGTCAATTTTTGTCATTTCTCCATCAATATAAATCCCACTTTCTTCACCAATTGAATAAATAAAATCTAAATCAAAATCGATTAGTTTTCCCGACCATTCAACATTATTTGTATAAACATTTAGAGTATTGAATTCAACCAAATCGGATACCTCATTTACAAATTCTTCCATAGTTTCTTGGAAAGCAATTTTTTCGTCTGTTGTAAGTTCTAAATCTTTTTTTTCTTTACCGTGGATAAAAAGAACTCCTCCTGATATACGATAACCTTGTTTCATATCATCTTTTGCTGGTTTTTCTTTACCTGTCTCAGATGTTTCATATTCATCTTCTTCCATTTCATCTTCAATTGATTGCCCTACATCTATTTTTTTTGTTACATTATTTGTACCCAAATTCATACCCTGCATTCCTTGTTCGTTTAAGATACCGTATTGTTTCTTAATCTCAATTGTTTCATTCAAAGAGTTCTTACCCGATAACAAAGTTCTTGATGCCTTAAGTAAATTTTTTATTTCATCGTGTTTGCTCATAATTCTAAATTATTTCTAAATTTATCGAAGTCAAAGGAAGGATTCACATCAGTATAATTCACATCAAAATTACTTCTTGATACCACACCCTTTAACATCTCAACTCCATTTATTTTTGTATTGTGTCCTGATATTTCTTTTGTTATTTTCATTTCATCCATTATTTTTTTTATGAGAAATTCCAAACTATCTATTTGACTTGTTGTATATTTATCCCAAAAAAAATAATCTCTCCATTTTCTCTCAAAAGGAATACCTTTATAAATATCACCAATCCAATTAACATAATAGTTTTTCAATGGTTGTTTTTCCAACCATCCCAAATTCTCCAAACTTATTATAATTCCATTTCTGTTTATATTCGTTTCTTTGAAGTAACTGGTGTGTTCTATATTATCCAATAACTGTAATATTTCACCATTTTTTTTAATAACATAATTTGGTATTCTATCGAATTTACCATTATATCTAAATGACAAAGAAGCCAAATAATTCTCGATACTTCTTCCTGTATGTGTGAGAATTATTTGACTTTTCTTTTTTTGTTTACCCAAAGGTTTAAAATTACCATACCTTATAATTTCGACCATGTAACATTTGATGGTTTTGTATATGTTAATTTTCTTGTTGTCTTTGTCGATGTTGTTGTAGTGATCTCATCAAACGGATTAAATTGTTTATCCTCTCCAATTACCTCACCAAATGGTACTTTTAAATCACCCTCAACTTCATTTAACACAATATCATCAGTCTCTTCTTTTGGTGTACTATCCAAACTAAAAAGTTCCATAGGTAAATCAATTATAGTTGGTGATTCTTCCTTTGTTTCTTCAACAGGTGTTTCAACCACTTCTTTTTTCTTTCTCCCTCTCTTTGTTTTTGGTTTTTCTTCCTCTTCTTTTTCTAAAGCGGTCTCTAAATCCATTAACGAAACAATTTCCAAATCTCTGTCATTCTGAATATCATTAGTGATTGGTTTCTCAGGTTCTTCATATCTCACAAAGAAGTGTAATGATGTTAATGATATAATCGGGAGTAATCCACCACCCAATATCGCCAACCATCTTTTATGTGAAATCACATCCGTTGGTTCTGTCCCAAATATCTCAAATATTGGGGACATAAGCTCAACCCAGGATTTGAACAACTCTCCATTTGCGTCAATCTCTTTATATGAATAAAATATATTTCCAATCATTTGAACGAATGTAACCAATCCGAACATAAACCACACACCACCTTTAATTCTCTGTGTAGCGGCAATCAGTGCGGTAATCGCCCCAATCTCAATTGCCACTGATAGGTAGATTGCCCAACTAAATGGATTGGTAATGTCATACCACGCAACAACGTGTGATATGGATATTCCCGCCACCAAAAATATTGGAACCAAAAACATCGATCGGATGGGATTATCTTTAATCCAAGTTATTAACTTATTCATTATTTAATTTTTCAAGTTTGACATTCAATTTATCAATATTTTTTTGAAGTGCTTTAATATATTCAATTTTACTTTTAATGTTAAAATACTTCCAAGAATCGAACATTCTTTTAATTGATTCTTTTTGTTGTTGTTCGAAATCAGATTTACCGTCATAATTTCTATCAGCTCCTCTCCTGACTATTTCATCCCAAGTAATCGTCATAAAACTACCATGTTCTCCTTTACTCAAAATATCTAATATTTCTTCATCCGATTTACCTTGATTTTGTTTCAGTTCTTCTTCAGTTTTTTTTATTTGTTTTTCAAAATCATTAATCTCTTTTTCAATCTTTTGTTGTTTTGTTAGTTTTTTGATTTTCTCGGCAATTTTACTTGTGTATTCCTTATTACCTGTCTTCGGTAGATTTGTTTTAGTAAGGTAACGATAATGAGCTCTTTGAACCGCACCACTAGCAACAATAACTTCAGTATTTAACTGATAAACTTCATCTCCTCTTTTAATTTTTGCATATATTTCCAAATTACCTTTCCTTGAAGTAGTCGCATCAACAGATACAAGTTCATCTGTAGGTTGAGTATATTTTTCAATTGACGCAACCATATCACCGGTAATCATCCATTTGGCAAGTTCTTTATCGTATTCACCCATTTTTCTTTCGAAAGTTTTTTCAAAAGATTCTTCATATTTTTGGAGTAAATCCAAAATATGTTTTTTAAGTTTTTCTAAAAGATCTTCTATGATATTACCACCTTTAGATTCAAATATCATGTGTCTTAAAAGATTGACTTGTGTTTCAGTTAAAATTATTTTCATTTATCAAGTTGTTTGAGTTCTTTATCTATCTCAATTTGTCTATTCAAGTCCATTATTTTTCTGTCGGTAGATTGAATCATTCTTTTTTCTGTCTTCAATCCCTCAACTTTGATTTCTTTTTTTAGTTCTTGTTTCAGGTTACTTATTTCAGTTTTAACACTGTCAATCTCATTCAATACTTTTTTCTCACTTCTTTTTTTACTCATAGAGCTCGTGCAAGTATTCAGTATAAAAAGTATCAAAATTATTGGTAACCCAAATTTATCAAGAAAATTAATTACTGGTTTCATATTTCAATTTTATTTATAAATATTAATGGTTTATTTTAATTACATCCACTCGAACAAATCACTCGATAAGTTTCTCAACTTTCTTAAAGACTTTTCCTTAATTTGACGAACTCTTTCTTTCGTCAAATTAAAGTCTCCACCGATATCTTCCAATGTTCTTGGTGTTCCGGTCAATCCAAAATAATCTTCCACTATAACTCGTTCTCTTTCATCCAAACAGGTCAATAGTCCCAACAATTTGGTTCTAAGAATATCTTTGGTGTTAAATGACTCATCCGGCATATCGGCTTCATCATTTTTGATAACATCAAATAAACTATCACCCTCCTCATTGATTTCCATATCAAGATCAATCATTGATGGTAATGACGCAAACTTACCTTCCAATTCCCCACCCTTGGCTTCAATCTCCTTCTTGGCTCTATGTAAGTCTTGGACAACATTAACTGGAAGACGAATGGTTCTTGCATTGTCATTCAAACTTTGAATAATTGATTGTTTAACCCACCACACAGCATATGATATAAACCTCAAATCTTTGCTCCAGTCAAAGTTCTTGATTGCTTTCATTAAACCATAATTACCTTCGGCAATAAGGTCAGACAAGTCAAGTCCTTGGTTCTGATATTGTTTGGCTACCGTAATTACAAATCGTAAATTACCTTCCAATAACTCTTTATTAACATTCTCAATCTGTCTTGGTGTTAATTCACCAGACTTCATTAGGGTAGATAGTTCTTTCTCCCTCTCAGGTGTCATAACTTTCTTCTTACGAATGTCCTTGAGGTAGGATTGGATTTCTTCTTGATTAATTGGAATACCTGAATTTTTCTCTTTCATTTTATTTTGAATATTTGTTTAATAATTCTTTTTCTTCGTCAGTCAATGACTTCATACCACTAACATTTATTTTGTCCAAAAGTTCATCCAAGGTGGGAATATGTTTAACAACTTTCTTGTTGTCATCACCGAATAAACGATCAAATCTATTACTAAAGTGTCTGCCACTAGGAGGTGGTCCCCATTCTCCTTTTGGTTTTTTTGGTACATCATTGAATCCAAGGAATAAATCATCCCTAAGTTCATCTTGTTCATCTTCGGAATAATCATCATTTGTCGCACACAAATCCGTACCAAATAGATGTTGTTCATTCTCTTTATTAAACCAATATGACATTTTGTCAGTTGGGGCTAATACAAAGGGGATTGATAAGTCTCCCAATATTGCATTAAAGAAATCTGTGGTCTGTTTGAAAGATGACCTAGTTTCAAATGTGATGAGGATGGTTTGTTCACCAAAGAAGTATTTAACTTCTTTTGAGGTGAGAGTTTGGACTTCTTTTGCCAAAGAGATGACAAAATCTTCCTGTTTTTTGTGTGACACAAAAACTGTTAATAGATACTTCATATTGATGTGTTTTAAATCGTGGAATACAAAGGTAAGAAACTTTTATTGACTTACACTACTAATGTTATTTTCTTTTGTAATTTTAACAATGTTGTCCGCCCAATTACTAACAAGTGGGTTATGAGTTATAACGAACAACTTCTCAAAATAGTTCTTGATTTTACCAAAAAATTCACCAACCATATCAAGATTTTCATTTGAGATTTTTCCAAACACTTCATCCATTACCACAATATTCGGTTTTGGTAATGAACTTATTTTAGTTAGTACCGCTCTCAACGCCAATGACGCCACAGTTCTTTCATAACCTGATCCTGATGACATAAGTTTTTCAACTTGGGTATTATTATCAATCATTATAAATTCAACCTCATTCTTGTCGTTAATGTTAATCTCCAATCTGAAATGACAACTATCTTCTAATAATCTCTGTAGTTCAGAATTCAACATCGGAATCATTGTTTTCATTATGGTTTTGGATATTCCATTCTTACCAAAGATTTCCAAATATAACTTATAGATTTTCTCCTTGTTAGCTTCTTCTTTAATCTTAACAATTGTTTGTTCATTCTGTTCAATCTTATCTTTCAATGATTGAATCTGATAATTGTTTGAGTCAATAATTCTTTGAACGGATGTCTTCTCCCTATCTAACTCCTCAATTCTCAGGTTGGCTTTGATAAGTTGGGTTTCAATCTTGCTATTGGTGGATATCTTATCCTGTAACAAATTGAATTTTTCCAACTTATCTTCCAATCCTTTAATTTTCATCACATAACCCTCAATTGTCAATTCATATTTTTCTTTGATAAGTTTGTTTTTCTCATACTCATCAAATTCTTTTTTGAGTTGGACATACTTGGCTTCTTTGTCAATTATAATATTTATTTCCCCCTCAAATTGGTTCTTTTGTATGTTATAATTGTCAAGTTCAGATATTTTTGATTGGGTTATGGATGCCATCATCAATTCAATCCCACAATGTTCACACTTAATCCCACCATCAACGGAAGATTTAAGTTCATTGATTGATTTGATTTTCTGTTCAATCTGAATAATTTCTTTGTATAGAACTTTATGGGTTTCCTTTAACTTATCGTGTTCTTGTTCTGAATAAAACTCGGTTGGTTCAATAACATTGAGTTCGTTTAATTGTCTTTCAACACTTTGTTTTTGGGTTTTAATTCCCATAATTTCACTCTGAACATTTTCAGGTACAATCTTGGCAATTTCAATATCAATATCCATATGTTTGGATTTCAATAGATTATCCCTATATTCTTGCCCCTTGATTATTCTGTTCTGAACATCAATCAAATTGTTTTGTTGGGTGATATTGTCTGAGGTTAATTCATTTATCCTGGTGGAATATCCATCATTATCTGACTTCAGTTTCTCACTAGAATAAACATTTGATAACATTGATTTTGAAAACTCCGAATAGATTTCCTTTCCGATTTCTTCTTTCTTTTTAAGGAAGTCCAATCCCATAAATTTGGATAATACTTGTCCTCTTGCTGTGGGTTTGGAATCAATTAACTCTTCAAGGTTTGTAGCGGTGGTTAGGATTGTCATTAAGAAATCATCCTTTGTTCCAATGGATGTTTTAATAAAGTTTTCCGTTTCTCTTCTTTGTTCCCCAGTAAAGTTTTGTAATGAACCATCTGATAATTTCTTGTAGAAATCTAGTTCAGTTTTCACATTCCAAGTGTCATCCTTTTTCTTTTTTCTTTCAATATTTCTGATGATGATATATTCATCCCCATCAATGATTATTTCACCTTTGACATGGACTTTATCATAGTTTGAGAATCTATTGAATATTTCTTCAGCTTTGGTTGTCTTGGTTGTTTCATTGAAGAATAAGAATAACAATAGATCAACGGTTAAAACGGTTTTCCCGCCAAAATTACTAGGCGTAGATTCCACCACCGAGATACCATTACATTTGTCAAAATCTATTTTTTGATTTTGTCCATAAGATAAGAAATTGGAGAATTCAATATTTTTGATATACCATTTTTTGAATGGGGTTACGTCTTCATCTGACAATAGTCTATTATCAACTATTCTGTCAAGATTGAATATTTCATCTGACAATTGATTTTGATTTTTGGTGTCAAGGTATGATTTAACCAATTCATATTGATAATTTTTATCAAGGATATTGAAGGAGACATCAACCGAATGATTTGTTGTTTCAACTGATTTTGTCTTGGTTATAACATTGATATTGGTTGAGTTATATTTTTTTTGGAAGTAATGTTTTACACTTTTTATTTTTTCTTGTGTGAAGTTTTCGGCATAATCTTCCCAAATAACCTGGATGTATGGATTATCAAATTTGTTGAAATCTATATCTTTTATCATAAAATTGTAATTGTATTCTGGTGGTGGATTAAATAAATCCATATTTGTTATTGGTGTGTTATACAACATTTATAAAATCCTCTATTCGTTGATTAACCCGTTTTAATTTTTCGTGATTTTCGTCTTGATGGTAAATCAATTCTCCTCTACAACATTCTTCATAATTACGACCACGTTGCGCCATCATCCACTTTTCTTTCTTTTCAAGTCTTTCTGTGAGAATTGATTTGATTTCTTTTAAATCACTCAGACTCATAGATTCAATATTAAGTTCCATTATTTAAAGATGTTTTGTTCTTATTTTTTTTATAAAATTCATTAATAATGCCATAAATTTCTGAACTATTGGGTATCAATACTCTAATTGGATTTTTATGTATATGTTCAAATTGTAATCCATATAATTCGTCTTCGTTAGATTCGTTCAGTAAATAATAACTAGCCGTTCCGAAATACAGAGAGACATCATATTGAGTTATATCAAAATGTATATCATCAACATCGAATGTATAAAATTCATTGACTTTTGGTTTATTATCCCAATATACATCATTAACTTTAAATAACCAAATCATAAATTTTAATTGTTTATAAATCTTGTATTCTTATCCCAAGTGTTCTAAATGTTGTTTCAATTTCTTTTATTTTGTCCAATAAAATATCACAAGAGGTTGAACCATCCCTACCATAGGGATATAATTCATCATATTCATCTCTTAAACTTAACCACTTAATTTTTAATTCTTTTAATCTTTCCATAAGTTTAATTTTTTTTAAAGTTCGTCATTAATTCTAATGAATTCCCCAGGAAAGTCAGTGTCAACATCAATTTCTCTATTTTCCAATTCACTTGGATCAACGATTGAGAAACCAAGTTCTTGTCCCCCAATTGAAACTTTCAATTCATTTTCAAGTTGTTCATTTTGGGTTAATTTTTCTTGGTATTCTTTTAATTTTTGTTCCAACAATTGTGTGTATTGTTTTTGAAACTTTTTCTTCTCAGTAGCAATCTTTTCGTTTCTTTTGGCTACTTTCTTTCTGTGTTCTTTTTTAGCTTTTCCCATTTTTATTTTATTGATTTTTATTTAATTAAAATTATTTCTCCATCATATCTTATCCAATATTGGTAATTACCTATTTCCAATAGACACCTATTTTGACACATTGGTTCATATCGGACTCCATTTTCATTTTTTAATTGTGGATTTACTTTATCAAAAAATGGAATGTTAATATTTTCTGATTTAACAATCCCCCCAGTTGGATCTAAAAGTGATATTTTTACTTCCATTTTTATTTTATTGATTTTCTATTATTGAATACATTTTTATATCATAATATTTCAATGAGTCAATGATTTCACCAATTGGTTGATTGACTTGGTAGAATTCACTTGAATTTACGGTTGTAATCATCG
>Ga0315906_10009654_pt1 | contig 11432 bp, 18 predicted proteins | sample LakEriMetagenome_4_FD_203526 | JGI IMG/M metagenome (GOLD analysis project Ga0315906, IMG submission 203526) | Freshwater fungal communities from buoy surface, Lake Erie, Ohio, United States - Buoy 2 MA122 | ecosystem: Environmental > Aquatic > Freshwater > Lake > Lake biofilm | place: USA... | reverse complement strand
AGCGCAGCAACAATTGTTTGTACATCAAGCAACAACTTCACAGTGATTGGGGATCTATCCTAATGCCAACATATAAGGTTCTGGCACAGTCTGCGCCTTCGGCTGCAACTGCAACCACACTCTACACAGCAACAAATGCTGTCATTGTATCTAGCCTTAACGTGGCTAACACAGGCGGTGCTGCAGATCTAGTCCGTATTGCAGTACGTCCAGCAGGTGCAACTTTGGCTAACCTGCATTACTTGGTCTATGACGTACAGGTTCCTTCGGGTTCAATCTTTACCTACACAGGTGGAATTACTCTAGCCAATACAGATGTTATTACTATCTATTCAACTACAGGAACTTCATCCTTTAGTGCATTCGGAAGCGAGGCTAACTAATGTCGGTGTCAATTGTAGGAGGTACGGTTCAGGCATCTGCTGCATTAGCAATTGATGCAAAGACTGGAACTACTTATACCTTTGTTTTATCTGATGCTAACAACGAGTTGATTACAGCAAGCAACGCATCTGCTCAGACTTACTCAATCCCAACTAATGCCTCAGTAGCATTTCCAATTGGATGCCAAATTAACATCATCCAGATTGGTGCAGGACAGGTAACAATCCAAGCAGTAACAAGCGGTACAACAACTGTTCTATCCAATGGAGGAACCGCTGCTGCACCTAAGTTGCGAGCACAGTACTCGGCTGCAACTTTGGTTAAGGTTGGCACAGATGCCTGGTATGTGATTGGAGATATTAGTTAATGGCTCCTATTCTCGGTATCTATGCTTCACAAATCTCAGGTCATCTCTTTGCACCTAGCGGTGCCTATGACTCTATTGCTACAACTACCGTTGGCTCAGGTGGTACAGCATCTGTAACATTTAGTTCTATTTCACAGACTTATACCCATTTGCAAATCAGATGGTTAATGCGAAGTAATCGTGCTAGTGGAACTAACGATGGATTACAAGTCAGATTTAATTCTGATACTGGAAGCAATTACTCGAACCATTTATTATATGGAGATGGATCAGGAGCCTATGCTGCTGCTGGAGCAAATACAACATCTATGCCGTTAGGTTACGGTTCTTCTAATAATAACATTTCTAATACTTTTGGTGCAGGGGTAATTGATATTTTAGATTATACAAACACATCTAAATACACAACAGGTAGAGGATTAACTGGATTAAATTCAAACGGCACTGGAGATGACACTATAGGTCTTGCTTCTGGCAGTTGGAGAAACTTAAATGCAGTTACTAGTATTACAATTTTTCCTGGAACTGGAACATTATTTAATGAATACACACAAATTGCCCTCTACGGCGTGAAAGGACAATAAGATGCCAGCAGGAAATACATACGAGGCAATTGCAACACAGACTCTAGGTAGTGCTGCTGCAACCGTAACTTTTAGTTCTATCCCACAAACCTATACTGATTTGGTTTTAGTATTAAGTGCAAAGGTATCTACTGCTGATAATTCTTATGTTCGATTAAACAGCGATACTGGTACTAATTATTCTTGGACTGCTTTATGGGGAGATGGTACTAGTAGGGGCTCTGCTAGATCTAGTAATACAGCAAATGGAATTGTAATGGAATACTTTGCATACCCTAGTTCATCGGAAATCAATAATGTTATTATGCAGTTTAATAACTACTCCAATACAACAACATTTAAGACAGTTCTATCTCGCGCCAATCACGCTTCGCTGGGTGTTGATGCAATAGTTGGATTATGGAGAAATACTGCAGCAATTACTTCACTTACTTTACGTTTTACTAGTGGTTCAACTTGGTCTATTGGTTCAACCTTCTCACTCTACGGAATAAAGGCGGCCTAAACTATGCCAGCAAATTATGTTTTATTAGAAAAAATCACAGTTGGTGCAGCAGGCGCAGCCAGCGTTACCTTCTCAGGAATCCCACAGACTGGCTATACTGATTTGGTTGTTAAATGGTCTGCACGAAATGATGCTGGTGCCATTTCACGAAGCGTTTATGTTACATTTAATGGTTCATCTACTTCTTACTCTGATAGATATTTGCAAGGAGATGGCTCTTCTGCTTCAAGTGGTTCTAATAGTGGAGGAGGAACTAGATTATATGCTGGAGAGTGTACAGCATTTAATGCTACTGCTAACACTTTTGCCAATCAAGAACTTTACATACCAAACTACACATCTTCTAACAATAAATCCGTTAGCGTAGATTCGGTTTCAGAAACAAACGCAACAACAATATATTCAACATTAGTTGCTAGTTTATGGTCAAACAGTGCTGCAATTACAAGTATGAATTTAACTACAACATCGGGTTTATTTGTCCAAGGATCAACCTTCTACCTATACGGCGTAGCAAAACTAGGCACTACCCCTGTCATAGTTCCATACGCAACAGGTGGCGATACCATTATGACTGACGGTACTTACTGGTACCACACCTTCCTTTCATCAGGAACATTTACTCCTGCAAAGGGATTGTCTTGTGATGTGCTTGTAGTAGCAGGTGGTGGTGGTTCAGGTGGATATAACGGTGCTGGTGGAGCAGGTGGATTGTCTTATCAATCAGGTCGTTCTGTTTCAAGTGCTGCTACCGTAACTATTGGTGCAGGTGGCGCAGGTGGTGGAAACCAATCTACAAATGGCACAAATGGTTCTAATTCTGTTTTTGATACAATCACTTCAAACGGTGGTGGTGGTGGCGGTGCTATTACAAATAATGGTAACGCTGGTGGCTCAGGTGGTGGTGGCGCTAACGGAACAAATGGTGGTGCATCTAACCAAGGTTCATCAGGAGGCGCAACAGGGTTTGGTTTCGCTGGAGGTAATGGATTAAATGCACCAACACTAGGTGGCGGTGGCGGTGGCGCTGGTGCAGTTGGTGCCAATGCTGGTGGCGGTGTTGCTGGTAATGGTGGCGCTGGTGTAAATACTTACTCAACTTGGTTATCTGCAACTGGCACTGGTGTCAGTGGTTTCATCGCAGGTGGCGGTGGCGGTGGTAATGATAATGGTGCAACTGGTGCAACTGGTGGTTCAGGTGGCGGTGGTGCAGGTGGAAGACACAGCACTAGCGCAGGTGGCGCAGGTGTAGCCAATACAGGCGGCGGTGCAGGTGGTAACAATGTCAATTATTTTGGAAGTCCAGCAGGCGGTTCAGGTCTAGTAATTGTGAGGTATGCAGTATGAGTCATTGGGCGCAGATAGACGAAAACAATATAGTCCTACAGGTTCTAGTAGGACCTAACTACGGAGATGAAGGCGAAGCCTTCTTCAACGCACTTGGCGGTACTTGGGTCAAGACAAGTTACAACAACAATATCCGTAAGAACTATGCAGGTATCGGCTTTACATACGATGCAACAAGAGATGCCTTTATTGGACCCAAGCCATATAACTCTTGGCTATTAGATGAAGATACTTGCCGTTGGCAAGCCCCTGTTCCATATCCTACTGATGATTTGATGTATATATGGGATGAAGAATTAACCGACTGGAAACCAATAATCAAGGAGATAAACTAATGTCAGAGACACTAACAAAGATCGTCGTTAACTGTGAGACTGGCGTAGTAGCCGAGATCCCACTAACAGGTGAAGAGATTGCACAGCGTGAAGCAGATGCACAAGCAGCAGCAGCACGTAAGCACGAAGAAGATGCACAGGCTGCAGCAGATGCAGAGGCTAAGGCAGCATTGCTTACAAAGTTAGGCATTACTGCAGACGAAGCAAAACTTCTACTAGCGTAAGGATATCTCAATGCCTTATGGCGATGACATTACCGAGGGTCTGGTCTATACCCTTTCCAACCCTGCAGGTGCTACTAACTACTCAGCAACTGGTGAAGCCTACGATGTAGCTATTGCTGGCTTGCCGTTCTTTTTGTTGAACTCTGACGATTCACCATATCGTCGCGTAACAGCGCAGTATCGTAAGCAACAGATTGACCAGAGCCGTGAGCCTGGTGAGCAGACGCTGACTGGTTGGTGGCTACGTAGCCAATCTTCTTTCCACTATGGACAAGGCATCAAGTTCTTCGAGCCTATCCAGGATGAATCGCTTCGCTTCCAGTACACAGAGTCTAAAGGCATTGATGTCTGGACTAAGGGACAGGCAACGCTACTCAAGTCATCTGTTGGTCAGCACATCACTACTGGTGGCATCAGAACTAATGGTCGTCCTTGGCAACTAATGCGTTCTATCCAATGGACAAAGAATAGCAATCTTTACAACGGCGTTCTTATTACTGATGAGTTTGATGTAGACAAGATCTTCCCAGCAATCACAGTATCTATTAACAACAAGGCTTTAACTTCTAACGTAGCAACGCTGACTACAACTGCAGCACACGGTCTATCTACTGGTATGCAGATTACTATTTCAGGTGTGGACGCGACCTTCAATGGCGAGTACCGTATTACTGGAGTACCTACAACTACTACCTTTACTTATGCCAAGACAGCAACCAACGTAGCATCTACTGCTGTATCTCCAGTAGGTACAGGCTTTGCCGATGTTATTCACTTTATTGACTATACATCAGGTACTGACTATCCAGTACACGCACTCTGCGATGATGGTGTCTATGCCTATTGGGTTACTAACGTAACAGCAAGCGGAACTCCAAGACTAAGAGTATACAAGAAGTTACTATCGGATGATAGTTCTGTATCGCCTACTCTAATGATTAGCGAAAACTCCATCACTGTAACTAACGCTGTTATGGAATACACCAAAGAGCGTATCGTAATGTGCGTCAACGATAAGGTCTATGAGTTCTCTAGTAGTGCAACATCATTACCTGCAGCGGTCTATTCACACAATGACCCAGACCATATTTATACAAGTATTACATCTAGTGGTGCTGCTATCTACATCTCAGGCTATTCAGGTATCCAATCCAACATCTACAAGTTTACCTTGTCTACTGCTGGTGCTATGCCTACGCTAACCAGTGCTATCACTGCAGCAGAACTACCAGTAGGTGAGATTGTATTTAAGATTGCTTACTATCTTGGCAATATGGCTATTGGAACTAGCCAAGGTATGCGTATGGCAGATGTTAACTCTCTCGATGGTTCTATTACCTACGGTGCTTTGATCTTTGAATCAACTCAACCAGTCTATGACTTTGGTTTCCGTGACAGATATATATGGGCAGCATCTGGCGTTGATGGTCAGGTTGGTGTGACTCGTGTAGATATGGGTCAACCATTAGGTAACCTTTTGTTCCCTTATGCCTATGACTTGTATAACCCAGCAGATACATTAGGTCATTACACAACAGCCTGTGCTTTTCTTGGTGATACTAACCGCCTAGCATTTTGTAATGCTGGCAATGGTTCAGATGGAACTATCTACATCGAATCAGCATCTACATTGTTAGAAGAAGGATTCTTGCGTACAGGCTACGTCCGATACAACACATTAGAACTCAAGATCTTTAAGTTAATGCAGGCTCGTGTTGATACTACCAACGGTGGTCTAGGTATTGACTCTATTGATTATGCCGATAACTTCTATCGAATCGGTACTTTTGCTCAGGGATCTGATGTTCCAGAAGTTAACATCAACTATCCTCAAGCATCACAGGAATATCTTGGCTTCCAATTCACACTGAATCGCTCATCTACTGATGTAACTAAGGGACCACTGTTTACTGGTTACCAGATCAAGGCTTTGCCTGCTATTCCACGTCAGCGTTTAATCCAATATCCACTGTCTTGCTTTGACCACGAGTCAGATCACTTTGGCGTTGAGGTTGGATATGAAGGCTCTGCCTACCAGCGTATGAGTCAGTTGGAATCTATTGAAAATGTAGGTGACACCATCCGTGTTGAAGACTTTAGAACTGGTGAGTCATACATTGGACTTATTGAAGAACTTGATTTTAGAAATGCAACACCTTCAGATAAGCGATTCAGCGGATATGGTGGAACTCTCTTAGTAACCATTAGGACGGTCTAATGCAGGCACAAGACTACGCAACGATTGCTGTTGCAGTATGCACGATCATTGGTGGATTCGTAGCAGCAGTTAGATGGATGGTTAAACACTATCTCAATGAACTCAAGCCTAATGGTGGCTCAAGTGTTAAGGATTCAGTAGCAAGATTGGAGCGACAGGTTGAAGAAATTTATCGCATTCTTCTTTCTCGCAGTAACTCTTAGCGGTTGCGGTTACCAAGGCTGGGTTAGATATCCCTGCCAAGAGTTTGAAAACTGGAAAAAACCAGAGTGCAATCCCCCTCAATGTTTACCAACTGGTACTTGTACCAAAGACATTTTGCCTGGAGTATTTGATGAACCAAAGAAATAAACTAACACCAGAAGAGTTACACGCAAGACTGATCGTAACAATTGGAATCATCCTTGCCATTGTATTTGCTGGTTCTGTCTTTGCATTGCTCTATGCATTGCTATTTATCACACAACCATTGGGAGAACAGGCACCTAACGATGCTGCATTTATTGATCTTGTTAGTACCTTGTGTGTGTTTCTTACTGGTTCTCTTGCTGGAGTACTTGCAGGAAATGGATTGAAGTCTAAACCAAAGGAAAAGAAAGATGGAGAATAATGAAACCTGTTGTAAAGAAAGCCACTCCTGCCGCTATTGCTGTCCTTCGACAAGCCACAGCGATAGCACCATTACGCAAGAAAGCCTCGGATGGCCTACTGCCATCAGCAGCACACATCCATCAGAATCCTAATTCAGATCACAATACTGGATTTGGCGTAGACCTAACCCACGATAAGTTGGGTGGCATTGATTGCTTTAATTTATTTCAGCAACTCAAAGCAGACAAGCGTGTTAAGTATCTTATTTTCCAGGGCAAGATCTGGTCAGCAGATCGTGCTAAAGAAGGGGACCGTGAATACACAGGTTCAAATAAACACAACAAACATCTTCACATCTCAATCAAAGAAGGATGTGGAGACGACACTTCCCCTTGGTTCCCTTGGCTGGGTACACCAAAGATTGTCGCAAAGGTTAAGGCAGCAGTTAAGCCTCTACCAAAAAAGAAAGAACCAACAAGTCCAAAGGAGTAACAATGGATAAGAACAAGTTAAAAGCAATAGCAGTAACGTACCTACGTGCTGGTATTGCATCAGTAATCGCTTTGTATCTTGCAGGCGTAACAGATCCAAAAGCACTAGCATCAGCAGCACTTGCTGCAGTTGCAGGTCCACTGCTTAAGGCACTAGACCCAAATGCTACAGAGTTTGGACGTGGGTCTAAGTAACCCACTAACGCGAGGCAGAAAGAGGCCCCTCTTCGGAGGGGCTTCTTTTTTTATGCCATAAAACTAATTGATACCTGAGTTGCTATCTCCTGCAAGGTGAGTCTTAAGTCTATGACAGTTAGCACAAAGAGTTCTCAGATTGATAGGGTCATTGTTAAAGCGGTCACCGTCTATGTGGTCTACATCTAACTGACTGATGTGTACTGGGATGAAGTTGCAATCCTCGCAGTAGGTCTTGCGGTATGCGTGGTAAGGAGATCGAACTTTCATCTGGTTAATTTTGTATATGGTATTGCACCTGTATCTACCTGATACTGGCTTTGATTTGTCCCGCATCTTTATCTTGGTGGGACCACAAACTGTGCACAATCCTGTGCGTGTTACTTCATCTACCTCAGAGAGTCTGTGTCTCATCTTTATCTACTGGACAAGGGACAGTTACGATGTTGCCACAGTTAACGCAAGTACCATCAAGGAAGTACCAGACTATTTCATAGTCTTCAAAGACTGCCATAACATTAAAGACTTGTGAGCCACAAGGACAGACGTGTACTGGACCCAGACCTCGCAGGTCAGTACCAAATTTTTCTGGTAGTTTAGCCCTAAATTTTGGCAGCCTTGGTAGACGGAACCGCAAAGTCAGTACTGCACCACCGTGCCCCTCTGGGGCACCCTTTTTTATTCGCCTCACGGCTCATATTGTAGTAACCAGTAGGTGTCGCTACGCGACGACACGCCGATCTCTAGTATGATTCCAGTATGACAACAATCGCAGCGCTTGAGGGTATTGACTATGCAGTACTCGTGGCAGATTCTCAGATCACAGAAGATAATCTCGTCACGTTAGCAACCAGTACACCCAAGATCGTTGAGGTTGGTAAGTATCTCATCGCAATCTCAGGTGACACACGACCAGGTGACATACTTTCTTACAACTGGAAACCACCTGCCTATCGTGGTGAAGATCCTGTGCAGTTTATGGGTAAGAGAGTAATACCTAGTTTGATTAAAGCGTTCAACGATAACAACTACGACTACAACAAGGTGGACAAAGATGGCGGTTTTGATTATCTCTTTGCTTTTAACGGTAACATCTTTCGTGTTGCTTGTGATCTCTCTTTTTTCCAAGCAAATAACGGAGCGTATGGCATTGGTAGTGGGGGTCAGTTTGCTCTTGGCTACCTTACTTCAATTATCAAACCTGATATGGAATTAGAATATGCAAAACGACACGCCCGTAAAGCCGTAGAGATTGCTTCGGTCCTTGACGCTAACACTGGTAAGCCTTTACAGTTAGTAGTCCAGGAAAGGATATAACAATGGAGTTTAATACACACGAAGAAGTAAAGGCTGAGTTCAAGGGTGTGATTGCAACAGGCGAATACGCAGCACACTACTGGTTTGAGCAGGGGTGGAAAGCCTGTAGACTTGCTTTCTTATTACACGATCAAGCAGAGAAGGCAAAGCAATGACATCATTTCTATTAGGTTTAATGATAGGTGTTGTTATCGGTAGAGCATTTGATTTGTGGGTAGATTGGAAGTACAAGAAGTGACTGACCCAAAGGAACTATTACTTACCGCACTACGTGCAACTGATGCTAAGCGTTCACGATCTACACAGGTACAGATTGGTCCATCAGAATTAGGTGGATGTCGTCGTAAGGTCTGGTACAGATTAAACGATCAACCTGAAACCAATGAGAACGAGATGAAGTTAGCAGCAATTATGGGTACTGCTATCCACGCAGAGATTGAGCGAGCACTATCAGATAACCCTGATGTAATGATTGAAACTGCAGTTGAATACAATGGTATGAAAGCACACATTGACTGTTTCGTACCAGGTACTGGTGATGTTATTGACTGGAAGACAAGCAAGGTAAAGAACCTTTCATACTTCCCATCAACACAACAACGCTGGCAGGTGCAGACATATGGTTATCTACTAGCCAAGAACGGTCACGATGTAAAGCGTGTATCACTAGTTGCTATTGCACGTGATGGTGATGAGCGAGATGTCAAGGTACATACAGAAGATTATGATGAGACAGTTGCACTACAAGCATTGAACTGGTTAGCAGCAATCAAGACTGCAACAGAGGCACCAGACCCAGAACGAGATGCCAGTTACTGTAAGTTCTATTGTAAGTTCTACGACGCATCAGGTGAGATGGGATGCGTTGGTATAAAAAAAGAACATACAGCAGTCAGTGATCTAATCATTGATGATGCTGATATTGACAAGAACGCACTGTTGTACTTACAGTTAGCAGCACAGATTAAAGAGTTAGAAAAGCACCAAGATTCTTTGAAGACTTCTTTCGAGGGACTGCTAGGTACTACACCTAGTGGAGTAGAAGTCAGTTGGACAACTGTCAGAGGTCGTGAAAGTATTGACAGTGAAGAGGTAGAAAAACTACTTGGGTTTGTACCTAAGAAGTTTGGTAGTGAATCACAGCGGTTACAAATCAAACAAACTGGAGGAAAGTAAATGGCTGCAAACGAAAACACAAAGTTCCAAATCAACTATAAGTTAAATGATGGAACGCTTATCAATCTTTATGCAACAGATGTAAAAGATTTAGAGACAGGTCTATCAGATCTTGGAATGGTGGCATCACTAATCCGTACAACAGGTAGTGACTTACACGGTAGTGCGCCAACAGTTGCATCAGTTGCAGAATCTTTTAACGCAACACCAGTTGCAGCATCTGCTCCAGTAGTTTCAGAAGGACAGGCACCAACCTGTAAGCACGGCAATATGGCTTTCCGTAATGGAACATCAGCGCGTGGACCTTGGAAAGCGTGGATGTGTGCTGCACCAAAGGGTGCTGCAGATAAGTGCGACCCTATCTTCTTAAGATAATTAAATGCGGGAACCTCGTGAGTACGAGAACCCGTTATGTGCACAGATAGGTGGAGACTTCTGGTTCCCTGACAAAGAGGGAACAGTAAGTTTCGGTGAAAGTCAGTATGCGAAATCAATCTGTAAGAGTTGTACTCATAAGATCGAATGTGCTGAGTGGGGAATCCACAAAGAACAGTTCGGTATATGGGGTGGTCTAGCACCACGTCAACGTCTTGCAATAAGGAGACAACGCAGAATAAATCTTGGAGGGGATGGGGAAGTTGCTTAATCTAAAGAGGGCACTGAGCACCAGCACTATCAAGGCTGTGCCATTGCCTGATGTATGGACTGGGTTGGCTAGTGAGTCCATTAAATTTAGACGAGGGCAAGTATGTATGGTTGCTGCTGCACCTAATGCTGGCAAGAGTATGTTCTCTCTTGTCTATGCAATCAAGGCAAAGGTACCAACACTTTTCTTTTCCGCAGATACTGATACTGCTACGGTGCTAATGCGATCTGCAGCGCAGATCTCAGGGCACACACAGTTAACAGTTGAATCCAATATGGAATACAAACCTGACTACTACGCTGAACATCTAAACAAGATGTCACATATACAGTGGGTCTTTGATTCAAGTCCATCATTAGATGACATTGAATTAGAAATCAAAGCCTACGTTGAACTGTACGGAATAGCACCTGAGTTAATTATCATTGATAACTTAATGAATGTTGCAGCCGAGACAGACAATGAATGGGCTGGGCTACGTGCAATTATGATGGAGTTGCACGATATGGCACGCAAGACAGAGGCTTGTGTCTTAGTACTTCATCACGTATCAGAGCAGAGTGAGTACGGTTCACCAATGATGCCACCACCACGACGTTCTATTCACGGTAAGGTCAGTCAGTTACCTGCACTGATACTCACATTAGGTTATGAACCAGATCAAGGTGGAGGTGTGTTACGTGTGGCTGCAGTGAAGAATCGCTTTGGTCCACACACAGCAGATGCCTCGAAATGGGCTACACTATTTGTTAACTTCGCATCGTGTCAGATAGGAGATCAAGATGCACAAGGCAGAGCATACTTGCGCTGATAAGCGGTGCGTTAATGGCTAACAAGAATGGAAGAAAAGGTTCTCAGTTTGAGACAGATGTTATGAAATGGTTACGCAGCAAAAGCGTAATAGCAGAGCGTCTGACTAAGGCTGGGGCAAAGGATGAGGGAGATATGGTTGTTATCATATCTGGAGAAACCTACATCCTTGAACTCAAGAACAGGCAGACCCTTTCCCTGCCTGAGTTCTGGAGAGAAGCGCAAGTTGAGGCGCTTAACTA
>Ga0315906_10009649_pt1 | contig 11435 bp, 8 predicted proteins | sample LakEriMetagenome_4_FD_203526 | JGI IMG/M metagenome (GOLD analysis project Ga0315906, IMG submission 203526) | Freshwater fungal communities from buoy surface, Lake Erie, Ohio, United States - Buoy 2 MA122 | ecosystem: Environmental > Aquatic > Freshwater > Lake > Lake biofilm | place: USA: Lake... | reverse complement strand
GGCAACGACAAAGCCTTCGCCATCATCGACAACCTGATCGCTCAACTCGACAAGCCCATGGCCCCGGAGTTCCGGGATATCCGTATCTTACCCCTGGCTCATGCCGATGCGTCCCAATTGGCGGCGACATTGCAGCGTCTCATGGATCAGCGGGTGACCCGTCAAGGCAGTCTCAGCAAAGGACAGGGCGAAAGCCTGAAGGTGCTCGTGCTGCCCGAACCCCGATCCAATAGCCTGCTGGTCGGCGGTGGCAAAGACGCCTACGAGTTGATCGAATCTCTCGCCCGCAAGCTCGACGACGCTGCACCAAGTTTGACCGGTGGAGTTCGCATCGTTCCGCTCGAGTACGCCGACGCCCGCATCATTTCCGCCTCGTTCAACCAACTGTTCACCCAGCGGTACCAGGCCAGCACCTCTCCGGAGACCCAACGGCAGAAGCCCGTCATCCTGCCCGATGCCCGAGTCAATGCTCTCATGGTCTCCGCCGGCCGCGAAGACAATGAAACCATCGACGCCCTGCTGAAGAAGCTCGACCGCAAGCTCGATAACCCGTCGCTGGCCCTGACCGTGCTGCCCCTGAAGCACAATGACGCCGCCAAGGTGGCCGTGACTCTCGAAGGCGTCTTCGCCGCCCGCATGCAGGCTCGCACCTTGCCCGGCCAGGCCCCCTCCCCCACCGACCGTGTGGAGATCCAGACCGATAGCCTCAACAACTCGCTGATCGTCTCCTCCAACAAGGAGAACCTCGACCTCATCAAAGACCTCCTCACCCGCATCGACGTGGAGCCCACCGTAGCTGAAGGCGTGCTGGAGACCTTCGTCCTCAAGCATGCCGACGCGCAGCGCGTGTCCACCATGCTCAAGAGCCTGGTCCAACAAGGCATGTACCGACCCGGCCGTTCCGACGTGAAGATTCCGGGTCAGGCCAACCGAGACGCCATGGCCATCGCGGTCGATACTCGAAGCAACACCCTCATGGTGTCGGCCAGCCCCGACAACCTGGGCCTCATCAAGGAGATCATCGCCAAGGTGGACACCGTGGACTTCGTGGCCGCCACCGACCTGAAGGTGTACAAGCTTGATCACGCACGGGCCTCCAATATGGCCGGGGTGCTCACCCAGTACCTGCAGGCCCGAAAAGCGGCCGACGCGGCCTCGCTCAACGCCTCCGAACGCAGCATGCCGGTGGCCGTCATCGCCGACACTCGCCTGAATGCCATCTTGGCCACCGGCTCGAAGGAGGCCATCGACATGCTCGATCGCATCGTACCCCAACTCGATGCCGAGGACCGCCTTGCCCAGCTCAACTTCCGCGTCTTCCCGCTCAAGGAAGCCACCGCCATCCGCTTGCAAACCACCTTGCAGCGACTCTTCGCGAACCGTCCGCCCAAGGCTCGAGGCGAGCCCGTGGACCCCATCACCGTCGTCGCCGACGCCTGGGTCAACGCCCTGATCGTTGGCGCGGTTGTGGAAGACATGTCCATGATCGACAGCCTCATTCAACGGCTCGACACCCAGCAGGCAGAACTCGGCCTCAAGGTCGAAGTCATTCCCCTGGCCAAGGCCGACGCCCGCAAAGTGGCCCAGACCGTCCAGGGACTCTTCCGCGAGGGCACCCAAGGCGGACCGCTGCCCATCGTGGTCACCGCCGACGAGCGTGTGAACGCTTTGGTCGTCTCCTGCGGAGCCACTGACCTGAAGCGCATCCGCGACGTCGTGGCCAAGCTCGACACCGATCAAACCGCCCGTGTTAGCGAGATCCGCGTGATCCCCCTCAAATACGCCCGTGCCGAAAACCTCACCCAGGTCTTGAACACCTCCCTCAACTCCCGGATCGCCCCATTGTCGGACCTGAGTCCTAACGCCCAGTCGGTTCTCCAATTCGTCACTCGGACCGAGGACGGCCAGGAACTGGTGACCGCCGCTCTCAAGGAAGCTATCTCCATCACCCCAGATCCGCGGATGAATGCCTTGGTGGTGTCCGGTCCCGTGGACTACATGGGCCTTCTGGAGCAGATCGTCGGCCGCCTCGACAACAGTTCCTCGCGCGAGGCCAAGATCCGCGTGTTCTCGCTGCGCAACGCCGACGCCCAGCAGACGGCCCAACTGCTACTGTCGATGTTCCGCATGCAACCCACCGGCGCCGCGGCCGCCGGCACCGGCCAGCGCACGATCCAATACACGCTCATGAAGCCCGCCGCCGATGGCACCGAGACCCCCTCGGCCACGGCGGTCATCGGATCTGAAGAGCAGACGGCCCTGAGCGTCAGCGTCGATCCCCGCACCAATACGCTGCTCGTCGGCGGTACCGAGCATTACGTGGCCCTTGTCCAACAAATCATCGAAACCCTCGATTCATCCGAGGCATTGGAGCGCAAGACCGAAGTGTATCGCCTCAAAAACGCTCAGGCCGCCGATGTCGGCACCGCCATCCGCAGCTTTCTCGACCAAGAACGCCAACGAGTCACCCAGGTGCTCGGCACCGACGCGGTCGGCACCGCCCAACGACTCCTCGAACGCGAAGTCGCCATCGTGCCCGAGCAGGTCAGCAACACCCTGCTGCTGTCCGCCAGCCCCCGGTATTTCGAACAGATCCATCAGATCATCGAAGAGCTGGACCAAGCCCAATCCCAAGTGCTGATTCAAGTCCTGCTCGCCGAAGTCACCCTCGATTCCAACCGCGACCTGGGCTTCGAGTGGAGCTTCACCAAGAACATCGGCAATGGGTGGAATGTCGGAACCGGCACCGACTTCGGTATACCCACCCAGATGCAGAACTTCGGTGGCTACTCCGCACTGGTCACCGGCAACAACATGCAATTTCTGATGCGGGCCTTGGAGAACGACGGCCGCGTCGAAGTCCTGAGCCGGCCTCAGATTCTCACCGCCGACAACAAAGTGGCCTCGATCAACATCGGCCAACGGGTCCCGATCATCACCGGAAGTTCCACAACCCCCCAAGGTGGACAAATCAACACCTTCGACTACCGCGATGTCGGCGTGAACCTAACGGTCACCCCGCGCATCACCGGCGAAGGCTTTGTGAAGATCGATGTCGGCGCCACCAACAGCTCCTTGGCCAGCTCCAGCGTGGAGATCAACGACAAGGCCACAGTTCCGATCATCAACGAACGTCGCGCCTCCACCACGGTCACCGTGCAGAGCGGACAGACCGTGGTCATCGGCGGCCTGATCGGCACCGTGGACGACATTCGTCGCAAAAAGACCCCCTTCCTCGGAGACATCCCGGGAGTCGGCTTCTTCTTCCGCAGTTCCTCCAAGAAATCCGAACGGCGTGAACTCCTCATCATGCTGACCCCTCAAGTGCTCATGGCCAACCACGAGCAGGAGCCTAAAATCACAACCATCGGGAACTACTCGACCCGCATGCTAGAGAAGTCGACCCTCCGGGGGGCTGAGCGCAAAGACCCCTTGAAGATCCAGTTGATGGATTCGATCTTCCCGAACGATATCAACGCCTCCAAGACCAACGCACCCGCCGGCAAGAAGTGATGGCCCGATACCCCTCTCAACACAGCGTCCCCCCCTTCATCTGGATACTGGTCTGCGCTCTAGCATTAGGAGCGGGATTTTCGGCAGGCTGCACTACAGGGACATCCCGTGGCGACGGAGGGAACGTCAGCAGCTCCAATAAAAAGCCCAAACGCACATCCGGCATTCTAGAACTGCATCTGCTCACCATGCCGGTCGCCTTGAATTTGGACGGGGCCCCGGGTCCGGACGGAGTGGCCGTCAAACTCTTCGCCAACGTCGGTAACGCCGCCAAACCAGCACCGATCCGCAGTGGCGAAATTGAAGTCCTGCTCTTTGACGGACTGTTGAGCGACAAAAACGTCCCCTCGCTTCAACCGGCCCATAGCTGGACTTTCACCGCCAAAGAACTCAAAGAATTCGAAACACAGGCGATGGTAGGTACTGGATACCAACTCACCTTGCGCTGGGGCAGCTTCAAACCGAAGAATGATCGCCTCACCATCATCGCCCGTCACCCGATCGGAGACGGACGCTTTCTGTACTCCACACCGGGAGTCATCGCCTGTTCGCCCTGAAGCAGTGTCTTCTTTTGAAGCACTGGGCTACGTCTGAGCCCCTAAACCCCGGGCCAAGCCCCGACCGCGCCCTTGCCTGGAGCCTTTGCCACCGGCTCCTCGGTCGGGTCGCTCAAAGATCGCAGGACCGCCTCCGCACGTCCGGCATCGCCATCTCCAAGATGGCGCATCGCTTGCCGAAACGCGTCCAAACGAAAATCCGCACTTCCCTCAGCGCGATCCACCCGATCCAAGAACGCCGCGAGTTCAATCAGCTTGCACCGAGCATCCATGAAGTAGAGGTCCAACACCTTCTGACGAGTCATGGCCAAAGCCTAAACCAGAGCCGCCCCCGCTCCAAGCCGTAGCCAATAAAGCCTTGCCCCCTACTGCCTGTCCCCAGTTTCAATGCCCCCTACTGCCTGTCCCCAGTTTCAAGGGGGTAGCCTGTCCCCAAAGCCCCCAAAACCCACCCAGCGGCAGTGGGACCGAGCCGGAGCGAGCATTGAAGGCGAACAAACCCTCCCTTCGCGCGAAGCGCGAAAACCCAAACCTTCCCCGAGCCTTCCTGCGACCGCAGGCACGGCCCCGCGGAGCCTGACCCCACGGCCTGCCTCATCCGCTCCCCGCAGCCTGTCCCCAGTTTCAAGGGGTAGCCTGTCCCCAAAACCCACCCAGCGGCAGCGGGGCAGTGCCGGAGCGAGCATTGAAGGCGAACAAACCCTCCCCTCGCGCGAAGCGCGAAAACCCAAACCTTCCCCGAGCCTTCCTGCGAGCGCAGGCACGGTCCCGCGGAGTCCTGACCCCACGACCTGCCTCATCCGCTCCCTGCAGCCTGTCCCTTAGCCATTTCAGCTTCCCCCGCCATCCAAGCCGCAAAATCCGCAACAAATGCTCGTTGACGGAGAGAAATACCAACCGCTAGCTTCCGCCTCCTTCGAGCGTTCCAGAGTAGCTCAATGGTAGAGCAATCGGCTGTTAACCGATGGGTTGAAGGTTCGAGCCCTTCCTCTGGAGCCAATCTTTCATGGCTCCTCCCGAAGCCCGAGTCCCCGGTTCTTGTTCGGATGAAATCCCTGCACCCGACATCGAACCTGGCCAGTGTTTTCAGAGACTATCGGTCGACTCCTCAACGAATCGCCTCGATCCTCGCCATCACCCTCAGTTGCCTCGGTGCCGAATCACCAACCGGCCATCCGGCGGCCCTTCAAGACAAACTCCAACGAGAACTCAGCGGAACCACTGCATCCCCGGTCCTCTGGGGCGCGCTGGTGATGCGTACCGATGGAACACGAGTGTTCGGCACCAATACCCACCACTCCTTCATTCCCGCCTCCAACACCAAGCTGTTCATCGGGGCCATGGCTCTGGACCAACTCGGCCCCAAGGCCCAACTGCACACACCCGTACACGTGAGCAATCCGCCCGACTCCGAAGGCGTGCTGCGTTCCGACCTGTGGATTCTCGGTCAAGGCGACCCCAGCCTCGGCACCGCGCCTCGATCCGGAAACGAAGACACCGCGGGCACTTGGGACGAAGCCCTCATCCCCTGGGTCACCCAATGGCAATCCAAGGGCCTCAAGCGCCTGATCGGGGACCTCGTCTTGTGCGACGCCGCAGTCCAAGCGCCCGAATATGGCCCCGGTTGGGATGACGAAGATCGAGCCGAGTGGTACGGCGCCCCCGTCTCGGCCTTCGTGGTCAATGACAACACCTTCCGCCTGGTGGCCCCCACAGCCCCACCCGGAGCCACAAGCATTCCCTACCATACCCATCCCCCACTACCCTCCCTCACCGTGGATTGGCGGGTATCGCCCACCACCAACACCTCCCACCGCATCCGATACGAACGCCGTTTGGCCGGCGGACCTATTGAATTCCATGGCCGCTTTGCCACCGGCACCCATGGTTGGTCGGCAGAATTGTCGGTCGCAAACCCCGCCCAGGTTTTTGGAGAACTACTGAAACGCACTCTCGAGCGTCGAGGCATCCCGGTTTCGGGATCCGTTCGAGTGGTTCATGCCACCAACGGATGCCCCGCCATGGAGTGGGATCTTCAAACTTCCGAGCCACTGTCCCACCGGCTGGCACTCTGCCTCAAACCATCACAGAACCTGCATGCCCAACTATTGCTCACCGAAGTGGGTCGTCGGGCAGAGAAGCAAACGCCTCCAGGATCCGCTCGTCCCACCCCCCGTCGACACGATCTGTGGGGACTGGCCCAACTGCCAGAGTTCCTCAACCGGGCCGGAATCGCCAACGACTCCGTGCAACTCGAAGAAGGGTCAGGGCTGTCCCGCACCAACCGCGTCACCCCAACCGCCACAGCGGCACTGTTGCGATTCATGGCGAACCACCCTCACCAGAAAGCCTGGAAGGAAAGCCTGCCCCTGGGCGGCGTGGACGGAACACTCAAACACCGGTTCAAAACAGGGCGCGCCCATCGCAAGGTACGAGCCAAGACCGGCAGCCTGCGTGGCGTCCACGCACTGGGTGGTTATGTGACCACGGCCAGTGGCGAAGAACTGATCTTCGCGATCTACGCCAATCAGGCCCAGGGAGATCCTCAGGTCCGCGCCCGGATGGATCGGTTCGTGGAGATTCTCGCCAACTCTCAGAACCCGGTGTCCCCGTCACCCGCCTCCGCCACAACACCGCGTTGAGTGCCCGATTCACCAGTCGAATTGCAGAGTACAAACCCCGGCACTGATCGAACGCAGTTGCAGGTTCGAGGCACCTCGAACCCGGAAGAAACGAACCGCGGTGGATTCGGGCACTTGGATGCGACGCTGATCTCCGTCGACGGAGTAGGCGGCTTCCTCCGCAAAGGCGCCCCGGAGATCGGCTGCAGACTCCAGGACCGGCCACCCCGCAGGTGGCTGGGCGGAAGCCTGAAGGGTCAACCAAGCCGCATGACTCGAAACTCGGGTCATGTAGCCCAGGGTACCAGTGGCCGCGGCTTCGTCAGGCAACCACTCCTGACTGCCCGGTAGCCCGGCCCAGAGACCACGGGTGTCAAACAAGGCACCGTGCTGTGGCGCCGCGTTGGTGTCGGACGTGTAAGGCCCTTCCACCGCGTATCCCACCCCGGCCAGTTTCCACAGACCGTCCCGGTCGAGCACAAACGCACCCGAACCGGAATCGCCGCCAGAATAAATCCCTTCATCCGCACCGGCCGACCCGGAGAAATCAAAAACCAGCAACTCCCCTACGGGCGACCGGTTGACTGCCACCGAGCCCTTCACCGTGTTGGTGCCCCAGCGTTGCACGCCATCATAGTCCCCCACCCACCACCCACGTCCCGGCACGGCTTGCCCACGACGGCCGCCGCGGCCAAACAACATCAGTGGCCGCCCCACTTCTCGCATACCCGTGTTCAACGGCGCAAAATCCGCAAAACGGCCCGCCACGGTGACCACGTTGAGATCTGTTCCGGGGCGGTTTGTCAGCGCCACGGTTCGGTAGCGGAGACCGCGGAACTCAAAGGCATCACCTGGAGCCCCACCCAGATGGCGAGCTGTGACGAATTGGCGGGGGCCAATCACCGTTCCCAGTGCGAATTGCCAACGTCCTTGCCACTGCCAACCACTGGCGTCCAGAGCCCCGGAGGGGGACGCGGCATTGCGCGTCGGATCACCGGAACCCAACACGATGATGGCGCGAGCGACCGGCAACCCAAGACTGCAGCCGAGGATCCACGCCCCCAGGATCACCGCGAACCGCAGCCGGCCTGCCTTCATGAATCCGAGGGTGGGACCGGGCGATCCTTCCGGTTGCGTTGCTCCAGGAAGAAGCTCTTGAGGATGTGCCGGCATTCCTCCTCTCGGACTCCGGGAGTGATCGCGCTGCGGTGATTGAGGGTGGGAAACTGCAGGAGATTCATGGCTCCCCCGGCGGCGCCCCCCTTGGCGTCGGGCGCACCAAAGACCACGCGCGCCAGTCGGCAATGGACGATGGCTCCAGCACACATGGGGCACGGTTCTTTGGTGACGTAGAGCGTGCAGTCGGTCAGACGCCAATCGCCGACGGCTTCCTGGGCCATGGTCAGAGCCAGCATTTCCGCGTGCGCGGTCGCGTCCTTGAGGAGTTCGACCTGATTCCAAGCGCGCGCAATGACACGGTGCCCGCGAACAATTACCGCCCCAACGGGCACCTCTTGAGCATCATAAGCCTTGACCGCCTGCCGCAGGGCTTCGCCCATGAAAACGCGGTCCACCTCCGGATCCGGAATGTCCGATTGGGAAAGGGGGTCCATGGTCAGGTGCGGCGCAGGGGGCTGCTCTGTTCGAGGGTCCAAGTGGAACCCCCCGTTTCGTGACAATGGGCGTGGGCCGCGAAGAACCCTCCACGATGACTCCAAAAGAGGGGCCAAATCTGCTCTCGATCGGTTTCAGGCAGATCCAATAGGGCCAATTCGGCGCGACTGTAGAATCCAAAATCCCCCTCCCGATGCGGCGGCGGAACGTGCTGCAGGCGCGGCCGGACCTCGAAAAGAAACATCAACCAATGGGTCTGACCTTGATAGCCATACTCGCTGATGAGGCCGGTCAAGTGCAGGTCGGCCGGCGTGAGAGACACCCCCGTCTCTTCCAGGGCCTCACGGCAGGCGCAGGCGTAGGGTGATTCCCCAATGTCGGTCTTCAGTTTGCCCCCGGGTGGGCTGAAGAGTCCCCGATTGGGCTCCTGAGCGCGACGCAGCAGGAGAATGTTGTCCCGCTCATCGAAGAAGTAGAGGAGCGTGGCGATTTTGTAGGGTAGCGGCACCGAGCTGACTAAAGCCCGGAATCGTCTTCAGGGAAAGGGCTCTAAGCAATGGCTCGGAAAAATCGCAGGCGGGAGCGGTTTTACCTTGGAACCGTTTCCGAGGGAGCATCCCTGAATTGGCCAAGCCGGCTAGGATCAATCAGCGGTAAACCGTGACCGCCAGTGCTGAGATCAGAGCTCCCCAGATGACACCAGAAATACCCAACAGACGCACACGCCCCTCGGATTGCGCGCACCAAGCCAGCCAATCTCTCACTCGCCAGGGCGAAACTGCTACCCAGATGGCCAGACTCACCCAACCGTACATCCAGAGCGTCACCAGATACCTCCAGGGACTCGGGTGCCACCGTTGAGCATCCAAGGCGATATCCGCAACAAGACACATCACGATGGCCAATCCCCGCACGGCCAAGTAGTCCCGAACAACAAAACAACTGGCCACTCCGATGGCGATGACTCCCCCCAGCAAGAACGGCCGGAACGCGGCGAAGTCCGATATCTCCGAGTTCTGCAAGTTCTGCTCAAACCACACACTTCCCAAGAGCATCAAAACTACCCCCACGGCCGTATTGCGATGGAACCCCCGCATCCAGGCGGCACAGGAGGCCGGCCGGAACACGGGCCAGAGGTGTCCCAGAAAACAACCCAGGCCCAGCACTAGGGAGACTTGCGACAAGGTCAGCGATAGCTTCATCGACGAATAAAAGCAGAGGATCAGGCAAAGCCCGGGCAAGGCGAGGGTAAAGAATCAGGCGGCACACAGGTTCGGCGGAACCGGAGTCCCAAAGCACCCAGTCACCCGAGCGCTCGGTGGACTCCATCGAGGACGCTCAATCCAAAAGCGGGCGCATCTCGTCCAGAATCTGAGGAACACGGACAAAAGGGTCCTCCTTGAATTCGTACTCCAATGCGACAAACCCTTGGTAGTGGGCATCCCGCAGGATCTTGAACGTGCGGGAATAATCGGCCTTCTCCACGGCAGACTTGCCGCCCACATGGACCTTCCCCTTGAACTGAACGTTCACCGCCCACGGCGCGCACATGGCCAACTCGCGATAGGGATCGGTGGAATAGAAATTGCCCGTATCCAGATTGATTCCAACCCAGGGACTGCGGACGGCTTGAATGATTTCCACCAAGGATTCGGCACGACGGACAATGCCGCCGTGGTTTTCGACCCCCAGAAAAATACCCGCCTTGCCCGCTTCCTCACCGCATTCTTCCAAAGCAGCAATGGCGAGTTTGGCCGCCTCGGCCTCCGAGGTTCCGTGGGCACCGCCGGTGAACACGCGGATATGCGGAGCGCCCAAAATGGCGGCCTTGCGAATCCATTCCTTGACCGAGGCGATCTCGGCATTGCGCTTCTCGCCGAGAGGATGACAGAAGTCGTTGCCCACGGCGGTGCCGCTAATGGTGACTCCGCGCAAATGAGCGTGGCGACGCACGTCCCTCAGATACTCATCGGTGACCTTTTCCGGAAAATAATAACTGGTCAGCTCTGCTCCCCCGCAGGCGTGATCCGCGCAGTAGTCCAAGAACCGCTTCATGTCCATGCGGGCCGGGCCGCCATCCTTGCCCGCCTTGAATTGATCGCCGAACGAATAGGCCGCCAACGACAACCGCAAGCGCGAACGCGAGGACCGCACAAACGGCTCGACGGCCTGCAACGGGCTCATCCCCAAGGCACCCAGGGATGCAGAAGCGACCAGAAACTGGCGGCGGCTCAGCGAAGTGGACATGATGGCGACGCTAGAGGATGTGCCGGGAATGCGGCAAGGCTGCTGTATTCGAGACTCGACTCTCAGCCCCGCCTCTCAGACCGCACTTGTGGTCCTCCAAGGACCCAGAGCCCTTCATTCAAAGCCCCCAACCGGGTGTTGTCCCGAATCGGATCCTCCGCAATATTGGGGCATGGATCCTCGGAACTTTCACGGATGGACCGGGCTCGTCCACCGACCGCAGCCCTGGCTGCTGTTTGGGTTGCTCTTGGGATTGCTCGTCACCGGGTGTTCTCCCGAGTCGCCACCGCCCACAGCCGAAGAAACCGGCAAGGTGCTCCGGGAGGCGGGGGAACGGATCCAGCAGGGCGCGAAATCGGCCGCAGCCGCAGCCCGTGAAACCGCCCACGAAGCCACGCACACCGCTGAGTCGTTGGCCAAGCACGCCGCAGAAGAGACACGCCGCATCACTGAAGCCGCCGTCCGCAGCGAAACGGCCCAGCGCCTCAAGACAGCGAGCACCAACGCCTTCCAACAAATCCGCACCCAAGCCCAGGCCGGAGCCACGGCCGCCCGTGCGCAGGCAGAACGAACCTTCAAGGAGGCCTCGGAACTCGCGACCCAGGCCGCTGAAAAAGCCGAAGAACAGGGCCGAAAGTTGGCTAATAAAACCCGGGAAGCCCTCGGCAAGTCAGCCCCCAAACCGTGACTCCGAAGGGCTCCTTTCGTGAGGTTTCGCCCATCGCCCGTCCCTCCCATGCCCTTGCTTGAGATTCGTAATCTCCGCATCGACTTCGGTACCCACCGGGTCGTTGACGAGGTCTCCCTGTCGCTCGATGCCGGAAAAACCTATTGCCTCGTGGGTGAAAGCGGCTGCGGCAAGAGCGTCACCGCTCTGAGCATC
>Ga0315906_10009647_pt1 | contig 11436 bp, 14 predicted proteins | sample LakEriMetagenome_4_FD_203526 | JGI IMG/M metagenome (GOLD analysis project Ga0315906, IMG submission 203526) | Freshwater fungal communities from buoy surface, Lake Erie, Ohio, United States - Buoy 2 MA122 | ecosystem: Environmental > Aquatic > Freshwater > Lake > Lake biofilm | place: USA... | reverse complement strand
TTACGATGTTTTAGTGGCTAAAAAAATTGCAGATTTAACCGGATTACCTTTTGTAACTGCTCCAAATAAATTTGAAGCATTAGCTGCACATGATGCAATGGTAGAATTATCAGGTGCGCTAAAACGCAGTGCTGTTGCATTAATGAAAGTGGCAAATGATATTCGAATGCTTTCGTCAGGGCCCCGTTGTGGAATTGGTGAAATAATCATTCCTGATAATGAACCTGGGTCGTCTATCATGCCGGGTAAAGTAAACCCTACTCAACCCGAAGCTTTAACTATGGTTTGTGCACAGGTAATTGGTAATGATGTTGCTGTTTCTGTTGGAGGTAGCATGGGACATTTTGAATTAAATGTTTTTAAACCTTTAATTGCAGCTAACGTATTGCAATCAGCTCGCTTGATTGGCGACGCTTGTGTTTCATTTTCTGAAAAATGTGCAAATGGTATTGAGGCAAACTTGCCTGTTTTAAAACAGCATTTAGAAAATTCATTAATGTTGGTAACTGCATTAAATACTCATATTGGATATGAAAAGGCAGCTAAAATTGCTAAAACAGCTCATAAGGAAGGTAAAACTCTTCGCGAGGCTGCAATTGGTTTAGGTTATTTAACCAACGAACAATTTGATGACTGGGTAAAACCCGAAGACATGATTGGAAGTTTAAAATAAAAAATCAACTATTATTAGAATTAAATACCTCTTCTTGTTAAAGTTGAGGTATTTTTTTTGAAAATAAATAATTTATTACCTTCAAGTCTTTCAAGATATCAAAATTGAGGTAAAATTATTTATGATTTACATTTTTATAATTGGTTATTTGTTTATCATCTTCGAGAAAAATTTGAATGTAGATAAGGCCGCATTTTCATTATTGACAGGTGTAATAATGTGGGTAAATTTAATTTCAAATTCTAATGATACACATCAAATAAATGAATTATTAACCGAATCTCTCGGTGAAATTTCAGGAATTTTATTTTTTCTTCTTTCTGCAATGACTATTGTTGAACTCATCGATGCACACAACGGGTTTGACATCATTACCAAATTGATTAAAACAAAAAACAAATTATATCTACTTTGGATTTTGGGATTTATCACTTTTTTCACTTCAGCTATACTAGATAATTTAACTACAGCAATAGTAATGACTACACTTGTTCAAAAATTAATTAAAGATCAAAAAGATAAATTACTGTTATTGGGCATAATAATTATTGCCTCAAATGCAGGAGGAGCATGGAGCCCGATAGGTGATGTAACTACAACAATGCTATGGATGAATAAAAAAATTTCATCAATGGGAGTAATTACAAATGTGATTATTCCAAGTTTAATTTGCCTTATAATTCCACTTACAATTGTAAGTTTTTTCTTTAAAGGTAAAATCAATAGAAATGAAATTAAAAATGAATTTGACTATTCATTAAAGGAAAGAAACCTTATATTTTTATCAGGCATATTATGTCTTATTTCTATTCCGATTTTTAAACAAATAACTCACTTGCCGCCTTATATGGGTATACTTGGTGCATTAGGCGTTTTATGGATAATCACTGAATTTATTCATAGGAAAAAACAACATGAAGTGAAAGAAAAATTTTCTATCATGCATGCCATACAAAAAACTGATGTTAAAAGTATATTGTTTTTTCTGGGAATATTATTGGCCATTAAACCGCTTGAAATAAATGGTGTATTAAATCAACTTGCAGTAAACATAAGCCAGTTTTTTAATCATAATAACGAACTTGTAGTTTTAAACATTGGACTAATATCTGCCATTGTTGATAATGTGCCATTGGTAGCGGCTTCTTTAAATATGTTTGACTTTCCAATGGATCATTCCTTCTGGCAATTTATGGCTTTTGCAACCGGTACCGGAGGCAGTTGCTTAATTATTGGGTCAGCTGCTGGTGTAGCAGTTATGGGTTTAGATAATATCAGTTTTGGCTGGTATTTAAAAAGAATTTCAATATTGGCATTATTAGGTTATTTGGGTGGGTCAGTTTTATTTTTCATTTAAACTATTGTTAATATAGTCGTTCGTATTATTTAATTTTTTAATGAATTTAACACAAAAACTATAAAATTGAAAAGGTATATTTGCCAATCAAAAATACACAATGGATATTAGTACACAGTTTCAAGAATTATTAACAGCATCAGGTTTCATTCAATTGTTAGTTTTATCAGCACTTGAAATTGTATTGGGTATCGACAATCTTATTTTTATTTCAATAACTGCATCTAAAATTTTAGATAAACGAAAAAGAAATAATGCTAGAATGATTGGTTTGGCATTGGCTCTTGTTATACGTGGCGGCATGTTATTTTCAATATCATGGCTCGCAAGTGCTCAAACCCCTTTATTTTATATTGGAAGTTTAGGAATTTCTCTGGGCAATCTCGTTATGCTTGCTGGTGGTTTGTTCTTGCTTTACAAAACTATCGTAGAGATAAAAGAAAAGATTTTGAATAATGAGGATGAAGAATTAAATCATGAAGAAAGTATCTCTATGACCTCAGCAATAATCCAGATTATTATCATTGATTTTGTTTTTTCTTTCGATTCTATTTTGGCGGCCATTAAAGTTGCTCAAAAAACACCAGTAAATCATGCAAACTGTCCTTGCGAAGTAATAGACCAAGCTCAGCAAGCTGCGCAACATGGTTCAAATTTAGTGATTATGATAGGTGGAGTTTTAATTTCAATGATTGTAATGCTTATTTTTTCTGACAGGGTAACTAAATTTATCAATCAATATCCAACAATTAAAATGCTAGCACTTGCATTCTTACTTATAATTGGATTCTCATTGGTACTTGATTGTTTTCACGTTGAAATTCCTAAGCCATATTTATATGCAGCTTTAGGTTTTGGTGTATTTATAGAAGCACTTAATATTATAGAAAAACGTGTAAGAAGAAAACGTCATCATGCACTTCAAGAACAACAAAGAGAAGATAAAGGATTAAATAACGAAGAAAAATAATTTTAAAAATATAAAAATGAAACAAGTAACAGTTATTGGTTCAGGAACAATGGGAAATGGTATTGCCCATGTATTTGCACAATTTGGAAATAAAGTTAATTTGGTCGATATATCTCAAACTGCTTTGGATAAAGCAATTGCAACGATTGGTAAAAATTTAGATCGTCAGGTTGCAAAAGGAGTTATATCTGAAGATGAAAAATCTGCAACGCTTAAAAATATTACAACTTTTACTAAATTAGAAGATGCAGTATCTTCGGCAGATTTGGTTGTTGAAGCAGCAACAGAAAATGTAGATTTAAAATTAAAGATTTTTAAACAACTGGATGAAATTTGTCCAGCTTCAACTATTCTTGCGTCAAACACTTCATCAATTAGTATTACTAAAATTGCTTCAGTTACAAAACGTGCCGATAAAGTAATAGGCATGCATTTTATGAACCCAGTTCCTGTTATGAAATTAGTAGAAGTAATCAGAGGTTATTCCACTAGCGATGAGGTTACAAACAACATAATGGAATTATCAAAATCATTGTCTAAAATTCCTGTAGAAGTAAATGATTATCCTGGCTTTGTTGCAAACAAAATTTTAATGCCAATGATTAATGAAGCAATAATTACTTTACACGAAGGCACAGCAGGTGTTAACGAAATTGACACAGTAATGAAATTAGGAATGGCTCATCCAATGGGACCTTTGCAATTAGCAGATTTTATTGGATTGGATGTATGTTTGAATATTCTTCGTGTATTACAAGATGGTTATGGTAATCCTAAATATGCACCGTGCCCATTATTAGTAAATATGGTTACTGCTGGTCATTTAGGGGTAAAATCAGGAAGAGGTTTTTATGATTATTCATCAGGAAGTAAGGAATTAATTTTATCAGAACGTTTCAGAAAAAAAGAAACTGTATAATTTTTTCTAATATAAATTTTTAAAGAATAGTTATTTCCTTAACTAAACTGTAATTAAAACTAAATTATGTCAGACACAATCAAATTAGATAAAATTCTTTTTCTAGATATTGAAACTGTACCTCTTGTTTACAATTACGCTGATTTACCAGAAGAATCAAAATTATTATGGGATAAAAAATGGGCTTACAGTGAAACTGAAACTACCGAACAGCGCTATAAAAAAGCTGGAATTTATGCAGAGTTTGCAAAAATTGTTTGCATTTCAATGGGTAACTTTTACAATGGAAAATTTTATGTGAAATCAATTTCATCTACAGATGAAAAAGAAATTTTAACTCAGTTTTCAGAACATTTAAGTAAATTCTATAATTCAGATGAGCATAATTTATGTGCTCATAATGGTAAAGAATTTGATTTTCCGTTTTTATGCAGAAGATTTTTAATTAATAGAATTAAACTTCCAAAAATTCTTTCCATTTCAGGAAAAAAGCCATGGGAGGTGAAATTGTTGGATACTATGGAACATTGGAAGTTTGGCGATTATAAAAGTTACACTTCTTTAAATTTGTTAGCACATGTTTTTAATTTGCCTTCGCCCAAAGATGAAATTGACGGAAGTGATGTAGCAAGGGTTTTTTGGGAAGAAAAAAATCTGGAGAAAATAAAAACGTATTGCAACAAAGATGTTGTTACATTAGCAAGCGTTTTCTGCATTCTTAATGGTAAAGATGCAATTTCAAATGAACAAGTTGTTTTGGCAAATTTATAATGTCAACTGAAACAAAAAACATAGCAGTAATTGGCAGCGGTAGCTGGGCAACTGCCATTGTAAAAATATTACTTAACAATGTTAATCAAATTACTTGGTATACGCGTAAGCAAGAAGATGTTGAATACATTTTAAAATACAAACATAATCCGAGATACATTACTTCTGTTGAGTTTGACACAACAAATATTAATCTTACAAATGATGTTTGCAAAGCTGTTTATGAGAACGATATCATTATTCTAGCTGTACCTTCTGCGTTTTGTCATTCAACAATATCAGCTCTTGATAAAGAAAAATTAAAAAATAAAATATTTTTCTCTGCAATAAAAGGTATAATTCCTGAATACAATTTAATTGTTGGTGAATACTTAAATAAAATCTGGGAGGTACCAATAAACAATATTGGTGTTATAACCGGACCTTGTCATGCAGAAGAAGTTGCTATGGAAAAGTTATCTTACCTTACAATTGCATCCAGTGATTTAAGTAAAGCAAATGCTTTAGCAGAATTAATGAAATGCCGTTATGTGAAAGTAACTTCTAGTGATGATATTTATGGCACTGAAATATCTGCAGTTTTAAAAAATGTAATTGCAGTTGCAGGCGGTATCTGTCATGGTTTAGGTTATGGTGATAATTTTTTAAGTGTTTTGGTTTCCAATGCCATTCAGGAAATAGAACGATTTGTGGCATCTGTTCACCCTATTGACAGAGATATTAAAGCTTCTGCATATTTGGGTGATCTGCTTGTAACAGCATATTCTCAGTTTAGTAGAAACCGAATGTTTGGTACAATGCTAGGAAAAGGATATTCTGTTAAAATGGCTCAATTGGAAATGAACATGATTGCCGAAGGTTATTACGCTGTAAAATGTGTACACGAAATTAATCAAAAGTATAAAGTTGATATGCCAATTGTAGACGCAGTTTACAACATTGTTTATGAAAAAATTGCTCCTGCAATAGAAATCAGGTTACTTACAGATAAACTTAGTTGATTTATACAATTCATGATTTTAAATATTTTTAAAAATGTCTTATTATTAATTGCAACTATAATTTCACTCTTGATATTATTGATCAAAAACTCATATTCTTCAACTGTATTCTATACTACATTATTTTTATCAATTCTCTATATTTTTTTTCACGTATTAATTTTTTTAAAAGAGAGAAAAAAATACATAGAAGATCAAAATAGATATCCATACTACACATTAGGCTTTGTTACAAAACGAATTATATTTATTGGTGCAGCTATAATCGTTTCTGCTGTTCTATTTTTTTCCGGAAACAAAGTTGTTTTATTTGGTATCTTAACATCAACTTTGCTTTTAGCAGAAGTGTTTAGTATGATTTTTATGTTATCAAACAATTTTTTATTTATTGAAATCAAGGATAATAAATTTTTTATTTCAGAATCAAAATCTCAAATTTTATCAACGCATATCAAGGAAATAGATTTCAGACATGAAATTTTTTATATCATATTAAAAAACAATAGAACTTTTATTATTGAAATAAATAGAATTCAAAACAATAAAGTTGAAAGCTTTAAACAGTCATTTACAAATTGGATTTATAAAAATAATTTACCTATCGGAGAAGGGCTTAAGCCTTAGTTTAATAAACTAACATGATTTGTTTAAAAAATAAATTTTAATTATATCGCTAGCATTTCTAAAAATAAACATGGTATTGAATTTATTTTTAAAAAAATAAAGTTTCTTGATTATTTTATTGCTACAACATTGTATATTTATAGAAATTTTTAAATATTGAAAATTATGGCACTAGAAATTACAGACAGTAACTTTGAAGAATTAGTATTAAAATCAGATAAACCAGTATTGGTTGACTTTTGGGCTGAATGGTGTGGACCATGTAGAATGGTTGGACCAGTTGTAGATGAATTATCAAAAGATTTTGAAGGTATTGCAATAGTTGGTAAAGTTAATGTAGATCAAAATTCATCGATATCTGCAAATTACGGAATAAGAAATATTCCTACTTTATTAATTTTTAAAAACGGGCAAATAGTAGATAAACACGTAGGTGTTGCTCAAAAAAGTGTTTTATCTGATAAAATAAAAGCTCAATTATAAATTAAAATAACTCTTGCTCATTCTTTAAAAAATTTTTAAAGAAAAGTTTATTTTAATTTATGCTTTATCAATTTTATTATTAAAAATGGAAAAATCTTCTAAATCTGAAATCGCTTCTTCCAGTCAAAAAAAAGAAGTTAATTCAGTCAAGGAAAAGCCGAATTTTTTTGGACAGGAATCATCAAGTATTGCAAGAAAAAATTATACTTTTCTATTAATTGGAATTGGATTAATTGTTTTGGGCTATATACTCATGATTGGAGGAGGCAGTGATGATCCCTCTAAATTTAATCCTGAAATATTCAATTCACAACGTATAACTATTGCACCAGTTACCTGTTTGATAGGGTTTGTTACCATAATTTTTGCAATTATGTATAAACCAAAAAAAAATTAACTCACAATTTATGCTTTAACTAAAATGATTGGATTTAAATTCAGCAAGCTAATTTTAGTTTCCTTAGCTTCAGTAATTGTAATAGCATTGTTATTTTTATTTATTTGTGGTATGTCTTATAGTGACGGCTCTAGAAGCGGAGTATTAACTAAAATATCTCGAAAAGGTTATATTTTTAAAACATATGAAGGCGATTTAAATATTGGCGGCTTTAATGATGGAAACGGTACAATTATGCCAAATAGCATATTTAAATTTTCAGTTCATGATCAACCAACTTATAAAAAATTAGAGGAACTACAGGGTAAACGTGTTGTAATTTCATATGAACAGGTAATTAAAAATTTTTTCTGGCAAGGCGAAACAGATTATTTTGTAATCGATGTTAAAGAAATAAATTAATGAGTATTGCTGAAGCAATTTTACTTGCTATTATTGAAGGCTTAACCGAATTTTTGCCAGTTTCATCTACCGGTCATATGATAATTGGCTCATCAATTATGGGCATTGCTTCTCAAGATTTTGTAAAATTATTCACTATTTGCATACAACTTGGTGCAATAATTTCAGTTATTGTATTGTATTACAAAAATTTCTTCCAGTCAAAAGATTTTTACTACAAACTTGCAATCGCATTTATACCTTCGGCAATCTTAGGAAAATTATTTAGCGATTATATTGATATGTTACTTGAAACGCCTTTTGGAGTTGCAATTTCATTATTAGTTGGAGGTATTCTCTTACTTTTTGTAGATAAATGGTTCAATAAAAATATCATACATCATACAGCAGAAATTAATAGACCAACTGCATTAAAAATTGGCTTTTTTCAATGTATAGCTATGATTCCGGGAGTTTCAAGAAGTGGGGCCACTATTGTTGGAGGAATGAGTTTAGGACTTTCACGAAAAACAGCTGCTGAATTTTCTTTTTTTCTTGCTGTACCAACTATGTTTGCAGCTACTGCTTATAAATTGTATAAATTCATCAAGCAAAGCGGATTACCCACAAATCATGAAATTATGATTTTAGCAATTGGAAATCTTGTTGCTTTTATTGTTGGTTTAATTGCGATTAAAACATTTATTGGGTTTTTAAATAATAATGGTTTTAAAGTATTTGGTTGGTATAGAATCCTAGTTGGTTCAATTTTATTAATCATGTATTTTTCAGGAATTAATCTTTCTATATTTTAATTCATCTTGACTTTTGAAGAATACATACTAAATCCTTCATTAAATTTTGCTACAGGAGAAATTATACTTATTGATAAGCCTCTAAAATGGACATCATTTAATGCTGTATCTAAAATAAAATATCAAATTAAAAATCATGATTCATTTATAAAAAATGAATTAAAGATAAAACCAAAAGTTGGGCATGCTGGAACGCTTGATCCATTGGCAACTGGGTTATTAATAATTTGTACAGGTAAAAAAACCAAGGAAATTGAAACGTTTCAAAATCAAAAAAAAATTTACAGTGGAACATTTTTTTTAGGAGCAACTACGCCTTGTTTCGATCTAGAAAAAGAAATTGATAAAACTTTTCCAACTGCACATATAACTGGTGAACAAATATTATATACTGCAAAAAAATTTATTGGAAAACAAGAACAGGTACCTCCTACTTTTTCAGCGATTTGGGTTAACGGAAAAAGAGCCTATGAATTAGCAAGAGAAGGAGTTGATATTGAATTAAAATCGCGAATTATCGAGATTGAAGATTTTATTATTACAAAAGTTGAAATGCCTTATGTTTCTTTTAGAATAATATGCAGTAAAGGAACCTATATCCGTTCAATAGCAAGAGATTTTGGCTTATCATTAAATTCTGGTGCTCATTTGGTTGAGCTTAGAAGAGAAGCAATAGGACCATTTAATGTAAAAGAAGCTATAACATTAAACTAAAAATTATTTTCTGAATCATTAGTATCCATTTCAAGTAAAATTTCAATTTTTACTTTTAGAAGCATTTATTTTTTCAAATTCCTTAATTAGTTCATTATCTGATTTGCTTTCAATCTTAAGTAATTCTTTAGCATCTTTAGCTGCATCACTATTAGGGAAAAATTTTATGCAATCATTGTAAGCTATTTTTGCATTTAAATAATCATGAATGGTAAATTGAAAAATATTTCCGACGCGAAATAAACAATAAGGAGCTAAGGATGAATAGGGATAATAATCAAAACACTCCTGATAAAGTTCAATAGCTTTTTGTGGGTATCCCATATTGTCAGAAATTTCAGCAGCTTTAAATAAAAAATCTACACAAATAGTATCCTGCCAATAATATTTATGAAATTCCTGATACATTGCAATTGCTCTGTTACCTTTGTTTTTATCTAATGTTGTTGAACTAAACAAACTATCTTCCATTAATTTAATTTGTTTCAAAAGTCCTGATTTAGATCGATCAATTTTAACAGAATCTTGATTTGTGTTTGATTTTTGATCTGAGGAAGATGGATTAGAACAAGACAATAAATTGATTGAAAAAATTATTCCTAAAACAAAAACAAAATTATTTACCTGCATATACTTTGGTTTTATAATCTGCCTTTACTTTTCCTTTGCTTATATCATTTAATTTACCAATTATCAATTTTCTTCTTAAAGCACTTAATCTATCAGTAAATAATTTACCATCAATATGGTCATACTCATGCTGAATTACTCTTGCAATTAAACCATCATAAGTTTCAGTATGTTTTTTGAACTTTTCATCATAATATTCTATCGTTACCAAAGAAGATCTTAAAACATCTTCCCTAAGTTTTGGAATACTTAAACATCCTTCGTTAAATTTCCATTCATCACCGGTTTCTTCAATAATTTTAGCATTGATAAATATTTTTTTAAAAACCTTGAGTTGTTCTTTTTCTTCTTTTGTAAATTCATCATCATCCTCATCATCATTACCGGCAAAAGGTTCGGTATCTACAATAAATAAGCGAATAGCTTTACCAATTTGATGTGCAGCAAGTCCAACACCTCCAGCATTGTACATTGTCTCAAACATATTTTCAATTAATTGATTTAGTTCAGGATAATTTTTATCAATAACAGATCCAACTTTTCTTAAAACAGGATCGCCATATACAACAATTGGTAAAATCATTTTAAAAAATTAAAACATTAAAAAGTTAGTTTAAATTTTATTTAATTTATTTTTTATACTTCTATTTTGGTTAATAATTTATTGAATTTTTATGTCAGAAAAATTCAATTAAATCAGTTTTTAATGAATCAAAAACAAACTAAACAAAATCATTTTGTAAAATTTAAACAGGCAGTAAAAATACAAAATAAAGCACACTTAAAATGAAAAGGAAACTTCATAAAAATAAAAATAAAAAAAAATTTGTTTGTGTTTAAAAAGTGATTAGTTTTGCAATCGTATTTAAAAGCGAAAGTAGCTCAGTTGGTAGAGCGTAACCTTGCCAAGGTTAAGGTCGCGGGTTCGAGACCCGTCTTTCGCTCTGAAAAACCGACTCATAAATGAGTCGGTTTTTTTTTGATATACAACCAATTTAAAATTAATAGATTTATAAAATTTATTGAAATGGAAATAAAAGATAATACCGTAAAATTAATTTTATCAATCTTGCTTCTAATTTGTTTATTTGACATGCCGTATGGATATTATCAAGCCATAAGGTTTACTGCTTTTATAGGATTTTTATATTTAGCATACTTAGCAAATCAAAAAAATATCCAAAAAGAGATTTTTATTTATGTACTACTTGCAGTTCTATTTCAACCTTTTTTAAAGATATCTTTAGGAAGATTTCTTTGGAATATTGTTGACCTAGCTGTTGCAAGTTGGTTATTGATTGGTTTATTTAAAAACTTGAAAACAAAACATTAAAGACATAAATGCCAATATCTGGTCAATTTCTATTTTATAACACAATTAAGATTACTTCAATATCAGTTATATGTATCCTTTTTGGTGCAATATTGTTATTTTTAATTTCTAAAAATATAAAAGATAAAAAAATTACCAAAAATCTAAAAAAATTAAGTATCGGATTATTGATATGTTCTTTTATAATGATTGGATTTATTTTTTACAAATACAAAACAAGACATAATAATTTTATAGAAAATCTTGAAATTTCTCAATCAAAAAATAATTTTGTTTTTGGCATTGATGTTTCTCAGTATAATGGCTCTATAGATTGGGATATTGTTAAAACTTCTAAGCATCCAATTAAATTCGTGTTTATTAGATCT
>Ga0315906_10009645_pt1 | contig 11437 bp, 11 predicted proteins | sample LakEriMetagenome_4_FD_203526 | JGI IMG/M metagenome (GOLD analysis project Ga0315906, IMG submission 203526) | Freshwater fungal communities from buoy surface, Lake Erie, Ohio, United States - Buoy 2 MA122 | ecosystem: Environmental > Aquatic > Freshwater > Lake > Lake biofilm | place: USA... | reverse complement strand
GCCCGATGGACGAGGGCAGGTTGTCGAACAGCACATGCACCTGCCCGCCGATCAGGTCCACCAGCGCAGGGCCGGCGCCCTTGTAGGGCACGTGCACCATGTCGCAGCCGGTCATGAACTTGAACAGTTCGCCCGACAGGTGCACCGAGGTGCCGCCGCCCGAGGAGGCCATGTTGATCTTGCCGGGGTTGGCCTTGCAGTAGTCGATGAACTCCTTGACCGTCTTGACCGGCAACGAGTTGGTGACCTCCATCACGTTGGGCGTGCGCACGATGCCCGCCACGGGCGCGATGTCGCGGATGAAGTTGAAGTTCAGGTTCTTGTACAGCGTGGCGTTGATGCCGTTGGCCGGGTTCACCAGCAGCATGGTGTAGCCATCCGGCGGGGACTTGATCACCGCCTCGGTGCCCAGGTTGTTGCCCGCACCGGGCCGGTTCTCCACCACGAAGGGCTGGCCCATCTTCTCGGTCAGCCACTGCGCCACCATGCGCGCCAGCACGTCCGTGGTGCCGGCCGGCGGGTAGGGCACGATCCACTTCACCGGCTTGTTGGGATAGTCCTGCTGCGCCAGGGCAGTGCTGGGGCTGGCCCAAAGCGCGGCCACGGCCACAAGGGCGGCAAGGAGAGGGCGCGGGGTCAATGTCACGGAAGTTCTCCTCAAGCTGGGGGGACAGCAGGCCCGGCAGGCGCCTGATCAGGCCATTGTGAGGACTGCGGGGTGGCGCGCAAGCAGGGTTTGCCTGGACCGGCGGCCTTGTCGCCCCGGGAGGGCCGCGGCTGGAGGGGGCAGGCCACGTAGGGCGTCAGCGCAAAGCGGGACGCGGATTCACTGCGGATCGGCAAGCAGCTACCGCTGCAACAAGCAGCAGGACCAGCCCCGCCAAGACTTCGAACCAAATGGTGAAGTTGGCAGCAAGCGTGTGCTCAGAGCAGAGCGCGAGCGTGTAGTGTGCGAGCCCGTCAATCCCAGTTGCCCCATACGTTGCGATCAGTGCGAGCCCCAGCACCTTGAGCCTTGTCCGTGAAAGCAGCAGGCCAGCAAGCCCGACAGAGACGCCGGCTATCCAGGCGAGATACACCTTCTCTCGGGTCAGCCAAGACGGCATGCCTGGATAGAAGGCGATGTACTCAGCGTTGTGCACGAAGTGCAGCAGATTCGCGGCGAAGAAGACCAGGAAGAGGACTTGGACGTGTCGAGGGACTGACGGGTTGAGCATTGCGGTTGAAGTCTGATGTCAACACGATGCTGACCAAGGGCGAGGAGTACACCGACCAAGGCCAGGCCTACTACGAGCAGCGATACCGCGAACGGGTGCTGCGCCAACTGTCCCAGAGTGCCAACAAGCTCGGCATGCAACTCGTCGCCGCACCGCAGGCCGCATGAAAAACGCCTTGCGCATCAGTCACTTGAGGGGTGTTTCTTTAGAGGCCTCACCGCTCTGACACCGCAAGCTGGGTGCCAAGTGCGGCAAAAGCACCGGCGAAGCCGCGGCGCAACCAAGCTTGGACTCGGGCTGACTCAATGACTGCCTTGCGGAAGACATGAGCCAACAAGCCATAGACAACGAACACGCCAAAGGTCATTGCCATGAACACTGCGCTGAGCCCCAGTAGGTGCAGTACTGGCGAGGTGGCCCCAGGCGGTACGAACTGGGGCAGGAAGGCCAAAAAGAAGATAGTGAGCTTGGGGTTCAGGATGTTTAGCAGAAAGGCCTTGACTACCAGGGTAACTGCGCCGGCCTTTGTTTGAACCTCTTGCACAGCGAAAGCTGATCGATCGCGCCAGGTTGCCCAGGCCAGATAGAAGAGATACGCGACGCCGGCGAACTTGAGAACCTGGAAAGCCAAGGCGCTCGTGTGCATGATTGCGGCTAGACCAAGCACTGTTGCGAGTAAGTGCGGAAGGATGCCCAGTGTGCAGCCCAGTGACGCGAAGAAGCTTGCGCGGCGACCTTGGGCAAGACCCACCGATACCGTGAAGACCACCCCGGTTCCCGGGATGAGCACAACCACAAGTGAGGTGATGAGAAATTCAGCTGTGAACATGGTGCAGGGTGTCCTTGTGAGGCCTAACGAACGAAAGGGACTTCCCCGTCCCGAGTCAGCCACAAAGTGCCACGATGGGATGTGCGAGCTCTCATCAACTCACTCGGAAGGGGAAATCCATGGCTATCGTATTCGTCGGCATCGATCTCGCCAAGAGCGTGTTTGCGGTGCACGGGGTTAACCCGGCCGGCAAGCCCGAAAGGGTCCGCCCGAGCGTGCTGCCGAAGTTCGTCGCGCCGTGATGAGTGGTCGCTCGTAACACATTGACCTCATACGGCGTTTGCAATGCTCGACCTCTTCGTTGGTGTTAGCAACGAAGCATTTCTTATTCCCGTGTAGATGCGAACCTTGCACGAGCCCTTTGGAAAGTAGGACTTGTCCTTAATGAATGGAAAGGACCGCTTGTCTTGTGAACAGAGTAGTGGACAGCGAGCGGCAGCTAGCAACGCAATGAGGTGTGGGTCATCGCAAGTTGAGCCTTGAGTTAGCCCTTTGACTACCTCCTCAAGGCGATCAACGACTTCGTCTCGGACCTCGATCGCCATGCCAGCATCCTTGAGCAGTCTGACAAGCCTCGAACGGTGATGCGACTTAATGAGCTCGTTCTTGAAAGTCGTGCCACCGAAGATCAAGAATCCGTCACGCCTGTGAATCCAGTCCTTCACAGGCAAAAAGTCTGCATGATGCTCGTTGCTTGGGTCAAAGACGCTAGGAAACGAGTTTACGTCTACGACAATTGTCATGATCAGAGCGACAGCATGCGCATCTCTTCGCGCACAAAAAAATCTCGGAATGCGGACGGCTGGTCGGCGGGGTATCGACCCCTGCCATCGATTGGTATCGACGAGATACGATTTCCCGTCTCGCTGCGGTCAAAAAACAGGATCTGAGAGTCTGGCGATTTGTCGGCGCCATTCATCTCGAGTCTATATCGGTCGATCATGAAGTCTGAGTGAGTTTCGACTATGAAACTTTGCCTCCTCTCTGTACAGAGATAGAAAAGCAGCGACCCGAGAGCTGCTTGAGCACGGGGGTGGAGATGTACCTCTGGCTGCTGGACTGCAAATCTCCGACCCTCTTTTCTTGCCAGAAACTCAACTACAAGCGGCATCACCTGGGATACACCGTATCCAACGTTTTCTATATTGAATTGCTCCCCCTTGATCTGTATCAGAACCTCAAATGGATTTCTGGCTCCCTTCCCGAACGTGTGAGTTCCAACTACTTCAAAGAGGCCGCTGGTTTCGCCGAACTCCTTCAGCTTCGCGATAAACTGCTTTGACTTCAGGTGCTGCTTCAGAACGAATGGAGTGTGCGTTCCTTCGGCAGAGTAGTCACGCGAAAGCCCGTCGTAGATCCGCTGTGGGCGAGTTCTTATGGGGGCAATCCATGTGAGTTCGCGCGGTGTCGGCATCTCCAAATGAAACTCGCGCTTGCTTGTTTCCTTCTTGCTCAGAACTGAGGAGACAACCGATAGTGCCAGTCCTATAGGTGGATATCCTGAGAAGTATTTTGGTAGCTTCTCAAAGCTGCCCTCTTGGTTGCCAAGTGCATCAGCCGCCGCGAGAAAAGCGGCGACCGCGTTCTGCTCGTTTGCGGGCGATGTGGTGAGGTCCACCTTTTGGAACTCGGTAGAGCGCTTTGTGAAGCGGAGGTGTGTTTCCGTGTTGAGCCGGCGCTGCACAAACAGATGGACTACCGGCGAGGCCTCTAGTTCGACGAAGCGATACAGCCAGAACTGAACCCTGGGTTTGCCATCAGTTGGCAGCGAGATGTCAAGGAGGCCTAGGTCAAAGAAAGTCTTGTCCGGCGACCAAGCCGAAACTAGGTCAGAGAAAGCTGATGGTGAGTCGTCATCTGCAATGGAGATTCCCGTACTAACAAAGAGCTCAGGCCTTGAAAGCAGGCGAAAGAGAGAAAGAAATGAGCTCTTGCCAGTACTGTTTTCGCCGACTAGGAAGTTGCATGAGCGTATGGGGACGAGTGCCCTAGTGAAGCCACGTACGTTGTTGAGGTAGACGTATTGCATTGGTGGTGAGAGGTAGGCGATAGAGGATTGTGACGCTTAAGGGGTTAGGCCCCAAACTCGGTGCAGACCATGTCGTGATAGGTTGCCCAACCTAGTATTGCTTGAATGATCGATTGAACGCGTGCGGCTGGGTCGGTTTTACCGCTGCGTTGCTGAATGGTGGCACCCGACTTCAACAGGTAAGGTACTAGATCGTGAGTGTTCTTGTACTGACCGGCGTCGTTGTACCCAGGATTCAGCCACTGCACAAAGACCTCGTAGTTGTTATTGAAGAAGAAATCGTAGGTCTCTCGGACCGAAGCAATGTACTGGGTAGAGCACAGCACGATACTGGGCTTCTCGACGGTGATGATCTCTCCAACATACTCCTCGCGTTCTTCTGGCGATCCGCTCACGAGAAAGACCTTCACGTATTGCGCCTTGTTCAAGTACAGGCGCCTCTCGTACTTGCCGGTCTTGACCGTAGCAGCAAACAGCGTGTTCCAGGTGCGTGACTTGCCCGAGTTCCGATGACCAAGTGTTGTTACTGCGAGATGCGGCATGCCGTTTCCATTTGGGGCCTAACGTCTGAACTCACCGGCCTGCGCGGCTTTTCGCGCAGATCCGGTGGAATGATGGGTTGGGTCTCATTTTGCATCAGATATCCTGGAAACCTCTTTCGATTATTTTTCGTTTTCCTGTGCGATCGCTTGAAAAACGGCCACATCGGTTAAAGCGTCACTGCGAATAATGGGGGCAACTTTTGCGTGGACATCTGCCATCTTCTTTGCGGCGCCAAGAACACCGGCAACGGCATCCTCATATTCAGTTATCGCTTTTTTGTAATCCTCCAATGCCTTCTTGGCCGATTTAGCGGCGGACTCGACGCTGTAGTAACTGGCGCTCCGAAGGTCCTTCATTTCCCTATCCAACCAGTCTCGCGAAGAACTAACGGAAAGTCGCTTTCTGTATTTTTGCAGTATGGCGCGAAGTAACTCTTGGCTACCCTTGAGATAAGCCAGTACTGGGTCTGTTATATCTTTGTTATCAGATGTTGCGATGATCTGAACATCAATGATTCTTTTATCTATTTCAGACACGTCTGACTCTAGTTTTTCAAAAAGTTCCTTGTAAGTAATTTTCGTATCTTTCTCGGTCTCATACCGAACGGCGTTGGCCAAGCGCAGTGACGCAAGTTTTACATGAGGTGTTATTAATTCCTGAAATTTTTGCTGCTCATATCTGGTGTATCCGAAATAACCACCGACGGCGACCACGATTACGATTACTGCTGCGATTGCATATTTCATTGACAAACTCCCGTGAGATGTAAGTCCGATAGGGCCGAACCTTGTACAAGGCTGCCAGATGAATAGACTGCAGTCGGCCTAAAGCGGTCACAGTTGATAGTCGTCACCCTGCTGCTTCCCTCTGCTGTGGGCCCACTGCTGGGCGATGTGCACTTGAAATATGCCGCCTAAATTCTTGCGGATGCGCACGCCCCGCAGATCTAGCTCACACGCCCCGAGTCAGACTGCACTTTTCCCCGCAGCGCCCTCGGTTGTCAATCCCCCTAAGGTTCTGTTGACGGTGGATCACAAACAAGCCTCGGCTGGAGATTAAAGTCCCCGCCCCGAAGAGGCCGGTGTCGAGCGAGCCCGGCGCTTCATCTACGTTCCTGGGCTGCGGCCGCTCGCGCGGGTGGGTGGCGCCGAAGGGGATGGCAGGCTTTCACCAGGTCACCGGGCCCCCGCCGCAGCCATCCCCCGTGCCACGTTAACCTTGCGCAGCAGCACCAACCCCAGCACGAAGAACAGCCCGGTGCTGATGATGGCCAGGCGGTGGTTGCCGGCGCTCAGCAGGGTGATGACGCCGTAGGTCAGCGGCCCGATGATGGCCGACAGCCGGATGGCGAAGGTCCACAGCCCGTAGAACTCCGCGCGCTGCTGCTCGGGCGCCAGCGCGCCGGCCAGCGCCCGGCCGGCCGACTGGCTGCTGCCCATGCACAGCCCGGCGATCACGGCCGCCCCCCAGAACAGCGGCGCCGTGGTGGCCAGCGCGGCTAGCAGGGTCATGACGATCCAGCCCACCAGCGTGATGGCAATCGCACGCACGTGGCCGATGCGGTCCTGCACGTAACCCCAGGCGAAAGCGCCGGCCGCCGCGGCGATGTTCACCAGGAAGATGAGCATCATGGTGTCGGTCTGCTTGAAGCCCAGCGCCTGCTCGGCATAGATGGCCGCCAGGGCCACCACCACCGAGATGCCCGCCTGGTAGGCCACGGCGCAGGCCAGCAGCGAGCTGAAGTCGCGGTAGCGCCGCGCCTGCCGCCAGGTGCGCGCCAATTGCGCCAGAGAGGCGGCCAGCCCGGCGCCACCCGCGCCCGCCACCGCGAGCGCGGCGGCCTGGGGCTGCGCACGCTCGCGCAGCAGGGCAAAGGTCAGCAGCGAGGCGCCGGCGTAAATGCCGGCGGTCAGCAGCATGGTCACGGGCACGAAGTGCGCCGCCGGCAGGCCCTGCGCCTGGGCCCACAGCACGTAAGCCAGGCTCGCGCCCAAGGCCAGCATGCCACCGAAGTAGCCAAAGCTCCAGCCCCAGCCCGACACCCGCCCCAGGCTGTTGGGGCGCGCAAGTTCGGGCAGGAAGGCGGCGATCAGTGACTCGCCGTACGAGAAGAAGGCGTTGGACAGGATGACGAACACCACCGCCCACAAGATGTCGCCCGGGCCGGCGTTGGCCAGCGCCGCCGTGGCCAGCACGCAGCCCACGGTGGACAGCACCAACAGTCGCTTCTTGGCCGCACGCAGGTCGGCATAGGCGCCCAGCGCCGGCATGGTCAGCATCACCAGCAGGCTGGAGGCGGCCAACGTCAGCGTCCAGGCGAAGGTGGCCCAGTCCGCGCCGCCGGCCACACCGCCCACGAAGTAGGCGCTGAACACCGCCGTGAGCACCACGGTGGTGTAGCCCGAGTTCGCGAAGTCATAGGCCGCCCAGCCCAGCACTTCGCGCCTGCGCACGCCGGGATTGAGCGCATCCTGGGGAAAAAGGGCCATGGCGGGCTCGCGGAAGGTTGGACGATGGCGCGAAGTATCGGGGTTGGGGGAACGCCCTCTGGCGCTCGGTGGCATGTGCCATCGGAGGCCGGCGGGGGCCGGCGGGGGCCGCCTAAGGCCTCAGCGCCCGAACAGCTCCCGCGCCACGATCTCTTTCATGATTTCGGTGGTGCCGCCGTAGACGCGCTGCACGCGGGCGTCGGCCCAGGCGCGGGCGATGGGGTATTCGCGCATGTAGCCGTAGCCGCCAAAGAGCTGCACGCACTCGTCCAGCACGCGGAACTGCATCTCCGTGCACCAGAACTTGGCAATCGACGCGGTGGCGGTGTCCAGGGCGCCTGCCAGGTGGCGCCTGAGGCAGTCGTCGAGGAAAGCGCGGGCCACGCGGGTGTCGGCGTGGGCCTGGGCCAGGCGGTGGCGGACGGTCTGCTTGTCCGACAGCGGCGCGCCGAAGGCCTGGCGCTGCTGGAGGTGGTCGCGCGTCCAGATCACGGCCGATTCCATGGCGGCCACGGCGGCAATGGCCACCAGCAGCCGCTCCTGCGGCAATTGCTCCATCAGCTGCACGAAGCCGCGGCCTTCCTCGCCCAGCAGGGCGTCGGCCCCCACGCGCAGGTCTTCGAAGAAGAGCTCGGAGGTGTCCTGGGCGTGCAGGCCCATCTTCTCCAGCCGGCGCCCGCGCCCGAAGCCCGGCAGGTGGGTGTCCACCAGCAGCAGGCTCACGCCCTTGGCGCCGCGGGTGGCGTCGGTCTTGGCGGCCAGCACCAGCAGGTCGCACAACTGGCCGTTGGAGATGAAGATCTTCTGGCCGTTGATGCGGTAGCCGGGGCCCTCTGCCGAGTTCGCTCCGTCCTCGCGCTCGGCCCGCGTGCGCATGCCCGCCACGTCGCTGCCGGCGCCGGGCTCGGTCATGCCGATGGCGCCGATGATCTCGCCACGCACCATGCCCGGCAGCCAGCGCTGCTTCTGCGCCTGGGTGCCGTACTGCACGATGTAGGGCGCGACGATGTCAGAGTGCAGGTAGAAGATGGGCCCGGTGGCGCCGGCGCGGGACAGTTCTTCCACCACGATGGCGCTGTAGCTGAAGTCCACGCCCGCGCCGCCATATTCCTCGGGCACGGTCAGGCACAGCAGGCCGAGCTCGCCCGCGCGCTTCCAGATTTCCCGCGGCACCTGGCCGTCACGCTCCCATTGGGTATGGAAGGGTGTGATCTCTTCCTCCACAAAGCGCCGCACGGTGGCGCGGAAGGTCTGGTGCTCGGGGGTGTCCAGGGGGGAGGTGGGGGGGTAGAGGGTGTCGAGGGTCATGAATGGCACTTCTATGGTTTGCGTGGCCAGATCAGGGTGACGATATCGCGTGAAGGGGCATCAGGGGCACTGTGCTGCGCTCATGTCCCCCGGCCGGGCAAGCCCGGCCTCCTCCTTGACTTCGCTACGCACAGCACCCCTGCCGCCCCTTCTGGAAAGACCTTGGCGTACCCACGGCAGCGAGCGAACCTGGGTTTTGGCTGGATTGGGCAGCGGTGGCCCACCGCGGAGCGAAGTCAAGGAGGAGGCCGGACGCAGTCCGGACGGGGGAGAGAGCCAGGACACGAACAGTCCGGGGGACTGTTTGTGCCTGGCGAGCGCCACGCGCTCCTGCGCGTGGCATGAGCGCAGGGGTGGGCTGCCGCTGCCCAATCTCGCAAAGCTGCAGGATCATGTTGTCACAGGCTCCAACCCCGCCTGCAGGTGCCGCGTCATCACGCGGGCGATGGCTTGGGGGGTGCGGGGGCCGTTGGGGCGGTACCACTGGGGGACGTGGTTCAGGGCGCCGATGAGCTGCAGGCGCAGCAGGCGGCGGTCGGTGCCGCGCTTGAGCGGCAGGGCGTTCAGCAGGGTTCGGAAAGTGGCCTCGTAGCCGTTGCGCAGGGCAATCAGCGCCTCATGATGCTCGGGCGGAAAGTCGTGCGGCTGCACCTGCACGAACACGCCGGCAAAAGGCGCGTCGTCCGGGGCCTGGCCCACCATCATCTGCAGGTGCGCGGTCATGGCGCGCTCCAGCTTCTCCCACGGCGTGCCAATGGGCTGCAGCGCGGCCTGCACCGCAGCGGACACCCGGGCCACGCCTTCGGCGTACACCGCCAGCAGCAGCTCGCCCTTGGAGGGGTAGTGGTAGTAGATGGCGCCCGCCGTCATGCCCGTGGCCGCGGCGATGTCGCGCATGGTGGTGATGGCGTACCCCTTCTGGCGGAACACGCGCGCGGCGGCCTCCAGCAGTTGCGGCTGGCGGTTGTGGGCGCGGGTGCGGGTACGGGGAAGCCCGGCGGGGGCTTCCACAGGCTCAGCCCGGGCGCTCATGCTCGCCCCCTTCAGCTCTTCGCCGGCCCGAAGGCGCCCATCAGGGCGTCGATGGCGCTGTCGAAGGGGCGGGCGGCGGACATGTCGGCGATGCGGCCCCAGTTCGCGGCCACGAACTCGGGGGTGATGTCGTCGGCCGGTGCGTGCACGCCCAGACCCTCGACGATCTGCACGGTGGAGAAGTAGCCCGCGCCTGCCGAGAGGATGCAGCCGCTGACCTCACAGGCCTCGCTGGCGAGGTACGCCACGCCGGCGGACACGCGCTCGGGCGAGGCCTCGCCGATGAGCTGCGCCAGCGGCAGGCCCTCGGTCATGCGCGTGAGGGCCACCGGTGCGATGGTGTTGACCTTGACGCCGAAGCGCCCGCCCTCGTGCTTGAGCGTGTTCATCAAGCCCACCAGCCCCAGCTTGGCCGCGCCGTAGTTGCTCTGGCCGAAGTTGCCGTACAGGCCGGCGGCCGAGGTGGTCATGACGATGCGGCCGTACTGCTGCGCCTGCATCACCGGCAGCGCGGCGCGCGAACACCAGGCCGAGCCCAGCAGGTGCACGCGCACCACGGCCTCGAAATCCTCGGGCGCCATCTTGTGCAGCGTCTTGTCGCGCAAGATGCCGGCGTTGTTGATGAGCACGTCCAGGCGGCCGAAGCCGCGCAGGGCGGCGTCCACCAGACGCTGCGCGCCCTCGGGCGTGGCGATGTCGTCGTAGTTCGCCAGCGCCCGCCCGCCCGCAGCCTCGATCTCGGCCACCACGCGGGCGGCCGCGGCGTTGTCACCGCCCACACCGTTCACGCTGCCGCCCAGATCGTTCACCACCACGGCCGCACCGCGCTTCGCCAGCAACAGCGCATGCGCGCGGCCCAGGCCGCCGCCGGCACCGGTGATGACGGCCACGCGGCCGTCGAAGCGAATCTCGTTCATGGGGTGTGCCTTGTTCAGGTTGCCGTGCGTCGCGTTCAGCGGGCTTCGACGGGCTTGGCCCGCACGGGGTTCCCCTCAGCCCCTGGCCCCATACATTGCCTCGATCTCGGCCGCGTACTTCTGGCTGATGCTGCTGCGCTTGACCTTCAGGGTGGCGGTGACCTCGCCGTCGTCGTGGTCGAGTTCCTTGACCAGGAGGTGGAACTTGCGCACCTGCTGCACCTGCGGCATGCGGGCGTTGACCCGGTCCACCTCGGACTGCACCAGCGCGCGCACGCGCTCATGCTCGGCCAGACTGCGGAAGTGCGTGTAGGCCAGGCCCTCCTCCTCGGCCCACTTGCCCACGGTGTCGAAGTCGATCTGGATGAGCGCGGCCACGAAGGGCCGACGGTCGGCCACCACGATGGCCTCCTTGAGGTAGGCGCTGAACTTCAAGGCGTTCTCGATCTCGCTCGGGGTGATGTTCTTGCCCCCGGCGGTGATCATGATGTCCTTCTTGCGGTCGACGATGCGGAACTCGTCGCCCTCGGGTCCGGGCACGGTCAGCGCCACGTCGCCCGTGTGCAGCCAGCCCTGCGCATCGATGGTCTCGGCCGTGGCCGCTGCGTTGCGGTAATAGCCCTTGAAGACCGTGGGCCCGCGCACCAGCAGCTCGCCATCCTCGGCGATGCGCAGTTCAACACCGGGCACGGCCGCGCCCACGGTGCCCACGGGCGAGGCGGCACTGCGCTGCACCGTCACCACGCCCGCGGTCTCGGTCATGCCGTAGCCCTCACGGATGGGCACGCCCAGCGCGCGGAAGAAGCGCAACATGTCCGGGGCAATGGGCGCGGCGCCCGACAGCGCCAGCCGGCATTCGCGCAGGCCGATGAAATTGTTCAACGCGCGCAGCACCGTCCAGTACCAGAAGGCATGGGCCAGGCGCTGGGCCAGCGACCAGCGCTCGGGCGGTACTTCGGCAAAGGGCGTGGTGGCCGCCAGCGCACGCTCGTAAAGGCGCCGGCGCAGGCCGCCGGCCTCGCGGATCTTGATCTCGATGGAGGCGTGCAGCTTCTCCCAGATGCGCGGCACGC
>Ga0315906_10009644_pt1 | contig 11437 bp, 15 predicted proteins | sample LakEriMetagenome_4_FD_203526 | JGI IMG/M metagenome (GOLD analysis project Ga0315906, IMG submission 203526) | Freshwater fungal communities from buoy surface, Lake Erie, Ohio, United States - Buoy 2 MA122 | ecosystem: Environmental > Aquatic > Freshwater > Lake > Lake biofilm | place: USA... | reverse complement strand
GGGCGTTCCGCTGCTTGGTCACCAGTCTGCGCGGCCACACGCCGAGTGAAGAGCGCGGCCAAAGCAAGCCCGCTTACGGCGCGTCGTGTTGTAATCGGTCCGTTCATTGCAACTGGCTCCTTTAAAGGACAACATCGCCTTGGCGGTGCTGCAGGTACGTGGATCGTTCCACCCAAGATATAGCTAGTGGTGTGCGGCAGCATTTTGTGGCCGGTCAAAGGCAGCCTGATTCCGACCCCTAGAAAATCCTTGGAATTATCAATCTAGGCTACTGACGAAGGAACACATTGAGATATCGCAAGAACGACGCCGCGCAAATTTTTCAGCATCAGGATCAATGACGCCGAATTGGTGATTTGCATAACGAGAGACTTCCCGCGTGCCGTCCCTTGGAGAAGCCAAGAAGAGCCAGAAATCCTCCGCCCCGCCCACCGGCCCGTGTTCCTGCCGAAAAGCTTGTCTGCGATATCTGTCGCGCCACGCGCAAGCACCATTTCGCCGAGGACAAAATCCGCAGCGTCATGGAAGGGCCCGCATTCTATTAAAGCACTGAGAATATTGAAAACTAAGGATCAGAGACGGTTGTCTTTTCGGTCCCCTTTCCTACGCCACTTCCCATTACGCAAACATGCTCTCAGCCCAGGGTGGGATTGGGAATTCCCGAGTATTTGCGGGCTTTTCGCCAGAAACCTTGATGGTGCAAGGGCGGAATGGTCGGGCTTTTTCTCTCCGAATCGGGGGATTCTCTCCAAAGCTTGAGGGTAGGCCGATTTTTCCAACAAGGTTTAACGCGTTGATCCGAAATGATTTTATTATGCTGCGGCGCAGCATAAGTTGGCGAAATGGATGCCTGGGGGAATGGAACTGGGGGCGGAAAAATGAGGCCGAACCCCAAGGTTTCGAATCCCACTCGATCCGCCAGCCCCCACACAAGCCGCAGGTGCGTCTATTTGCCTTAGTGGTTCAGTTGACGGTGATGTTGGCGTCGCGAATCACGCGGCCCCAGCGCTGCCGGTCGGCGGCGACATAGGCGGCGAATTCTTCCGGGTTCAACCCAAACCGGACAATCCCCTGCTCCTCGAGGCGTGCGCCTATGACAGGGTCGGCGACGATTTTTGCGCAGGCGCTCCGTAGCCGGGCCAGCGGTTCGGCCGGCACGGCGCTTGGCGCAAAGAATCCATAATAGCTCACGGCCTCGTATCCGGGCACGCCGGCCTCCGCCACTGTCGGCAGATCAGGCAGGGCTGGATAACGCTGCGGGGTGGTGACGGCCAGGGCACGCACCGCGCCGGCCAGCACATGTGGCAGCGCGGTGGTGATCGGGTCGCTCATCACATCGATGCGCCCGGCGATGATATCGGTCGTGGCGGCGGGCGTGCCGCGATAGGGCACATGCGTCATCTGAATGGGCGCCATGGCCTCCAACAATGCAGTCGTGAGGTGGGAGCCGCTGCCAATTCCGGCTGAGCCGTAGGTGAGAGCCTGAGGCCTCTGGCGTGCGCGTTCGAGCAATTCCTGCAAGCTGCGAACATCGAGGCTATTGCGGACATAAATCACCGAGCCCACACCCCCCAACAGCCCGACGGGCACGAGATCGCGCGCAGGGTCGAAGCTGTTGTCGCGGTAAAGTTCTGGATTGATGGAATTCGTCGCCTGGCTGCCCATGAGGATCGTATAACCATCGGGAATGGCGCGGGCCGCGGCCTCAGTACCGATACGACCGCCGCTGCCGACGCGGTTATCGATCACGATGGCCTGTCCCAGTTCTCGTGAAAGCGGCTCGGACATCAGGCGCGTCAGGACATCGGCGGCGCCACCTGGTGGGAAGGGCACGATGACGCGCACCGCCCGCGCTGGAAAGGCCTGGGCGCGCACCGCGCCCCCACCAAGCATTGCCATAGCGCCGGTGATGCCGCCGAGTAGCGCGCGCCGACCCGAAAAGCCTGACTGCGTCATGTCCTTTCTCCTGTCGAAGATGTCTTCCTGCCGGTGATCGCATTGGCGCGTGCGCTGAGCGTGACCGGTCCGCCGCCTGATGGCGTGAGCCGGGAAAAAAGGCGTGCCTTCAGCTCGGCGCGCGCATCAGGCGCCATGCGATCGAGCGTGGGGTGTATGGTTCCCGTTCCGGTACTTGCGTCCCAATACTCCTGGGCGCTGCCGAAGCGGCGCTGGACCGTGATGGTGCGGACCTTGACGTCCTCCAGGCCGGCATTCGCCCAAAGGCGCTGCAGCGCTTCCATCCGCGAGGCCTGGACGCTTGGCGGCAGGGTCGTCTCGATACCCATGCCGCGCAGCTCAACGAAGATGGGCTCGATCGGAGAGCCATCGCCCACCTGGTCCCACATGTAGGTCGCAACCGTGCCCCCAGGCCGCACGACCCTGACCATTTCCCGCACGCTCCGCTCGGCGTCGGGCACAAAGGAAATCGCCAGGGCCATGCAGGCAACATCGAAGCGTGCGTCTTCGAAGGGGAGATCGATCGCGCTTCCCTGTGTGAAGAAAGCGCCCGCATTCCGCAGGCGCATGCGGGCATAGGCGAGTTGCCCTTCAGAGGGATCGAGCGCCTGCAGTTCCGCTGGTGCGCAGCGCCGCACGATCTGCTCGGTGAAGGCGCCGTTGCCGCACCCCACGTCGAGCCAGCGCAGGCCGGGTGCGGGCGAGAGCCAGTCGAGGAAGATGCCGCCGGCCATTTGGCTCCATGCTCCCACCGCCCGCTCATACTCGGCGCCGTCGTCGAACCTGATCGTCGGTGCAGACATGATGGTCTCCTCGCTGCCTTGGGTTCCCCCGGACTGTCCGGGCACCTTCCCACCCTGTCGTTGCGAAAGGAGACGCACAATGCGGAATGTGCTAAGCCTGCCTCAGGCAGAGCCAAAGGCTAGTTTGTCACCATGTCGATGAGATTCGATCTGACCGACCTGCGACTATTCGTGCATGTTGCCGAAGCCGGTAGCATCACGCATGGGGCGGCCCGCGCGAACATGACCCTGGCGTCGGCGAGTGAGCGTATCCGTGCCATGGAAGATGCTCTCAATGCTCCGCTCCTGGAAAGGAACCGCCGGGGGGTGCGGGTCACTTCGGCAGGAACAGTGCTTCTGCATCACGCGTGGCTTGTCTCGCAGCAGCTGGAGAGAATGCGTGGTGATCTCGACAATTTCGGCAAGGGTATGAAGGGGCATATCCGCTTGCTGTCGAATGTTGGCGCGATGGAATTTCTACCGGTACCCTTAGCGGCCTTTCTTTCCGACCATCCGAACATCAATATCGACCTTGAGCATCACGGAAGCGGTGAGATACTTCGCGCAATCGCCGCGGGTCGCGGCGATATCGGCATCGTCGGAGATGCCGTTGATCCGGGCACCGAACTGGTCACTTTTCCCTTCGCGGAAATCCGCCTTGCTTTGCTGATGCCACAGCGGCATCCGCTCAGCCGGCACCGCAAGGTCACATTCCACGAAACTCTTGAACATGAATTCATCGGCTATGCGGCCGGCAGCCCAATGCAGGATCTCCTGAACTATCATGCGTTCCGGGCCGGGCGCCGGCTTAAGTTGCGTATTCGCCTCAGCGGGACCGACTTGATGTGTCAGATGGTAGAAAAGGGCATTGGCCTTGCGATCTTGCCCGAAACAGCAGCTCGGCGATCGCAGCAGTCAATGTCTATCCGCGTCGTCCCTTTTACGGACACCTGGACTCGCCGCCCGCTTACGATTTGCGTGCGAAGTTTCGGCGCGCTGCCCACGCACGCTCAACGCCTGGTCGAGTTCCTGAAGCTAAATGCAGAAGTGGCCCCTGCAATACCGGAAAAGTCCCGCTTGGCGCCGCTCATGCGGCGATGAACTCACAGCCCGCTTCAGAATGAGAACGGAACATCCGCTCACGATCCAAAGCGGGCCAAGGGACGCATTCATCCACGAGTCCTACCGGCAGTGGTTTCAAGGCGGGCAGGAACCCGGGAGCAATGCCAACCTCATCGAAGGGCTACGCGCCATCGGCCAGCTTCCCGATAGGGTTATGGAATTAGCCAACGGCGCTGCGATCGACCAAGCATTGACGGAGGAAACCGACACAGCAAGGGCGCTTGGCATCTTTGGCGCGCCGACATTTGTCGTTGGAGATCAATTATTCTGGGGCGATGACCGCCTAGAGGATGCCGTCAGCTACGCCAAGTATGGGCGCGTTAATGCCAAGTGACACACCCGCATGTCCTGAGGCAGCGCCTATGGGAGCAAAAACATGCGCCACCCACCAAAGTGCGGCACGCTCGGCCGCGTTGCGCAAGCTTTCTTGCCAAGGGCGCGGCGTGGGGCTTTCGGTGCCGTGGCCTTGGCGGTCAGTCATCATCCGCCTCTGCCGGCTCGTGCACGCGGCAATCCACGATCAGCAGGGATTGGTCGCTGCGTAGCCCCGCGCGCAGCCAGGCTTCGGCAGCGGCGCAGGTTGGGTGGATCATGCGGCCCTGCTCACAGAACATTTCGAACGGTCCGCAGACCATGAAGAACATGATGAAAAGCGCGCCAGTCATGGGGCGCTGCCCTGCGTGAAGCGGTGATGCGCCCGGGGGATCACGGCTTCACCGTGGCCATGCTGGCGATCCCCAGGTTTGGCACGACATTGCCAGGCATAAGGCCAAGCGCACCAAGCAACATGGGAAGCGCAATCACCGCAATCAGCATGGCCGCCACGGTGCGGATCAGCCCTTCGCGCTTTCTGACAAATCCGCGCATGGTGGGGCGCGCCATCAGTACTGCGCAGACAAACCAGAAGAGGGCGGCGGCGGCGGTGATGACAATAACGATGCCGATGGTTGAGCCGCCTTCCGCCACTGACGCGCGCCCGATCGGCACCAGGGCTGCGGCGAAATACGCGATGGTGATCGGGTTACTGGCGGCGGTGGAGAACCCGGCCAGGAATAGTGCCAGCCCCTGGCTGCTGCGGCGCGGGTTGGCCGCGCCATCCGGTTGCGCGAAGTTGCGCGTTCGGGAAACCGCCCAGGCGACGGTCAGCAGCATCAGCCCCGCCAAAAACTGCAGCGCGGGGGAGAGTGTTTCCACCTGCATCAATTCGCTGACGGCGAGCACGAAGCTCGCAAGACCGCCGGCGCCGCAGGCGATGCCGACGATCATGGGCAGGGCACTGGCCAGGCCTTCCAGCGCCGCAAGGGTGCCAATGGCGACCATATTCGGCCCCGGTGAGGCCATGATGAGCAGATAGCCCAGCATGAAGGCGCCAAGTTCAGGTGGCATGTTGCGCCCCCCTGGCTGGCAGGATTGTTACCTGCTTCCCCCAAGCTTCCGCCTTGCGATTAAGGTTTGATGGGCTGAGTTTGAGTGGCGACATGCGCTTGGATCCGTCTCGCGCCGGGGAAATCCCGACACGGCCAAACTGCCGCCAAGCCCGATCCAGCGTCCTCAGGCCCGTCTCAAAAAAGGCTAAAGCTTTTCTCAAATCGGGCCGAAGGTTGCGCTGCCCTGAAGATCGTCGCGGGTGAATATGCCGGTTTGGAACTGCCGCTGATCCTAGGATTTCAGGGAAACAGAGGTGCCGACTGGGGCATCGGTCATGCGCGGGAATCGGCGCGGGCGGGGTTCGGGGCGGATTGCTTAACATCGCGTTAAGAACCACCGCGGAGCGCGCCCCGGCGCATCCTTCATTTGGAGGATGCCGACAAATTATTCCGAGGCTAAGCGGAAGGCATAGGCGAAACACAGCATCCATGTGCCGTTACCGCGCCCAGAAGAGGTTGCCAGAGAAATCCGCTGGGCCTTCAGGTGGACGCACGTCTTTTTTTTGGCCAAAATCTGGCCAATCACCCCGACCGACCGCCCCGAAAGGCTTGGCACGAATGCGTTTACTCGATGATCAAATATACCTCAGCGCAACGATTGGCCGCATTTACGATTGCGCCCTGCGGCCGGAGCTTTGGCAGAATCTAATCCTTGAGCTCCAGGAACTGATTGGCGGCTGCCGTTCGATGATCCAGGTCATCTCCCCCGGCGGTCAGGCTCTTCTTGTGCAAACGCAACATGGCACTGGGCCAGACGACCCAGGAAGACAATACCTAACAATCAACCCACTGCTTCCTTATGGGCTTATTTGGCCATTCGACAAGGCCTTTCGGGCGTCCAGCGATTTTGGCATGGAACGCTTGAGAGCGACGCGTTATTATAAGGAATATCTAAGTCCTAGAAATCTCCACGATATCGTTATGTTTCTTGTAACACGCGATGTTGGTGCCCACGGCATTTGGGCAATCGTCACTGATGACAATAGGGGGGAAATCACGGATCAGGAGGCAGCCGGTCTTGAACTGATAGCCCCCCATATTCGCCGTGCGATCGAGATTTCAACCGTACTCGGCGTTCAGCGCGTGGCGGCGGATACCTACCGTGCCGCCCTTGATCAATTGGGCGCAGCGGTCATGATTATTGACGCTGCTGGCCAGACCGTCTTCGCCAATTCGGCAGCCGATGGCATATTGAACAAGGGTAACCCCCTCCGCCGTTCTGGTTTACGCCTGCGCGGTTCGAACGCTGCAAATGATGAAGTTCTGAGGAAGGCCGTTGCGGCAAACGGCGGCTTCGAAGCGCTGATCACCGGGGAAGGCGATAGCGAATGGTTGCTGTTTGCGATTTCCCTGGATGATGTTGATGCGGATATCACTGGTCGTGGCGCGCGTTAAACGCTGCTGGTGCTGCGGGAGCCGCGGGCAGAAAGCCATAATCCCGTGGCCATTGCGGCGCGCGTCTTCGGGCTTACGCCGGCGCAAGTTCAGGTGCTGGCGTTCCTTGCGCAAGGCCATGCGCCAGAGGTTATCGCTGATCTGATTGGCATTTCTTCGACCACCGTAAGAAGCCATCTTTCTGAATTGTTTCGCCGCACAGGTACTGGGCGGCAGGCAGACCTACTCGCCCGGACATTGTCTCTGGCGTCCCCGCTTCGTGGTTCGACCGAGGTGGAGGGGGCGTCTCAATGATCCGTCTGCTCGGAAGCTCTTGGCGGCAAATTCAGCGCTTAGGACTAGTTTGCTGTGCCTTGGCCTGGTTCAGTTTGCCGGCTCAAGCCTCCGAAGGCGGCCTTGTTGCTGGTCCGCTTGGCGGGTCTGATTTGCGTGCCGCACTTTCGCCGCCACCTGGAACCTATCTTCTGATCATGCCGCTTGCGGGAAATGTTGTGGATTTACGCGACAGGGATGGCAACAAAAACCCCTTGGACTTCAGTGGCAGTTCGGTTGGGGCCGGCGCTGCGCTGTACCATGTTTTTGAAGACATGGTCGCTGGTGGGCGGTTTGGTCTTGGGGTGACGGGGGCTGTGGCCAAAGCTTGCATCAGGATCAACGCCCTGAACCGTTCCCAATGCCAGACAAATTTCACGGATACCTTCATTGAGGGTTTTTGGTCCCGACCGATTGGTGAGCTTGGGCTATCCGGTCCTGCAGCGGACGACCCGCGCCGGCAGTATATTCCCTATGGCTTGACACTGGGCTTGAGCCTTGGCGCGGTGCTGCCCACTGGCGCCTATAGCCCTGAGGATTTGGCGCCCTTGGGCTCGAATACGCCGGTTTTGGTGCCAAGCTTGGCTGCAACTTGGATCAGCCCACCCTGGCTTGGGGATGGCACGGAGTTGAGCACACGAATTTTTTACAATGTCCACGGCCGCAATGACAGTACGGGCTATCAGGCCGGCGATATGTTGGTGGTTGACTGGGCCGTGACTGAAAGGATTGGCCGATTTCAATTGGGGCCGGCCGGCACCTATGCCACGCAAATCCAGGATGATCGGCAGAATGGAAGGAACCTGGGCAGTACGGAAGTTGTTTCGGTTGGTGGCGTGATCGCGGCTGATTTGCCCGAACTTGGCATGTTTGTGGCGTTCAAGGCCTTAAGGGATATTGAGGCGCAATACCGGCTGCGCGTGGACCGGGCGATCCTGCGCATTGGAATGCGTTTCTAATGTTGCGTCAGGAATTTCCCCTCATCAATTGCGTAAAGGTGCCACGAAGCGCGCAAGCACGCCAACCCCGAAGGCGATGCCGGCAATCATGGGCAGGGCACTGGCCAGGCCTTCCAGCGCCGCAATGGTGCTAATGGCGACCATATTCGGCCCCGGTGAGGCCATGATGAGCAGATAGCCCAGCATGAAGGCGCCAAGTTCAGGTGGCATTTCGCGCAAACCCAGACGGGATGCTGATCCCGATGTCGCGCGCCACAGCAAGGTTCACTACCAACTCAGGTTGGAAGACGTGCGCGACCGGTATCTCGCCCGGGCACGCGCCGCGCAGCACCCGGTCAATCATCCCCGACATGTGCCGCACTGCCGCGGCGAAACTCGTGCCATAGGCGAGAAGCGGCGCGCATTTTGCGCCATCCCGGGCGAATAGTGCAGGCAGCCGAGCCGCCCGCGCCAAGGCGGCGATATGTGCCCCGTGTGTGCTGACGATCGGCACCCCAAGCGCGACCAGCGCGTCGGCGCGGGCGTCCCGCATTGCCGCAAAGGCACCCTCAAGCTCCTCCGGACCGCTGACCAAAAGCAGTTGGGCCTGCAGGCCCTGAGCTTCGGCAGCGGCGCAGGCAGCGCAGGGCAATGCGTCGGGCACCCCTGCATCGCCGAGGATCGCGACGCGCTGCATCTTCGGTATCAGCGTTCCAAGCAGGCGAAGCTCCTCCCGCGCCTGGGCTGGATCGAAATTGGTGACGCCCGTCGCATTGCCACCGGGGCGGTCAGCATTCGCGACCAAACCAACAGCGACCGGGTCCAAGACAACAGCGAAGACAATGGGAATGTTGGGTGCCGCCTGCTGGGCCGCGCGGCAATGCACGGCACCGATCGCGGCAATGATGTCTACCGGCAAGGCGGCAAGCTCGGCCGCGAGCCGGGGCAGCCGATCAAGCCGGCCTTCGGCAAAGCGCGGCTCGATCACGATATTCTGGCCGTCAATACGGCCGTGTGCCGCCAGCCCCTCTCGCAGCGCCGCATAATTGGGGTGTGCGGCATTGTCAGTGAGGAGAACGCCGATGCGGGGTGCTGCGCCATTCGGCTTCATTCGTGCGGTCTTTGCCATCATGATCCCGCGCGCCCCATTCTCAATCCACGCGAACGCCGGCGGCGCGCACTACCCGGCCCCATTTTTCAGTCTCTGTAGCGATGAAGCGGCCAAGGTCGGCAGGTGTGCCGGGCATGGGTGTGGCTCCCAGGTTCGCGAACTGCGCGGTGATCCCAGGATCGGCGAGGCCAGCGTTGATCTCGCGATTCAGCCGTTCCACGACCGCGATCGTTGTCCCCTGCGGTGCGCCGACGCCATACCAGGTACTTGCCTCGTAGCCGGGCAAGAACTCGGCCAGCACCGGGGTCCCAGCCAGTGCTTCTGAGCGTGTGGCGGTGGTGACCGCCAAGGCGCGCAGGGCGCCGCCACGAATATGCCCGACCGCCGAAGGCACAGCGTCGAACATCACCTGAACGGCCTGGCCAGCAAGCAGATCGGTCAAGGCTGGCGCTGATCCGCGATAGGGTACGTGAAGCAGGTCAATGCCGGCCATCATCTTGAACAACTCGCCGGAGACGTGCTGTGGCGTGCCGTTACCAGCGGAGGCCATCGCAAGTGGTTGAGACCTGCTCCTTGCGTAGGCGATGAAATCTGGCACCGTCGCGACCGGCACCGAAGGATGCACCACCATCACAAGGGGAACGCGAACCAGGCCGGCAACGGGTGCGATGTCGCGGGCGAAGTCGAAGGGTAGGCGGCCATACAACGCCCCATTGATGGTGTTCACCGGGCCGCAGATCAGCAGCGTGTGACCATCCGGTACCGCCCTCACCACCGCCTCCGTACCGAGATTGCCGCCCGCACCTGGTCGGTTCTCGACGATGACAGGCTGGCCTAGCCGCGGCGCGAGCCACCCGCTCAGGATACGGGCGACGATGTCCATCGGGCCGCCGGGGGCAAAGCCGGTGATCAGGCGAACCGGGCGCGATGGGAAGGTTTCAGCCTGCGCGCGACGCGCGAGGATGAGCGGCGGCGTGCAGGTGGCGAGTGCGCTCTGCACCAGGGTTCGGCGAAGCAGGCCCATGGTGGTGTGGCTCCTTGCATGTCAGGCGCTCGTCGGCGGGAAGGCCGCTGTAACGGCGAAGCTGGATGACGCATTGGGTAGCATTCGGCTGACAGACCGGCCATAATGGGCAAAAGTCAAAATCCATACATATGGAATATGGCATGGAGCTTCGTCATCTTCGCTATTTCGTCGCCGTCGCTGAGGAAGGGCACATCACCCGTGCCGCCGAGCGGCTCGGCATTCAGCAGCCGCCGCTGAGCCATCAGATCAAGGCACTTGAGCGCGAACTTGGCGTGCAGTTGTTCCGAAGACTGCCGCGCGGTGTCGAACTGACCGAAGCAGGCCGCAGCTTCATCGAGGACGCGCGCGCCGCCCTTGCACGCGTGGGCCAGGGGGTGGAGGCTGCGAAGCGCGCCGCCCGTGGCGAGCAGGGCCATCTGCGGCTCGCCGTTCCGCCAACGGCGCCATTCCACCCCTTTGTACCGCAGGTCATTCTTGCCTTCCGCGAGGCCTACCCACTGGTTTCACTGACGATGGAGGAAAACCTCCGCATGGAGACCATGGAGCAGCTACGCGGCGGGCAGATGGACGTTGCCTTCCTGCGCGCGTCCATCGCGGCACCTGAGGGGCTGGTTGTGTATCCGTTGCTTGAGGAACCGATGGTGGCCGCACTGCCGAGCGGGCATCCTTTGGCGCGCAGCGCGCCCAGTCAGGATGCTGCGTTGCCACTGCGTGCGCTTGCTGGTGAGACGTTCATCGCCTACGCGCGCCAACAGGGACCCGCGCTCTATGAGGCGATGGCGGCGGCATGCCTTCAGGCCGGCTTCAGCCCACAACTGGGCCAGGAGGCGCCGCGCATCAGCACTGCGCTGAGCCTGGTGGCAACAGGCTTCGGTGTCACCCTTGTTCCGGCTTCCATGCGGCGCATGGCGCTGGAAGGCGTGACCTACCGAGACCTTGCGGGCGCAGCCCAGGCGAGAGCCTTCCTTAGCATTGCAGCGCGCCGAGACGATTCTTCCGGCATAGTGAGGAATTTCGTGGCGCTTGTTCGTCGTGCAGCGCAAAGTAAGGCGCAGCCGTAGAGAAAAAGGGACGGCGAATGCTTGCTGCATCTGCACGACGTATTGTTTGGCCGAGCTGCTGGAGATTGATCCCGGCTATTGCGATGTGGCCCTTGCGCGGTTTGAGGCCATGACGGGCCAGCCCGCGATACTGGATGGCGAAGACCGAACCTTTGCCGATGTTACTTCCGCGCGCGCAACCAATAGATCATGATTAGAAGTTCCCATTCATAGCAATGAAATTACACTCATTCTTGCTTGGCTCGCCCCCCGCTACAGCGCGAATGGTCCCTCAGGCGCAGGGAGACACCCCGACGCCACAGCAAG
>Ga0315906_10009640_pt1 | contig 11440 bp, 8 predicted proteins | sample LakEriMetagenome_4_FD_203526 | JGI IMG/M metagenome (GOLD analysis project Ga0315906, IMG submission 203526) | Freshwater fungal communities from buoy surface, Lake Erie, Ohio, United States - Buoy 2 MA122 | ecosystem: Environmental > Aquatic > Freshwater > Lake > Lake biofilm | place: USA: Lake... | reverse complement strand
CCGCGCTGCCAGGGCCTTTTCGCCCTTTTCGCGGCCACGTTTGAGCCATTGGCTCACGGCCCCTTCCGTCACACCGAGTGCTTCGGCGATATCTCGCTGCTTCCAGCCCTTGTTCTTCAGGTCCCAAGCTCGTAGGCGACGAAGCTCACGCCAATCCGTGGCTTGCTTGGTGCTCATGATTTGGATTTGATACCGCACTGACGCCATCTTTACCAGTCACGACGCCGGTCAGTAATAATGCAACAAGGCCAGCCGCGATGACGCGGCTGGCCTTGATTGTGCATGCAGGGTCTGGCCCTGGGAAACTTCCGGCCTCGCTGATGGCTCCACGCCTTGGGGTAACCTGATCACACGAAAAACACGTGGAAGTCACCGGGGCAGTGCCCACCAGCGCGCTGTGGCGACAGGTTGAGCCGGAAGACTTCTCGCCGGGCGAATCTCCGGCGAGCAGCGCCAGCCTGGCCAGGAACTACTTCTTGGCCGCCTTCCCCTTGGCCGCCTTGCCAGCGGCATCTCCCTCTTCCTTCTTCTTCACTTTCTTCTTGGCCGAGATCTTGATCACCCGGGTCTTGGGCAGACCGATGACCGATTGCCCGTCCTTCCAGGTTTCCTGGGCCTTCATCTGATTGACCCGTTCCTCACGCTTCAGCACATTGCGCGAGCGGACGAGTCGTCCCTTCCTCTTCAGGCTCTTGTCGATTGCCACGCCACGAACTCCTGCCGGGAGGCGAAGGAACCAGGTTCCACCCCTCGCGGCCACTGTGAATGCGAACAGGGGAGGGCTCGGGTCACATGAGCCCCCATTGCGAAGCGGGAAATCCTACCGGGCATCCCCAAGCGTTGCAACCACGGGGCGGGTGAGGTGAATGTGTACGGGTGTGCTGTTTTTGGCTGGGGTTGGTCGTTGATTTCTGGACTGGCGGCTCATCAACGCATCGCCAGATCCCCGGACCGGTCTTCTCCCCGATTGTCTCTCCGGCTACGCGAGCAGTTCCCGCACGACGGAGGCCCGGGTCAGATCCGAGTCGGTCAGTGTTTCATTGCGGCCATCATGCTCGAAGCTCAGGCGCCGGTGATCGAGCCCCAGGCAATACAGCATGGTGGCGTGCAGGTCATGCATGCTGACCACCTGTTCTACCGATTCGTAACCGAATTCATCCGTCGCGCCGTGGGCGTAGCCCCCTTTGACTCCGCCGCCGGCCAGCCATAGCGAAAATCCCCGCCGGCTGTGGTCCCGGCCATTGGCTCCCTGCGAGACCGGGGTTCGGCCGAACTCTCCCATCCAGACCACCAGCGTTGAATCGAGCAGCCCCCGCTGCTTGAGATCCTTCACCAGGGCGGCCGAGGGTTGGTCGAGCTGGGCGGCGACTCCCTTTGTGGCATTGGCGTTGTCGGAATGCGTATCCCAGGGCTGCCCCTTGAGATAGACTCCCACGAACCGCACTCCCTGCTCGAGCAGCCGGCGCGCCAGAAGACAGCGCGTTCCGTACTGTGCTGTGGCTGCCTGGTCCATTCCGTAAAGCTGACGCGTCGCCTCGGTTTCCCCGGAGAGGTCGACCGCCGTGGGGACCGCCATCTGCATCCGGGCCGCCGTCTCGAAATCGCGCAGCCGGGCTTCCAGATCGGTGTTCTCGGGGAACCGCCGCTGCTGCTCGGCATTGAGTTGCTGGAGAAAATCGAGCTGCCGTCGCCGGGCGGCAGCCGGGACCCGATCGGGAGTCCGGAGGTTGAGGACCGGGGCGGTGTTGAGATCCCCCGCGTTGAAGGCGGTCCCCTGGTGCTGGGCTGGGAGCCAACCGGCCGACCAGTTCAGGGTCCCGTTGATCGGCAGCCCCCCGGGATCGGGCAAGACGACGAATGCCGGCAGGTTCTGATTGAGTGACCCCAACCCATAGGTCAGCCACGCCCCGAAGCTGGGTTTGTCGGTCGCGAGGGGATGTCCGCTGTGCGCGATCCGCAGCGCGGTTTCGTGACAGACCGATTCCGTGGTCATCGAGCGGACCAGGGTGATGTCGTCAGCGATCGAGGCGATGTGGGGAATCAGCTCCGACAGCAGCATTCCCGACCGACCCGCCTGCCGGAACTCGAATGGAGACCCCAGCAGATTGCCCGAACCCGCCGGCGACAAAGTCTCGACTTTGACCCCGCCGGGATACGGCTGGCCGCTCCGTTTCGTCAGTTCGGGCTTGGGATCGAACAGATCCATCTGGCTCGGCCCGCCGTTCTGGAACAGCACCACCACCCGCTCGGCCCGGGCCGGATGATGCGCCACCCGCAGCCCCCCCCGCTCCTGCGCCTGGAGCCAGTGGAGGGCCATCGATCCGAGGATTCCTCCAGCGGAGCGCCCCAAAAACGCACGACGTGGCAAGTGGGTGACCATGGCTCTTATTCGACGTACAGGAACGGGCTGCTGGCCAGCAGCATCTGGCAAAAATCGGTGGCCGCCCAGCGCTGGGCCTCGGCAACGGTTTCGGGACTGGTGTATTGCGTCCGCTGTGAGTCCACAAATCCGGCCGCGAGAGCCGCTTCGGTCGCAGTCGGCTCCCTCCCCAGCGCCAGCCGCCAGGCACGCCCCACCAGGGCGGCGGTCGATCCATCGGTCTCCGCCAGCAGCCGGCGGGCGAAGACTTCCGCGCGGGCCAGGGCGAAATCGGAATTCAGCAGCGCCAACGATTGCAGGGGGACCGTCGACGACGGACGGGTGGTGCAGATGGTCGCGACCGCGGGGGCATCGAACACCTTCATGAAGCTCAGGGTCTGCGACCGCCGTTGCTGCAGATAGACGCTGCGCCGCCATGCCCCCGGGGTCTGCTCCTCCACAATCACCTCGCCGATGGCGGTCTGGCGGGTGGGGACCGCGGGGCCGTGGGGAGTGCGGTCGAGCTGTCCGCTCACCGACAGCATCGCATCGCGGATCACCTCGGCCTCCAGCCGCCGCACGGGCCAGCGCCACCACAGGCGGTTGTCGCGATCCCGCGCCAGCCCGGCCTCGCGCGGGGCGGACGACTGGCGATAGACGGTGGAAGTGACGATGCGCCGGTGGAGTTCCTTCTGGCTCCAACCCCCCGCCACAAAACCAGCGGCGAGTTCTTCGAGCAATTCGGGATGCGACGGAGCGGCACCGCTGAGCCCGAGGTTGTCGGTCGTCGGCACAATTCCCCGTCCCAGGTACTGTCGCCAGACCCGGTTCACATGCACCCGGGCCAGCAGTGCCGCGGGACGCCCGTGGGGCCGCAGCAACCAGTCGGCGAAGGCCGAACGACGGCCGGTGGTGGCGGCGTCGGCCTCCGGGGTCGGGGGGACAAATTCCTCCCCGGGAGGGCTGAGAATCGACAGGGCGCTGGGGGGGACATCCCCCTCCCGCAGGTGGTACTGACCCCGGGTCAGGAAGGGGACAACCGGGGGCTTGCCCGACTTGTCGCTGACCCAGGCAATCGCCCGGCCCGGTTCGGGGGACCGCTGCGACTCCAGATTCTTCCGTTGTTGGTCGTACTGGGATCGCCGTTCTTCAATCGCCTTGCGGATCGCAGCCACATCCATCGGGGCCTCTGCGGCCGGGAGACTGCGCTCAACGCGCAGGTTGTCGACCACGAAGCTGCGGCCCTGGCAATAGAAGAATGCGAATCCCCCCTCGGGCAAATCGGCGGCGGCGAGAGTCTGTGAGGCGCCATCGGGCAGGCCATCGACGATGTGGTCCAGGCGATACTTTCCCCCATCGACATGGGTGACCCGGACTCCGTAATTGCGCCCCGGAACGTACCCCTGGGCCCCAATCGGCCCAAGCGCCTTTTGGTCGGCACCGGGATAGTCGCGGTAGACGGTGGTGGCGGTCGAGGGGTTGCCATCAATCAGCAGATTGCCCCCGTCCAGCGAGCCCGAGTCGTTGAAGTCGTGGGCGGCGATGCTGTAGCCCAGGCGTTCGGCCGGGCTCCCCTGGACTTTGTTGTCGACCAGGTCAAAGGTCGCCTGGACCCAGCCCCCCGGTTCGTCGGGGGTCCAGTCGAAGGCCCGTTGGGTGGCCAGCCACGCCTCTCCCGGGCCGGCGATGATCTGCAGCTCTCCGTCCTGAATGCGTGCGGCCGGGGGATTGGATTGATCCAGGTTGATCGCGGCACTCGGCTGGTCATCCCCCGGGGCGGTGGCCGACCAGCGGGTGGACCACCCTTCCGAAAAGCTCTCTTCGAACAGCAGTTCCGACGGTTCGCGATGCGCGGTCAGCCAGTCGGAGTAGTCGGCTTTCAGACGGGCGAGTTGATCCGCCAGCTCCCGTTCGCGCTGCTCCCACTGTTCCTTCTCGCCGGGAAGGTAGGCGTAGATCACCCGGTCCTTGGGGTTGATCCAGTCTTGCGGATTGAAGGCGGGAAACAGAATTGCCTGAAGCTGGTAGTACTCCCGCTGGGTGATCGGGTCAAATTTGTGATCATGGCAGCGGGCGCAGTGGACCGACAGCCCCAGCAGCGAGGTGGCGGTCACCTGAACCACCGCTTCGAGGGCGGCCCGGCGGTCGACCTCGAACGCCTCCGGCTCCTGCACGCCGATGTCCGAGCCATCCTGCCCATTCCGCAGAAAGTGGGTCGCCTCCAGGAGTTCGATCTGCCCGGGGGTGACCGGATGGCCGGGGTGGAATTGCGCCAGTTCGTCCCCGCAAAGCTGCTCGCGCAGAAAGCGGTCGAATGGCTTGTCGGCGTTCAGTGAGCGGATCACGTAATCGCGGTACCGCCAGGCGAGCGGGCGTTCGGTATCGGCACTGAAATAGCCGTTTGAGTCGGCGTAGCCCGCCGCGTCGAGCCAGTGTTTCCCCCACCGTTCCCCAAACCGGGCCGAGGCCAGGTATCGGTCGACCATCCGCTCGTAGGCGAGCGGCTCGGAATCGTGGAGGAACAGATCGACCTCTTCGGGCGTGGGCGGTTCCCCCACCAGGTCGAGAGCCACCCGGCGGATCTGCGTTTCCCGCGGCGCTTCCGGCCCCAGGGTGAGCCCAACCCCCTCCAGTTGGGCCTCGACGTGGGCATCGAGCGGGGTTCGCACCAGGCCGGGGTGTTGCACCGCCGGGACGGCCGGTTGGCGCAGCTTTCGAAAAGCCCAGTGCAACTCGGCGTCGGCACTGTCTGTGTTGGCGGCGGGCAAACCGGGGGCTCCGGCGGCGATCCACCGCTGCAGAAGCGCCTTGTCAGTGGAGGACAGGGGCTCTTGTTCGGGCATCTCGTCCCGTTCGACCCGCTGCCACAGCAGACTGGCGGCGGGTTGGCCGGGGACGATCGCGGGGCCGCTGTCGCCCCCGCGCGCCAAGGTGGCGGGGAGACTCAGATTCAGCCGTGCTGCCGGATTGAGCGGTCCATGACATTTCACGCAGTGCTGCTTGAGCAGCGGGCGGATGTCATGGTCAAAGCTGGGGACCTCGGCGTCGGCACCCCACCCGGTCGCACACCAGGCCAGAACGGGCAGAATGGCAGCACTGGTCCGAAGTCGCATCTCGGCATTCTCAGGGGCGGACGGCCAACCGCGGTGAACGAGACGACATTATGCCGAAACCTGTCCGCGAATTCCTTCCCGAACCGTCGCCGGATCCCGCCGGGAAGAACCGCGGGCTGAATGTGCCCTGTTGTGTTTGAATGTGGAGTTGAACGGCGACGCCAGTTCCCGCGATCGGTGCATTCGGAGAATCCCCTCGAGGGCCCGTTGTTCGGAATTCCCCAGTCCGGGGGAGCTACTGTGCGGCAACTCCAGGCTGCGGCTGGTTCCCCTGCAGGGAATGGCGTTGGCGGCTGCAGATGAGAGATCGATCCCGCGGTTTTTTTCGGTTGCCGGAAGTGAGGATTTTCGGTCCACGCGGTCGGGCGATCCCGCGGTCAGGTTTTTTTCGATCCTGGTCCAGGGTGAACTCAGAGGTCCGCGCTCCCGCGATGTGACCTTCCGAACCCTCTCGATTCCATGGGGGCGTGGGGGCGGATTGGATTGTCCCGGCCGGCCTCCCGGTGTGTTCCCGGGATCGGAGCTTGGCGGTTGCCCGGCCAGCGAGGCTCGGAGAGAGCCCGGTGGCTGAAGGCCGAGAGAGTGGAAAGTCAAGGGCCGTAGAGCCGCCGGGACAGTCGGCCTTTCGTGTCCAATGAGGGGCAGTGATTCCTGAAGTCGTCCAGATCGCTGATCTCGCGACACTCCGGGAAACAACCCTCGCCGACAGGTCAGGTTTTCCCTGGGTCATGCGGCGGCATTCCCTCCCGCCAAAGTCTTGGCGCGACACCCAAGTTGCCGCCTGCAGTGACCGGGATGTGTGCGCATGGATAGTTGAGGAGATCGCTCTCGGGCATACGGCAACTTCGCCCTCGGCGGGCCTCGATCGAAGGGGCTTGGCGGAGGGTCGGTATGGACGCTCATGTTATTTTGTAAGTGATTCAGTTGAAACAGTTTAGGGTCAATTGGAGGCTTCCGGATCAAGAGGCTCAACCCGGTGGTGGTTGGATGGTTGCGGAGGAGTCGTACGCTCTTGTGGGGGGATCAGTTCGGGGACTGCCTGTGACTTTTGTACGGTTTTTAGGGGACAAAACGATTCTGTCGAGAAGAAGTATCTTGCGCAAAGCACGGGGGAAATTGGTTGAAGTAGGTATGTCGATGTTGACGATCCTGATTGTTATGCGGGCGACTCCGCCTTCACATCAGGTGGGTTGGAACAATCCGAGCCCCCCTTCACTCTGGGAGACCACCGTGAAACTGAAAGCAGCGCGACATCAGGCGATTCATAGCCTGTGCTTGGCCGCCATGTGCCTTGCCGGGTCCCTGGGCTCTGGTTGCCACAAGACGTCACTGATTGACGCTGTGGAGGAGTCCAGTCTGAGCGATATTCCCCGGGAGCTGTCCATGGCCAGCATTCCCGTGTATCGGGTGGCCCCCCCGGACATTCTGCTGATCGAGCTGGTCCGGAGCATCCGGCCGGCAAATGATGGCATCCGGGCGGGAGACTATGTGATCATCCGGGCCGCCAACCTGGAGCCCTACGACGCCGACGACGAAGAGGTCCAGAAGGCCCTCAAAACGATCAACGGTGAGTACCTGGTGCAGGCCGATGGAACGGTCGACCTGGGGCCCTGGTACGGCTCGGTCCGTATTGAGGGGCAGACCGCCTCCCAGGCCGAACAAAGTCTGGTCAACTACCTGAAGACTGAGCATCAGGGGGAAGAGGGCCGGGTCTACGGGGGCTATCAGAAACCGATTGTTTCGATGAGCCTCGCCGATGTGGGGGCGCGGCAGATTGTGGCGGGCGAACACCTGATTCGCCCCGACGGCACCGTGTCTCTGGGGATTTACGGCAGCGTCTACGTGGCCGGGATGACTTTGGATGAAGTCAAACAGTCGGTTGAGCAGCACCTGGGCGACAGTGTGCATGACGCCGAGGTGTCGGTCGACGTGCTGTCTTACAACAGCAAGAAGATCTATCTCATCACCGACGGTGGCGGTGTGGGTGAACAGGTCGTGACCCTGCCCTTCACCGGCGGCGAAACGGTTCTCGACGCCCTGGCGAACATCAACGGACTGTCGCCGGTCTCGTCGAAGCAGATGTGGATTGCCCGGCCCGCTCCGAACGGAACGGAAGTCGCCCAGGTGATGCCCGTCGATTGGCGGGCGATCACCCAGGACGGCGTCACGACCACGAACTATCAGTTGATGCCGGGTGACCGGATCTACATCAAGGCCGATTGTTGGGTGGCTTCGGACAACTTCATCGCGAAGGTTACCCAGCCCTTCTCCCGGATCTTCGGATTCATCCTGCTCGGGAATGGAACGGTTCGGACCTTGCAAAACGGTTCGAATTCGGGGGGTGGCGGCCTGGGGGGTGGCGGGTTCTTCTAAGACCCGGGGGAAGTCAGATTGTGAGCACCTGTGTCGACGGTTGGATGTCCTCCAGCCGTCGCCCGGCTTGCCGAACCGATCCCGATTCCCCCAGTCTGTTCCCGCCTGAGTGTCCAGCGTAACATTCTCTGGAAACCCCTTTCCCGACACGCGATCAAGAAAGACCATCCACCATGTGCAACCACAAGCGTTTTCTGCAGGGTTTGTTGGCTCTGGTTGCTGGCAGCCTGTTGACGGGCGAGGTGCTGGCCCAGTCAACTCCCCAGTTTGGCAACTCGACAGGCACCCCGTATCGCTCTCCGCTGACCAGCCGGAGTGCGAATCGGGGGTTTGGCAACGCAGGGCTGTCTCCCGGCAGCAGCATGGGAGCCAATTTGGGAAGCCGGTTGGGGGGGCCGACTTTGAACGGCGGCCGTCGTTCCACCAATTACACGGCCAACCGCAGAGGGCAGTACGGTAACACCCCTGCCCGCAACTCGACTCCCGTTCTCAGCCCGGCGCTGAACATGCTGCCTGGGGCGACGAACAACTTCTCCGGCCAGTACCTGCTGCGGACCCAGCCCTTCGAGGAAATCGGCCGACAGGAGCAGAATTTCGGCCGGCAGTTGGGAATGATGCAACAGGAAATCAACGCCGGCTCGGCTTCCCAGAGAGGTTATATGAGCGGAGATGCATTTCTCCCGATCCGTTCCGGGCTGACACCGACCGGACATGCCGTGGGCTTCTTCAACACCGGCACTTACTACCCCTGAGCCCTGCTCCTCTGAAAGCCTTGACTGTACGGGTCTGCGACCTGGTCCTGGCTGAGACACGATTCATCAACCATTCGTCCACCGAATCGGGCTGATCCTGCCGCAACGGTCTGCCTGTTCGAGATTCATCCCAAGGAGGGGATCACGTGACTCGTCTGATGTCTCTGGGCCGCTCGGCCCTGTTGGGGTGGCTGTTGGTTGCCGGCTGGGCGACCATCGCCCAGGCTGGTCTGCTCGACCGGGTCCTGGGTAATACCACCGAATCACAAACGGTGCGGGGGCAGTCTCCCTATCGCACCGAAGCGGGAGTCGACACGGAACTCGAGTTCTGCGGGGATTGTGATCACAACCCCAATCCGTGGAAGACCCGCCAGTGCCGCAAGGGGTGCGGAGCGACCTACTATCCCGCGCAACGTCCTTACTGCGCGCCCTGCTATGGGGTGTACCCCACTTGCTGGCGGCGTTTGGAAGAATGCTGGATGTGTCCGCAAGAGCGATTCACCACCCGGCCTTCGAAGTCGGGCCGCTCGAATCTGACCGAAGCAGGTGGCTTGCCTCCTGCTCCGGCGGCGACTCCGTATGTCCCCGCGGCTCCCACCTCACCGGTGGAAGAGACGCTGCCGGTCACGCCCCCATCGATCGATCCTGCGGACGCGATCACCCCGCCTGCGGCTGAAGAGGCCCGGCGAGTCCGGCGGTCCCCCAGGATCCAGCAGGCCTCGCAGACCCGTCCCGCCTCAGCCCGGTCGGCCTCTGTGGCCCCGGCGGCTGCTGAAGCTCCTCAGGGTCGGGCCAAGACAGTCGAAGAATTGCTTCGCGACTTGCAGTAGCACTTCGCTCAACGGATCCGGGAAACAGCCGTTTCCCGACGGCGGCGTCCAACCGCAGCCGGTCGAAATCTTCCTCCACCGGGAAGATTCGACCGGCTGTAGCCGTTTTTGGGGGGGGCCAGAGTCACCGCCAAGGAGTGAGGATTCCCGCCCCAACCGGCCCGGATGCGAGCCGCTCTGCGAAATGCCAGAGGCGGTCGCACCCCGCCCTCACCGGGGTCTCTGCTGTTCCGCCATCGGGGAGCAGCCGTTTGATCCAGTGCAGTCCTGCGAGCAAGCATCCGCTCCGATCGAGCGCAGGAATGAGCGCTTCTTCCATGGGGGCGAGCGGGCGGACTGCATGATACGCGTCCAGCGCCGTGGTCCAGGCCTCCCGACGGGAACCACACAGGCTGCCCAGGAGCCGGGCGAGATCCAGAGCTGGGGAATCGCAGCGGGCGGCCTGGGGGTCGATGATTCCCGAGACCTCATCTCCCTCGAACAGCACATGCTCGCGCCAGATATCTCTCAGGCAGGGCTGAATGGGAAGGAGACGCGCTGACCACCGTTCGAGTTCCTGGGCCACCGCCGCCCCACATCGCTGGATCTCCCCCAGAACAATCTCCACGGCGGGATGCAGGTTGGTGGGCAGGTGTTGGAGCGCCTGGCCGCGGAGTGCCTGGAGTTCGGTGGCGACGGTCTGCCGCAGCAAGGTGGCCCGCTCGCGAGCCGCCGGCGACGGCTCGGCGGGATGACTTCGAAACCAGACCGCCTCGCCCGGCTCGGGAACGAAATGTCGGGCCCGTTCGTGCCAGCGTGCGAGGGTCTGGAAAGCCGCCTTCACACGCTGGTGCTCCACGCGCGGTGACCGGTCGGCCTCCCCCGACAGCCAGGGCTCACACTGCCAGAGCCAGTTGTGTTCGATCAGAAAGGGCTCTCCGCCCGCGGTGGTTCGGGGGGAGGCGATGAAGGTCAGCCCCCCCGTCGCGAGGTGCCGCAACAGCCGCTGAAGGCCCCTCTGGCGGCAAAGATCAACATCGGTCAGAGGCAAGGCCTTCAGACACCAGGGGGAATGGTCGCCCGTCACCCGGTAGACCCGCGCTCCGCTGAACCCGGGCCGTCCGACCGCTGCTGCGTCCGAAGTGGGACCGATTTCAAACCCGCGGAGGACTCCCGGGGGGATGGGTGGCGTTGCAGTCAATCTCAGAGAATGGTTGGGAGTCACCGACGCCGACCCGGTCTCGGGGTGAGCACTGAAGGAGCACTGCCGGCAGAAATTGCCTCGTCTGCCTGATTGGCACAACTGTCATGGCCCTCAAGACAGGCTGATTTCCCGAGGTCTTGGCGGGAGAGGCGGTTGACAGCTGTCGGATGGCAGTTTTACAACGGAAGGTATCTCTGAACAGTGGTCCCTGATGTGCGAGAGTTGCCCCCGATGAGTCGGAAACACAGACGAGTCTTGTGGTCGGTGTCGGCGTCGTGTCTGGCTCTGGTCTTGAGCCAGTTGCCCGGTTCGGCGTGGGCGTGCTGGTTTGGCTGCGGCGGAGGGTGTGGCGGAGGGTGTGGCGGAGGGGGGGCGACCTTCGCCGGGCGGCTGATCACCCCGATGCGTGCCGCGTTTGGACCTCCGGTGATCTACGAGTCTCCGATGATTTCCGACGGCGGCTGCAGCAGTTGTGGAGTTCCAGTCGCCGATTCTTGCTCCTCCTGCACCACCTCGTACTCCGATCCGGGGATGGAAGAGTGCCAGCCGGCTCCCGCCCAGATTGAGAAAGGCAAGTCTCCAACCCCGGTCGAACCGAAAGACCGGTGGAAGAAGAAAACCTATGCTCCCGACGAGGCCCCTCTGGGTGGCGGGGCTGCCACTGAAAGTTCGGGTGAGACCGATGCGATTCGGGGAGGCGCCGCAGGGGCCGCCAGCGAATCCCCCGCCAATCCGCCGCGGGGGGGTATACCGGCTGATTCTGAGGATTCCGCACGTTCGACCTTCCGTCCCGAGACTCCCGCCCCCCGTCCCGACCCAGCTCCCGAGGC
>Ga0315906_10009635_pt1 | contig 11442 bp, 5 predicted proteins | sample LakEriMetagenome_4_FD_203526 | JGI IMG/M metagenome (GOLD analysis project Ga0315906, IMG submission 203526) | Freshwater fungal communities from buoy surface, Lake Erie, Ohio, United States - Buoy 2 MA122 | ecosystem: Environmental > Aquatic > Freshwater > Lake > Lake biofilm | place: USA: Lake... | reverse complement strand
CGAAAACAATTATAAAAAAATTGGAATAGGTATAAATAGAAGTCCAGATGTGGATGGTATATTTGCTGTCAATTACACTACACTATCGCAAGCTAAAAGTAATATTATTAATTTACTATTGACACAAAAGGGAGAGAGGTTAATGCAACCTGATTTTGGTTGTGATATTTGGAGAGTATTATTTGAACCATCGGTAGATGGTGATACGGATATTTTAATAGAAAATTCTATAATAGATGCCGTAAATACTTGGTTACCGTATTTAAACATTAATCAAATAATCATTGATAATGATGATGAACAAAAAGATAATAACAGAATTGGTTTGGAAATAAACTTTTCGTTAACATCCAATCCAAATTTGAGAGAGTCGGTAAAAATCGTACTAAATAATTAATAATGGCAATAAAAAGTGTAAAAAAATCTTGGGGAACAAATAAAGACATAAATTATGTCGGAAAGGATTTTGAATCGTTAAAGCAAAATTTAATAGATTATACAAAAACATATTTTCCAAATACATATTCCGATTTTAATGAGGCATCGCCAGGTATGGTATTCATCGAACAGGCTGCAGCGATTGGAGATGTTTTATCATTCTATCAAGATACACAATTAAAAGAATCTATGTTGGCATACGCCACAGAGAGGAAAAATGTTATGGCGTTGGCACAAGCTATGGGATATAAACCAAAAGTAACAACACCGGCCGTTACTACCCTAACCGTATATCAACTAGTACCATCAAAAGGTTCTCCAAATTATGAACCAGATGATACCTTTTATTTTAAGGTAAGTGAGGGTATGCAAGTTGTTTCATCGACCAATTCTAATGTGATATTTAGAACAACCGATGCGGTAGATTTTGCCAATCCGAGCGATAGAGAAATATCTGTACACGAAAGAAACACCAATGGAGAACCTACGTTCTATTTAATAACAAAAAAAGTAAAAGCAATATCGGCAAGGGAAGTATCTACAACAATATTTGTTGCTGCAGGTGATTTGGATTATCCATCCGTAAATATTGGTGATTCTAATATAATTGAAATAGTTTCTATAACTGATGAAAATAATAATAGATACTATGAAGTTCCATATTTGGCTCAAGAAAGTATATTTGTTGAAAAACCAAATACCGATATAAATACAAGTCTATCAGAATATTCGGATACAGTTCCTTACGTTTTGGAATTACAAAAAGTTCCAAGAAGGTTTTCTGTATTGATTAATTCGGATAATACTACGACTGTGCAGTTTGGAAGTGGTGACGTTACAATAAACGATGAAATAATATTACCAAATTCAAAAAATTTAGGATTAGGATTAGCAAGTTCAATAAAAAGAGTTAATTCATCTATAGATCCATCAAACTTTTTAAAAACAAATACATTTGGAATTGCACCTGCAGGTAAAACGTTGACAGTAAAATATTTAGTTGGTGGTGGTGTAGAATCCAATGTAAATCAGGGAGATTTAACTACAATAAATCGTATCGAATTTGATGAGGATTTATTATCCGTATCTGATAATGATTTACCATTGTATCAAACTATGAAAAATTCAATTGCAGTTGAAAATGAAGAATCTGCAGTTGGTGGAAGAGGGTTTGAATCAATAGAAGAAATTAGACAAAATGCATTAGCAACATTTGGTTCTCAAAATAGGGCAGTTACCAGAGAAGATTATATAGTAAGGGCATTATCTATGCCAGAAAGATATGGAAGTGTTGCTAAAGTATATGTTAGTCCAGATGGAGAAATTGATAACAACTCACCATCATCAATACTGGCCTCACCAAATAATATAGCAGAATTTGTTGGTATTGTTGAGGGGTTAAAAGATAAAAGCAGACAGGATATACAGAGAGAATTGGTAAAATATTTAACTCAAAAGAAAACATCCCTTTCCGAAGTAAATAATCCGTTTGCAATTAATATGTATGTATTGGGGTTTGATTCTAACAAAAAGTTAACAAATCTAAACCAAGCCGTAAAGGAAAATTTAAAAACATACATAGGTGAATATAGAATGGTGACGGATGCTGTTAATATGATAGATGGATTTATTGTTAACATAGGATGTGATTTTGAAGTAATAGTGTATTCTGAATATAATAAAAGTGAAGTTTTGACAAAGTGTCTTACTGAACTACAAGATTATTTTAATATCGATAATTGGACGTTTAATAAACCAATTAACGTTTCAGAAATAGAATTAATAATAGCAAATGTGGAAGGAGTAATGAGTGTACCATCTGTTAAGATATACAATTTATGTGCAAGTGATGGAGGAAATTATTCACCAAATAGGTATAATATAGCAGAAGCTACACAGGGTAAAATAGTGTATCCATCATTAGACCCTTGTGTATTTGAAGTTAAATATCCTAATAAAGATATAAAAGGGAGGGCCTTATAATGCATAAATTATTTTCATCATCATACGATGCAAGTGTATATCTCCAACAACCCGATCAAAATGCGGGTAGAGATGGATTATTAGAAGTTGGTAAACTATATTATTCCGATGTAAAGGATATAGCCCGTTCATTAATAAAATTTAATATGAATCCGGTTTCCCAATCACTATATGATAATAGTGTAACGGGAAGTTGGAAATGTTATTTGAATTTAAAAACCTCTGTAGCGGAAGAGATTCCGTTGGATTATACTTTATATGCAAATGCAGTTTCTCAAAGTTGGACAATGGGAACTGGTACAAAATTTGATAATATTACTACCGATGGTATAAGTTGGAAATATAGAGATGGAATAAATAAGTGGCAAGATATCACATTGGGAGGATCTGCGACTTATATCGCCGGTACTACCGGTTCTGCAAATGCGGAGGGTGGTACGTGGTACACTGCATCCGAATCATCACAATCTTTTTCATATGAAGAATCGGATTTAAGAATGGATGTTACGGGTATAGTTAATTTATGGATTAGTGGAACCATACCAAATAATGGGTTTATAATACACCATAGTTTGAATAATGAGTACAATAATACATTAGATTATGGGGTTATTAAATTTTTCTCAAAAGAAACTAATACTATATACGAACCAAAATTAGAACTAGTTTGGAATGATAGTTCATATGTGGTTAGTGGATTATCGCCTGTAACAGGATCGTTATACGATGATGATTATAAAGTGGTTCTAACTAATTTTAAAACAAAATATCCAAAAGATAGTGTTGTAAAGATAAGATTAAAGGGAAGAGATATGTACCCATCCAAATCGTTTGGGTCAACATTCCAATACGATCAAGTAAAATATTTACCAACAGGATCAACATATTATCAATTAGAGGATTATGTTACAAGAGAGGTAATAGTTCCATTTGGAGAATATTCAAAAGTAAGTTGTGATAGTAATGGTAATTATTTTAAATTGGATTTATCCACATTACCTATAACAAGAAACTATTTGGTAAAAATAAAAGTAGTAGAGGGTGGTATATCAACAATAATTGATAATAAATTTATGTTTGAAATCGTAGAATAATGAGTGGAGAACTTACATCATTAGAAGCAATTGCTCAAAAGTTGCAAGAAAAAAGAAAGCAAGATTTAGAAAATATCCTTTCAAGGGATGGTTCTGCTGCATCTGTGAAAAATGAATACAATGTTACAAATGTAACGGATGAAAGTGTTGCTTCCTCTTTATTATTCAAATCATTGGTAAAACCAAAGTATGATAATGAAGAATTATTAAAAGCAGTTGATACTGAAGTTAAAGAATTAAAACCAAATATTCCAGTACCTAAAAAAGATTTAGTTCCTAAACCACTATACGATGAACAATTAGTAATAAATGATGATTTAACAAAACAACTAAAAACTGCAACGGATTTAGCTGAAAAATTACAATCAGATATTGCCAATGTACGATCACAATTACAAACTGAAATAAATAACCGATTATCTATTGAGCAATCAAATGATACGTTGGTAAATCAATTAGATACATTAAGTAAAACGATTGATGATTTTGCTATTCAAATATCTACTGCATTACAAAAATCAATAGAGGAGTCAATTTTAAGAACCTCATTACAAGCACAAAATACAGGCTTTAAAGCACAGATTAAAGCATTGATAAAACAAATTGATACATTAAACTCAATAATAGAGGGATTACAATCACAACTTGGTGCAGTACAACAGCAACAGGCAATCGTACAAGGAACACAGGCGGAAGCATTGGCAGCTGGTGCGGATGTTATTAATGATGTGGTAGTATCTAAATTAAAGATAAAGTCAAACCCAAACAGGGCCGAAGTATTTGCAATATTACAATCCGGAGGAGGGCATAAGTGGATAAATGGACAAACATTAATATTAACTAATAATGATAAAAATCCAGTTGATGTTAGTATAGTTGCAAACTTTGCAGGTGGAAATCCTAGATGGTTCAACTTTAATGAAAGTAATTTTAGTTTAGCAGCAAATGGTGGTACAAAAGAAATTGAATTAAGGGTTAACGAAGGTGCAGCTGCTAGTTATGATTCCAAACCGAAGGGAGGTTTTTTTGGAGGACATACAGGATCTAAAGATTATAATGGTAATGATTTAAAAGTTACTATAAAAAGAATAGATGGTACGGAAAAATCAAAGTTTTATAAAATAGGAATGATAAAGGCACACCCTAAATCCTATCCAGAATATAACTAATAACTATGAGTATTAAAAAATATACAAATTTTGAAAATATAAATCTTAAAACAGAAAACGAAGGAAAATTTCTGAATAAAGAAGATATTTTTATTGTTACCAAAAATGAGATTGAGGGTACTGAATTTGGTGAGTGTAAATATGATATTATGGAGGTTGCTGTTTATGATATAAACAACAATCTGTTACCACATAAATCAGGTAGGAATGTAGCATACATAAAAACAAATGATATTAAAAACTACCTATACAATATAACAAATGTAACAGGCCTAAAAGAATTTGCAATTAATATTGAAAAATTATTAGAAGATTTAGGATTCACCAATGGTATATTGAAGGTTAATATAAATTTTGTAAGAAACAGTGTCGGTTCCGATGATATTTTAAATAGGGTTTGGATACATGAAATATCCCCATCAAGAGAAGAAGTTAGGATTATACCATTAAAAACATCAGATTCAAAAATAACAGAATTAAATAAAAAAGAATTTTCTAATTTAAATAATTTAAATAAAGATTTTTCTTATTATAAGAAAACACTTTTAGATACATTGAATTCTTTTGAAAATAATTTTTTAAATAAAGTTGATGATTATTTGGAATCAAAATATGGTAAAGATTTTTTTAATATTTTAAAAAAAGATTTTGGATTAAGTAGATTTGATAATTTTAGAAAAAAAATATTTGATGATTTTAAAACATCCGTTAATTATTATTTAACAAACAAAAATTATAAAATAACCGAATCAAATTTTGGAACACCATCTGATATAAGATTTGAAGATTGTGAAAGATATAACTTTTCGGATATACTAAAGGGAGTTGAAGATTCTTTATATAATTGTATAGAATATAATTCTTCATTTTTAAAAAGAAGAAATGTAAAAATAGAATCTATACCTGAAGAATTTAAAATTATAGAATTAGAGAAGCAAATACAAAATATAACAGATTCGTTTCCAACTCCTGTTGTTGAGAAGGTAAACGTATACAAACCATCCGAAGTTAATTTTAAATTTGATGATACCATACCAAAAAATTCTTCAGAATTAATAATATTAGATCCGGGCCCGGCGGATCCTATTTTGACTCCGCCAACAGAAGATATTATTGCACCTCCACAAATTGCTGAAGATGAACCAATAATTAGAGACCCTTTACCTGCAGAAGATCCTACACCAATCATTGGTAGTGGTGGTTCCACCGGTGGTGGAGGTGGTGGGATGGTTAGAGATGAATCGGGTGGAACAACGGGGGATTGGTTTACAATTAACCAACCAAGATTATTTATAGAATAAAATATTTATATAAAAAGAATGGGATTAGAATCACCAACTGAAAATCTTTTTGGAGGAGACGTTACTACAAATAACCAATCACTTCTCGATGGTACAACCGTAACTACAACAGGCACGAGCGATACACTAATAGGTGTAGGTGGAGGAGGTGGGGGCACCTGGGTTCCTACATCTGGAAATGATGGAACATTAAACATATTATTACAATCCGTCGATGCTGCTAGATTTTTAGAAAATAAAGTAGATGTAGGAATTGGTACATCTGTTAAATTAACCTATTCTCCATCGCTTACATTTGGTAATTCGAGAACATATAATGCCGAAATAGATGGTAAACGAACTTTAAATTATTTTATTGTATCGGTAAAATCTACACAAAGTATAACAGGAAGATTTTTAGATTCGGACCAATTGTTTGTAGAAGAATATTTATATGATTCTACAAATGCAAATTATGTACTGACAAATGTTCGAGAATTTAATAGTACATCCGGTACAATAGATTTACAATTTTTATTTGAATCCAAAGCTAGGCCCATTGTCACATTAAACCCAGAGCCGGATCCTCCAATATCAACCCCACAGGATGATACTACGCTTGGATATGAAATAGTATTTTCAAGTAATTTTAATTCAGAATTAGGCGATGTGTTATCATTGAAGTATAAGTTATCGACTGATACAAATGATATAGTTGATGAGGATATTATATTATTATCGGAAGGTTCTACAGATGGTAAACAAATAAAAAAATCAATTTTAGATACAGGTTATATTGTTTTTGAAATAGATGGGGTATTACCAAAGAATACATTATACTCATCAATCTATTGGGCAAACAAAACAACCGCAGAAAGTAATATAAACGATTTTACAAAGTGGAATAAAGTTACGGAATCATTTAGAATATCTTCAAAAGAATTATTGAATGGCGTTGTTGTATTCACTGAACTGGAAAAACTTATTCCATCTGAAAGACCTAAAATAACGATATCAAAGGATAGATACGATGTTGAAGTAAAAGAATCCGATGATGAAAGGGTTGTTAGATTACAATTCAATACAGAGAACGCCGATTACGTTAGAGCATATATATCCACCGATTCATATGTTAGAGTAGATGCTATATCTGGAGTTGTTGAGTTATTTTTTGTAAAAGATTTTTTAAAAGTATACGGACTTAAAAAGGTTATTTTAGTTTCAGAAAGTGAAAAGTATGGAACGGGGGATAAAGTAGAAGTAATGATTAATTTTATTTCTATAAACGATTTTCCATCTGTTACTCAAATAATATTTCCAAATGAAATAGATATACCAAGCTTTTCGGATTATAATATTGATTATGAGGTAACATATAATACTTTTGCATCTACGCATGTAAATGTTGAATTATTACAAAAAGATAAAACAAAAATTTCTTTATTTAAAAATTTAGCACCAAATAGTTTCTTTAAAATAAATTTAAGAGACTTGGCTAAATCGTTTCCAAATTGGAATGGAAGTGATAATATTACATTGATACTTACACCAATCAACACAGGCGGAGCAAAGGAGTTGGTTGGTAACATATACGAAATACAGACAAAACTAATATTACCAACGATAAAGTTAGATGAAGATTCTATACGAAAATCAATATATGATGCGTTTGTAAGTACGATTCCATTTTCGGAACCACAAAAAGAAAGTAAATATTTAACACATCTTGCAAATTTTGGAAATGATGAACAAATATTAATTTCATCATGGGAACAAGATAATTGGACTCTATCGGATAAAAAAGAAGATGAGTTTGGAAATATAACAGTTACCAATGAAGTAAAATCTGTAATATTAAAATTATACAATCCACTCCCGGCCGATGTTTTAGATAATTCAACTTTTTGGATTACTAAATTGATGGCAAATCCATTAATAGAGACTGTTATTTTAAATGATCAGGATGTACTATCCTGTCCTCCTTTAAAAGGTCCAAATTTTGGAATTGATATTGATTATGTAAAAGGTAAATCAACTAATTTTGAATCTCTTGATGACTTAATACTGAGCGCATCAGTATCTAGTTCATCTGAACTTATTCAAAATTATTTAAGTTCCTCTGTATTTGATACATCAAATTTAAACGTACAATATACAAGTGGTTCAAATATAAACACAGGATCCGTATTATGGGATAACTTTGTACATTTCAGTTCTGCAAAAGAAAGAGTTATTAATTTTAGATATAAGGTAGAATTAATAGAAGCATATGAAAGTGCAATATCATCATCCTATCATGGTGGTGGAAGTCATACAACGACGTTATCCGCAATACAAGAGAGAGAAAAAAATATTGCAAAAAAGAGAAAAGTAATACAGGGGTTTGATGGATTCGAATCATTCTTATACGAATCATCATCTTTCAGTTGGCCATATAATGGTAGTGATAGGCGATTAAACACAGATGGTGTTGTAGAAAATTGGTATAATACCATTGTGGAATTGGCGGATGTATATGATACAACAAATTACAACTATGTTTTAAATAATGTACCTGCATATATTTCCGATTATAGTGAAAATGAAACTTACTTGCTATTCTTATCAATGATTGGACATCATTTTGATAATATATACTTTTATACAAAAGCAATAGAAAGGAGTAGAGGGTTAGGATATAAATCAAAAAACGGAATATCGGATAAACTATTATATGATACTTTAAAATCATTTAATTGGGATGCGTTAAATTTAGATAGTAGTGCGCAGTTGTGGAAATTGGTTTTTGGAATGGATTCTGATGGAAATACTACACAAACTAATCCAGTAAAACAAAGAACATATGAAGTTTGGAGAAGAATAGTAAATAACTTACCATACCTTTTAAAACACAAAGGAACCAGACGTGGTATATATGCGTTGATGGCGTGTTATGGTATACCTTCATCAAATTTATCAATAATAGAATTTGGCGGCCCTCAACCAACCGATGTTGAAACTACAAAGGGGAAATTTATATTTGATAATATATCAAATGCTATTGTTTTCAATGAGGGTGCATATATAGAAATGCCATGGAAAAATACGGATAAAGGAAGGAAGCCGGATACTATTGAAATGTTTGTTAAACCCGCATATTCTGCGGAATGGACATTGGTAACGGGAAGTGGAGATTGGGGAATATTTGTTAGTGGTTCACCGGATAGTTCATATGGAAAAGTTATATTTGATTATGGCACGAGCACATTAGAAACAATCCAATTACCAATATTTAATGGTTCTTTTTTTGGTATATGTTTGACAAGGGAAGTTGATTCACCAAATGATACATTTACATTAAGTGTTAGGCAATCAAACAATGATAGAACAGTATTCAACAATAGTGTAACTATATCACCCGCATCACATAATTACGATTCAGGAACTACATTGAGAATTGGTGATAGTGGTAGTTATAGTGGTAGTATAGATGAATTCCGTTTATGGAGTGAAGTATTAAATAAAGATGTATTTTATCAACATGTTTCCTTTCCGGAGATGGTTAATGGTAATAGTTTAAGTTCATCTACATCCGATTTATTCTTCCGTTTAGATTTTGAATATCCTAAAAATTTAGCAGTATCACAATCGTTGATAAATGTTGATACAAACATATATTATCCATTAATACAAATTAACCCATCTAGTTCTTTACAAATAACGAGAAATATATTAGAGGAAACGGGTTCTATTGGTAACAATGTAATTTTATCAACCAACGTATCTGCTTCATTTACAGCAAGTGCGTATGGGTTTGTATCACAATCATCATATCCTTATAATTTTGAAACAATAGAGAGAACTAATGTGTTGGAAATACCAAATATAGGTTCATCAAGATACTCAACGAATAAAGTTAGATTTGAGGATCAATACACATTTGATGGTGAAAAAATAAGTGGTAGTGTTGGTGTTGATTTATCTGTAAAAAGTAGAGTAACCAAAAAATCACTTGATCAAGCACCTGTTGATTCAAATAGATTGGGTATATTCTTTTCACCAACAAAGGAATTGAATATTGATATTGCAAAATCATTGGGTGGGTTTAATTTAGATAACTATATCGGTAATCCCGCAGATAGATACAAATCAAATTATAAATCTTTAGATGAATTAAGAAAATATTACTTCAAACGTTTTGATAATAGAGATATATACGAATATATAAATCTAATCAAACTATATGAGAAATCAATGTTTGAGGATATTAAAAAGATGTTGCCTGCAAGGGTTAAAGCAACTACAGGTTTATTAATTGAACCACACTTTTTAGAAAGAAGTAAAATACAACAAAATAAACCAACAGGATCAAATGATTATAACGAATCTGAATTAGATACAACCGAAGGTAGGTTAACTATTGCAGAAATATCTGATATAAATGCTAACATCAACACAGAAAATGAGTATTCATTGGATGGTGAAGATAATCAATACGATACAACAATATACGATACTCAAATTGAAAATATAAATGCAGATTCGTATCAGGATGAGGGAATTATAGATTTAAATGATACAAATCTAATTGAAGGTGAGAATGAGTATTATGAAACAAATATTGATGCAAATATAGATAGTGCAACATTACAACTTGAATCAGAAAATCAATCGTTCTCAATAGCAGGTCAAGATGCATCCAATAATTTGGGTTTTGGAATATATTCAATGCATGGTCATTCGATTAGGTCATACTACGATGCCAATGGGATATTACAAACCGAAAGAGTTATTGTATACTATCTAACTGAAGAAAAAACTAAAACATACGTTACATTTAAAGAATTCATAGATGGTGTTGGTGATCCTAGAGGTGGATATAATACAATAACTATACCTTATTCCGAAGTTACACTCAATATTAAACCACTAACAGAACTGATAGTGGGTGATATGATTACTATACCAAGAATTGATTTAGAATTGGATGAAATTGAATTTTTAGATGCGGATCTTGTATCTTGGACGGCTGATTTAATATTATTAAATAGAGAAACAGATGAATTACAATTTAGATATCCACAGACAACTGGAACAATATATAATGCAACTCTGACGGGATTGGATAACCAAAATGGAGCAGAAGCGGAAGGATATAATTTGGATTTCATAACTACTCCGGCCACAAATATCACATATGGTGGATTCCCAGTTGTGGGTGGTAGAATAACAAGCGTAGTTCCTGTGGATGGTTATACGCAGTATCATTATAAACGTGTTGGTGATTTGACTAGAGGTTTAAAAAATTCATATTATAACGGATCTAAAAATACAGCAGCTACCACATTAGATGGTTCGCCTCCTGTTGAAATTTTTGTTACCAATCCAAATACATTAAGAGTAAACAAAGCCGGAAGGGATGCAAATGAACCTATTTTGGAAGTTGAGTAATAATTTTTATAAAAACTATATTTATTAACAAACGAATAATAATATATT
>Ga0315906_10009634_pt1 | contig 11443 bp, 8 predicted proteins | sample LakEriMetagenome_4_FD_203526 | JGI IMG/M metagenome (GOLD analysis project Ga0315906, IMG submission 203526) | Freshwater fungal communities from buoy surface, Lake Erie, Ohio, United States - Buoy 2 MA122 | ecosystem: Environmental > Aquatic > Freshwater > Lake > Lake biofilm | place: USA: Lake... | reverse complement strand
CAGCAAATGGTCAATTCATTTCTAATTACACTAAAGTAAAAACGATTGACACTAGCAATTGGGCTGCTGGCTTATACTTTATAAGTAACACCAAGGGACAATTAGCAAAGATTATTAAAGAATAATTCTACTGTTTGATGAGCATTTTTTGCTCATCGCCAATTTTCAATAAGTAAATTCCTTCAGACCAATTTGACGCATCAACATTGGTTTTGAAGGAATTTATTTTTTTGGAATAAACCAACTTGCCTTGCGCCGAGTATACAAAAAGTTCTTTCGAAACTTCTGAACTTTGAAGCTCTAATGTGAATTCATTTGACGCTGGATTAGGATAGAGTATAATTTGATTTTCTATTTCACTCACAGAAACTTCAAATCCAACTTCTATTTCGTCGGTAAGTGAGCATCCATTTTCATCAACGACAGTAATGGTGTATGTGCCAGTTAGAACTTCGATTGAACTGCTATTTCCGATGCTTTCTCCATTCAAGAAGTACTCGAGATTTCCAGTACCCCCAACTGCATTTATGTTGATTAATCCTGGTACATCATCGATTTGTGGTGACGAAGAAAGATCAAGCAGAATTGACTCTGGCGAAAGGATTTGATATTCTCCAACAAAAGGACAACCTTGGTTATCCAAAATCAAAAACGTATAATCGCCTTGTGGAACCGAACTCGGATCTTGTCCGAAAAAATCGGTGAAATATGGAGGGGTTCCACCTGCAACATTAAGAATTTCTATTTGTCCAAGATCGTTCGCACATGCAGGTTCAGTGATCACATAATCTGCATAAAACTCTTCAGGTTCTGTCAACTCCACAACTCCTGATACAGAGCACCCACTTTGTGAAATGAGAGCGTATTCGTAAATACCTGCTTCAAGATTTGAAGAGGAGTTAAGTATGACTTCATTATTAAAATATAACAATGTATTTTCTTCATAGGTATATTCAAATTCTACCCATCCATTTGAATAATTGAAGCATGTTGGATTGAATGAAGTGACGACAGTAACAGGTGGTTGTTGTTCTGTGATATTAATTTCATTGGTTAAGTAGACGATTCCAGTCTGATCCGTAATTTGAACTTGGTAAGTGCCAGGTTCGGTAATGGATAGGAATCTGCCATCATATCCATTGTTCCAAAGCCAAGACTCGCCTTCACCCCCATCCAATATTATTTCTTGATTTGGACAAATTGTAAAGTCCATGGTAGAAAGTTCGTTCTGCTGAAACCCTGATTGTGATTCGATAAAATGATATTGGTTATTTGGAAGTAGATCGAAATATTTATTTACTAATCCACTTGGCCAATGAATAATAATGGAATCAATAATTTCAGCAGAACCAACTCCAACTATTTCTTTTCCTGAATTCTGTGCTAAATAGGATTCGCCAAATTGCTTTAGCCTTAGGTTGTGCGTATTGTTGAAGTATACAATAGCTTCTGTCCCAACAGCATCTCGATTTGAAATCGTTCCTTCAAAAGTCATTGAAACAAAATTGTTTTCTCCTGTTTCACTTTGCCACAATTCACTGTAAGATGGATAGTTATTATTGTTGTAATAGTCAAAGTAACCGTCATTATTTATGTCACCAATCACATTACACATTGACGGGCTATTGTCCGTTCCTATTCCCCAGGCTTGCGACATGTCCGAAAATCCATCTTGACTGTTATTTTTTAATATGATATTCGGTGCATCTGTAAAAAGACCGATTGTAGTGGCCACAAAGAGATCTTGCCATCCGTCATTGTCTGCGTCTAACCAATTACTTCCCCAACAAATTTTATTCACGGTTACACCAGCAGATGCAGCCCTATTTTGAAAATTGTTCGGGTAATTATTCTGGAGTAAAACATTTCCAATTACTCCATCAGTGATGTAAATATCTAAATCCAAATCGTTGTCATAATCGCCAAGATTTGCGCACATAGAATCAATACCAACAGAGGCTCCCATAAGATCAGACACTTCTGTAAATGTTCCGTTTCCATTGTTTACAAAAAGTTCGTTAGGCCACATAACTCTATCAACTATGATGAACAAATCGAGATAGCCATCTTTGTTATAGTCAAAGAAAACAGACTGAAAAGATGGTGAAGGTGATTGAAATAATCCTGATGCTGTGGTCATATCAACAAAAGCCCCCGTCCCTGTGTTCATGTAAAAAACAGAGCTATATTCAGCTTGAGGATTAACTGCGGGGTTGTAGTATTTCGAGATATAAAAGTCGAGATAACCATCTTTGTTTACATCTCCGAACGACACACCATAGTAGTTGTAGATCCCTGTTGAGATTCCTGCCTCTGCAGTAACATCAGTGAAGTTTAAGTTTCCTAAATTATTGAGCAAATAAAGTCGACCACCATATTGGGAGATGAAAAGATCTGAATCCCCATCATTGTCGTAATCGACCCAAACAATTGCTTTTACTTGCGCAAAATCATTAATAGGAAGATTAATCTCTAACTCAACTAAAGTTCCTGCACCGTTATTTTGAAAAAATTGAAGTGTCGAATCACCATTTGCTGTTGTCAGATCATCCCAACCATCGTGATTAAAATCGAAAAATGAAGCACCATTGCCCCAGTCTGTGCCTTCATGCAACACAGTAACACCCATCTCTTGAGAAACGAGATCAAATTGTGCATTAGTAAGAAGAGAAAGAAATACAATCCCGAACATCAGAATGTATGACTTCATAGTTAAAAGGTTAAGGTTCACTATGAAGACGCATATCTTTCGTGAGGTTGCTTAATTCAGCGAATAATAGCTAGGGCCGTGTTAACTATGATTTTAAGGTCGACCAACATCGATTTCTCTTGAATATATTGGATATTCAATGCTAACTTTTCAGGCATAATTTCCTCTATGTAGGTTTGCTCTGGATTAGAGGACTTTTCCAAGATCTCATTTTCCTTGACATATTTTATCGACGCGTAATCAGTCAGGCCGGGCTTTACGCAAAGCACTTGTCTTTGCTGCTCTGAATACATAGCGACATATTTGGAGACCTCAGGTCGCGGTCCAACCACCGACATCTCCCCTACCAGTATATTCCACAATTGCGGCATTTCGTCCAATTTGGACTTCCTTAAGTAATAACCCACTTTGGTAATTCTGCTGTCTCGCATTCCCACCGTGAGCTGTCCGGAATTCTCCGACGCAGGTTTCATTGTGCGGAATTTGTGCAATCTGAACTCTTTACCATCTTTTCCAACTCTAATTTGATGAAAAAAAGCACCCCCATTCGACTCTGATAAAATGAATATTATAACAAAGAGTAAAACCGGTGATAGGACTGTCAAAACAATCAAGGAAAAGAAAATATCGAAAATGCGTTTTATCATTTACCCATTACAGATTTCGTAACTTCGATGAGATTCTTTGATATGTAAACGACATCATCATTTGTAAGATCAAAGTACACTGGTAATGATATTTCGGAAATATATCTTTCATAGGAGTTTGGGTAATCTTCCATGGCATATCCTTTTCCTTTGTAAAATGAGAGCAAAGGAATAGGCTGAAAATGCACATTTGTAGAAATTCCAAGATGTGCCAAAGCCGTTATTATTTCATCTCTTTGAGATTCACTTGCCCCATTTACATTTATCATGAAAAGATGGTAGCAGCTCTTTGAAAGATCATTTTCAAATTTAGGTAGCTCAAATAATTCGCTACTCCTGAGTGACTCACTATATAGGTCACAAATTTCTCCTCTGCGATCGAGCGTTTCTTGATAACGTTCTAATTCTACTAATCCAATTGCAGCATGAATATCTGTCATATTGCATTTGTAACCTGCCTCAATAATATCATAACGCCATTGTCCGGCCTGCGTTTTTGAAAGAGCATCCTTTGTTTGGCCGTGAAGCGCTGATATGTTAAGCGACTTCCTTATTTCTTCATTATTAAAGGGCGCAGGAAGATTAAATGTAACCGCACCACCCTCAGCTGTTGTGAGATTTTTTACTGCATGAAATGAAAATCCAGCAACATCAGTTTGCCCTCCCACTCTTTTGCCTTTATATGTTGCCCCAAAAGAATGTGCCGCATCAGAAAGCACCAATATTCGATTCAATAGACGTTGATTTTCCGTCCTTGGGCTAAATTGTTTTTGAATGTTAGACGACTTTACCAAATCCATTATTCTGTCATAATCTACTGGCAAACCTCCAATATCCACAGGCATAATCACCTTCGTTTTATCCGTGATTAAACTTCCTATTTGATCAATGTCAATTAAGAAACCATCCGATGAAACATCAGCTAATATCGGTGTGGCCCCAACGTGAATTACGATATTGGCAGTGGCTGCATATGTATAGGCAGGAATAATAACCTCATCGCCTTCCCCAACTCCAAACCACCTCAAAACTAGTTCGGCTGCGTTTGTCCAAGAATTGAGACAAAGAGTTTGCTCAACTTGACAGTACTCATTGATTTTTTGTTCTAAAAGTCTAGTTTTAGGTCCAGTTGTGATCCAGCCTGATTTGAGAACTTCTGTAACAGCAGCAATTGTGCTGTCATCAATACGGGGGGGCGAAAATGGTATCTGCTTCATTCAGGGTGTGAATTTAAGGATTCACAACTTAATCCAAACAAAGTGAAACAGTTTGATTAAATAGTCATATTTGCACATTGAGTTTAAACCTATGCTTCCTTTAAGGTCTCTCCGAGTTTGATATGAAATTAAAGCATTTTATACTAGCAATTTTCACATTGCTCACAACGGCAATTTATGCCCAACCAGGTCAACGTCCTCCAGGAAAAGGACCTAACGCTACAGGTCGTGTTTATGGCAAAGTAATCGATGAACAAAAGAAAGCGATTGAATATGCCATTGTGAAAGTCTTTAAGGAGACCAAAATCGAAAATGATAGCGTTAAATCAGAATTAATTGGCGGTGGACTTAGTGCTAGTAATGGTGACTTTGCTGTAGAGCAAATTCCTATGAATGTTATATTGATAATTTCTGTTGAAGCGCTCGGCTATGACACCAAGAGGATTTCTTTCGTATTAGAAAAATCATCTGAAAAAGATTTAGGCAACATTTCATTAGTTGCAGGAAAAACAATGGGTGAAGTTGTTATTGAATCTGAATCCCCTTCTTTTCGACTGGAATTTGATAAAAGAGTTTTCGATGTAGATAAAAATCCAATGAGTGCTGGAGGAACAGCAGAAGATGTTCTAAAAAGCATACCTTCTGTGCAGGTCGATTTGGACGGTAATGTAACCATGCGAAATGCATCTCCACAAATTTTCATAGATGGTAGACCTACCACTTTGACCATAGATCAAATTCCTGCAGATGCTATTCAACGTGTGGAGATTATTACGAATCCATCTTCTAAGTATGATGCGAGCGGAGGCGGTGGTGGAATAATCAACATCGTTATGAAAAATAATCGTGCTTCGGGTTACAATGGAAGTGTTCGTGCTGGTGTGGACAAGCGCGGAAGAGTGAACGCCGGTGTTGATTTCAATTTTCGTGAAGGTAAATTCAACTTCTTTGTTAACGGGAACTTGAACAAACGCAAAAGTATTACCACTGGTGAAACGAGCAGAACTGATTATACCACATCACCATCCTCTTTTCTTAATCAGTCGCAAATGAGCACCAATATTGGGTATTTCGGAAATGGAAAAGTTGGAATTGACTGGTTTATGGACAACAGAAACACACTAACGCTTTCTCAATCATATACCTCAGGACAATTTAATCCGATCGATATCATTGAATCTGTTACTGATTCCATTGATAATTCAGACGTATTTCCCACTAGTAAGTATTATAGAATTACTGAAACGAACAGGACTTTTGAAAACATTGGAACAAGTTTACTTTTCAAGCACCTATTTGAAAAAGAAGGAAATGAATTAACCGGTGATGTCAACTATAACAGAATTCAAAGTGAGTTCATTGGCGATTATGAAAATTCATATAGTTCAGGATTCAGGTCAGTACAGCAGCAAATTGGTGGAGGAAAACAAAATCTTATTACATCCCAATTTGACTTGGTATTAAAACCTAGTGATAAGCTTAAAATCGAATCTGGAGTGCGCGGTTCGATTCGGGATTTCCGCAGTAACTATAGAAACTATACTCTAGACAATGAAGGTGTTTACAATGAGATCACGGAATTGGGGGTAAATTATAAGTTTATTGATCAAGTTTATGCGGCATATACAAATGTTGCGCATGATGGCGATAAGTGGAAGAAGCAGATTGGCTTGAGACTTGAAAGTAGTGACTATCGAGGAGAGTTATTGGATACAACTGTTGCGTTTAAAAACACTTTTCCATTAAGCCTTTTTCCTTCTCTTTACCTTACCAGAGTAATTAACGAGAAACAAGACATTCAGCTAGCGATGAGCCGCAGAATTAGTAGACCTGGCTTTATGCAATTGATTCCATTTACTGATTATAGCGACTCATTAAATGTTAGCAGAGGTAATCCTTCTTTAAAGCCAGAGTTTACGCAGTCAGCCGAACTTTCGTATCAACTAAAACTCAATCAAAAAAGCACGCTGATTGCTTCTGCTTATTATCGTTATACAGTTAATACTACGGTTAGATATCTTGAAACGCAGTATAGTGATGTATTAGAGCGAGACGTTGTTTTTAGCACCTATGCAAACGCGTCTAATAGCACCGCATCTGGGCTTGAGATTGTTATGAGAAATTCAATTAGCAAGTGGCTCGATATGACAACTAATTTGAATTTGTACAACTCGACTATAGATGGAACAAATATTACTGCAGGTCTTACGAATAGTCGATCTAGTTTTTGGTTGAAGAGTAATGTCATATTTAAACTACCAAAAAACACTACGTTCCAAACCACATTTGATTATAGCAGCAAAAAAGCGTTAGACGTTGGAAGTAGTGAACGTGGAGGAAGCGGCGGCGGCGGTGGTTTTGGAGGAGGGCCTGGTGGCGGATTTGGAGGAACGAACAATACAGTTCAAGGCTATATTGAGCCAATCTATGGTGTAGATCTTTCCGTTAAAAAGGATTTCTTTAAAAATAGAAGTCTATCAATAACGCTAAGCATGTCAGACGTTTTGAGAACGCGCATTACAGAAACGCACACGGAATCTGAATTTTTTGTTCAAGACTCTTTTAGAAGACGTGACCCCCAAATTTGGAGATTACAAGTGTCGTGGAAATTTGGAAAAGTAGATAGCACTTTGTTCAAACGAAAGAACACCAAGTCTGGTAATGATATGATGGAAGGTTAATAGAAATCAAAAGACACAGAACTTTCAACTATTAATAAGTTCAATAACATTGGGCAAAGGGTTGGTCGAAAGATCGACCCTTTGCCATTTTATGGACTCATCTTTATTCCACCAAGTAATTTGTCTTTTTGCATAATTTCTTGTGTGCTGTTTTATTAGTCTTACAGCATCTTCAATAGAAATTAGTCCGTCCAGGTATTCAAATATCTCTTTATAACCGACCGTATTCAATGCATTCAGATGCCGTAAATTCATCAAGCCTCTCGCCTCTTCCAAAAGACCAGATTGAAGCATAGTATCCACACGACGATTAATACGATCATACAACCATTCGCGATCGGATGAAAGACCAATTTTAATAGTTTGAAAGTTTCTAGCCTTATCTTGACCTGAGCGGAGTTCAGAAAACTTTCTTCCTGTCACCATGCATACTTCCAAAGCTCGAATAACTCTTTGTCGATTAGAAGGGTCTATCACAGACCAATGCTCTGGATCGAGTTTCTTCAGACGTTCTACTAAAGTCTCTATTCCAAATTCTGAAGCTTCTTGGTTGAGTTGATTTCGTAAATTCAAATCAGAAGGCATGTCATCAAAACCTTTTAGAAGCGCATCGAGATATAGCCCACTTCCTCCTGTGCAAACAACGATATCTTTTTCTAAAAACAAAGAATCTAAAAGTGCGAGGGCATCTTTTTCAAAATCACCTGCAGAGTATAAATTCTGAATAGTTTGATGGGCTATAAAATGATGAGGAACTGCAGTGAGTTCCTCATCGTTAGGTCTAGCGACCCCAATATTTAATTCTTTGAAAAATTGTCTAGAGTCGCAAGATATAATTTCTGTTTGCAGAGATTTAGCGAGCTCTATCGAAAAAGCCGTTTTGCCAATCGCGGTTGGACCGAGCACGACAACAAGCTTTTTCATTCAATTATTCTTCAATAAGTCCTCTACCAATTTTCTTTATTTTCCCTTCATGCTGGAGCTTCGGGATCAAGGTGTCTAGAACACCATTTATGAATGTAGCACTCTTTGGTGTGCTATAATATTTGGATACTTCGATGTACTCATTCATGGTTACTTTTAGTGGAATAGTTTCAAAAACCATCGCCTCTGTAAATGCCATTTTGAGAATAATCATATCCATCATTGCAATACGATCAGCTTCCCAGTTTGGAGTATTATCAGAAACTAATTGTTGCGTTTCTGCTCCCATAGAAAGCGTTTTTCTGAAAAGCTTTATGCAATAATCCTTTTCATCTTCAGGGTCTTTCCACAATGGAAGGAAATCAATATCTTCATCCGACTCTTTCACTTGCTTTAGCGTACGAAGAACCATGCTTGCGCACAAATCCAAATCGTCATTCCAATAGATTCCTTGGTCTTCCAAGTAGTCATGCATTAACTCGAAATTCACCAAATGTCTTCTGAAGAAGCGAAGCAAGAACTCTCTATCGTGTTCAAAGCCTCTTTCTTTAGAGTTCATGTACTCTTTATAGTCTTCCGTTTCACAAAGCATCTTAAACATTTGTTTAAGCAAGTCTCTGTTGTCAGGCCATCTCAAGTGAATTTCTTTCGATGCTTTGTCCAGCTTTTTACTGTTTGCTATAATGCGCAGTAAAGAGTTTGTAACAAATTTTGTATTAGGATGTAGATCTTCGTGTGATGGTAATTTTTTATTCATACCTGCTTCGATTTTTTCGATAGCAAGTCCCTGCATTTCTCCCAGAAGAAGGATAAATGACACATACAATTCACGGAAGCGTTCGATGCTGTCAGTTAATTGTTTTTCGTACACCACAACATCAGGTTTTTCATCGCTATAGTAAGCGAATAAAATCTGAAGGATTTTAATCCTGATGTGTCTTCTGTTCAACATATTTGCGAAATCTTTTCTGAATTAAAACGACATTTTGATTCTTCCAATAGCTTCTATTCTAGCTTCTGCAAGAAGATTAGCTGCTAAGTAAGATGGGATATTTTCAGCCTTTGATTTCTTATAAATCTCTAGCGTAGTATTGTATATATTTTCTGCTTGTGATAAAGCTGCTTCACGATTGTAACCAATGATTTCCCAGTAGCAATTGATAATACCACCAGCATTAACAAGATAGTCTGGAGCATATAGAATTCCTCTTTTTTGTACTTCAACACCGTGAACTGCTTCATTACCTAATTGGTTATTAGCAGCACCGCAAATGATCGAACACTTCAATTGTGAAAGCGTTTCATCGTTTACTGTAGCGCCCAATGCGCATGGACTGTATATATCCATTGGTGTGGAGTATACATCTTTTATATCGATCACTTTTACGCCATACTTAGCGACCACAGCTTTAACGCGGTCTTCGTAAATATCTGCGATCATCACTTCAGCATTTTCTTTTACCAAGTGAGATACGAGGTATTCACCAACGTGACCTACACCTTGAACAAGAATTTTCTTTCCTGATAGACTATCATTTCCCCAATATTCTTTTGCACTTGCCTTCATTCCCATATAAACGCCATAGGCAGTAACAGGACTAGGATCTCCTCCTCCATTCATAAATTCAGGGAGACCAACTACGTTGTCCGTTTCCATCTTTACGAATTCCATGTCTTTGGTAGAAATTCCAACATCTTCTGCTGTGATATACTTACCTCCAAGACTATCTACGAATTTACCAAAACGACGAAGCAATGGTTCATTCTTGTCTTTTCTAGCATCACCTATAATAACAGCCTTACCTCCACCGATATTCAAACCAGCAAGGGCATTTTTATAAGTCATCCCGCGCGATAAACGAAGAACATCAGTGACTGCATCTGTTTCAGACGCATACGCCCACATTCTTGTTCCACCCACTGCTGGACCAAGGACAGTATTATGAATTGCGATTATGGCTTTTAATCCGGTCGACTTATCTTGACAGAAGACCACTTGCTCGTGATCGAAAGTCGACATCTTTTCTGTGAGGGAGGTCGCGTTGACCTTTTCCGTAATTTCAGTCATGTTGTTGCAGGTTGACTTTGCCTATTTTGCTTTGAAATAGACGGCGCGAATGTACGCTAAGGAATCTATACTCTATTCAACTTTTTGAAAGAGTATATCAAGATTGAATACTTAATAAACTATTGTAAAATCTCATCGATGGCCAATGCCAACTTTCGATCCTTATCAGTAATTATATCTCCAGCGTCATGAGTACTCAATTCGATTTTCACATAATTGAAAACGTTAAACCAAGCTGGATGGTGATTTAGACGTTCGGCAATAAAGGATACTCGAGTCATAAACGTGAATGCCTCTTGAAAATCCTTGAATCTGAATTCTCTTACTAACTTGTTGTCAATTTCGCGCCACATAGTTTGGAATGATTGATACGGTTCAAATGTATGAATTATCTTATCATTATAACGTGTCCGTAGTATAGTCTATCTTCTTCTGATCCTTTCAATTGCACAATTACTTGCCAGTTATACGCTTCATCTTTAGAAAAATACTCTCCATCTCTAGTGTCTCCCAACCAAGGCTCATTTGGGTCATTGGTTTCGAAAATCACTGTGCCCCAACGATCTATAACTTGGAAAAGGTATTTTTCAATAAACGCTTTACCGCTCATTTGAGGTAAGAAATTCTCATTTATTCCATCTTCATCAGGAGTAAAGGTATTTGGCACATAAATGTTAAAAATATCTTCTACAGTTACCACGTCGGCCCTGCTATCAGTGCATCCATGCTCATTCCAAACAGATAAGGTCACCGGGAAGGTTCCGCCTTCTTCATAAGTATGCGCAACATAAGGCTCGCCAGCTGAATATCCATCTCCAAAATACCATGACCACGCAACCGCATCGTAACTAGTGTCATAAAACACAATTGTAGGATTGTAAATAGTTGTTTCCTGCGGATTCACGATGAAGCTCGCAATAGGTAAATTATAAACTTCAACGTAATCTTCCATGAGTAGGGTTTCTGAACACCCCTGATCTGTTGTAGCAGTTAGTGAAACATCATAAACACCAGGTGTAGTGTATGTATGTGAAGGTCCATATTCATCACTAGCACTGCCATCACCAAAGTTCCAGAAATACTCTACCGCGCCAGATGAAGTATTGTCAAACATCACAAATAAATCTTCACACCCTTCAATCGGTGATGCGCTAAGACTGAGATTTGGAAGAGGATGCACGGTATACAAAGCAAGC
>Ga0315906_10009633_pt1 | contig 11444 bp, 7 predicted proteins | sample LakEriMetagenome_4_FD_203526 | JGI IMG/M metagenome (GOLD analysis project Ga0315906, IMG submission 203526) | Freshwater fungal communities from buoy surface, Lake Erie, Ohio, United States - Buoy 2 MA122 | ecosystem: Environmental > Aquatic > Freshwater > Lake > Lake biofilm | place: USA: Lake... | reverse complement strand
GACTCGCTCCGCAGGTCGAGTTCGAAGCGTCGAATGGAGACATCGCCGGGCGCCTTGAAGCCCAACCGAACCTTGCCACCTCGAACTTCCAGCACCGTGATCTCGATCTCGGAATCGATCAGGATCTTCTCACCCAGCTTGCGTGTCAGCACCAACATGTCGTCATCCTCCTTGAAAGAACACGCCTCTCAACCCATGGCCCACCCGCTGGCAGGCCAATCCTTGGTCTTCCTCTCATCCTCAGCCAGCCGCTCATCCTCAGCCAGCCGCCCCCTTTCCGAAGGCCCGCCAGCCATGAACCTCAACACCTCCAGTCACCCGACGCCCCCCTTGGGGTGGGATGACCGATGACAAACAACTCTTGTCAGTGGTTACGTTGAAACTTCACGGAAAGATCAAAAGAATTCAGATTTTCTGAGAACTGGACCCGCGGGCCCTTTCACTCCCCAGCGAACCGCACACCCAACCACACGTGAACAAATCGGGCGTGTGAACGTAAGTTTATATTGAATTGGGCGCTTGTCAAGAGGCCCCGGCCTTGTTCCACCAGAAATCGGGGGGTATCATGTGATCCCCGACCGATAGGGAACGTGGGTCGCTCTGTGTCCTGCGTTCTGCAAGCTCCATCGGATGGGGCAGGTTTTCGGACCTGGGGGCCCGCCGGTTGGCCTTGGCGATTTCCCTTGGACCTCGCTGCGCGACCCTTCCCCAGCTCACTTTCTGCGTCACTACCCCAGCCCACTCACCAGTGCGCTGATTGGTGGTTTGGCCCTTGTGCTGTTCTCGGTTTGTTTCCGTTGGGGGCAGCTCTGCCCCCGGCTCACTTGGTTCCCGTTTTCCCCGCCTCAGCGGGGGGCTCCACCATGCAACAAGACATTCACCCCAATTACGTCGAAACCACGGTGGTCTGTGGTTGCGGCAATACCTTCAAGACCCGCAGCACCCGGGCGAAGATCGCGGTCGAAATCTGCTCGGCTTGCCACCCCTTCTACACCGGCAAGCAGAAGTTCGTTGACACTGCTGGCCGCGTCGAGAAGTTCCAGCGGAAGTACAAGTGGGGCACCAAAGAAGGTGAAGCCGCGGCGAACTAGCCGGGCTGGCTGGACGAACGGATCTCGGGCGGTGTCACTGCATGGTGACCCCGCCCATTCTGTTCCCCCCCATGCTGTTCGCCCAGTCCGGTCGCCCAGTCCGATGGCCCAGTCCGATGGCCTCTCCCGGCCGACCGCAGGCCCTGAAGCGCCCGGCTTGTTCAGCGTTCAGTTTGGGTTGCGCGTTCGCCGGACCACCAATCGACTGGTCCTCCAGTCGCTTGGCCCGCCTCGCCGGTTTGCCTTGCCGCCCCCGCCTCCTTCTTCGGGACTTTTGTGGTGTTTCCAACCCTCCAGGCGAAATTGCAGCGATTCGAAGAGCTGGAACGGCAGCTCCAGGATCCCGCCGTGCTGGGTGATTCCAACCAGCTGCAGACCGTGCAACGGGAATACGGCGGGCTGGCCAAGACCGCGTTGAAAGTCCGCGACTTCAACCGCCTGGAAACCGAAGTCGCCGACGCGCGGGCCTTGGCCGAGGCCGAAGCCGACGGCGAACTGAAGGCGTACGCCGAGGAAGAGCTGCACCGGCTGGACGGCGACCGCAAGGCGCTTCAGACCGAACTCGAAGACCTGGTGCTGGCGGGGGACGCGGCGACGCGCGGCAGTCTCATCATGGAAATCCGGGCCGGGACGGGGGGCGAGGAAGCCGCCCTGTTCGCCCGCGACCTGTACGACATGTACCAGCGGTTCGCCGCCATCCGCGACTGGAAGTGCGAGGTCATCGAGTTTTCGGCGTCCGACATGGGGGGCGTTCGGGAGGCGATCTTCTCGGTCTCTGGCGAAGGGGCCTATCGCTCGCTGCAGTTCGAGAGTGGCGGGCACCGGGTGCAACGGGTTCCCGAGACCGAAACGCAGGGGCGGGTGCATACCAGCCTGGCGACGGTCGCTGTGCTGCCTGAAGCGACCGATGTCGAAATCGAGATTCGGGAGGAAGACCTCCGCCTCGACACGATGCGGGCGGGTGGCCCCGGGGGTCAGAAGGTCAACAAGACCGAGAGCGCGGTCCGCATCACCCACCTTCCGACCGGCATTGTGGTCAAATGCCAGGACGAGAAGAGCCAGCACAAGAACAAGGCCAAGGCGATGCGGGTGCTCCGCAGCCGGCTGTTGGAGTTCAAGCAGGAGCAGCAGCACGCCGAGCGGGCCTCGCACCGCAAGCTGCAGGTCGGTTCGGGGGAGCGCAGCGAGCGGATCCGGACTTACAACTTTCCGCAGAACCGACTGACCGATCACCGCATCGGGGTGACCCTGTACAAGCTCGACCAGGTGATGATGGGGCAGTTGGAGGAAATGATCTCCGCCCTGCTGCAGTTCGACCGCGAAGAGCGACTGGGGCTGCAGCCCACCACCGAGTGATTTGCCCGCTCCGCCAGGGTGGGCCGGCCATTTAACAACAGGCTTCCGTGCCGTGACCGCCACCCCCTCTCCCGCCGCCGATGCTCCCTGGACCGTGGGGCGCATCCTGGAATGGACGGCCCAGCATCTGAAAAAGTCGGGGAGCGACACCCCGCGACTCGATGCCGAACTGCTGCTGGCAAAGGCCCGGGCCTGCCCGCGCATCCAGCTCTACGTGCAGTTCAACGAGGTGGTCCCCGATGCGCAACGAGCGGTGATGCGGGACCTAGTCAGACGGCGGGCCCAGTCTGAGCCGGTCGCACACCTGGTGGGACACCGGGAGTTCTTCAGCCTCGACTTCGCCGTCTCTCCCGACGTGCTCATCCCCCGTCCCGACACCGAAACACTGGTGCTGGATCTCATCACGCACGCCCGCAGGCTGCCCGCCCCGGCGATTCTTGATGTCGCCACCGGATCGGGCTGCATTGCCATCGCGGCAGCCGTGCAGGTCCCGGCCGCCCGCGTGACCGCCAGCGATGTCTCGCCCGCCGCCCTCACACTGGCCCGGCAGAATGCCGACCGCCACGGCGTCGCCGCCCGCATCACGTTCCTCGAAGGAGACCTGCTGGCTCCCCTTCCCGCGGGGGCGCAGTTCGACTTTCTGGTCAGCAACCCGCCCTACATTCCCACCGCGCAACTGGAGACGCTGGACCGGGAAGTTCGCGACTATGAGCCCCGGCTGGCGCTCGATGGGGGCCCCGATGGGCTGCGGTTTCTGGCCACCCTGCTGCAACAGGCGCCGAGCGTGCTGGTCCCGGGGGGGCGGTTGCTGCTGGAATTCACCCCCGAGCAGGCCCCCGCCCTGCTGGAATTGGCCACCGCTCAGCCCGAACTGTCCGATCCCGCCGTCCTGAAAGATCTGTCGGGCCGCCCCCGCGTGCTGGTCGCCACCCGACGCTGACCGCGGCAAGGGACTGTCGCGGCCCGCCCTGGCTTTAGCTCGCTCTGGCCCCCAGCCCGTTCTGGCTTCAGCCCGTTCTGGCTTCAGTTTTTGAGGCCCCAGTCCAAAAGGGTGCAACTCCCGTGGGCGACCACGATCGCTGGGGAGGCCGCGGTGGTTCGTGAGTTGACGCGCCCAATTCGCCATGGGGACACTGCCTCAAGGTCGCGTTACGTCCTGCTGGGCCGGAGTGGACTCCGACTCAGCGTCTCGGCATTCTCGTGACCTTCCCGCCCCCCGGAGCTTCTCTCCATGCACACCCTGCGACGCGCTTTTCTCGCCCAGGCCGGCCTGGGGTTGGGAGCCCTGGCCCTGGGCGAACTCGAGCGGGCCCGGGCCGGCGACGGCGCCACTCCACCACGGGCCTCCTCCCCGGCTCTCGCCCGCCCCGCCCTCGATCTCACCCGCCCGCATCATCCGCCACGGGTCCGCCGGGTGATCTTCCTGTACATGTCGGGAGGGCCATCGCAGTTCGAGACCTTCGACTACAAGCCCAAGCTCGCCGAACTGGATGGGCAACCGATGCCCGAGTCGGTCACGCAGGGGCAGCCGATCGCCCAGTTGCAGGGGCAGCCCCTCAAGATCCTGGGACCCCAGTTCGCCTTTCGCCCCCATGGCGAGTCGGGGCAGCAGATCGCCGACATTCTCCCCTTCACCGCCCGCCATGCCGACGAGATCGCCGTCATCCGCTCACTGCACACCGACCAGATCAACCACGATCCGGCTCACACGGTGATGAACACGGGGAGTTCGATCTCCGGCCGGCCCAGCCTGGGGGCGTGGGTGACCTACGGGCTGGGGAGCGAGGCGACCGATCTTCCGGGATTCGTGGTACTGACCAGCGAGGGGGGGCGGAATCCCCAGCCGATTTCATCCCGGCAATGGGCGGCCGGGTTTCTGCCCGGGCGTCACCAGGGGCTGCAGTTTCAGCAGCAGGGGGAGGCGGTGCATTACGTGGGGAACCCGCCCGGGGTCAGCCGGGGGCTGCAGGGACGGACCATCTCCACGCTGCAGGAACTCGACCGTGCGCGGCTGGAGCGGACGGGTGATCCGGAGCTGGAGACGCGGATTGCGCAGTACGAGCTGGCGTTCCGCATGCAGGCGTCGGTTCCCGAATTACTTGACCTGGGGCAGGAGCCCGACCACGTGTGGGATCTGTACGGCCTGGACCCCCAGGCTCCGCAGCAGCCGAGCTTCGCCCGCAACTGCCTGCTGGCCCGGCGGTTGGCCGAGCGGGGAGTGCGGTTCATCCAGCTTTACCATCGCGGCTGGGACCACCATGGCGACCTGAAGAAGTACATGCACACCACCTGTGGGCTGACCGACCAGGCCACGCACGCGCTGCTCACCGACCTGCGTCAGCGGGGGCTGTACGAGGACACGCTGATTGTGTGGGGGGGCGAGTTTGGCCGGACTCCGATGTTCCAGGGCAAGGGGCAGGAGCCAGGCCGGGACCACCACATGCGGGCGTTCTCGATGTGGCTGGCGGGGGGAGCGATTCGCGGGGGGACTTCGCACGGTTCCAGCGACGAATTGGGATACCACGTCGCGGAAGACCCGGTGCATGTGCGCGACCTGCACGCCACGCTGTTACACCTGCTGGGGCTGAATCATCGCCGTCTGAGCTACCGCGTGCAGGGGCTCGACTTTCGCCTGACCGGAGTCGAGCCGGCGCACGTCGTTCACCAGGTGCTGGCGTGAGGCTCGATGGTCGGGCCCAACGGGCTGTGGCTGGCCTGACAATGCGTTCAATCGCGCGCTGCGTTGGGCCCGGTTGTGTGGTTGGGGTGGTTGCGGTGCTCAGCCGTTGGAAAACAGCCCAGCGGCAGCAAGGCAGCCAACTCGAGGGACGTGGCCCGGCTCGCCCCAGCTCGGCACCAGCCTGAGGCGGGCGCACGGGACGAACCGGAGGCCCGGCGTGGGCGGAGGGGCTGTAACGCCCGGTTGGCACCGGGTGCCCCACATCCACTCTTGGCCTGGGTCCCGAGGAATCGATCGACGGTGGCGTGATCGCGCACAGGATGAGCGACCGTAGTGTGATCAACCGTGCGTCAGCCTGGCTGCCCAGTGTGCGGCCTGAATGAGCCCGGGGCGACTCAGCTCAGGGACGAATCAGCCGAATGGCCTGCCCCATGACCTGCCCGGCGGCGACCAGCTTGTTGAATGCGTCGAGCGACTTGAGACGGGCGAGATCCTGATCTCCCAATGCAATCAGGGCCAGTCCGGGCTGGGCATGAAAGGCATCGGCCAGCAGCTTCAGCGTTTCGGGCCGGGCCAAATCCTCTTCGGGCAAAGTGAGCGCATCGACACAGGCGGCCTGGTAGACAATCAGGGGCTCGCGACTCACCTGCAGAGCCCGCTCGATGTCTTGCAGCGCCAACTCGCGTTTTCCCTCACGGGCCAAGAGCACAGCCCGACTGGCGAGCAGCTTGGGGCTGCCCGGACTGACTTCCAGCCCCCGTCCCAGGATCCGGACTGCTTCGTCCGGCTGGTGCAGATAGTCGGTCAGGACAGCGGCCTGATTCATGTAGCTGTCGAGATCGTGGGGACTCGAATCGCAGGCGGCCTGAAAGTCAGCCAGTGCTCCAGCCACATCTTTTTTCGCCAGCTTCAGGGCTCCGCGGTTATTCCAACTGTGAGCATCCTTCGGGCGGGTGCCCAGGAAGCGCTCCAGATCGGCGTTCGCAAGCTCGGTCTGCCCCAGCTTCTGATAGATCTGTGAACGCAGCCGCAGAATCCGAGTTTCCGAGTCATCCCGCTCGAGAAGCGTGGTCAGATCCGCGAGTGCCTTGGGATATTCTCCCAGCCGGTCGTGGGCGATGGCGCGATTCCGGAGAGCATTCCGCGACGACGGGTTCAACAGCACCGCCTGCTCGCAGTCGGACAGGGCCTCGCGATACTTCTGTAGATGGATCCGTACGGCAGCCCGGCAAACCCAGGGCCGGTCCCAGTCGGGACGCAGGGCCAGGGCAGCGTTCAAGCAGGCCTCGGCCTGCTGAAACTGACCTTTGTGCCAACAGATGATTCCCGTCAGGAACCAGGCGCTGGGATCGTCGGGGGTTTGATCGCACAGCCCCTCGAACAATCGGCCCGCCTCCATGAACTCGGATTTGGTCAGCTCCTCGAGCGCCTCCAGGGGCCGATCGGGGGAACCGTCCCGGCCGGCGCGCTGGGCAAGTTCCTGGACCTCCCGGGCCGTTCCTGCCTGGGACAGTCGCACAAGCAGGTGGGCTCGCTGTCGCCACATCCCGACCGGGACACTCGTCGCGGGACAGTATTGAATCGCCCGGGTGTTGTTCGCCAACGCCTGGTGCCACAGAACGCAGGCCCGCGCCGCACGGTCCACCTCGTCCACGCACTCGCCCGTTTCCAGGTTCAATGTCAGGCTGACCGGGGTCTCGGCGTTCTGCTGCGTCCCAAGGGAGGCTCCGCTTCGCTGGGCCGGAACGAGCGACTCGGCCTCGGTCGCCTGAGTCGCTGCCAGGGCAAACAGCACCTCCGACGCCACCTTGGCCAGCCGATCCCGCTGGGCAGGTTCGAGCAAGGCGAACGGACGTTGCGCCGCCCAGTCAAGCGGGGCAGGTCGGGCCGGAAACTCGACTTCGGCCGGCATCCTGTGGGCTGTGGGACCGCCGGCGGCGAAGGCTCGGGTGGGGTTGCTCAACGGCGCGGGGGACGCGTGGCTGAACTGGCCAATCAGTCCCAACTCGGACAAGGCCGTTTCGGTTCGGGCAATGTCGCGCGACCGCTCGTTGGGCTCGAGCACAGACATCGCCAACGCCGACTTGTGCAGGGGAGCCTCGGCCTCGAACAGATCGGCCACCCGTCGGGCCTGGAGAGTCTTGACCTGGTAATCGCGGGCCAGCAATCCGGAGATCAGCAGCAGCACCACCGAGGTGGCAATCAGCGAGATCCCCCCCGCCGAGGTCACCCGCGGATGCCGGCGGGCCCACTTGCTCAGCCCCTCTTGCCAGCTCGGGTTTCCCGCGAAGCGCAGAGGCTGATGCCGCAACTGCGATTCGAGGTCTTCCAGCAGTTGCTCGGCTGACTGATACCGCTGATTCGGGTCGGGATGCAGACACCGCTGCACAATCGCCTCGGTCGCCGGGCTGACCTGCGGATTGAGATTCCGCAGACCCGGGACCTGCTGACGGTCGGCGATCAGGCGGGGGAGAATCTGGGCCAGGGCGCCATGGTGTGAGGGAAACGGCAGCTGGCCGGTCAGCATCTCAAACAGCACCACCCCCAGTGAATAGACGTCGGCCCGCGGATCGATGTCCGACTCTTCGACCAGGCAGCGGAGATGCTCGGGACCCATGTAGGGAATGGTTCCACCCACCTGGCGGGAACCGGGGCTCCCCACCCGACTTGATCGGGCCAGGTGGAAATCGAGCAGCATGGGCTGGCCAAAGTCGGTCAGCAGGATGTTGCCGGGCTTGATGTCGAGATGCAGCACACCCTTTTCGTGGGCGTGCGCCAAGCCCTCGGCCAGCCGGGCCCCCAGCCACAGCACCGCGGACGGGTAATTCTCGCCCCGCAGCCGAAAGACCCCCGACTCAGGCAGCTCACCCGAGAGCTCGGGCGCGTCTTTGGACAATGGCCCGGCACTGACCGGTCGCGACTCGCGCGGCGCCTGGGGAATGGTGGAGCCCGAAAGCTTCGCCAGCGTGGTGACGAAGCGGGACTGGTCGCGGGGAAGTCCGGGGTTCTGCCGGAGATGGTCGACCCACTGCTTCAAGACGCACGAGCCCAGGTAGGGCATGCAGACCACATGCAGGGCACTGCTGCGATGGAATGAGTAAATAGGGACCACATTGGTGTGCTGCAGGCTGGCCAGGCGGTCGGGCTCGACCGTTGGCTCGGTGGTCACCTTGAGCACGACCCGACGGTTCGCCAGGTGCCGCTGGCGGGCGAGGTAAACCCGCCCCACCGCCCCCCGACCCAACTCGGCGACCAGGTCAAACCCAAGGAAATGGGCTCCCGGCTGGAGGCTGGCCAGTTCCTTCAGGGCCCGCTCCTGCTGGGCCACCTGCGATCGGACCTGCGAAGCCCCCCCCCTGCCCGAGCCCGCCTGGGGACGCACGATCGAACCTGAACCGGCCGAGCGGATCTCGGATAGATCGGAGGCCGAACGCCTCGAGCCCTGGGCACTGGACGAGCCATGGAAACCGGTCAAGTCCTGCGCACTGGATGGGGCGGACCGCGCCTGGCTCCCCGACATGTCCCGCGCTGCGGATGTCAGTGGCGCCCCAGCCGCAGAATCGACGAACGATTCCTCACCCGACAGACCTTCGGGAGGAATCTCGATGGCGGGAATCAGCCCGGAGGACTGCGTGGAGTCTTCGGCGGGCCAACTGCTGACGTCGACCTGGTACTCACGCTGGTACTCTTCGCGCGATACCGACTGCCCGGCGGACCGGCGAACCCGAAACTCCTCAAATGCCAGCGGGGCGACAAAGACAGGCTGGGCAAACGCCTGCGGAAATCGCCGGGCGTATTCCCCGAGCGCGACCGGCTGTCCGCGGTTCCAGCGATGTTCGAGGTCCACGCGGATCAGTTCACCCAGGACCCCCAGGTAGGCGGGATGCCCGGGGGCGGGAACAAAATCTTCGATGCGGGCATCGCCCGCGTCAGCCATCTGATCTTCGAATCGCTCGACAATCTCGTCGAGATCGAAGATTTCAGGACTCATCACCTGGCCGGACATGCTCGCCCTCACCCTCAATATTCATCTCCAGCGCCTTCGCCAGCTGCTCGCGGAACTCCTGCAATGTCCGTTCCACTGTCCGTTTCGAGCGCTGCGTCTGCGTGGCGATTTCATCGACCTCGTGACCATCAATCCGCATCCGAATCATCTCTTGCTTCGCAGGCGGGAGCTTTTGAACCAACTCCGCAATGACCATCTGCAGAACCGCCAGGGCCTGCTCGTCATCCCCTTCGCCAGAGACGAGAAAGCCCAGGTTGGACACATCCTCCGTCGAACCGGTCTTGCGCACATCCCGTCGGGCCGCCCGATGAAACACCGCGGCCTGACGCACCTTGTTGAGCGCAATCACCAGCAACAGGCCCCACAATTCCTTCCCTTCCGGGACAGTGTAGTCACTGGTGTGGACCCTTCGAAAAAAAGTGCGGAACACCGACTGCACAATGTCATCTGGCTCGATTCGCTTCGCCAAGTCAGCAGACGTCTGCTTCTTCGCCAGCCCCCTTAGCCGCTTGGCATATCGCAGATACAACTCAGAGGCAGCGTCGCCCGTACCCGACTGCAGCTGACGCACCAGCGAGAAGTCGGATTGCGGGATGGCACTCAACTCGTCCCCTTCAGAGGCGTTCGTCGACATGGGGCGACCTACAGGGTCAAAAGGAAGTAGCAGAATGCATCCATTCTATCCGCCATCGAAAGCGAGAAAACAGCACACTCCCCACATAAATCCTTAAATCGTTATTTGACAACAACTTCGGATTAGACTCGAGCATGCCATCCGCGCTCCCCTGCCCCCCAATCTCACGTTTTCCCCCTTCTCCTCCGGTCCTCTCCCGCACAATCCGCACAATCGGCCACCCCAGATGGGGTGGCCGATTGGCATGCATCGCGAGGGTCGTTTCGTCCAGAGGCGGACGACGTTGGCTATCAACCGCCCCCCGGCACCCGCACCGCCACTTCCCCCTACGCCTTTTTCGACATCTCTGTCCGAATTTTCTCGAGCAACTTGCGTGTTGCCACGATCCCCTCTGCCTCCCCAATCTTCCCCCCCTCGTACTCGATCCCCACGTAGCCCCGATACCCCGCGTCGAGCACGATCTTCATCATCTTCCGATAGTCGGTGTGCACTTCCTCGCCCGTCTCGTTGAAGTCGTGCGACTTCGCCGAGACCGCCTTCGCGAACGGCATCAGTTCGGTCACCCCCTTGTACCGGTCGTACTGCTTGCCATCGCCCAGGTTGAAGTTCCCAAAGTCGGGCAAGGTCCCGCAGCGGGGATGATTGACCTTCTTGATGACCGCCGCCAACCACTCGCCATTCGACGACAGCCCCCCGTGGTTCTCGACAATGACGTTGATTCCCAGCGGGTCGGCGAACTCGGTCAGCGCCCGCAATCCATCGGCGGCCCGACCGACCTGATCTTCGTAGCTGCCTGCCGAGGCGGCGTTGACCCGGATCGAATGGCAGCCCAGGTGCTTCGCCGCCTCGACCCACTTGTGATGGTTCTCGACCGCCTTGGCCCGCTTGGCCAGGCTGGCGTCCCCCAGGTTCCCTTCGCCGTCGATCATGATCAGCAACAGCTTCACCCCCACATCGCCCGCCCGCTTCTTCAACTGATCGAGGTAAGCGGTGTCGCCCGCCTTGTCCTTGAAGAACTGATTCACAAACTCCACGGCATGAATGCCGAACTGCTCTTTCGCCGCCTTGGGAAAATCGAGGTTGTCGAGCTTCCCTCCAAAAATGGTCCGATGCAGCGACCACTCGGCGAGCGAGATTTCAAACAGGGGCTTGTCCTCGGCCCGGGCGAGGTTCGCCGCCAGCCGGGGGGCGGCGAGGGCCCCCGCAGTCCAGAGGGCCGACTGGGTCAGGAAGTCACGTCGCGGAAGCAGGTGGGGCATGGCAAGGTCGCCTTGAATCAGCGGGAGAAACCGACACAACACGCGAGCGACGCGACACCGCGTGGACCGCTCACTCCCGCAGTATAACCCCGCTGTGGGCTGACCGCAGCCAAACACCAGCCCCCGGACCAGTCGCCGTGAAAGCTCGAACCCCACCGGGAACCGCGGCCCCCGCCTGGCATTCCCGACCATACGCTCAACCGGGTCTCGATTCCCGATCGCGCCGATCGCAGGGAGCCACAGACCGCGATCGGGCCCCCATGGGCGCTGGTGCGAGCCGGTGCCAGCCAATGCGCGGGCTGGAAGTGATGGCCCCGGGTCGAAGTTCCACAGGGCCATGCGTGCGCGGGGTGACACCCGTGGCGAGCTGCCTGCGACAGGGCGGGAATCCGCCGGGGTCTACCGCATTGTCGCGGCT
>Ga0315906_10009630_pt1 | contig 11446 bp, 10 predicted proteins | sample LakEriMetagenome_4_FD_203526 | JGI IMG/M metagenome (GOLD analysis project Ga0315906, IMG submission 203526) | Freshwater fungal communities from buoy surface, Lake Erie, Ohio, United States - Buoy 2 MA122 | ecosystem: Environmental > Aquatic > Freshwater > Lake > Lake biofilm | place: USA... | reverse complement strand
CACCTTGCCACCGAAGCTGTTGAAGAAGGAAGCCGCCTTGGCACCGATGACACAGAACTCGGTGCCGACGTTCTGGTTCTTCCAGCCCGTCATGGAGCGCACAGCAGCCTTGAAGGCGTTGATGTTCAGGCCGCCGCAGAGACCGCGATCAGACGACACCACGATATAGCCGACACGCTTCACTTCTCTGTTGGAGAAGTAGACATGATGGTATTCGGGTGTCGCATTGGCCACGTGCCCGATCACTTCGCGAATGCGAGTCGCATAGGGTCGCCCCAGTGACATGCGGTCCTGTGCCTTGCGCATCTTGCTGGCCGCAACCATCTCCATCGCGTTGGTGATCTTCGCAGTGTTCTTGATGCTGGAGATCTTGGTTCTAATCTCTTTGCCGACAGCCATAACTCACCGTGTTCCTGGCTTACCAGGTCTGTGTTGCCTTGAACTTCTGGATTGCTGCTTTCATCCCGGCGGCAATTTCGTCGTTGAAGTCGCCCTTTTCATTGATCTTCGCCAACAGGGCTGCGTGCTCACTGTTGGCGTAGGACAACAATGCGCGCTCGAAAGCCACGACCCTGTTCAGCTCGACATCCTTCAGAAAGCCTTCGTTCGCGGCGTACAGCACCACTGCCATCTCAGCCACGGAGAGTGGAGAGTACTGGGACTGCTTCATCAGCTCGGTCACGCGCTGACCATGTTCCAGCTGCGCGCGTGTGGCTTCGTCCAGATCAGACGCAAACTGCGCAAACGCTGCCAGCTCGCGGTACTGAGCCAGAGCAATACGGATGCCGCCACCCAGTTTCTTGATGATCTTGGTCTGGGCTGCACCACCCACGCGAGACACCGACAAACCGGCGTTGATCGCAGGACGAATGCCTGAGTTGAACAGGTTGCTTTCCAGGAAGATCTGACCGTCCGTGATGGAGATCACGTTGGTCGGAACGAATGCGGACACGTCACCTGCCTGGGTTTCGATGATCGGCAGTGCCGTCAGCGAGCCAGTCTTGCCCTTCACTTCGCCGTTGGTGAACTGCTCGACGTACTCGGCGTTCACTCGTGAAGCGCGCTCCAGCAAACGGGAGTGCAGGTAGAAAACGTCGCCAGGATAGGCTTCACGGCCCGGCGGACGACGCAGCAGCAGGGAGATCTGGCGGTAGGCCCAGGCCTGCTTGGTCAGGTCGTCATAAATGATCAGGGCGTCCTGGCCGCGATCGCGGTAGTACTCACCCATGGAGCAACCGGCATAGGGAGCGATGAACTGCATGGAGGCCGGGTCGGAGGCGCTGGCGGCCACGACGATGGTGTATTCCATGGCGCCGTGCTCTTCCAGCTTGTTCACGACGTTGGCAATGGAGGACTGCTTCTGTCCGATCGCAACATAAATACACTTAACGCCCTTGCCTTTCTGGTTGATGATCGCGTCGACGGCCACCGCCGTCTTGCCCACCTGGCGGTCGCCAATGATCAGCTCACGCTGGCCGCGACCGATCGGCACCATCGCGTCGATTGCCTTCAGACCAGTCTGTACCGGTTGATCCACTGACTGACGGGCGATTACACCAGGGGCCACTTTTTCCACGGGAGAGCTGAGCTTGGCATTGATGGCTCCCTTGCCATCGATGGGCTTGCCAAGAGCATCCACTACGCGGCCTTCGAGTTCCGGACCGACCGGCACTTCCAGAATGCGCTTGGTGCAGCGGCAGGTTTGACCTTCCGCGAGGGTCTTGTAGTCGCCGAGTACGACAGCACCCACTGAGTCGCGCTCCAGGTTCAATGCCATTCCGAAGACACCGCCGTCGAACTCGATCATCTCGCCATACATGACGTCCGCAAGACCGTGGATGCGGATGATGCCGTCAGAAACGCTGACGATGGTGCCTTCATTCTTCGCTTGCACGGAAACATCGAAATTCTCGATTCGCTGCTTGATGATTTCACTGATTTCTGATGGGTTCAGTTGTTGCATGCTTATTCCCTCATTCCCAGTCGCGCTAGGAATTCATTGCTTCGGCTAATTTGGTCAGTTTTCCCCGGACGGAATTGTCGATGACGGTGTCGCCAGCTCGAATGACTGCGCCACCGATCAGATGTCTGTCGACACGGGTCTGCAACTTGATCTCTCTGTTTAAGCGAGATTGCAGTGCTTGTGTGATCTTTTTAACAACGTCTTTTTTCAGTTCAAACGCGGTCGAAAGCTCCACGTCCACGGTCATTTCCTGGTTCGCCTTCAGTGCATCGAACAGCTCTGAAATTTCGGCAAGCAGTGGCAAACGCTTGTTCTCTGCCAGCAGCCGCACCAGATTGTGTGCCCTGGGCAGGAGTTGCTCGCCGCACAACTGAATCAGGGTGTCCGCTTGTTGCGTTGCCGTCAGGGCGGGATAAAGCAGATGTTTCCTGACCAATTCATTCGCCGACACGCTCGCCAGCAATTTCAAGGCTTCGGACCAAGCGCCAAGTTTCTTTTCAGCCAGTGCCACCTCGAAGGCGGCCTTGGCGTACGGTCTGGCCAGTGTGATTGTTTCTGCCATCGCTTTTCGCCTATAGCTCGGTTGCGAGCTTCTTGACCAGCTCTTCGTTGGCTGCCTGATCGATTGAGGATTCCAGAATCTTCTCTGCGCCGGCAATCGCGATCGCCGCGACCTGAGCACGCAAGGCTTCTTTCGCACGCTGCAGTTCCAGATTTATTTCCGCCTTGGCACCGGCTATCAGACGCTGACCTTCCTCGCGAGCTTTTTCCTTCGCCTCGTCGATGATCTGATTAGCGCGCTTGTTGGCAAGCTCGATCAACTCGGCCCCCTGCCTCTTCGCATCGCGCAGCTCTTCGGCAGCCTTGTTTTGCGCCAGGTTCAGATCGCGCTGGGCCCTTTCTGCGGCCTCGAGCCCGTCAGCGATCTTTCTTTGACGCTCTTCTAGAATGGCAGTTATCGGCGGCCAGACATAGTTCATGCAAAACCAGACGAACACGAAGAACGCGATAGATTGTCCGATTATGGTTGCGTTGAGATTCATGCAGGTACCTCAAGAAAAATAGTTGTCGTTAACTCACTCGTGTCGTTAACAGTCCGACTATCCGTTCGATCTATCAAAAGTAGGGGTTCGCGAAAATAAACAGGAACGCCATTCCCACGCCTATGATGGAGATTACGTCCACGAATGCTGCCACCATGAAGAACTGGGTCTGCAGTTTCGGAGCAAGTTCCGGCTGACGAGCAGAGCTCTCAATCAGCTTGCCTCCCAGATTACCGAAACCAACTGCGGTGCCGGCACCACAGATGCCGAAGATGATGGCAGCAGCGATCAACGAAAAAGCCTGTACAGTTTCCATTTTTTCTCTCCAAGTTTTACTAGGGATTTACGGTTTTGAATGAAGCGTTAAATCAGTGGTGCGTGTGTGCCTGGTTCAGATAGACAATTGTCAGCATCATGAACAGATAGGCCTGCAGCGTGACCACCAGAATGTGGAACACCGCCCATCCGAAGTGCAGCGGTAGTTGCCAGTAACCAACCAGCGCAATCACCAGGAAGATCACTTCGCCGGCAAAGAAGTTTCCGTAAAGTCGCAGGGCGAGTGACACGGGCTTTGCCAGGAATCCGGGAAGCTCGAGAAGCAGGTTCAGCGGAAGCGCCCACTTGCCGAAAGGATGGAAGGCAAACTCACCGAGGAATCCTCCCAGACTCTTGATTTTCACGCTGTAGTAAATGATCAGGAAGAAAACACTTATAGCGAAGCCGAGCGCGATGTTGAGGTCGGTGGTGGGTACTGCCTTGAAGTAGATGTGAGGATCTCCGGCAATCGTCTGTGCCAGCTGGGGGATCCAGTCCACGGGGATCAGATCCATGGTGTTCATCAGGAAGATCCAGCAGAAGATTGTCAGTGCCAGCGGACCGATCAAGTCATTCTTGGCGAAGAAACTGTTCTTTACGTTGCTCTGCACCATCTCGACGATGATTTCGAGGAAGTTCTGCAGACCCCCGGGCTTGCCGGACGTGGCGCTCTTGATGCAGTAGCGAAATAGGCCCAGGAACAGGATGCCGAGAAGAAGGGAGATCATCATGGAATCGACGTTGATCGCCCAGAAACCCATGTCTGCGGCTTCTTCAACGGAATGTGCGAAACCCCATGTCCCGTCGTGCTTTTGACCGAAGGTAAGGAACCCGAGGTGATGCTGAACGTATTCCGACGCTGTCTGCGCTGTTTCTTGAGAGTTTGCCATGAACTAGACTTATGAAAATAATTTATGGGTTGTTGTTTCTGCTGAATCCGCTTTGCACCGCTACGAAAACGAGCAAACCTGTCAAATATGTCACTACGAAACCAGAAAACAACTCTGCGGGGCTCAAGGGCCTGACGTATTTGAAGGTCAAGGCAAACCCAGCGCACATCAAAAGGAGCTTGATGGCCTCACCGGTGTAAAATGCTCTTACTATTTTTTGTGCTGCCCTTGCGCCTCTGTATTGAAATGCCTTGCTTGTGAAGTACGCATTCGGTATCGCGCAAATCAAACCGCCTAACAGCAAAGAGTAAGCGCTTGTCCAACCCAGAGTCGCATAGCCAACAGTTGCGATCACACCAGCAGCGATGAACTGGCTGGCAATTACCTTGTAGACGGGAGGAGCTTTTATGGTTGACACGTTTCTGATTCTTGTCCTTTGACGCTCAGGTCAAGGGTTCCGCTTCCAGCGAAGCCCGCGCATTATAGGGAGTTTGATTTTTCTTAGCAACCTTGCCCTGCCGTCATTTAATGTGGGCAAGAATCCCTTCGAGCTCATCCATGCTGTTGTATTTCAATGTCAATTTGCCAGCGCCGCGGGGCGTGTGCTGGATCTGCACGCGAGCCCCGAGAGTATCCGAGAGTTGCTCTTCGAGGCGTCGGATATCCGGGTCTCCGACCAGTTCTGCGCCAGGCTTCGCCTGTGGCGCGGCGAGCATGCGACGAACCAGAGACTCTGTCTGACGGACGGACAGCCCCTTGCCTGCGACCAGTTTCGCCGCCTCGCTCTGCTTCAGCTCGCTCAGGGGAAGCAGTGCGCGGGCGTGTCCCATTTCGATATCGCCATGTTCCAGCATCAGACGGACATCGGGGTTTAGTGCAATCAGACGCAGCAGATTGGTGACTGTTGCGCGAGATTTGCCTACGGCATCGGCCACTTCCTGCTGGGTCAGTTCGAATTCTTCCTGAAGTCGTTTAAGCGCCATGGCTTCTTCAATCGGGTTGAGATTCTCGCGCTGAATGTTTTCGATCAGCGCCATGGCTATCGCGGATTCATCGGAAACCGGCTTGATGATGGCGGGAATAGTGTCGAGTCCTGCGATTTGACTGGCACGCCAGCGTCGCTCACCCGCGATGATCTCGTAACGGGTATCGGAAATCGGACGCACCACGATCGGCTGCATCACGCCCTGCGCACGAATCGAGCTCGCCAGCTCCTGCAGGGCTTCCTCGTGCATGTCCGTGCGGGGCTGGTACTTGCCGCGCTGCACAAGCTCGATCGGAATATTGCGCAGATCACCATCCTTTTCCGGGGGCAACGGCTGACTGGTGCCAGCGATCTGCTTGCCTTCAGCTGACAGGCTCTTCCCGGCATTGAGAAGCGCATCGAGGCCCCTGCCCAGTTTCTTCTTGGTCGTCATGTTGGTTCCGTTCGTCTGAATTCAGAAAATGAATGGCTTATGGGAGCGTTTGCTGCTCCTGCTCCTGACGTCTCAACATCTCTCCCGCCAGGGCCAGATAAGCCACCGCGCCACGCGATTGCCGGTCGTACTGAAGGACGGGCATGCCGTAGCTGGGGGCCTCCGCCAGACGGATATTTCGAGGCACCACGGTGCGGTAGACTTTGTCACCGAAATGGGAGAAGAGCTGGTTGGAGACTTCCAGTGTCAACTTGCTGCGAGGATCGTACATCGTCCGCAGGATGCCCTCTATCTGGAGCGTAGGATTCAAGGCTGAACCAATGACCTGGATGGTATCGACAAGCGCTGAAAGTCCTTCCAGCGCATAGTATTCGCACTGCATCGGGATGATCACGCCTTGCGCTGCCACAAGAGCATTGACCGTCAGCATGTTCAGCGAGGGGGGACAGTCAATCACTATGAAATCGTATTGCTCATCGACAGTCGCGACGAGTTTTCGCAGCCTGTCTTCCGCGCCCTTTTCCTGCAGCAGTGCCACTTCAGCAGCAGTGAGATCGCCATTGGCGGGCAGGATGTCGACACCGGCAGCCGAGGTCACGATGGCTTCATGCAACGCGGTTTCGCCCATCAACACCTCGTAGACGGACAGCGCGAGTTCGCTCTTGTTGATGCCGCTGCCCATGGTCGCATTGCCCTGAGGGTCCAGATCGATCAGCAGGACACGACGTTTCGTTGCCCGCAGAGAGGCGGCAAGATTGACAGAAGTCGTGGTCTTGCCGACACCTCCCTTCTGATTAGCAATTGCAATAATCCTGGCCAATTCGCGATTACTCCGTATTCCTTGTCAGCAATTCTATGATGTGACGCTCGCCGTCGCAGCCTGGGACGCTGACATTGACAAGCCTTCCCGGCGTTACCCAGGAAGGCAGCAATCGCAGTTCATCGGCAGGCAACTGGCCCTTCATGGCCAGAATTCTTGGTGGCTCATCCGAGCCGTTGGCCCTGAGCAGATGCTGCGTCAGCATGACCATGTCCACCAGTGAAGAGAAGGCCCGGGTCACGATTGTGTCCACATGGCTAGTGTCCTTGAATGTCTCGACGCGGCCATGATGGACTTCCACGTTCTTCAGCCCGAGCTGCAGTTTTGCCTGAAAAACGAAACGCGTCTTCTTGCCATTGCTGTCCAGCAGCAGGAACCTCTTTTCAGGGAAACAGATCGCAAGAGGTATGCCAGGCAGTCCGGGCCCCGTTCCGACATCAAGAACGCATTGGCCTGTCAACAATGGCGCCAGACTGAGACTGTCGAGCAGATGCCTGGAAAGCATTTGCGACATGTCTCGGACGCCGGAAAGATTGAAGGTCCGGTTCCATTTGAAGAGCAGGTAGAGATACGTCAGCAGCTTGTCCTGCTGTTCTTCGCTCAAGTTCAAGTTCAGCCGCTCAACTCCTTCACGCAGTGCACCGCGATATCCAGAGGACGTTTGCATCATGTCACGCATCATGCTCGCTTCAGGCCGACTTCTTGCGCGCCGCATCATACTTTTTGAGGTATATCAGCAGCAGCGAAATGGCAGCCGGTGTCATGCCGGGAATGCGACTGGCACGAGCGATGGTTTCGGGTCTTGATTTCTGCAGTTTCTGCTTCAGCTCGTTCGAGAGGCCTTGCATTTATGAGTAGTCGAAGTCGTCAGGCAATTGGGTGCTGTCCTGTCGCTTGACCTTCTTGATGTCCTCCTCCTGACGATCGATATAACCCTGGTACTTGATGTGAATCTCGATCTGCTCGCTGATCTGTCTTGCCGTTTCGAACGAGACGTCGCCGCGCGGCTCTTCCTCGTCTATGGCCGTGAGCAGCTTGTCGTAACTGACTTCGGGACGAGCCAGCAAGTCCGCGAGGCTGTATTCGCGGGACATGGGCTTTTCGAGCATGCTGTTGATTCGTTCGGCTTTCTCCGAGGCTGGCTGTATCCAGATACCACGCAGACGGGCGAGCTCCTTGTCGATGGCATCACGCTTGCGATTGAACTGGTTCCAGCGAGCATCGCTGACCAGGCCAAGATCCCGTCCGATACTGGTCAGACGCAGGTCCGCATTGTCCTCGCGCAGCAGGAGCCGGTACTCAGCCCGACTGGTGAACATGCGGTAGGGCTCATTGGTGCCGAGACTGATGAGATCATCGACAAGCACGCCGATATAGGCTTCGTCACGACGGGGGCACCAGGCCGGCTTGCCCTGTGCTGCAAGAGCGGCGTTGAGGCCGGCGAGCAGACCTTGTGCGGCAGCCTCCTCGTAACCTGTGGTCCCGTTGATCTGACCGGCGAAGTAAAGACCCTCGATGAACCGAGTTTCCAGCGAGTAATGCAGGTCGCGCGGGTCGAAGAAGTCGTATTCGATGGCGTAACCGGGCCTGGTTATGTGAGCGTTTTCGAATCCCTTTATCTGACGAACCAGCGCCAGCTGGACATCGAAAGGCAGGCTGGTGGATATTCCGTTCGGATACAGCTCGTGGGTGTTGAGACCTTCTGGTTCCACAAACACCTGGTGGGATGTCTTGTCAGCGAAGCGCATGACCTTGTCCTCGATGGACGGACAGTAACGAGGTCCGAGTCCTTCGATGACACCTGTATACATGGGTGATCTGTCCAGACCTCCGCGAATGATCTCGTGACAGCGTTCATTGGTGCTGGTGATGTAGCAATTGACTTGCCGTGGGTGCTCGTCAGCGCTTCCCAGGTAGGACATCACGGGAGTCGGGGTATCGCCGCCCTGCGCTTCCATGACCGAAAAATCTACAGAGCGCGCGTCGATTCTGGGAGGAGTCCCAGTCTTGAGCCGCCCTACGTTGAAGGGCAACTCTCGCAGGCGCCTGGCCAATGCGATGGACGGCGGATCGCCGGCTCGTCCGCCGGAACTGTTTTCCAGACCGATGTGGATCTTGCCACCCAGAAACGTCCCCGCGGTGAGAACAACGCGAGCGGCATTGAAGCGCAGACCCATTTGCGTGATGACGCCTGCCACCTTGCCATTCTCGACCAAAAGATCGTCAACAGCCTGCTGGAAGATATCCAGATTCGGCTGGTTTTCTAGAAGACTTCGGATAGCAGCCTTGTAGAGCGCTCGGTCCGCCTGAGCACGCGTGGCTCGTACGGCCGGTCCCTTGCTGCTGTTCAGTATGCGAAATTGAATACCGGCGCGATCGGTGGCCCATGCCATGGCGCCGCCCAGTGCATCGATCTCCTTCACGAGGTGGGTCTTGCCTATTCCACCAATCGCCGGATTGCAGGACATCTGGCCAAGAGTTTCGATGTTGTGCGTGATCAACAAGGTACGAACACCCATGCGGGCTGCAGCGAGCGCTGCCTCGGTGCCTGCATGGCCACCGCCCACCACAATGACGTCGTATTTTTTCGAGAAGATCATGATGAGTCCGATGAGTCAGCCCGGGAACAAGGGCCGGACAGTATAAGCCCAGAAATTCAAATTTGAAGCGGAAAAATTCTGCCAACTTTTCAATTGTCAACAAAACAAGGAAATCTTTTATAAAAATATGTATAGCTAAGAGATATAGATGAAGTTACTAATGATGGTAAGGCCACTTTCTGTTAATAAAACTATTTATTTTTTAATACTCAATAAGTTATAGATATATAAAACGGTTGATAGGCTTTGTTGAAACTCTTCGCAAACCCTTGGCAGCCTGTTTGTAAGAACGCGGGTTTTCCACAGGCAAACGTAACGCCAATTTGATCTCAGGATTGTTCAGAGGTTATCCCTGTGCAATCCACAGGGTCATGCACAGGATCACTTGCCGATGCAGAAGCTCGAGAAAATGCGTCCCAGCAGGTCATCGACGGTGAACTCACCAGTGATTTCTCCAAGGCTCGCGTGTGCCTGGCGCAGATCTTCCGCCACGAGCTCCGGGGCCATGCCGATTGACAATTGTTGCCAGGCGTCCTGCAAATGCTGTCGCGTAGCTTCCAGTGCCTCCAGATGACGCCTGCGCGCCGTGAAGTTCCCCTCCTCCGACGACTCAAAGCCCATGCACTGCTTGAGGTGATCACGCAGCAACGAGATCCCCTGACCTTTCTTGGCTGACAGATGAATGTTGACGAGCTGCTGGCCGCCAGCGAGGGGTTCGACTTCCAGCCTTGGAGTCTGCTCCTGAAGGTCGATCTTGTTGCTTATGATGGTGATGCGAGCGATATCCAGGGATTTCTCTCTGAAGAAAGGGCCCATCTGCGCGAGGTATTCCTGCACACTGGATGTTTCCAGAATGTCATTTCCGGAATCGACCACGAGGAGAATCCTGTCAGCCTTGTCGATGGCTTCCAGTGCCCGTCGGATGCCTTCCTGTTCAACCGGGTCGGCACTTTCTCTAAGGCCGGCTGTGTCGGTAACGTGCAATGGCATACCGTCGATGTTCAAGTGTTCGCGCAAGATATCGCGAGTGGTCCCTGCGATGTCGGTGACGATCGCAGCGTCCTTCTCGGCAAGAGCATTGAGAAGGCTCGATTTGCCGGCATTGGGCTTTCCGGCAATGACAACCGACATCCCTTCCTGCAACAAGGCGCCCTGTCTTGCCTTGCTGAAGATGTCCTCAAGGCTGCGCTGTATCGCTGTCAGTTTTGCCAGAGTGTTTCCCTCAGTCAGGAAGTCGATTTCTTCATCCGAGAAATCAATGGCTGCTTCGATATAGACGCGCAAGGCTATTATCGATTCCGAGAGATCTCTTACCAGTCGTGAAAATTCACCCTGCAGTGTCCGAACGGCGCTTCGAGCAGCTTGAGCGCTGGAGGATTCGATCAGATCAGCAATCGCCTCTGCTTGAGCCAGGTCCAATTTCCCATTAAGGAATGAACGTTCGGTAAATTCTCCTGGTCGTGCCATTCTGGCGCCATGAGAGAGTACTTCCTTGAGCAGAGAGTCCAGGACGAAATAGCCGCCGTGACCCTGCAGCTCCAGAATGTCTTCTCCAGTGAATGATTGTGGTCCAGAGAAATAGAGAGCAATGCCTTGATCAATGGCCGCATTGCTACTGTCATTGAAGGAGCAATAATGCGCGTAGCGCGGTGTGGGAGTGAAGCCGAGGATTCTTTCGCCGATCTGCCTGCTCAAGGGCCCTGATACTCGAACGACACCAATGCCGCTCTTTCCCGGAGGAGTCGCTATGGCGCATATGGTGTCGCAATCAAGAACGAACGACATGGCTATGTCAGGCTTTTTTGGCCTCGTATTCCTTCTCAATCTTGCGAGTGATGTACCACTGCTGAAGAATGCCGAGCACGCTGTTGCACAGCCAGTACAGCACCAGACCTGCAGGGAACCATAGGAAGAAAATCGTCATTACCACCGGCATGAAGCGCATGATCTTCGCTTGCATGGGATCTGGGGGAGCAGGACTGAGAAGTGATTGAGCATACATGGATACTCCCATCAGCAATGGCAATATGAAATAGGGATCCATGACAGAAAGATCGTTGATCCAAAGCATGAAAGGTGCCTGACGTAATTCAACGCTCTCGAGCAGCACCCAGTACAGTGCGATGAATACTGGCATCTGCACGAACATGGGCAGACAGCCACCGAAAGGGTTGATCTTCTCCTTCTGGTAAAGCTCCATCGTGGCTTTCTGAAGCTTCGTCTTGTCCTCGCCGTAACGCTCTTTCAGCTGCACCATTTTCGGCATGACGCGACGCATATTTGCCATGGAACGGTAGCTTGTGGCTGAGAGCTTGTAGAACAGGCCCTTAACCGTCAACGTCAGCAGCACTATCGACCAGCCGTAGTTGCCTACAAATTCGTTGATTCGTGTCAGGA
>Ga0315906_10009628_pt1 | contig 11448 bp, 11 predicted proteins | sample LakEriMetagenome_4_FD_203526 | JGI IMG/M metagenome (GOLD analysis project Ga0315906, IMG submission 203526) | Freshwater fungal communities from buoy surface, Lake Erie, Ohio, United States - Buoy 2 MA122 | ecosystem: Environmental > Aquatic > Freshwater > Lake > Lake biofilm | place: USA... | reverse complement strand
AGTGGTATAGAAAGTTGGTCGCCTGTTGTTAAATCTCAACTAGGTAAATTGGGTTCAGCAAAAATTCCACACATTACTAATCACCATACAGCATGGGCTTTAATTGGAATGAAAGGGGAAATGCCAGGCATGGCTGTAGAGGATACGGTAACGAATAACGACTTGCACAATTCGCCTAATCTGCCCCCTGGTCCAACCGACCCGCAAGATGAAATGTATGTAAGAATTAGAAGGGAAATAATCTTAAAATGGTATACAGGAAATTTGAGCAGTCAACCTATTGGGCCAGCTACTAAATATAAGCAGCTAAATGTAGTTTTAGAAGATAAAGATCCATTGCCTAAAGGAAGGTGGTGGTTGGATGTAATTGGCATAAACAAGCAAGGAAAGGATACTTTCTTGCTAAGAAATCAACTACAAAATAACATAGATTTAAGCAGTATTGATGCAGATAAATATCCCTATTTAAAGTTGAAACTGGGTTTTGTAGATAGTACTTACAGAACACCTCACCAAATTAAATATTGGCAGGTTTTGTATGAAGGCGGACCCGAACTGAGTGTAGATGTAAATGCGCAATATAAATTTTATGCCAGCAGTATAGAAAGAGGAGATAGCTTAGCATTAGATTTACCAATCATTAACCTTGGCGATAATGGTTCTGACACTACCGAATCTCTCCTTGAAGTGGTAGATGAAGGTAGAAAAATTCCATACAGCAATTGGATGAAAGTACCACCAATTTTGCCTAATCAAAGTGCAATGCTTAAAACCAAAATTCCTACCCAATTATTATCGGGTAAAAATACGCTTCAGGTTACTATAAATGCCAATAAAAGGGTAGACGAAGTGAGTTATTTAAACAACTTTTTAAAGCAAGAATTTACAGTGAAAGGTGATGTTGAAAATCCTTTTTTACAGGTTACCTTCGATGGGCAAAGGATTTTTAATAGGGATATTGTTTCGCCTAATCCCATTATTAGAATTAGCTCTACCGATAATAATACCTACCTGCTGCAAAAAGATACTAGCACTTTTGAATTATTCTTAAGAAAACCGGGGAGTTTTGATTTTGAAAGGGTATACTTAAACAATCCTGATGTGATTTTTACCCCAGCCACTGAAAAAAACGAATCATTTATTTTATATTCTCCTAAAAAACTTAAAGATGGCGTATACGCATTGAAGGTTCAAGCCACAGATGCAAGTGGAAATAAAGCCGGTGGCAAAGCGTATGAAATTGAGTTTACCGTTGTAAATAAAAGCACCATTACACATTTTTATCCGTACCCTAATCCGTTTACAACCCAAATGCGTTTTGTGTTTACCTTAACGGGTGCAAAAATTCCAGATCAGTTGCTGGTTCGAATCCTAACCATTAACGGAAAAGTAGTAAGAGAAATTCGAATGGAAGAGTTTGGAAACATTCGTATTGGTAATAATGTAAGTGAATTTGCATGGGATGGAACCGACCAATACGGCGATAAGCTTGCAAACGGTGTTTATCTGTATCAAGTTTATACCAAAATAAATGGAGACGACATTGAGCAAATAAGCACTAAGGCTAGAGATGAATCTAGTTTTTTTGTAAACGGCACCGGAAAAATATATCTGATGAGGTAGTTTTTTATAATAGCTTTAAAATTTCTTCCTTAGATAGTGGCTGATTTGAGCCAATCTTGCAAAAAAATGACAAACAGATTATTGGAAATTAATAAACTGTATTAATTTTGCGCCCGATTTAGGAATCAAGATAGTTTTAACCGAAAAACAATAATAATAGAAAAATTATTATTCTCTAATAAAATTAAATATTACGCCTAGTTTTCGGTTAATATTTAAACTAATATCTTGGTAATAAGTCGCTTAAAAATAGAAAAAAGTTTGGTGTTTGTTTATATTAAAGGCTGCAGAAAATTAGAAACCTAATTATCTGCGGCTTTTTAATTTCTATACCTTTCTCTTTTTAAAGTGCGTTTCCAAATAAGATACTGATTGGGCATTAAAGCACATTTCTTTCATTAGTCCGCCTTTTCTGGCTACTGCTACTCCAAAAAACATATCATAAAATCCTTCTACCTCATGGGCGTCTGGATTAATACTTATCATAACTCCTTTGTTGAGCGCATAATCTATATAGCGCCAATCCATATCCAAGCGGTATGGATTAGCATTCAGTTCCATAATCACGCCATTTGCTGCACAAGCATCAATAATTTTATGGTGGTTAATGGGGTATCCTTCGCGCATTAACAATAATCTGCCCGTTGGGTGACCCAATATGGTGGTATATGGATTTTCAATGGCTTTAATGAGTCGACTCATTGCCTTTTCCTCATTCATTTTAAGGATACTGTGCACAGAGGCTACTACATAATCAAATGCTTTTAACAAGTCATTCGCATAATCTAAATTACCATCGTATAAAATATCCGATTCAATTCCAGTAAATATTTTAAACGTTCCTGCATATTTTTGATTGAGTTGGGCTATCTCACTCAGTTGTTGCATAACCCTTTCCTCAGATAAACCATTGGCATAAAAAGCACTTTTACTATGGTCGGCCATACCCAAATATTCATAGCCTTGTTTTACACAATAATCGGCCATGGTTTCTATTGAATGTAAGCCATCACTATAGGTAGAATGGTTGTGTAGCGGCCCTTTTAAATCGGAGTAGGTAATTAAGTTGGGTAATGTGTTTTCAATGGCACGGACTATTTCACCACGGTCTTCACGCATTTCTGGGTGCACAAAAGCCATATTGGCTGCTTGGTAAATTTCTAATTCACTCTCAAAGTTCTTACGGTCTGAACCTATTCTCTCTAAAACCTTCGCCGCGTGGTTTTGGTTCGAACCAAACTGAAATAGTTGATAGGCAAATTCCTGTGTTTTACATACCCTAATTTTAAATGAAAATGCCTCTATTTGGAAGGTTTCTTCTGAATAGGGAAACTCAAAAAACGATTCAAATTCTTCAGCAAAAAACAAGGCATCACTGGTCCCAACGAGTATCTCAACGCAAGAAAGGGTCTCCATTTTTCGGTAAAATTCGCCTGTAAAAGAAATTTTTTCTACCGATTCTAATTGCTGCACTTGTTGCATTAATTCGTTTGCAATAGGGTAGATTTTAGCGTAGTGAAATTGTCCCGCACTGGCAAACATAAACTCAATTTGTTTAATAATGGCCTCTTGCGTTTTTAGGCCAAAACCCTTGTATTGGGCCAATCGATTCTCTTTACAAGCATAAAGCAATTCTCCAATGCTTTCTATCTGCATTTCTTTCCAAATGATAGAAACTTTTTTAGGTCCAATGCCTTTAATACGCATAATCTGACGAACACCTGCGGGAGTTGATTCTATCAGTTGCGTTAACTCAGGAAATGTATTGGTTTCAAATATTTGCACTAGTTTTTGGGCAATACTTTTGCCTATTCCTTCGGTGTTTTCTAATTCTTGTAAGGTTTTCCCAAAAAGTGGCTCAATTAATTTATCAATGCGAAAAGATGCACTGGTAAATGATTTTATTTTAAAAGGGTTTTCGCCATGTAATTCGCTTAAATCTGCATAGGCTTTTAGTATATCTGCAATGTCTGAATTGGTCATATGAATGTATCTGGTAATTAAATTCAATAGTACATAAATTCAAGTAAGAATAGACAACGCGTGTATATTATTTACAACTCAAATTCTTCCAAATAACTTGGAATGATTGCCTCGCATATCGCTTTGCTTTGAACCGATTCTTGCATGGCTTGCAATTGAGGTTCTTCACCATGCACTAAGAATACTTTTTGTAGTTTTTTACCGGCTTTTTTGCTAGCATACGCCGTAGATTCTATATAGTTAAACACTTCATCGTGGTCTGGATGTGAACTAAAAACATCTGTTCTTGCAATTTGCGCAAAAACCCGTTTTTCTCTGTTCTTAATTTGTATACTTGGCTGCCCTTGTAATAGTCTATGTCCAAGGGTTCCTTCTGCACAAAATCCTGCTATTAAAATGGTAGAGTAGGGGTTTTCTATATTATTACTTACATGTTCTTGAATTCTTCCGCCTTCTACCATTCCCGCTGCAGATATAATGATACATGGGTCGAAGTAATGCATTAATTCTTCATGTTCGTCCATTCCTTCCAAATAGTGAATATTGGTAAAATGAAACAAATTTCCATGGTCTTGCATAAATTGCTGGGCCTCCTGGTTCAGCAAATGGGCATGTCGCTCGTAAACTGGGGTACTTTTAATGGCAAGCGGACTATCAACAAAAACTTTTAACCAATCCGGAATAAGTCCTTTTTTCTTTAATTGGTTTATCGTAAAAACAACAGCTTGGGTTCGGCCAACACTAAAGGCTGGAATAACTAAACGACCTCTGAAATCTATACATGTTTTTTGGATAAATGGCATTAATTCTTCCTCCGCATCGCTGCCAGAAAAATGTTTTCTACCCCCATAGGTAGATTCTGTTACGAGGTAATCTACTTGGTCAAAAATTTCGCCGTTGCGAACCAGTTTGCTATTTGCCCTGCCCAAATCACCCGAAAATCCAATGCGGGTTTCTTTACCTGCTTCTGTAACAGTAACCTCAATGCTGGCTGCCCCAAGTAAATGACCCGCTTCAATAAATTGAATGCTTAGCTGCGGGTTAACTTGAAATTTTTTATGAAATGGAATGGTGAAAAATTGATCTACCGTTTGTTTAACATTTTTTTCAGTAAAGAGGGGTTTGGCGATTTGTTCACGTCTGTTTTTTTTGGTTCGCCCTAAACTTTTTCTATATTGATTAAGTTGAATATTGGCACTGTCGTACAATAAGTAGGCACTAAGTTCAGCTGTGGCAGGGGTACACATGATATTTCCTTTAAAACCTTGCTGAACCAGTGCAGGAAGGTTACCAGAATGATCAATGTGGGCGTGTGTAAGAATTACTAAATCGATGGTAACTGGTTCAAATGGAAAAATATTAGCCTGCGCAACAGGATTTTTTTTAAGTTCATAGTCCATTCCACAATCAACTAAAATTTTGTATCCCGAATGCAGTGTAAGCATAAACATGCTTCCTGTTACCTGTTTGGCGGCGCCTAAAAAACTTAATTTCATTTATAATTCTTAACGGATAATCTGTTTGTATTGTAACGCAAAGAAAGGAATTTCCTCAACTTTGTTTTGTATTTATATTATTTATGCCATTCATTTTACGTATACCTACCTATTTCTTGTTTCATATATGCAACTATAGATAGCGTATTAAGGTAAATCTATTACGGCATAGGTTGCATATCCTTTGGCCACCAATACCTCATTGCCATCCTGATTCACATAAATTTCTGCTTCTGCAAAATGCAGTTTTTGTCCCGCTTTAATTACGTATCCCCTACAAAATGCATGATTTCCAATGCCTGGATTTAAATAGGATATTTTCATCTCAACGGTAACTACAGTTTGCTGCGCGCTAACTAGGGTATAGCTTGCAAAACCAGCTACTAAATCTGCTAGGGTTGCCGTTACGCCTCCATGCAAATAGCCAATATGCTGCCTATGCTCAGGTGCAATGGCTAAACTCCCTTCTACAAAACCTGCTTCCATTTTGGTGATTTGAAAACCTAGGTGTTGCATAAAATGATTTTCCTGCATTCTCTCTTCAACAAAGCTTAAAAATTCTGGATTTTTTGGTTTAAATTGACTCACTTTTTTATTTTTTGATTTGGTTTTACTACTTTGCGAAAGTAAGAACAAGAATCGTGCAATCCATAACCAATAAAATCTACTCAGATAATTTGTTTAATGAGTTGGCTACAAGTGAATACGAACATACTGTATTTATTGAAGCTAGTCATATCAGTTCGGTGGTGTCTGATCCAAAAAATAATCAAATTCTACAATTGTCGGTTTTTAGTGCACCAGGGATTAATTTTTTGATGCTGAGTTATGATGAATTGAAAGAAATTGCGCCGCTTACCGAATGTTTAAAACCTAAATACAAGGAGCGGAAAGTGGTTATTTCTTCGCAACAGGTGAGTTTGGTTCCAGAATCTTTATTAAATGTAGTTGAAACAGAAGCCTATTATGGCTTAAATCAAAAGATCATGCCGCAATCACAGGTTTTATACTGTAAAATGCATGTGCAACAAACGGCTGCCTTATTTAATGTTAGAAATGAATTAATGAAACTAATTCGTTTTGGCATGCCTATGGTTGATGTATATCATGGATCTTTATTGTTTATCAAAGCTGTTGAATCGCAAGGCTTTGAAAATGCTGCGAATAAATTGCATATTCAAGTGCATGCAAGCTATGTTGAAATTTTAAATCTCGATCAACATATTAAGTTTTATAACACTTTTACTTTTGAATCAGATACCGAGATTGTATACTATTTGCTTGCCGCAGCAGAACAGTTGCAGATTTCGCATGCATGTGATGTAGTGTTATATGGTAATGCAGCGCATATAAATGAACTTTATCTGCTCTTGCAAAAATATGTAAAGTCTGTTCAATACGGTATCAAACCCAAAATGTATACCTATCCACTCAGTTTTAAACAATTTGGAGAACATCAGTTCTTCAATGAATCTGCTGCCCTATTGTGCGTATAATTGGTGGTCAACAGGGTGGTATTATCATTCAAGCCCCAACAAATTTACCGGTAAGACCCACCACGGATAGGGCTAAGGAAAGTTTGTTTAATATCCTTCAAAATAGATATGATTTTGAAAACCTATCGGTCTTAGATTTATTTGCAGGCACAGGTAATATTAGTTACGAATTTGCGAGTAGGGGAGCAAGCGAAATTTATAGCGTAGATGAAAACGCCAATTGTGTTAAATTTATAAAAGCAACAGCCCAAAAACTAAAGTTTGAAAATATTCAGGTGATTAAACAAGATGTTTTTAGTTTTTTACATACCTGCACCAATCAATATGATATTATCTTTGGAGATGCTCCTTATGCGCTGACTAGAATGCTTGAAATTCCTTCATTTGTATTTAATAAGAATTTGCTAAAAGCATCTGGAGTTCTAATTTTAGAGCATGCCAGTGCACTTAAATTTAATCACATTGCGCAATTTAAAGAAGAGCGGGTGTACGGACAATCCTGTTTTTCTTTTTTTTATGTATAAATTAATGTGTTAAAGTATCTAATTTTGAATTTTACATCATGAAAAAAATAGCACTTTTTCCCGGTACCTTTGATCCCATCACGGTTGGTCATACAAATATTATTGCCAGAGCCCTACCTTTATTCGACGAAATTGTGGTAGGTGTTGGACATAATAGTAATAAATCTACGCTATTTCCATTAGAAAAGAGGGTGAATTGGATCAATCAGATTTATAAAAATGAACCTAAGGTTCGCGCCGATTATTATGAAGGTTTAACTGTTGATTTTTGCGCCAGTATAGGTGCGCAATTTATTTTGCGTGGTATCAGAAATATGGCTGATTTCGATTATGAAAAAAATATTTCACAAATGAATCGGATAATTTACACAAAGGCTGAAACTATTTTTTTAATGTGTGATCCTGAATTTACTCCAATTAGTTCTTCTATCGTTAGAGATTTGATTAGAAATGGGGGTGATGCTTCTTCTTTCGTTCCAAAGGAAGTGGAAATTTAGTGAGGTAATGCCTCTAAAAGTAAAGACCTGATAGATTCGTAGGTGTCCATCTGTTGAATATCCAATAATTCCGGATTTACCCATTTAACCTCTGTAATTCCTTCTTCAGTTTGTGGTGTTAACTCACCCTGAAAGGGCGTATGCATGATATACCAATGGGTTAATTTGCAGAAACGGTGTCCTTGAAGTTTATAAGAATGATAGGTGTTTCCAAAGAATTTTAATAGGTTCAGCGGCGCAATTCCACATTCTTCCTCTACCTCTCTTACTGCAGCTTCTTCTTTTGTTTCACCTGGGTCTATTTTTCCTTTGGGTAAATCCCATTTTCCTAATCGCTTCATGAGAAGTAATTCTCCCTTTTCATTAAAAACAATACCTCCTCCGGCATGTATAGTGGTAAATTTAGCCAGCAACTTAGAAAATACCTTTTCTGGGTTATCGCACATTAAGACCAATCCCGATTCATGTGTTTCTTCTATTTTTCTGACTAAATCCATCAATTTAGTATCTGTATCGTATTGTTTTATTGGTAATTGCATTTTTGCAATACCTTCATTTAACTCCTTCGCAAGCAAAAGAGGCTTATCGTTAATGAAAAATTTATACATTTGTACACATGCAAATTAATGAATCCACCGCTGCAAAGATAGCAGAATATTTACTGCAGATAAAAGCAATTAAGTTACAGCCAAATAATCCGTTTACGTGGGCCTCTGGGTTAAAATCCCCAATATATAGTGATAATCGTTTATCGCTCTCTCATCCCGCTATACGTACTTTTATCAAAGAGGCATTGGCTCAAGAAATTAAGAAAAATTATCCTCAAGTAGAGGCAATTATTGGTGTAGCAACCGCTGGTATTGCTCCAGGAGCATTGGTTGCAGATGCACTTAATCTGCCTTTTGGCTACGTTCGGTCTGAACCTAAAAAACATGGAATGGGCAAACAGGTTGAAGGAGATATTCGTCCGGATATGGCTGTGGTAGTTATTGAGGATTTGGTTTCAACAGGTAAGAGTAGTTTGCAAGCGGTAAGCACCCTACGCGAATTTGGTTCGGAGGTTTTGGGTTTGGCCAGCATATTTACCTATGGATTACAGATTGCTGAAGATAATTTTTTAGCGGCCAATTGTAAACTATTATCGCTGTGTAATTATGATGCCTTAATTGAAACAGCTGTAGATAAAGGGTATGTAAATGAAGCTGATATCTTGGTTTTAAAATCTTGGCGAACCAATCCTGAGGCATTCGGAAAATAAATCTCTGTGGCACTAAAACTATCTAAACATCCTTTGAAAGCGGCCTATGCCATTTATTTTGGCTTATGGACCGTTATTTGGTTTATCTTGTTATATCCATTGATATACTTTGCTCTTAGCAATACCAAACGGTATCGGTTTGGTCATTTGCTTCGAAAATTTTGGGGTAAAATGTTACTGCTATGTAATTTTGTAAAGGTACAAACTACATATGAAGAACCTTTAGATACCAGCAGGTCGTACATGATTGTGCCAAATCATACTTCACAAATTGATATCATTACCCTCACTGTAAAATTGCCTTTGTTTTTTAATTTTATGGCAAAAGCAGAATTAGAAAGGGTCCCATTATTTGGTATTTGGTTCAGAACCATAGATATTGCAGTAGATAGAAAAGATGCAAGAAAAGCAGCATTGAGCTATCGTAAAGCGCTAAATTGGATTGATCAAGGGAATAGTATGGTGATTTTTCCTGAGGGCACAATTTCTAATCAGGTTCCAAAACTAATCAAATTTAAAGATGGTCCGTTTAGAATGGCCATAGAAAAACAAATTCCACTTTTGCCCATAACCATTATTGGGAACTGGGAGGTATTACCAGATCAGGGCGTATTTGAGGGCAGACCCGGATTTGTGAGTCAGTTTGTTCACAAACCAATTGAGACCAAAGGACTCACCTTAGATGATATCGAGCAATTAAAAGAGCAAGTTTTTAAGGTAATTAATCATAAATTGCAGGCGCATGGATATTAATAATGAAACAATAAATCACTTAGCAGATCTAGCTAAATTAGATTTTACTGAGGCAGAAAAGGAAGATTTAAAAACCAATTTGGGTAGAATTCTATCTTACTGCGAAAAGTTAAATGAGGTAAATACCGATGGGGTAGAGCCACTAATATTCATGAGTGATCAGGTAAATATCTTAAGAAATGATGAGGCTGATTCAAGTTATACCAAGGAGGATGCCTTGTTAAATGCTCCTGCAAAGGATAGCGACTATTTCCGTGTTCCTAAATTTAGGTAGTTCATGGGAAATGCTGTCATAGAAATTAAAGGTATTGGTAAAACATACCGCATTGGTGAGGTGGTTGTAAACGCACTTAGAGAGGTAGATTTACACATTAATAAGGGTGAATATGTTGCGCTTATGGGACCTTCAGGCTCTGGCAAATCTACCCTTATGAATATCTTGGGTTGCCTCGATACGCCATCTCGAGGTAAATATTTTTTAAATGGCACCGATGTAAGTAATATGACAGATAATGCCTTGGCCGAAATCCGCAATAAAGAGATAGGCTTTATCTTCCAAACGTTTAATTTATTAGCAAGAAACACGTCTTTAGATAATGTTGCCTTGCCGCTTGTATACGCAGGTTTATCCAAGAAAGATCGTGTGCTTAAAGCAGAAGCTGCGCTTAAAAGTGTGGGTTTGGGCGATAGAATGGATCATAAACCAAATGAACTCTCGGGCGGACAAAGACAGCGGGTTGCCATAGCGCGTGCGTTAGTGAATAATCCTTCCATTATTTTAGCCGATGAACCAACGGGTAATTTGGATTCTAAAACGTCTTATGAAATCATGGAGTTAATTGAGAAAATTCATGAAGCAGGGAATACCGTTATCATTGTTACTCACGAAGAAGATATCGCTAAAAGGGCTAAGCGTATTGTGCGTCTGCGAGACGGATTAATTGAGTCTGATGGTCCGAATTAGGCCAATTTTCCAGCAAAATAAAAATGTTTTGGGTAATATTTTTCTAGGTGTGGATTTGAGGTAAATATACCAAATAGGGTTGATCCACTACCACTCATTGCTGCATATAACGCACCGTTTTGATAGAGTGTGTTTTTTATTTCCGCTAATTCTGGATAGCTTGGAAATAAACTGTTTTCGAAATCATTTACTAAGTTATTTTTCCAAGTTTGTATGGGTTCAAGCAATACCTTGGAAAGCGCAACAGGAGTGTAATGCGTCCACGTATTTCTTGGTTTAATGTGTGCAAAAGCCTCTGCCGTACTAATGTGAATAGCAGGTTTTACCAATACAATCCAATAATCTTTTAAACTAAATGGAATAGGCGTTAATATTTCACCTCTGCCAGCAGCTAAACACGCTTCATGATATAAAAAATAAGCACAATCACTGCCCAATTGAGCCGCATAGTGCAATTGTTTTTCGAAAGGAATATGTAGTTCAAAATATTGGTTCAGCAAAGCTATGGCAAAGGCTCCATCACTCGATCCACCGCCCAATCCTGCACCCATTGGAATGTTTTTTAATAAGTAAAATGTAGCTGGTTTTAAGGCGTAATCTTGGGCTATTAATTGGTAGGCTTTATAAATTAAGTTATGCTGCAAATCTCCTTTTACTGCCAATCCTTCCATGCCAATTTCAACAGGCGCTGTCTGATCCAAAGGCGCCTCCACTAATTCTAGGGCATCGCACAAAGGAATGGGATAAAATACAGTTTCAAGGTTGTGAAACCCATCTGCCCTCTTTTCTAAAATGTGCAGACCTAAGTTAATTTTACAATGTGGGAAAACAATCATATGATCTAATTTAGGCTT
>Ga0315906_10009627_pt1 | contig 11449 bp, 14 predicted proteins | sample LakEriMetagenome_4_FD_203526 | JGI IMG/M metagenome (GOLD analysis project Ga0315906, IMG submission 203526) | Freshwater fungal communities from buoy surface, Lake Erie, Ohio, United States - Buoy 2 MA122 | ecosystem: Environmental > Aquatic > Freshwater > Lake > Lake biofilm | place: USA... | reverse complement strand
TATGAGGTTGACCGGGTGGTCGCCGTGGAACTCAAGCCCGGCGCCAAGCAGAGCGAACTGGTGGCGGCCCTCGAACCCGTCGTGGACCGGCTACACAGGCGCTACAAGACCGCCCAAGAGGGCCTTAAGGCAGCCCGGGAGACGAAGAACGCCACGGCCGAAGAGGCTGCCAAGGGCGAACTCGACGCCCTGCTGCTCTTTCAGCGGGACATGGGCACGTACGTTCGGCTCTACACGTACCTGTCGCAGATTTTCGACTACGGCAGCACCGACATCGAAAAGCGGGCGATCTTCTTCAAGCACCTCCTCCGGCTGCTCGACTTCGGCCGGGAGCGAGAAGGGGTCGACCTGTCCAAGATCGTCCTTACCCACCACACGCTCAAGAATCAGGGCAAGCGCAGCATGCCCCTGAAGGACGGCGAGAACCCCAAACTTGAGCCGCTGGCAGAAGCGGGCGGCGGGAGCCTGCACGAGAAGCAGAAGGCCCTCATGAGCGAGATCGTCCAGCGGGTGAACGATCTCTTCGAGGGCGACCTGACAGACGGCGACCGGCTCGTCTACGTGAATGAGGTCATCAAGGGAAAGATGTTGGAGTCGGACCTGCTCATTAAGCAGGCCGTGAGCAACACCAAGGTCCAGTTCTCAAACTCTCCAGACCTCGACTCGGCACTCACCAATGCGATTATGGATGCTCTTGAAGCCCACACGGCCATGAGCACGCAGGCCCTGCAGTCGGAAACGATCCGCGAGGGTCTGAAGGCGATTCTTCTGGGCCCAGCGGGTTTGTACGAGGCGTTGCGGGAGGCAGCCCTGCATCGCTGAACTTCGAGCGACGTAGCCCGCGTGTGCGATCGCGGCGACGCGAAACCGAGGCTCAGGCCCCGGCCGCCTCAGTGCTGCGGCACCGCTCGTCGACCGCTTCGAGGACCGAGAGGCGGACGCAAGGCGTGAGATTGACCAGCCGCACGTTCTGCCGAAACCACTCCTCGCCACGCTCTGCCACGAGCACAGCGATGGCCCCGTCGGCGAATGACTCGCTCACGGTCCGCACGCCAGCAAAATCCAGAGTCACGGGAGTGACCCCTGCCGCCGTCTGCGCAGCGATCTCGAGCCGTAGCGTGGCCGCCCTCTGCCGACTGGAGAGATCTGTTCCAAACGCCTTCGCAATTTCAACTGTGTGCGTCACAGCCCCAGCCTCTCTGCCAAGCCTTCCAAGGCAACCCGCCGAGCGGTATTCCCAGTAGTCACCTTCGGGACCGGCAGTTCAACCTCGATAGCTACCCCTTGCCACGGGGGATCCATCGAATCATAGGACGGCCTGTCGGCTCCTGCCAAATATCGGCACTGGCCTGCCCCGGAAGCCACCCAAAAACAGCCACCAGCCGCCCGGACGATCTCCTGAATGTGCCACAAACCAAGCCCCTGATGGTGGTCATCGCCCCTGACGGTGCCGACCGCCCGCGGATAGGGACTGAACAGGCTGTCCTCCGGCAGGCGTTGCTCCCAGCCGTCACCCTTTCTCGCCGCCGTGGTGTTGCCGCGCCGGAGGCACCAGTCAATCGCTCCCTCGTCCGTTGTCACCGCCGGGGCTACCGGCGTCACATTCCGAAGCATGCCGACGCCGGTGTCCACAATGGCGAACTGGATTACGTCGCCTTCCCCTCGTTCGTAACGCTGGGCACTTGAAAACCCAATGCCTCGGGAGTGAGAGGCCACGTTGTCGTGCATTTCACCGACTACCTTGCTCAAGACCCTTATGAAGTCGCTGCCGTTCTCGCCAAGTTGCTCGTAGAACAGGTTATTGATTACGGCGTTGCAGGCGTCGACCTCATGCTCACTCATGAGCCGAGTCAGCCGCGTGTACGTCACTCCCTGAAGCCCGGCCAAAGAACGTGGTGTGTCCTGTCCGTCGAGAACTGCTTGGAGTCCGCAACTGGCTGCGTAACTCTTCTGCGCAGACTGAAGCGAAATACGATCCCGCAGTCGATAGCCGAGTCTTGGCTCATTTACTGCTTCAGCGGCGAGCATCGTCACGATGATCGGTGACAGAAAGCCCACGGGTATGGGCCGACTGTCACTTCTGATCATACGAAGCAGCAACAGCGCAGCCTTGTGGTCCACGAATCGGTCTCCTCATCCGAAGGTGATGCACCATCAGATCGTAGCACAGTGACGAAGCATCTCATGGAGTCGCTGTTACACCTCCAGACTAAATGGCGACTGAAACACCGGCATATTCCCTGACCACAATCGAGCCGTCAGCGCTCGAACGCTCCGTAGCTCGCCCTGACGCCCCCTCTGGCCTCAGGCTTTTCTATCCCTCAGCTGCGCCACCCGTGCGCACCCATCCCATGCAAATCCACGTCACCCTGGTCCCCATCCCGCCACCTGACTCGATCGGCCCCGACCCGCCCGTTGTCTACCACTTCACGACCGGCCAGAAACTCAAGCAGATCATCAACTCCGGCCACATCAGGCCCAGCACCGCCCACGTCCCGCCCAACGAAAAGCCTGTCGCCTGGTTCTCGACCAGCCCCGAGTGGGAGCCCACCGCGACGAAAGCTCCCGTCCCCGGCAAGGCGGGCCAGCTCATCACGGCCAAAGCCCAAGCTGGCCTGGTACGCATTTCAGTCCCAGCAAGCTGCGCCCCGTACGTCTTCCCGCAGCTGCCTCTGATCGCAGGCACGAGCCCCACCACCTGCATCGGCCTGCTCCTTGCGGGCCTCGACCTCGGTGCCGACCCGAGCGCCTGGCGATTCACGCCTGAGCCTGTACCCAGTGCCCTGTTCCGTGAGGTCGAGTTCTTCGACTTCGCCAACGACAGGTGGCTGGCCATAGACCTCGCCGAGCTGGCCTGCCGGAACTGACGGGCCACGACGATCACACCCCCAACCCCGGAGGCTCACACCCTCATGACCGCCACAACCACCCTTCTTGTCTCGCTACTGGCCGCCGGGCTCGCCCTGGCACTCGCTCGCGAGAACCGGCTGCGACGAGCGTTCCAGGACCTCGTCACCCGGCTGCTCGATCGAATCAGACAGCAGGCGGCTTTCTCCCAGTCGTCCACCCGCCCCCACAACCGGAGCACTCCATGAATCGCCACGGATTCACAAGCAGCCTGGTTCATCCAGCTGCGACACTTCTCTTCTACATTCTGCCCGCCTGGCGTGTGGCCAAGTGGGTCGCGTGGGTCCGGTGGCCCGCGTGGGTGATGGCAGCCGCTGTTGGTGCCATCACGGCCCTGCTCACCGCTCCCGCACAGGCAGGCTGGTTCTGGGGCCCCGACCCAAAAGTCGAGGCCGCCAACCGGGCCCTCGAGCGGGCCGCCGAGATCGCGACCGACGCTGCCCGGACCCAGTCCGGCCAGCAAAGCCAGCTCCTGGCGGCAATCGAGGCGCTCTCGAGTGAGCGGGCCCAGATCGCCGGGCAGCTCGGGCGGCTGGGCGACCTGGCGGCCCGAGACTCCGCCTGGGCTGCGGCGTTACAGGCCGCCGGTCCTGTGCTCGTCGCCGTAGTGGTCCTCGCCCTCGGCTGCGCTGCGATCTGGATGGTCACCCGAGCAAGTAATCACGACAGCGACCTGGCAACAGTGCTCGTCAGCGAAATCGCCGGAACTGGCGCAGGCGAGGACTTCTTTCTCCGGCAACCACACCGGGGCGCCCTACCGTCACGTTCGGGCCAGAGCGCCCCAGGCCTCGAGCACGTCGAAGACTATTTTCCCGAATCCCTTGAAGACGAGGAGGTCCCCTTCCAGCCATGAGCCACATCGTCCAAATCAAGACTGAAGTGCGCGACGAGGCGGCCGTAAAAGCCGCCTGCACCCGCCTCCAGCTTTCGGCTCCAGAGACCAAGACCGTCCGGCTGTTCAACGCCACGGCTACGGGTCTGTGCGTCGAGCTTCCGGATTGGCAGTACCCAGTCGTGTGCAACCTCCAGACCGGCCAGGTCTCATACGACAACTACAACGGCCTCTGGGGGGAGCAGAAGCACCTGAACTCGTTTCTGCAGGGCTACGCCGTCGAAAAGGCCAAGATCGAGGCCCGCCGGAAGGGCCACACCTGCTCTGAAACCCGGCTCGAAGACGGCTCCATTCGTGTGACCGTTCGCGTGGGAGGTGCCGCCTGATGAGCATTCCCACCACCCCGAAGACCATCCAGATCACGGTCTCGCCCGAAGGCGCCGTGAACATCAAGACCGCGGGCTTCACAGGCTCGTCGTGCAGGGACGCCACTCGGGACATCGAGCGGGCCCTGGGCGTGTCCGGCACCGAGCACCTGCTGCCGGAGTATTTCCAGCGAGCCAGCACCGGCGAGCAGCTCCGGCAGGGCAACTAGGCCCCGGAAACCCCGTGTCCACGGTGGCGTTGAAATCAGCGCCGCCGTGGGCACCTCTTCCCTCCCCAGGACCCCAACCCATGGCAACGACCGACGACGACCACCTGGAGCAGCTCATGGCCCAGTACCGTCAGAACGAGCAGATCCGACACGAGCAGACCAAGGCCAGGCTCAAGAACGAGATCATTCCCCGACTCAAGCAGTGGGGCGTGAGCAAAGTGAAAGCCGAGTATTCCGGCTACGGCGACTCCGGCTGCATCAACCATATCGCCTATCTGGACGCCCAGGACCAGCCCGTGAACATGGACATGGTCAGGGCCGCCAGCGATCCCGAGATCGAGCGGATTCTCTACGAGTTTTTGCCCGCGGGATTCGACATCAACGAAGGCGGCCAAGGTGACGTCACGATCGACGTCACAACTGGCACGGTAAAGCTCGACCACCAGGAGAACTACACCGAGACCAGGGACTCGACGCAGGAGTTCACGCTCTGATGGCCCACCCCTACCACCATGCCGTCAGTTCAGCCAAGAAGTTCGGCGGCGAGCCGGGCGACTTCTTGGTCTACCACCAGTTTTTCGACGCCAGCAAAGAGCACATGGCGGACTTCCGGCACCGGGCTTTGCGCCACCATACCGAGGGCATCTTCCAACTGGAGGCCCTCTTCGGCCCCACGATGACCACGTCGACCGGACGGGTAGTCCCAGTCCGGTTCATCGGCGAGCAGCATGTCCTCGAAGACCTCGGGCGGATTCCTACCGTGGCTGACTGGCTCGGCAAGATTCAGCCCGAGAGTTGGATGCTGGGCCGGGGTCGTGGGGCGACACTCAGCGACAGCTAGAGTGCCCCCAACGCGTCCAACTCCTCGCATCTGAATCTCCTAAGCGAGATGCACGCTCCCCAGAAACGCATCGAACTCCGACACCACCTCTTCACCTGCCCACGGTGAGTCAACTAAGTCGATGTTGTAGATGCGAGCCCCATGCTCAACGAACAGGGAGCGAGTCCGAAGTAGCCGAGGCTCAATACCCTCTCCGACGCACATGTACTGCGATGTAAGAGAAGCAGCATGACACCCTGACAAGGGTTGAAAGACTGGCGGGGCAGTCACCCGACACTCAGGCAACCTCTCCAGACATGCATCAATCACTCGATGGACGATCGACCTTAGGCTCGCACCGGCTTCACCGCATTGCCCCTTGCCGAGAATGGCAATTGTGATGCACGGACTGAACCTCTGCTCAACCGATCCGTCTTCTTTGGCCAGCGGGTACTTCGTCACAACCGCCACGACAGTGCCTGCGTACTCCTGTATCGCTTGCTCATGCTCCACACTTCCGTCGTCGAGGTCATTGAGTGATTGACGCGCCACATATGGGGCAAAGTCGATAAACGACCGGAAGTGCCAAGCGGACGGTTTAACGAATCCCAATCCGAGACGACTGCAAACGAAATAGTCGCCTCGAATGAACGTTGACTCATTCGAAACGCGCGCTTCGCCGCCGACGGCCTCATCCACGAACTCCAGAAACGTTAGTTTTCCAAGTCCCATTTGTCCTCGGCGTGTCCCACTACGCTGGCTTGTGGCCCGACTTTCTCTGCGCTATCGCAGCTCGCTACCCCTCAACATACCCATGAGACAATCCAAGAACACGGACTTAGGCAAGATGCCTGCCTCGCAGCATAACCCTTCCACCAATACTTCTTCCATCACCTCCCGCCTCCACGAACTCATCTCAGCCTGCTTCAGCGGCCTCTGGATCTCGACCGCCGAGCCCAGTGAAGCGACCCGGGAACTCACGTCCCTGTGCCGCGCCGAGGGCTGGCGGCTCGGGAATTGGGACTGCGACCGCGGGATGACGTTCCCGCTGGAGCCGATCCAGATGCCCGGCGTGACCGACACCCAGGACCCGCTCGCCATCATTCGGGCACTGCCGCAGATCGCAAACGGCTCCGGCACGACGCTCGCGGTGTTCGAAAATCTCCATCGGTTTCTCGGGGCCACGGAGATCGTCCAGGCCCTCGCGCGGCAGCTCCAGGCGGGCAAGAACAACCGCTGCTTCGTCGTCGTGCTCGCCCCGGCCGTCCAGATCCCGCCCGAGTTGGACAAACTCTTCACGGTGATCGACCACGAGCTGCCCGAACATGCCCAGCTTGAAGAGATCGCCCGCGGGATCGCCACCCAGGACGGCGAACTGCCCGCGGGCGACGACCTGGCCCGGGTGATCGAAGCCGCCGCCGGGCTCACCGCCAGCGAGGCCGAAAACGCCTACAGCCTGGCCCTCGTCCGGCACGGCAGGCTGGAGCCCGAAACGCTGTGGGAACTCAAGAGCCAACAGCTAAAAAAGAGCGGGCTGGTTTCCCTTCACAGGGGCTCCGAGTCGTTCGACCAATTGGGCGGCCTCGAAAACCTGAAGGCGTTCTGTTTCCGGGCCATGAGGAGGCAGAACGAAGCGAAGGCTGGCAATCGGCCCCGCGGTGTCCTGCTTCTTTCTCCTCCCGGCTGCGGAAAGTCCCAGTTCGCGAAGGCCCTCGGAAATGAGACTGGCAGGCCGACTGTGGTGCTCGATGTCGGCGCACTTCTCGGCTCACTTGTCGGCCAGTCGGAGAGTAACGTCCGGGCGGCCCTCAAGTTGGCCGATGCGATGGCTCCCTGTGTGCTGTTCGCCGACGAGATCGAGAAGGCACTGGCTGGGGCGACGAGTTCGGGGCAGACAGATTCAGGCGTGACGGCCCGCGTGTTCGGCTCGCTGCTCACTTGGCTGAACGATCACACGAGCGACGTCTTCTTCGTCGGCACCTGCAACGACGCCTCGAAACTGCCTCCGGAGTTCGCCCGTGCTGAACGCTTCGACGGTGTGTTCTTCGTCGATCTACCAAGCCGTGACCAGAAGGACGCGATCTGGGGCATCTACCAGAACTTCTACGGTCTGGACGCGAAGCAGGCCCGGCCAGACGACACCAACTGGACCGGCGCCGAGATCAAGTCGTGCTGCAGGCTGGCGTCGCTCTTAGACGTGCCGCTCGTTCAGGCCGCGCAGAACGTCGTGCCCGTGGCTGTCACTGCGGGCGACAAGATCGAGGCTCTCCGCCAGTGGGCCTCGGGTCGGTGCCTGTCGGCGGATCGGGCGGGGGTGTATTCCCGCGAGCAGCAGCCGTCAGCCGGTTCGAGGACGAGACGGGTGATGCGGGAGCCGGGGGTGAATTGAAGCCCCGTGGGCGTACGGATCGCGTTCGCGGAGCATCTGGCCGAGTGATAAAGTAGCGGTTCTTCCCTTCTTCGCCCGGCCGCTTTCCCGCCTGCCATCCCGAGGCGCTGACCATGTCCACCCTCGCTCGCCTGCTGCTTGCCTTCACCTCGCTGCTCCTTGGCCCGCTCGTTGTCATGGCCGACGAGTTTCCAAAGGACACGGACAAGATCACGAGCCTGACGGTGGAGGAGGCGAAGAGGTTGATGGCGGAGTTTCCCGACCTTCTGGTTCTCAACGGCCTTACCTCGCTCTCCGACGAAGCGGCCAAGGCACTGGGACACCACACCGGCGCCCTAGAGCTTGACGGCCTTACCTCGCTCTCCGACGAAGCGGCCAAATCGCTCGGGAAGCACGAACACAGCCTGTACCTCAACGGCTTGACTGCCCTGTCTGACAACGCCGCCAAGGCACTGGCGCAGCACAAAGGCCTGCTAGGCCTCAACGGCCTGACCGTCCTCTCTGACGAAGCGGCAGAGGCACTCGCAAAACACGAGGACCATCTATTTTTGGAGAGCATAAAAACGTTCTCGGACAAGTCGGCTGCTGCGCTGGCGAAGCATAGGGGCTACCTGCACCTTTACGATCTGACCTCACTCACGAATCCCGAGTTAGCGGCCCATCTTGCGAAAAACGATTACCGTCTGTCACTCAACCGCCTGACCACGCTCTCCGATGAAGTGGTAAACGCATTATCGCAGCACAAGGGCTTCGATTTGGAACTTAACGGCCTGACCAAACTCTCTGAAGAGGCCGCGAAGGCGCTCGCACAGCACGAGGGAAGGTTTCTGCACCTCGACAGCGTTACCGCGCTTTCGGACGAAGCGGCCAAGGCGCTGGCCCAGCACAAGGGAGAATGGCTGGACCTTGGCAGCCTAACCACGCTGTCCGACGAGGCAGCCAAGGCACTCGCGCAGCAGGAACGCTATTTGAGACTCAGCGGCCTGACCAATCTTTCGGATGAGGCGGCCAAGGCACTGGGGCAGCACACCGGCACCCTGACACTGGACGGCCTGACCGCGCTCTCCGACGAAGCGGCCAAGGCGTTGGGGAAGCACAAGGGCACTCTGCACCTTAGCGGTTTGACCACGCTCACGGACGAGGGGGCCAAGGCGCTCGCGGAGTTCAAGGGCGAATACCTGTACGTCGACGGCTTGAATATGCTCTCCGACGAGGCGGCTGAGACACTTAGCGCTAACCCAGTCATCGTTTTGCCTGACAGGTTCCGGCCCTAACCTCCTTTCGTCTTTTGCCAGCGATTTTCACGTCCTGATTCTCGCGCTCGATGGCAGACGGCTCCCTAGGCGCCTCGATGGCTGATCGGCCGTCGTAGGCCTTTAAAACCGGCGCCAGCCAGTGACTTTTCCCAGCCCGTGCCGCCACCAGTCTGCGCGGCCGGGACTTCCATTCAACCACCTTCAAGGAGATTCCCCGCAAGGCGTGCCACATCAAGGGCTTGAAATGCAACTCCCTTCAGCCCGTGACTCGCACGTGGCTCTGCATATTCACCCTACTCGACCGCGATTCACATTAGAGGTCGACGAAACGAGGAATATCGCCGAGACCAATCCTTGTGCCCCAGAGCCACCAGGCGTTCCGATCAATTGGCGCGGCGCCCTAATCTGTCCTTCAAGGCCCTGTAGACAACCTCTTCTCCTCGCAAGTCCCATTCCTCCGGGTGGTCGATTACGTAGTCGCTGACCCAATTACAACACGCATCAAGGTCGTACTTTTTGCCGTCTTTCCCACTAGTTTCCAGCAGCGGATGCGTCTGTATAACGCCAGCCACGAACCCCGTAAACAGAGATACGGTCACTGAGTGCTTTTGAAAGGCCGCTAAATCTTTCGGCAGCTTGCCCTCACGCTGCAACCTCAACGCCTGGCCACCTTCGGCGATAATCCCACCGCCAATGGTTATAGGGGCCGAGTGCGACACCCCGCCTAGCCCCAAGGTAAACACAAGCACTGCAGCAAGCGTTCTCACGATTTTTGTTCTCCAAAGACTTTGCTTCAAAGTGGGTATGAATGGAACATCGCTTCAATGCTCATGTGCCCACGTTTGCCTTCCGCGGTCACTTTCCGCCCCTTCCAAACTTCGGCTTCAACGCTCGAAAAATGATCTCTTCGCCGCGTAAGTCCCACTCCTCGGGGTGTTCACGTGTGTATTTGCTCACCATTGCGCAGCATTGAGATATGTCGAAGTCACGTCCCCTTTCGCCGCTCGTTTCAAGCATGGGGTGCGATATCACGACACCCGTCACCAAGCCTATAAAAGTGGCACTATGATAACCTATTTTTAACTGTTGAGCCTGGTCGCCGCCGCTTCGACCTTGCGTTTGCAGGTCGTAGCTTGTGGCGAGTTCATGGATAAAGGTGCCGTTTACTGCAGCGCTCGCTATGCCGGAAGAAACAGCCAGCACCAGCAGCAGCAGGGTAGCCAAGACTTTGGACATGTCCACTCCTTCCTACAATCAGATCCCCCAGAAGGATACTCCAGACAATGGCACTTCCGCAACCATGACCGCGCCGAAGAGCGACTCGTGTCCTGCGTGCCGCCCAACAGAACCTGGGTCCCGAAGGTCTGCCATCCCCTGCGTTGGCATTGTTCTGGCCTTATTGCGGAGTCCGCCCCAGTTCGGCCTTATGGCGGCTTTGTTGATGTCTCACGCCCAGGGGGAGGTCCAGAGGCTGGGGCTGGCGTCGCCCGTCCGGGATTTTCGTGACCTGATTCCGGTTGACCGTGCTAGACAGCCCAACGGTCGCCTCAATTGCCGATCGCTCGCCGTACGCCTTCACAACCTCCGCCAGCCGGTGACTTTTCCCAGCCCCGGCCGTCACCAGTCAGCGCAGCGGCCAGCACCGGTCACTCGGTTTTCGTCAGCGACTCATCGAGGGCGTCGGAGACCATGTCGAAGAACTCGGTCTCGAACCACTCGGTGAAAAGCGTGTAGTCGTTGAAGTCTGGGTACTGCTCCGAGCACAGATGCCACGCTGACATCTCCTCGTAGAAGATCACCGAGGATGACTCCCGCAGTATCTCCTTTTGGTCCTCGGGGTATTCGCACTCGCCGATCAGATAGACCGACTTGTCACCGTGGTCCTCGAACTCTTCTTCCTCGACGCCGATTGACCGCAGCCAATCGCGGAAAGCCTTTCTGTAGCGGACCACGACAGCGCTGCGATTGAGCATCGGTGCATTCCACGGGCTTGCAGGCGGGAACTGACCACGCCGCCATCAGGTTCCCGCCTGCCGCGCTGTTCCGCAATCGACCTTCATGGAGACACCCGATTTCATGTCCACAGCAACCACCACATCCACCGACACCGGCCAGCACACCCTCACGCGAGGCCGACAGCGTGAAGCCCAGCAACCAGTCACGCAGCAGGAACGCAACGCCGCCCAAAGACTCCGCACCACGATGGCCGCCGTTCGCCTCTCCTTCACGTGGCTGGGCGTCCGAAAGACCCTCGCCCCTGAGCAGCGGACGACGGCAGCCCGAGCGTTCCATGCCGACCGGGAACTGCTCTCGGCCTCGAAACTCATCCTCGACACCAAGAACCCCGCCTACCGTGCCGTGGCTGCCGTTCGCTCGGAAGCCTCGTCCTACTGGCGAACCGTGACGCTGCCCTTCCCCGAGGCTGGCATACGGCTCCTTCCGCAGAACTCGCTCGGGCTGTTCGCTCAGACCATGCAGACCTACCGCGAACGACTCCAAGAAGCCGCCCGGGAACTCGCCAGCCAATACGAGACGATCAAGAGCGAAGCCCAGCGGCGACTTGGATCGCTCTTCAATGCCAGCGACTACCCCATCACGCTCGACGGCCTGTTCGATCTGGAGGTCTCGTACCCAACCATCGAGCCGCCGA
>Ga0315906_10009624_pt1 | contig 11451 bp, 9 predicted proteins | sample LakEriMetagenome_4_FD_203526 | JGI IMG/M metagenome (GOLD analysis project Ga0315906, IMG submission 203526) | Freshwater fungal communities from buoy surface, Lake Erie, Ohio, United States - Buoy 2 MA122 | ecosystem: Environmental > Aquatic > Freshwater > Lake > Lake biofilm | place: USA: Lake... | reverse complement strand
CCCTGAGCACCTTGGGCTCCTTGTGGTCCAGAACCTTGAGCACCCTGAATACCTTGGGCTCCTTGAGGTCCAGAACCTTGAGCACCCTGAATACCTTGGGCTCCTTGTGGTCCAGAACCTTGAGCACCCTGAATACCTTGTGCGCCCTGTGGTCCAGAACCTTGAGCGCCCTGAATACCTTGGGCTCCTTGAGGACCAGAGCCTTGAGCACCCTGAATACCTTGGGCTCCTTGAGGACCAGAGCCTTGAGCGCCCTGAATACCTTGTGCGCCCTGTGGTCCAGAACCTTGAGCACCCTGAATACCTTGGGCTCCTTGAGGACCAGAGCCTTGAGCGCCTTGGACACCCTGAATACCTTGTCTGCCTTGAATACCTTGAGTTCCTTGGATTCCTTGAGCACCTTGAACACCCTGAATACCTTGGTTGCCAAGATCACCTGTTCTGCTAAAGATAATTTGGCAATTAGTGGCTGGTGCCACACCTGAAATGTAACTCACAGGTATCTTAAAGTAGGTCGTTGCGTCTATTATGTTTCCTGTAACAGATAAAACACTAAAATTAGCAACATAACCTACCAAAGGTCTTATGTATAAATAGCCTTTTATAGTGCTGGTTGAATCATCAAAAGTGCTGTACCAATTTGATTGGTCATTTCCGTTTCCATCAGCATCATTAATATAAATGTAACTAATTGAAGACCAAGTTACATTGTCTACTTTGAATTTACCAGCACCCGGATTACTATCGGTGGTATTGGAATTATCATAAACATAAAAAGCTCCAGAATACCCACCATCATTACCTTGAACGCCTTGAACACCTTGAATACCTTGATTACCTTGTACACCTTGTATACCTTGAATACCTTGATTTCCTTGAATACCTTGATTGCCTTGAATACCTTGGAATCCTTGAGAGCCAGCAGAACCGGCACCTTGTGCTCCCGTAGAACCTTGGTTCCCCTGAGCACCTTGTGGTCCAGCACCTTGTGCTCCTTGTGCTCCTTGTGCTCCTTGAGGTCCAGCACCTTGAGCACCTTGATTTCCTTGGTTGCCCTGATTTCCTTGTACACCTTGGATACCTTGAGCACCTTGGTTGCCTTGATTTCCTTGGTTGCCCTGATTTCCTTGTACACCTTGGATACCTTGAGTACCTTGGTTACCTTGATTTCCTTGGTTGCCCTGATTTCCTTGAGCACCTTGGATACCTTGAGCACCTTGGTTGCCTTGATTTCCTTGATTGCCTTGGATACCTTGAGCACCTTGGTTGCCTTGGTTACCTTGATTTCCTTGATTGCCTTGGTTACCTTGGTTACCTTGGTTACCTTGGTTACCTTGATTCCCTTGATTTCCCTGCCTTCCTTGAACGCCTTGAATTCCCTGAATTCCTTGATTCCCTTGAACGCCTTGGGCTCCTTGATTTCCTTGTACGCCCTGAGTTCCTTGGATACCTTGAACGCCTTGAATACCCTGAACACCCTGAATACCTTGATTGCCAAGATCGCCTGTTCTGCTAAAGATAATTTGACAATTAGTAGCCGGGGCAACACCCGAAATGTAGCTAACAGGTATCTTGAAATAAGTTGTTGCGTCGATAATGTTTCCTGTAACGGATAAAACACTAAAATTAGCAACATAGCCAACTAATGGACGAATGTACAAATAACCTTTTATAGTGCTTGTCGAATCATCGAAGGTACTGTACCAATTTGATTGATCATTTCCATTTCCGTCAGCGTCATTGATGTAAATGTAACTAATTGAAGACCAAGTTATATTGTCTACTTTGAACTTGCCAGCACCCGGATTACTATCGGTGGTATTGGAATTATCGTAAACATAAAAAGCTCCAGAATACCCACCATCATTACCTTGTACACCTTGAATACCTTGAATACCTTGAATGCCTTGGTTACCTTGAATTCCTTGATTCCCTTGAATTCCTTGATTTCCTTGAATACCTTGATTACCCTGAATACCTTGATTACCCTGAATACCTTGATTGCCTTGAATTCCTTGAACACCCTGAATGCCTTGATTGCCTTGAGCACCTTGAGGCCCAGAACCTTGAGCACCTTGAGCACCTTGAGGCCCAGAACCTTGAGCACCTTGAGCACCTTGAGGCCCGCTACCTTGGGCACCTTGAGCACCTTGATTCCCTTGAATTCCTTGAACACCCTGAATACCTTGATTCCCTTGAATTCCTTGAACACCCTGAATACCTTGATCCCCTTGAATTCCTTGAACACCCTGAATACCTTGATTGCCTTGAGCACCTTGAGGCCCGCTACCTTGAGCACCTTGATTCCCTTGAATTCCTTGAACACCCTGAATACCTTGATTCCCTTGAATTCCTTGAACACCCTGAATACCTTGATTGCCTTGAGCACCTTGAGGCCCGCTACCTTGGGCACCTTGAGCACCTTGAGGCCCAGAACCTTGAGCACCTTGAGCGCCTTGAGGCCCAGAACCTTGAGCACCTTGAATTCCTTGAACACCCTGAATACCTTGATTCCCTTGAATTCCTTCAACACCCTGAATACCTTGATTCCCTTGAATTCCTTGAACACCCTGAATACCTTGGTTCCCTTGAATTCCTTGAACACCCTGAATACCTTGATTGCCTTGAGCACCTTGAGGCCCAGAACCTTCAGCACCTTGTGCTCCTTGAGGCCCAGAACCTTGAGCACCTTGTGCTCCTTGAGGCCCAGAACCTTGAGCACCTTGAGCACCTTGAGGCCCAGAACCTTGAGAACCTTGTGCTCCTTGAGGCCCAGAGCCTTGGGCTCCTTGTGCTCCTTGTAACCCTTGCTCTCCTTGGAATCCTTGTGCTCCTCCTGTTGCTCCTTGTATGCCTTGAACCCCTTGCGATCCTTGATATCCAGAACCTTGAATTCCCTGTATGCCTTGTTCCCCTTGAACGCCTTGAGAACCTTGAATTCCTTGGTAGCCTATACCGCTACTCCCCTGTACTCCTTGTTCTCCTTGTATGCCTTGTGATCCTTGAGCGCCTTGAGGGCCACCAGATGAACCTTGAACTCCCTGTACACCTTGTGTTCCTTGCACTCCAGACCCTGTAGTGCCTTGTATGCCCTGAAAGCCTTGTTCTCCCTGTATGCCCTGAAATCCTTGAGCGCCTTGCACTCCTCCGCTCGACCCCTGAACTCCTTGTGAGCCTTGAGCACCAGCACCGCTTGTACCTTGAATACCTTGAATTCCTTGTACACCTTGAATTCCTTGTACACCTTGAATTCCTTGTGCGCCCTGAGCGCCTCCTCCTCCAACGACGATTGATCCACCAAGGGGAACAGGAGTGCCGTTGATTGTAATTGTGCTATTTTGTAGATTTGCGTTTGTAATACCTGCGCTACCACTTAAGTTGGCATTAGTAAGATTTGTAATTGTGTTATTAGCAGCGTTTATAATTTTATTAGTTACAACATATCCACCATTTGGTGTCATGTATAATGTTGATAAATTAGGAATATCTGATATTACTAATGGTCTGAAATAAGGTGTTCCAGAACCAGTAGGTGGCCCAGCAAAAACGGTATTACCAAGTTGTGAGGCTAGGGTGATCGTGATGATTCCCGAACTTGTTATCGGAGAGCCACTTGTAATAAATATAGATGGAGCAGAAAAGCCGACACTTGTTACTGTACCGCTACCGCCTCCACCACCACCGCCACCACCACCTCCAAGGTTGATTCCGGCATTCCTAATAATAATTGGCATTTATAAAACCTCGTTTATTATCTATGCTTTTTAACACCAAAGAAATTTCTTCACTTTGAGCATTTTTTACATATAATTTAATAGTTTTATAGAGGCAAAAATGAAAATAAACTTAGGTGGTGGTTTAAAAAGATTTGATGACTTCTTAAATATTGACCATGATCCATTAACAAATCCAGATTTTTGCTTTGATATCGAAAAAGATAAGTTTCCATTTGAAGACAATTCTGTTGAGGAAGTAAGAGCACATCATATATTAGAACATCTTGGTGATGGTTTTTTTCATACTATGAAAGAATTATATAGAATTTGTAGAAATGGTGCAATTATTGATATTTTTGTTCCACATCATCGTCATGAAAACTTTTACGGTGATCCAACACATCGTCGTTTTATTACTGTTGAAATGATGAAACAATTTAGCAAAAAATGGTGTGCTTGGCATCAAGATTACTGGAAAAGCTCCTCCGGTTTTGCTCCGAGATTAAATGTTGATTTCGAAATAGTCCACTACGATTACTTAGTAGATTATGACTATGAAGAAATGGCCAAACAAGGCAGGCAAGAGGAACTATTTGAGCTTGCCAAAAGGTTTAACAATGTTTTTTTCGAAACAAAAATCAAGTTAATGGTGATTAAATGATGAATTCAAATAACCAGATTCAAATTGTGACCCAAAAAGAACACGATGTTCAGGGCATTAGTGATCTAGAACCGTTTATCATAGGTCTTTTTAAGCTAGATAAACCAGAATTAGCGGAGCAATGTCTTGATGCTTTTGCTGGTTCAGCTGCAACTTTTGGCCAATATGACAATTTGTCAAAATGCTATTTCAAAATTAAACAATATGAAAAATCTTTGAAATATGGAGAGATGGCTTTGGCAAATGCGCCGTCACCGCAGCATGCATATTCCGCAAGGTTCAATTTGATTAATGTTTATAATCATGCAAACCACCCAGAAAAAGCCTTACTGTATCTTGATATTAATGATTCTATTTTTAATACTGCTGATTTAGACCTAGAGAGAGCATACACATATTTTTTGCTAAATAGAAAGAAAGAAGCTCAAAAAATTCTAGAAAGAACCCTTGAAGTAAAAACAGATTTACCTGAAGAAACTGTAACAAAAATAAAATTTAATTTAGGAACTTATTATCTCTATGAAGATAAATTCCAAAAAGGTATGAGGCATTTCATTTTGGACGGAGCCAAAATGAAATTATGGAATACGGAAACCATTTTTGCCAGAAATCAAAAGCTAAATCTACCATTCTGGCAAGGAAGTCCCGGATGTACTAGCCTTATTGTTTACGCTGAAGCTGGCATAGGTGATGAACTCATTAATGTAAGATTTATGAAACTTCTTAAAGACAGAGGAATTAATGCAGTATGGTACGAAAGCATAGTCGATGACAATAAAAAGACTAATGACAGACCCGGAATAGTTGAACTATTTAGAAAAAACGGTATACCAGTCATCACAAAAATCGAAGAAGGCTTGCGTTTGCCAAATGCAATGTGGACTTATTCGATGCACTTACCAATTTACATGAATCTTGAATACAAAGATTTATGGTACGGACCATACTTGCAAGCCTGTCCACAATTCAAAGAAAAATGGAAAATAGATGGGTGTAAGAAAAAAATCGGAATTCGTTGGAAAGGAAGCAAGTTTTATGATCAAGATTTACATAGATCATATCCCGTAAAACAGTTGTACAATAATATCAAAAAATATGATGTTGATTATTTCAGCCTGCAAAGAGATGAAGGTATCGAAGAGATAGTTGATTTTCCCGGAATAATAGACCTGAGTTCAGGTTTCAAAACTATCGAAGACACATTTGCATTTATTAGTAATTTAGATTATGTAATTACATCATGTACAAGTATAGCACATATGGCTGCAAGTATGGGCAAAAGAGTTTTCATTTTTGTGCCAATAAGTGCTTATTACACATGGAGCCATAGTGGACAACAAAGTCCTTGGTACGGAGACCATGTAACATTGCTTCGACAACAAAAGCCAAGAACTTGGGACGAACCTATGGCAGAGCTTGTTAATATTCTTGATCAAGAAGGATTTGATGTAAAATGAAAGATATTTTTTTCTTAAGTGGTTTGCCGAGAAGCGGGTCAACACTTTTAGGCAGCATACTGGGACAAAATCCTGATTTTTATGTTACTCCAACTAGCCCTTTATTAGACTTGTTATGTTTCACAAATGAGTCTTTCAACAAATTAGAAAATAGATATACTTTTGATATAAAGATAATTAGTGAAAATGTTTATAAAGGCTTAGTGAAAAGTTTTTATGCTCATGTTAAGCAACCTTTCATAATTGATAAACATAGAGGACACCCGAGAAATACCGAATCTTTGCGACAATTTGTAACAAACAATCCAAAAATTATTTGCACAAATAGACCGATACCAGAAGTTATAACTTCTTATATTAAGCTTATTAATAACGATAACAATAAAAACAATTTTATAGACGATCATTTAAATAAAGCTGGAATACCAATTAGCGTCGAATCAAGAGCAAAGGTACTTTGGGAAAATTATATTAGTGATCCATATCAAAGCATGAAATCTGGTCTTAAATTACATTCTGAGAATATACTTGTAGTTAACTATGATGACATAATTTCAAATACATACGAAGTATTAAGTAAAATTTACGACTTTTTAAGTTTGAAACTTTATCCGGGTCATCATGTTGAAAACATTCATAATTATTGTGCTGAAGAAAAAGATCATGCGTGGGGCCTGAATGGCCTTCATGATATTAGATCAAACTTAGAAAAACAAAGCACTCCCCCAGAGCAAATGCTAGGGAAGTTTTTAGTGGATTATTACAACCAATTCAATTTGGAATAATAAAATGCAGACAATCAATTCGACTCTTAAGTGGAGCTTTAGTACTAAAGTAAACCAAGCTTACATAATTACCATTCGTGGACATGATGGTAGTGAAAGCATGGCACAGAGATGTTTAAGTTCATGCAAAAAAGTAGGACAACCAGCTGAAATTTTTGATGCTTTCGATGGAACTGGAAAACTTTCTTCAGACATTGTTGTACCGAAACATTCAGAAAATAAAGACTGGGTTAATTGGTTGAAACTCACTAATGCAACTTTAAGCAAACAAGAAATTTGCTGTTATTTATCACATTTTGCGTTATGGATAAAATGCATAGAAATGGACCAACCTTTAATAGCGCTGGAACATGACGCAGTAATGCTTCGTGCTTTTCCAGAACATCCAGCAATTAATGCAGTAATTTATCTGGGTAGCAATGAAATGGTTAGAGCAAATTATTGGAATCCTATTCCACCGCATGCACAGCTTTGTCCTGATTACAGATATATTTTAAGAACTCATGCGTATAGTGTTGATCCAATTTGTGCTAAGAATTTAGTAGCGCATACACTAGAAAAAGGAATTGTGACAGCTGTAGATGTTTTTATGAATATTCAAAAATATACAATTCTATGTTTTGGAATACACGCTATGGATTTGCCGGGAGAAACAACTATCCCAGAAACGGCAACTTGTAAGCTAAGGAAGTTCAAAGTCCTTGAGGTTAATAATAATGATTGATTTTGACGAAACTAAAAAATTCAAATGGAAAACAGAAATTGAATCCGCTTACATCATAACCATCAAAGATAATTCTTTGAGTGAAACCATGGCTCAAAGGTGTGCAGAATCCTGTATACGAGCCGATATGCCGTGGAAACGGTGGGAAGCATTCGATGGCACCAAAAATAAAATTATTGTGCCAGATCATCTTCAGTCACAAAATTGGATTCGATGGATTAAAGTAGTAAATGAAGCCTTAGCAGCAAGCGAAGTATGCACTCTTTTAAGTCATCTGAGCTTATGGGCACATTGCGTTGAATTAGATCAGCCTATAGTAATTTTAGAGCATGATGCTGTTCTCATGAAAAAAGTTGTTGAACATCCTGCGGTAAATGCAATCGTATATTTAGGATCAATCGAACAAGTAAAAAATAATTTTTATCACAATCCTATTGCGATTATGGGTCAATTGAATGAAAACTATAGGTTTATATTAAGGACACATTCCTACAGTATTGATCCAATCATGGCTAGAAGACTTATTTCGACAATTCTTGAAAATGGCATCACTCAAAGCGTAGATGTTTTTATTCGTAGTGACATTTTTTGTCAAGTTCAATTTGGTGTTTTTGCTTTTGATATGAATAACGGAGTCAGTACAGCACCTGAAAAAGATAATAAAAATAAGGATGAAAGGCTAATCAGAATTAACAGCAAGATTATTTAATGAATATTTTCTTGCATTAGCCTTGTTCGTATCATCGTTTTGATTTCTTCTGGTACATTTGTAGCCCATGATATTTTTTGAAGCGCTCCCAAAACTTCTTTGAATTTTCCATCATGACGATTGGTATTGGCTATAAAGTCAAGCCCAACGACTACAAAATTTTCTAAATCCTTTTCTCGGTAGTACTCATTTGCTAAAAACCAACTATTCCAGCTATTGCTTGGGTTGTTTTTGTGCTCTCTAATCAAAAGCTTTTTGTAAAGAGTTGATCGTGGTTTGCTAACATCTTGATCATGCACTAAAAAAATGTCTTTATTAAATATTTCAACTTCATTGAATCCTTTTATATATGATAAATGCTCATAAATCGGATGTCTCCAAGTATACTCATGCCTGCGATGGATTTTGTTAGAACCCAAGTGTTTCGGGGGGCCAACAAAGACTTCCTTTGAATAAATATCTAATCTTGTGCAAGCAATATTGGTTACATTAGAATAATTTTTTATTGTTTTTTCAATTTCATCTAATACATTTATGCTAAAATATTCGTCAACATCAGGTGACAGACACCAATCAACATTTTCTGGCACCATAGCCAGATTTTTGTTCCTACAAATATCAAAACTGAATTCTTCTGGAGCCATTATATATTGATCTATAATAATGTTCGGGACTTTCTGGAATGTTTCAAAACTGCCATCTGTTGAACCAGTATCTAAAATAACTCGGTAATCAAAGTCTTTCGTGTAATGAAGCCATTGATCAATTTTTTTAATTTCATTTTTACACAAAGTATATGCAGCTGTGATCATGATTTTATCTCTGTAATAAATTCTTCTGGACCATAAATTCGGGTATGTCCATCATACTGTAATACATAAGGGCAATTGTGTTTTTGACAAAAGCTCAATATTTCGGATAGCACATTGTCTTCCATTTTTTGATCCATTTCTGTGCATTTAAGATATTGGCCCTTCGACCAATTCTGAACGGTAATTAAAACTTTGCACTTATTTGGCTGCATCCATTCTGGAAATAACTCCTGAGACCAAGCACAAAAGTATTTTTTACATACTTGAGGCCTAAACTCATATACCATGCATTGTTTATTCAAAAAAGCGCATGGTTTGTTCTTATAGAATGGTATCCCAAAAGCATCACCAATGAGCCATCCTTGGCAACAAGCTTGACAATCACCACATGGCCTCATAAATAAATTTTAGAGGCAAATAATTAGATTTCAACGCAAAGTTGTGATTTGTTGATGGATTACAACTTGATCGATTTGCTCTAGCGTCTTGCAATTGTCTATCTCTAACATTTTAGAATATTCCCAATCATAAGCTTCCTGTGTTGCGTTGTTGATTTGTTGTAAAAGAGAAACCAAATCATCCTTAGTAAGTTGCATCCATACATCATCAAATTTCCAGTTTACATAACTGTCCCCACATGTTAATGCATTTGCTGATAAAATTGCTCTGGTATCTCTATCAGTTTTTATGTAAACAAATTTATTTTGTACTATTGCCTGTATTGTTTGAATTTCCTTGCCGTATCTTAGTCCCGGTAATTGGTTTTTAAGGTTTCCTTTAGCTATGTCTAAATCTAAAGGCTTTATAACATAATTACCAACAACATGATTGTTGGTAATTTCGTAAACTGGTCCATCAATCCATTCTGTTCTTCCGTTGTAATTGGGCTTCAGGTCAAAATATTTAAGTATTTTTGTATCTTCATTGAATATTAGAGGCACATTTTCCTCGTCTGCAACATATACACGCTTGGAAACACCACACTCTTCAGCAAGTACATTGTTGAACATTATGGGATTCCAGTTGCCTTGAGTTAGGATGACCTGATTTTGATGAACTAGTGCGTACATTTTGACCTCAAGATATTGCGTTTTTTCGTCGGCTTACAGCTTCAAGTGCTGATAAAAACTGTGGTAAAATTGCAGCTATTTCTGGATTTTCTGCCAAAACAGAATCTGAAAGAATATTTTCTAGGAAACAGAATCCAGTTGTTGCTGTCAATTCAGATGTTCCATCTGTATTCATTTTCCCAAGTGACCAAAGAACTTTTGCGTTAAAAGTTCTTTGCGGTGTAGAATAAAGCTGAAAATCTCTTAAAAACCAAGTATCATATGTTTTTGCTCCTGTTGCTTCTTGTATAACAGGTGTGGCTGATACTATAGGTGTAATTTGAACAGACATCTTAGTCCCCCTTATTTGCATTTAATTCTAGCTGCTCAATTCGTTTATTTTGCTCTTTTATTGCTTCGATCAAAATGGCTACCAGATTGCCATAAGCAACTGATTTCATACCGTTAGTTTCCTTGACAATTTCTGGAATTAATTTTTCAACCTCTTGAGCAATTATTCCAATCTGATGTTGGCCTGTATCAATCCTATCAAACTCGACTCCTCTTAAAGCTAAAACTTTTTCTAGGCTGTTTTCGAGTGTGCGTATATTTTTCTTTATTCGCATATCCGAGTTTGCAGTTATGTTCCCTCCAGCTGTGAAATCGCCTGTCGAGGGGTTGAATGTTAACTTAGTAGAAGATGTATTTAAGGTAGACAGCGTACCACTAGTGCCAGAAGTGAAGTTAACATATCTGGTTGCATTTGTTGATGTATCATCAGTTATAGTTATAGTACCACCAGTACCTTGAATTCCTTGTATTCCTTGAGTTCCTTGAGCACCAGCTGCTCCTTGATTTCCTTGGTTTCCTTGATTTCCTTGATTTCCTTGATTTCCTTGATTTCCTTGATTTCCTTGTCTTCCTTGTACACCTTGAATGCCTTGTGTGCCTTGAGCACCGGCAGCACCTTGAGCACCTGCTGCACCCTGAGCACCTGCTGCACCTTGAGCACCTGCTGCACCCTGAGCACCTGTTGCACCCTGAGCACCACCTACGCCTTGAATACCTTGTATTCCTTGTGTTCCTTGAGCACCTGTTGCGCCCTGAGCACCTGTTGCGCCCTGAGCACCTGTTGCACCCTGAGCACCTGTTGCACCCTGAGCACCCGCTGTTCCTTGAATACCTTGTGTACCCTGAGCGCCCGCTGCGCCTTGGGCACCTGCTGCACCTTGGGCACCTGCTGCACCTTGAGCCCCTGCTGCACCTTGAATACCTTGTATTCCTTGATTGCCTTGATTACCTTGATTGCCTTGATTACCTTGATTACCTTGATTACCTTGATTACCTTGTCTTCCTTGTACACCTTGAATACCTTGTGTTCCTTGAGCCCCTGCTGCACCCTGAGCCCCTGCTGCACCTTGAGCCCCTGCTGCACCTTGAGCACCCCCTGCACCTTGAGCGCCTGCTGTCCCTTGAATGCCTTGCGTTCCTTGAGCGCCTGCTGCACCTTGAGCACCTGCTGTACCCTGATTACCTTG
>Ga0315906_10009623_pt1 | contig 11452 bp, 8 predicted proteins | sample LakEriMetagenome_4_FD_203526 | JGI IMG/M metagenome (GOLD analysis project Ga0315906, IMG submission 203526) | Freshwater fungal communities from buoy surface, Lake Erie, Ohio, United States - Buoy 2 MA122 | ecosystem: Environmental > Aquatic > Freshwater > Lake > Lake biofilm | place: USA: Lake... | reverse complement strand
CGGTCCGACGCGCCTTTCCGGAGCCCATCTCGACCCCGGAGGATATCGCGCGCCTCGCGGACGACATGATCGCCGCCCTTTGCCGCCGGCTGGCCGCGGCCGAGCGCGGTGCCCGGGCGATCGAGTTTCGCTGCCGGTGCCTCGATGGGCGGATCGAACGCTGCGGCGTCGCCACGGCCGCGCCGGTCGCCACGCCTGCCCGCATCATGAAGATCCTCGCCGAACGGCTCGGACATCTGCGCCCCGGGCTCGGCATCGAAAGCGCCGAGATGATCGCGACCCGCGTCGAAGCCCTGGCGCCGAGTCAGCGCGGGCTGGGTGCCGGGATGGGCGCGGCGGACCGCGACGCAGACCTCGCCCCCCTTGTCGATGCAGTGTCGAACCGTCTCGGGGCGCAGGCTGTCGGCCGGCTCGTGCCCGTCGCGCGGCATGCACCGGAGGTGGCGCAACGCCTGCTTCCTGCACTGGCGCCGATCGGTGGCGGGATCGCGGAGGCGCCTGCGTCCTGGCGCAGCCCGTGGACGGATGGAGCGACAAGACCGCTGCGCCTGCTCGAAGCCCCCGTGCCGCTCGATGTGACCGCGGAGATTCCCGACGGCCCGCCCCTGCAATTCCGCCTGCGTGGACGGCTGCACCGCGTGCGCGCCGCCGATGGTCCCGAGCGGATCGCTCCTGAGTGGTGGAACGACCAGGATGGCCGTGACCAGCCACAGGGCTGGCTGCGCGACTATTACCGCGTCGAGGATCGCGACGGCCGGCGCTTCTGGGTCTTCCGCCGCCTCGCCCAGGACGGCGCGCAGCGCGGCGCGACGCGCGGCTGGTTCCTGCACGGGGTCTTCGCATGACCGAACCGGGCGCCTATGCCGAACTGCAGGTCGCGAGCAACCACGACATCCAGCGTGGCGCCTCCCATCCGCACGAACTCGTGGCGCGCGCGAAGGACCTTGGTCTTGCCGCCATCGCGATCACCGACACCAACACGCTGGGCGGCGTCGTGCGCGCGCATGTCGCCGCGCGCGAGCACGGCATGCGCCTCGTCGTCGGCGCGCGGCTCGCGCTGGCGGACGCGCCGCCGCTGCTCTGCTGGCCCACCGATCGCGCCGCCTATGGCCGTCTTGCGCGTCTGATCTCCGCTGGCCGGCGGCGCGCTGGACCGCGCGGGTTCAGCCTCGCCCTGGCCGAGATCGGCGACGCCCTGTCCGGCTGCGTCGCCGCGGTGGTCGCGCCTGCCGCGCCGGATCCCGCCCTTCCACGTCAACTGGCCGTGCTGCGCGACGCCTTCGGGCGCGACCTGCATCTTGCCGTCCAGGTTCTCCAGCGCGGCGACGATGCCCTGCGCCTCGCCCACCACGCCGCGCTGGCATGTGCCGCGCGGATAGACCTGCTTGCCACCAACGACGTCCTCTATCACGACCCCGCGCGACGACCGCTCCAGGACGTGCTCGCCTGCATCCGGACGGGCCGCCGGATCGAGGAGGCCGGCCAGCTGCTCCTCGCCCATGGCGAACGTCATCTGAAGCCTCCCGCCGAGATGCGCCGCCTCTTCGCGCGTCATCCGGCCGCGATCGAGGCCGGACTCGCGATCGTCGGCCGCTGCGCCTTCAGCCTCGACATGCTCCGCTACGACTATCCGGACGAGCCCGTCCCGCCCGGCGCCACCGCGCAGTCGCATCTCGCTGCCCTCTCCTGGGCCGGCGCCGCGCGGCACTGGCCCGATGGCGTGCCGGCCAAGGTCCGCGATCAGATCGTTCACGAACTGGCGCTCATCGACCAACTCGGCTACGCGCCATATTTCCTCACCGTCCACGACATCGTCGCCTTCGCGCGCGCGCGCGGCATCCTCTGCCAGGGGCGCGGCTCGGCGGCGAATTCGGCGGTGTGCTTCGTCCTCGGCATCACCGCGGTCGATCCGGCGCAGAGCGACCTGCTCTTCGAACGCTTCGTCTCGGCGGCGCGCGACGAGCCGCCGGACATCGACGTCGATTTCGAGCACGAGCGCCGCGAGGAGGTCATCCAGTACATCTACGACCGCTACGGGCGGACCCGCGCGGGTCTGGCGGCGACCGTGATCAGATACCGGCCCAAAAGCGCCATCCGCGATGTCGGCAAGGTTCTCGGCCTGTCGCTCGACCTCGTCGGCAAGCTCGCGGATGTCGTCTGGGGACGCGGCCGCGACGGGCTGGAGGAGCGTCATATCCGCGAGGCCGGCATCGACCCAACGAGCCCGCGCATCGCCCTCGCCCTGCGCCTGACGCGCGACCTGATCGGGTTTCCGCGCCATCTCTCCCAGCATGTCGGCGGCTTCGTCATCGCCCGCGACCGTCTCGACGAACTGGTGCCGGTCGTCGATGCCGCGATGCCCGGGCGCACCGTGATCGAATGGGACAAGGACGATCTCGACGCGCTCGGCATCCTGAAGATCGACATCCTCGCCCTGGGGATGCTGACCTGCATCCGCAAGGCCTTCGATCTGATCGAGCGCCGGACCGGAGAGCAGCTCGATCTCGCCACAATTCCGCGCGATGCGCCGGAGGTGTACGCGATGCTCTCGCGCGGCGATTCCCTCGGCGTCTTCCAGGTCGAGAGCCGGGCCCAGATGGCCATGCTGCCACGGCTGCGTCCTGCCTGCTTCTACGATCTCGTCATCGAGGTGGCCATCGTCAGGCCTGGACCGATCCAGGGCGACATGGTCCATCCCTATCTGCGCCGCCGCGAGGGGCGCGAACCGGCCGATCTGCCGTCGGAGGAGTTGCGCGCCGTTCTGGGCAAGACGCTCGGCGTGCCGCTGTTCCAGGAACAGGCGATGCGGATCGCCATCGTCGCCGCCGGCTTCACCCCCGCCGAGGCCGACCGGCTGCGCCGCGCGATGGCCACGTTCCGACATACCGGCACGATCCACCAATTCGCGGATAAATTCGTCTCCGGCATGCTCGCGCGCGGCTACGAGCGCGATTTCGCAGAACGCTGCTTTCGCCAGATCGAGGGCTTCGGGACCTATGGCTTCCCGGAATCCCACGCCGCGAGCTTCGCGCAGCTCGTCTACGTGTCGGCCTGGCTCAAGCGCTTCCACCCCGCCGCCTTCGCGGCGGCCCTGCTGAACAGCCAGCCGATGGGGTTCTACGCCCCCGCCCAGATCGTGCGCGACGCGCAGGAGCATGGCGTCGACGTGCGTCAGCCGGATATCAACACCAGCCAGCGCGACGCGATCCTGGAGGAGGATGGCGCGATCCGGCTCGGCCTCGCCCAGATCAAGGGCCTGTCCGATACCGAGATCGTGGCGTTGATCGCCGGGCGGGGCGAGGGCTATGGCGACCTCGCCGCGTTGCGCCGCCGCGCCGGCACGAGCGACGCGACGCTGGCGCGCCTCGCCGCCGCGGACGCCTTCTCCAGCCTCGCGCTCGGACGGAGGCCCGCGCTCTGGCAGGCGCTGGGCCTCGCCAGCGAGCACCCGGAATTGTCGGATGCCCCCCTCTTCGCGGCCCTGCCTGCCCGTGCGGTCGCGCCACCGCCCGGCCCCCTGCCGCCGACGTCATTGGGCGAAGCGGTCGTCGCCGATTACGCCATGCTGCACCTGTCGCTGCGCGCCCATCCCATGGGGCTCCTGCGCGCCGACCTGCCAGCCACCCGCCCGCGACTGCGTCCGGCGGCGGAACTGGCGCAGGCCGGGGACGGTGCGCGCGTCTGCGTCGCCGGTCTGGTCCTGGTCCGCCAGCAGCCCGGATCGGCGAAGGGCATCGTGTTCATGACCATCGAGGACGAAACCGGGGTCGCGAATCTGATCGTCCGCCCGCCGCTGTTCGAACGGTTCCGCCCGATCGTCCTCGGAGGTCGCCTCGTGATCGCCCGCGGTCGGCTGCAAGCCCAGGGCGAGGCGCCGCTGCAAGTCCTGCATGTCGTCGTCGAGACGCTGGACGATGCGAGCGATCTTCTCGCGCGGCTGGACGGGCTGACCACCGCCAGCCAGGCACCGCTCGCCCCGCCCTTGGCACGCGCCGACGAGGCCGGCAAGGGCCCAACCCGGGAGACGCGGCGCGCAACGAGCGCCACGGCCGCGACCCCATCGCTTTTCCCGAGCCGCGACTTCCACTGATGCAAAAATGCAACATGCGACGCAAGCCCGCAACAACGGGCATGGCCGGTCCAAAGTGGAGTGATAAAAGATCGTCAAGCTAGCGAGTCGCGTCGCATCGACTCGATCCCTGGCAAATCGCCCTGGACCAACGACGCACTCCTGCCTTCTTCAACCAATCGAGGACATCCCGATGCGCCTTCGTAACGCCCTCCTCGCCGCGACCCTGCTGACCGCGGTGTCCGGCGCCGCCCTCGCCCAGGGCAATCAGCATCCGAAGGGTTTCTATGTCGGCGGCGCGCTCGGCGCGAACATCACCGGCGACCTGGACGCGAAGATCAATTCGACCAGCCTCGGGGTGAACAACAATAATCTCACCTTCGACATGAAGACCGGCTACGCCGTTCTCGGCGCCGTCGGCTATGCCTACGGCAACGGCCTGCGCACGGAGATCGAACCCGGCTATCGCCGCAACAGCATCGATGGCGTCAGTGGTGCCGCGGCCGCAGCCAACCTCTCCGGCAAGCTCGACAACCTGTCGGTCATGCTGAACGCGATCTACGACATCAACATCGGGTCGGCCCTGGTGCCCTATCTTGGCGCCGGCCTCGGCACCAGCCGCGTCAACGGCAAGGTCGATGGCGAAGGCGACAGCAAGTGGAAGCTTGCCTATCAGGGCATCGCGGGCGTCGCGTACTCGCTGAACAACCAGGTCAAGCTCGACCTCGGCTATCGCTATTTCGCGACGCCCGACGTCAAGGTCGGCGCCGATGTCGGGACCATCGAGTACGAGAACACCAACCACAGCGTGCTGCTCGGCCTGCGCTATCACTTCGCGCCGCCGGCCCCCGCCGCGGCGCCCGTCGCCCAGGCCGCACCGGCGCCGGCCCCCGCGCCCGCCCCGGTGCCCAAGGTCGACATCCAGCGTTCGTTCCTGGTGTTCTTCGATTTCGACAAGTCCGACATCACGACCGAAGCAGCGCGCGTGATCGCGCAGGCGGCCGATCACGCCAAACGCGGCGGCATCGCCCGCATCGTCGTGACCGGTCACACCGACACCTCGGGCGCGCCGGCCTACAACCAGCGCCTGTCCGAGCGTCGCGCGGCGAATGTGCGCGAGGCGCTCGTGCGCCAGGGCATGGCCGCGAACGCGATCTCGACCGTCGGCAAGGGCGAGAGCGATCCGCTGGTCAAGACCGGTGACGGCGTGCGCGAGGCGCAGAACCGTCGCGCCGAAATCGTGCTCCAGTAAGCCGACGCGATCGCTCGGCAGCGTCGCGACGCGACACTGCCGGAGCGATGCCGGTCACGTGATATCGGGCACGTGATATCGGGCACGTGATATCGGCTGAGGGAAGAGGGCGCGGATCCCAGGATCCGCGCCCTTTTTCGTGGCGGCTCTTCCGGCGTCGCAGCGAATGCTATTTCGACGGCTTCTGCGTCGCCGTGCGCGCTGCGCCGCAATCCGGAACATTCAACGGATGGCTTGCCGCGCGCTCCGCGGCGAAGCCTCGAAGGTCCTTGGGCACCACCTGCGCCGCGCGCTCGAACAGCGTGTCCTGCTGCGGACAGAATGTGCCGGTTCCCATCATGCTCGCCCGCGACAGATCGTTGGCGAGCGAGGTCACGTAGCGGTCAAGCTGCGCCTCGCCCTTGCCGCCGAAACTGCGCTTGAAATGCTCGCGAAACACCGTGGCATGGGATTTGAGGGCATCGCGATGCGACTCGACGAAGCTGTTGTATTGCGCCGAGAAATCGCGGTTCCCGACACCGCGGCAGGTCAGCGTCGCGACCATCAGCTCGGTCTGGAGGACACGCATCTCGAAGGCCGTTTTCTCGGCCGGGGTCAGGCAGCGCGCATTGCCCTGCGCCAGCGCAGGCTGGAGGGCGACGAGCGCCGCGATGACGGGACGGAACAGGCGAAGCGCTTTCATGGCTGGCTTATAACCAACGGGCCACGAGCCGCCAATATCGTGCTCCGCGACACCGCCCCCTTCTATGCCAGCCCAGGACTGCCGAGGCCAAGATGACCGATCCCGCCAGCCAAGATGTCCAGATCCTCCAGCGCGAGCGGTTGTTCAAGAACTACCTCGCCATCGACCGCTGCGTGCTGCGCCACCGGCTGCATGCCGGCGGGATGAGTGCGCCGATCAGCCGCGACGTGATCGCACGCGGTCCCGCCGTCGGCGTGCTGCTCTTGGATCCCGCCCGCGACCGGGTGATCCTGGTCGAGCAATTCCGGATCGGCGCGCTCTGCGCGGGCATGGATCCCTGGGTGATCGAGATCGTCGCCGGGGTGGTGGAACCCGGGGAGGATCCGCGCGACGTCGCGCGCCGCGAATCCCGCGAAGAGGCCGGCGCCGAGGTCGACGCGCTGATCCCGATCGCGCGGCACCTCGCCAGCCCCGGCATCACCGACGAGACGGTCGAGACCTTCCTCGGGCGCGTCGACTCGGACGGCCTGGGCGGGATCCACGGCCTCGCCGAGGAAGGCGAGGATATCCGCGTGGTTGCCATGACGGTCGACGAAGCCCTGGTTGCCTGCAGCGACGGCCGGATCGCCAACGCGATGACGCTGATCGCGCTGCAATGGCTGGCGCTGAACCGGCGGACGCTGGAAGCGCGCTGGCAGCCGGCCTAGAGTTCCGCTGCTTCAGGAGATCCAGATGTCCGACCCGATTCCGTCTCTCGTCTCGACCGAGTGGCTCGCCAAGCGCCTCGGTTCCCCCGGCCTCGTCATCGCCGACGCGACCTATCACCTGCCCCATACGGGACGGGAGGCGACGTCGGAATACCAGGCGGCACATCTGCCCGGCGCCGTGTTCTTCGACATCGACGGGATCAAGGACCACGCGAACCCGCTACCGCACATGGTGCCTTCGCCCACCGAATTTGCCGAAGCGATGGAGGCGCTGGGGATCTCGAATGGCGATCACGTCGTCGTCTACGACGCTCACGGATTGATGAGCGCGAGCCGCGCCTGGTGGATGCTCCGTCTTTTCGGTCATGATCGCGTGTCGGTCCTCGATGGCGGGCTGCCGAAATGGCGCGCCGAGAACCGCCCGATGGCAGCTGGCGCCGTGAGGCCCCCGAAGGGCCGCTTCTCGGCGGGGTTCCGCCCGGCGCTGCTGCGCAGCAAGGCCCAGATTGCTGCGAACCTCGCGAGCCATCGCGAGACCGTCATCGATGCCCGCGCGGCAGGACGCTTCGAAGGCACCTTGCCCGAGCCGCGTCCGGGGCTGCGCAGCGGTCACATCCCGGGCAGCCGGAACCTGCCTTATGACCGGCTCCTGGACCCCATGTCGAAGACCCTGCTGCCCCCGGATCGCATCGCCGCCGCCTTCGCACAGGCGGGTGTTGCCATGGATGCGCCACTCGTCTGCAGCTGCGGATCCGGCGTGACGGCCGCCGTCCTCGCCTTCGCGCTCCATGTCGCGGGCAAGCCGGATGCGGCCATCTATGATGGCTCCTGGTCGGAATGGGGCGCGGAGCCCTACACGCCGGTTGCGACCGGCCCCGCGCGATGACCTTGCGTATTTCCGCCTTCCAGCCCGCGGACCGCGACGACGTGGTCGCCCTTTGGCACAGCACATTCCCGGGCTATGCCGACGATCCGGCCGTCCAGCTCGGCCACGCGCTCGCCACGGCGAGCAGCGCCGTATTCGTGGCGCGCGACGCGGCGGGGCTCGCCGGGACGGCGATGGTCGGAAGCGACGGGATCCGGGGCTGGCTGCATTACGTCGCCGTCGCGGCCGAGCGACGCGGCACCGGGATCGGCCGCGCGCTCGTGGCGCATGCCGAGGCGTGGCTTGCCGCGCGCCAGGGCGTGACGAAAGTCAATCTCCAGGTCCGCGGCGACAACGAGGCCGTGATCGGATTTTACCGGCGGCTCGGCTACATGCAGGAAGACAGGGCGAGCCTGGGCAAGAGACTGGCCCCACCGGGCGGCGAACCGCCTCCGGCACCAACCCGTGGCATGCCCGGCTCTCTCGATGTCGTCATCACGCATCTCGAGATGACCGCGCCCCCAGGCCCCGCCCATCCGCCCGCACCGGCGCTCAAACTCGCGCTGCTCAAGGTCGATGCGATGACCGTCGCCTATTATCGCTTCCTCTACGCCGAGATCGGCCGCGACTGGGTCTGGCACGAGCGCCGACTGCTCGGTGACGACGAACTCGCGGCGGAAGTCTCGGCCCCTGGGGTCGAGATCCATGTGCTCCACGCCGAGGGGCAGCCGGCCGGCTATGTCGAACTCGATTTCCGGCGCCTGCCGGAAGAGGCGGAGTTGAAATTCTTCGGCCTCGTACCCCGCTTCATCGGGCGCGGCATCGGTCCGTGGCTGCTCGACTGGGCCATTCGCGAGGCCTGGCGCCACGACCCGCGGCGCCTCGTGGTCAACACCTGCACGCTGGATCACCCCAAGGCCCTGCCGCTCTATCAGCGCCTGGGATTCCGTCCATACCGGCAGGAAACGAAGACCATCCTCGACCCGCGCCCGCTTCCCTGAGGTGTGGCAGACGTCAGCAACGCCGCCTCCAAAACGAGCGGCGCGGCCCACAGATTCGGCAAACGACGCACAGGCTACAGCGCGGAGGCCGCTGTTTGCGGTTTCCGCGATGGCGCGAACGTTGCTAGTGTCTAAGTCTTCGGTCCTTATCTTCGACCATTCCCCCAGTCCAACAATCGAGGTTTGATCATGGGAGCTATGAAACTTCTCGCGCTCGGCGCCGGTCTCGTCGCCGGTCTCGGTGCCTTCGACGCGTCCGTCGCGCAGACGAAGAGCACGCTCGACATCGTCAAGGAGCGTGGTCGCCTGCGCTGCCAGCACGGCCAGCCCTCCCCGGGCTTCTACGAGCAGACAGCCGACGGCAAGTGGCGCGGTCTCGACCATGACGTCTGCCGCGCGATCGCGGCCGCCGTCCTCGGCGACGCCGACAAGATCGACGTCCAGTCGGTCACCAACGCCGTGCGCTTCACCGCGCTGGCGAATGGCGAGTCGGATGTCCTCGTCCGGACCACGACCGCGACCCTGCTGCGCGACTCGCAGCTCGGCCTCGACTTCCAGGGCATTCATTTCTATGACGGCCAGGGCTTCATGGTCCGCAAGGACAGCGGCATCAAGAGCGCCAAGGAGCTCAACGGCGCCACGATCTGCGTGATCACCGGCACCACGACCGAGCTCAACCTGGCGGATTATTTCCGCACCAACAACATGACCTACAAGGCCTTCACGACCGCCGACTCGAACGTCGCGCGTGAGACCTACGAGAAGGGCGCCTGCGACGCGAACACCAACGACAAGTCGTCGCTCGCCTCCAGCCGCGCGACCTTCGCGAAGCCCGCCGACCACGTGATCCTTCCGGAGACGATCTCCAAGGAGCCACTCGGCCCGGTGACCCGCCACGGCGACAACCAGTGGGGCGACATCGTCCGCTGGGCGGTCAACGTGATGATCGCCGCCGAGGAGTTCGGCATCACCTCCGCCACCGTGGACAAGGTGAAGGCCGAAACAAAGGATCCGGAGATCCGCCGCATGCTCGGCCTCGAGGGTGAGCTCAACAAGGGTCTCGGCCTCGACAAGGATTGGGCCTACCGGATCATCAAGCAGGTCGGCAATTACGGTGAGAGCTACGAGCGCAATGTCGGCCCGAACACGCCGATCAACATCCCGCGCGACGGCAGCCTCAACGCCCTGTGGACCAAGGGCGGGTTGATGTACACGCCGCCGTTCCGCTGATCGGCAGCGTTCCAACGGACGCGGGGTCCGGTCGCCACATGGCGGCCGGGCCTCGTGGCCTCTTTCGCGTGGCCAGCTCCCTTACCCGAGCAAGCGGACCCGACGGTCGCTTCGTCACCACGCACGCGACACGAAATCTCGCCCGAACGGGATCCACGCAATGACCCAGGCGCATGGCAGCACAGGCGAGGCCCAAGGGCCGATGGCCTGGCTCTACGACAGTCGCTTGCGCTCGATCGTCGCCCAGACGCTCGTCGTCGGCGCGATCGCCTGGACCTTCTGGTATCTCGCCACGAACACCCAGGCCAACATGGCCAAGCGCGGGATGTCGACGGGTTTCGATTTCGTCTTCGGTACCGCCGGTTTCGACATCAGCTGGTCTCTCTTCGAGGTCAAGGCGGGCGCCACCTATTTCGAGATCTACCAGGTCGGGATCGTCAACACGCTGGCCGTCTCGGTCCTGTCGATTGTCTTCGCGACCCTTCTCGGCTTTTTCATCGGCATCATGCGCCTCTCGAGCAACTGGCTCGTTGCGCGTATCGCCGGCTGGTACATCGAGATCCTGCGCAACACGCCGCTGCTGCTGCAGGTCTTCTTCTGGTTCATCGGCGTCTTCACCGGATTGCCGGCGCCGCGCCAGTCCTATCAGCCGATCGAGGGCTTCGTCCTCAACAACCGCGGCTTCTTCCTGCCCGCGCCGGTCCCGGGCGAGCTCTTCTGGATGACGGCCGTCGCCGCCGCTGTCGCGGTGGCCGGCGCCATGCTGCTGCATCGCTGGGCGCGTGCCCGGCAGGCGGCCACCGGCGAGCGTTTCCCGTCGGTCCTGGTCGGCATCGGCATCGTGATCGCCCTGCCCGGGCTGGTCTTCGTCGCGACCGGATCGCCGCTCGACTGGAACATCCCCAAGCTGCGCGGCTTCAATTTCGTCGGCGGCATGACCGTTCCGCCGGCCTTCTGCGCCCTGCTGCTGGCCCTGTCGGTCTATACCTCCTGCTTCATCGCGGAGATCGTCCGCGCCGGCATCCAGTCGGTGAGCCACGGACAGACCGAAGCCTCCTACGCGCTCGGTCTCAAGCCCGGCTGGACCATGCGCCTGATCGTCATCCCCCAGGCGATGCGCGCGATCATTCCGCCGCTCATCAGCCAGTATCTCAACGTCACCAAGAATTCCTCGCTCGCGGTCGCCATCGGTTACCCGGACCTCGTGGCCGTGTGGATGCAGACCTCGCTCAACCAGTCCGGGCGCGCGATCGAGATCGTGGCGACGACCATGCTGTTCTACATGTCGTGCAGCCTGTTCATTTCGCTGCTGCTGAACATCTACAACCGGCGCATGCAATTGAGGGAGCGCTGACATGGCTGCCCCGACGACCGAAGCCGCCGCGGCACAGGTATTCGTCCCGAAACCAAGCCTCCCGCCCCCGCCCTTCACGGTCGGACCAGTCGGTTGGCTGCGCGCGAACCTCTTCAACTCGCCGTTGAACACGGTGTTGACCCTGATCTGCGCATGGCTGGTCTATCGCGGCCTCGCCGGCTTCCTCGAATGGGCGTATTTCGACGCGGTGTTCGACGCCAAGTCCCGCCGCGAATGCCTGGATCGCAGCCCGACCGGTGCGTGCTGGGCGGGCGTCAAGGCGAATTGGGGA
>Ga0315906_10009621_pt1 | contig 11453 bp, 5 predicted proteins | sample LakEriMetagenome_4_FD_203526 | JGI IMG/M metagenome (GOLD analysis project Ga0315906, IMG submission 203526) | Freshwater fungal communities from buoy surface, Lake Erie, Ohio, United States - Buoy 2 MA122 | ecosystem: Environmental > Aquatic > Freshwater > Lake > Lake biofilm | place: USA: Lake... | reverse complement strand
GCTGTACAGCGCCCCGGTCGACTCGAGCTTGACGGTCTTCTGAGGTGCGTCTTCTTCCGTACGCCTCCGCTTCGACTGGTCCGCGGACGACGGGGAAGGCTCCTGTATTTCCGGGCGGTCAGCCTTGGGGGCGGACGCGACGGGATGATGCGTCCCTCCCAGCCCCGCGTGCTCCGAAAAAATAGCAATGGCTTCGTCGCGGAGCTTTATACCGGCGGGGTCGAGATCGTCCGCCGCGCAAAGCATGCCTTCTTCGTGGGCGATGGCGATGGCCTGGTAGTATTTGTCCAGGAGCGTGAGTTCCTTGCGAGTTTCCGTCTTCCTGCGGACGTCGCCTCGCTCGACGGCAAAGTAGTCTCCCCGAGTAGCTCCCGTCTTCTCGACAGCCGAAGGCCGGTAGTACACAAACCTCGGCAAGTCGGCGGAGGTGAATCCTGGCGCGATGCCGGGAAGAGGCGTGGCTGTGGCGGCGGTCCTGACGCAGCCCCGGTTGGTGTTCTGCAGAGACTGAGACGCCCACCTGAGGTTGGCGATCCTGTTGTCGGTCGTGACGCGATTCACGTGGTCGACAGTGGGTGCCGTCCTGGGTCCGAGAAAGGTCTCGGCGATCCAAATGTGGAGCAGGCGCGATGAGCCGGACATGAAGTAGGCGTAGCCGTTTTGGGCTATATAAATGCTCTTTTTAGGAAATTCCGCGAGGAACCGCTCGTGCGAGCGACGGTCCATGATGACAGGAGATTGGTTCGTCTCGACGACGACGTAGCCCATGGAACAACTGAAGCGATTCTTGAGCTCCCTGCCGAACATGTGTCCGCCGACGAGCCCGCGATTTCCAGAAATGTAGGACATTTTATTGACAATGTTTGCAGGAAGAACAATAATAAGGAGCGATAACGAATATTGTGTTGTAATTATGATAGTTTCGTATTATTGGCGACTGTTATATACATATCCACCACCACGGATGTTTCCACCCATACCCACCCGGTGTTTTTTCCACCCATACCCAATCAATTCGAATATGCTAGGCCTCCCATGCCGGACATAATCCTCAGGATATTGTAAGACACGGCGTAGATCTTAACCTTGTAGCCGATAGTTTCTCCAAGCTTACCATGTAGAGAGACGTGGAGGTTTGCGGTATCGATCCGGCTGAAATTGATTGAACCGGATGGCTGATGCTCTTCGGGGCGGAGACCGAACGCGTACACGTTGATTCCGGTGGGAGGGATGTTCTCGTGGGTTGCGTAGGGGACGGCGAGGTTGAACCAGCGCCCGTCGCGCTCGGCAAAGCGGTCGTGGCCGTTGAGCACCAGCTTGGCTTTCATTGTGGGGTTGGTACCGATATCACTCAAAGTACCAAAATCATACTTTGTGTAATCCTTCACTCCAGCGACCGCGTTTGGTATGTTTGATGCTGCGGAGTCAAGCGTCAGGTCGTCGAACACGCTGCCGCCGAAGCCGATTCCGCCGCCGAGAGGGTCGAGAGCTGTTCCAGTCAGGTAAGTCTTGTCGACCTTCGTCGTGAAATTAAACCACTGCCTGCCATTAGGAGGGCCTGAGCTCTTCACGTCCTTGATGAAGTCCTCCTTGACGGCCACCCAAACGATCTCCTTGGTCGGATGATTAAATGCGAGCCTAAACTTGAACGAGTTCTCAGCACTCGTAGTAGAGACGCTCTCCTCGCCGGTGAACTGCAACTGCGTGATCAGGTACTCGTGCGAGATCTGTGCGAACCGGCGGCGCTCGTCGGAATCGAGGAAGACGTAATCCACGAGAAGAGAGGCGTGCTTCATGGCAGCACCCTCGGGCACGACATACGATAGATCAGAAGTCTGGACGGAGTGTACGCAATCTGCTAGCGGACGGAACTCGATGTTGATCTTGACCTCGTGGTACTGAAGAGCGACGAGAGGCACGGCAAGGCCGGGGTTCCTGCAGAAGTAAAACTGCAAGGGAATGTATAGAGTGGTACCATCGCAAGTCTCTGTAGTATTCCTCATGTTGGTCAGAGCCGGGGTATTCCCGACCATGTTGCCGTAGCCCGCGGAGTGCCCGGCCTTCATGGTCAGCTCGCAGTATATCTGCATCCACTCGCCGTACTGCTTGTCGATCTTCTGGCCCCCGATCTCAAACTCGACGTAGTTGATCATGAGGTGACCGAGCCAGTTCAGCCAGCGGAACTGGTTACCAGCTTTCACCTTGACGTCGCCAAGAGTGACCCAGAGCCAGATTTTGTGGATGAGATCGCCGTTCCGGCTGAGAGTGCAGGTGACCTTCTTGCCGAAGTCGGGGTTGCCGTTGAAGGTCTGCTCGATGGTCTCCATCGAAAAATTAGTGTGCCGGCGGTAAACTAGCTTGAAGAAGGTCACCTGGGGGTTACCGGTAATGTACACGTCCTGAGCTCCGTACGCAACCAACTGAAGCAAACCGCCTCCCATTTTGAAGTTATAATATATACATGAGAAAAAAAATTACGCCCGGACGAATTCGAGGTGTCTGTGGCCGCCGACAACTTTCAGGACAGCTTCGCCCGCGATCGGTGTTCCCGAGCTGACGAGCGCGACGACCGTCGGCCCGAGGTTCGAAATCCCCTCCAGCAAGGCCTCGAGCTTTCCCGCGTTCGCCTCGTCGAACCCGGAGTTCGCCTCGTCGATCACCATCCAGCCGCACGACGACCCGCAGCCCAGCTCGCGCAGCCCCGCTTTCAGCGCCAGGGATATCACCGCGCGCTCGAATCCGCTCGCTTTATCAACCGGAATCCACGCCCCGCCCGGGGACGAAAACCGAAAGGCCACAGAGCTTCCGGTCCACTCTCCGGAGATTTCGATGCCGTACGCCGCCCCGAGAACGCCGTTGGCCGACCGCGCCAGTTCGCTCGCGGCCTCTTGGTACATCGAGCCGTGCCTCGACGCGGCGGCCGCGTGCAGCTCCTTGAGTCTCGCCGCCCTCGCCGCGCACATCTCCGCCTCTCCGGATAATCGCCCGGAGCTAGTCCTCTCTTCGTTCGCGCGCTTCCGGAGGGCCTTCAGCTCGCTCGCCGCCGCGACCCGCGAGTTCTGCGCCGAGAGAAGGAGCCGCATCCTCGCCTGGAGCACGGAAGGCAGCTTCGATAGCGAGTAGCGCCTGAGCTGGGCCGGCGTCATGCCGAGCTCGAAAAGCTGGCTCGCGACGCGCGCCTCCCGGTGCGCCTCCGATGCCTCCCGGTGACGCGCGGCGGCTTTCTCGGCGTCCTCGCGCGCGCCAGCGACCTCGGCTTCCCAGGCCTCCTCTTCGGACGCCTTCTTCAGCCTGGCCTCGTATCCCCTCAGCTTCGCAGCGACCTCTCGCGCGTCGCCGACGCCCATCTCGGCCAGGCGCTTCTCCGCCGCCTCTCGCCTCTGGACGTCCGCGCCGTGCCTCTCCACGCAAGCCCAGCACCCGGGATCGAAAGCCCCGACGGGCCGGGGTATCGATCGAAACAGGCCGTCGGCCTCCCTGTAGCGCTCGACCTTCTCGAGCAAGTACGACGCGTCTTCCGCCTTGGAGGCGGTCTGCCTCGGCGGCTCGCGCCGGAGAACGTCCCGGAGCCTCGGCGGCTCGCGCCGGAGAACGTCCCGGAGCCTCGCCTCTGCCGCCGTCGACGCCGATCTCGCCGCGCCTTCCTCGTCTCGCAGTCTCGCGAGCTCGTCTCCCGGCACGCGCCTGGGGACCGCGTCGTCGGACACGAGGCCCGCGAGAGAGGCGGACGCCCTCGCCTTGCTCGAAGACGCGAACGCCGTCTGCGCCCTGCACACGGCGACCTCCCTCGCCGCCAGCCTCGCTTCCAGCATGGCGTCCGCGAGCGCGCCGTCGTCGGGATCGGAAGCGCTCGCGGCCCGGAGAGCGTCGCGCGCGCTCTCGAGCGCCGTCGCCATCCACTTGAACGCCTTCTTCGCCTCGTTCGCGGCGGCCATCTCGGCCTGGACCGCCTCGGAGCGGCACATCCTGTCCAGGATCGCCTTCTGCTCTGCGGGCTTCATGGCCAGCAGGTCCGCGTCCCTGCGGTCCAGAAGCAGAAAGTCCTCCGCGGTGACGAACCTGCCGACCCACTCCGCCACGGCCGGCCTCCCCGCGGCCACCACCGCGCCGGTCCCGTCCTCCACGACCGTCGCCGTCTGCGCGAGCTTGTCGTTCTTGGCCTCGAACTCCCGGCGGACGCGGTAGATCCGGTCGCCTACCGCGCACGACGCCTCCACCCACGCGCGCGCCTCGTCGGGCTTACCGACGTTCACGACGTAGCAGCTCGCCGCCGCGCCGAACAGCGCGAGCCCCACGACCTCGCTGAACGACGACTTTCCCGAAGCGTTCGCCCCGCGCACGAAACACGGCCTGCCGCTCGGCCCCGGCTCGAAGAAGCACTTCGCCCCGTAGCCGTACACCCACTGCCACCCCACGCTCACCAGCCGCATGCGCTCCGACGGCCCGCGCGACCTCGCCTCGAGCGCGGCCTCGATCGCCTTCGAGGTCTTGGCGTTGCGCTGCGCGACTTTGTCTGGCGAAAAGCCGAGGCCCTCCGGGAGGAGCAGCTCTTCCGGCTTCAAACTATCGAATATCAGCATTGTTCACTGTTTCGAATACGAATATCAATCGATTACAACAAAAACCGTTCCTTTATATCGCTCGCTCACTTCGGCTTGGACGCGAGGTCCTCTAGATCTTTCAGCGTGTGGACGATCACTTTTAGCGCCGGGACCACGACCCAGGACACGGGCTCGCTGTACGCTATCTGCGTCTCGACGTCGTTGTTAACGTTCCTGTAAGGTCCCTTCTTGACCGCGAAGAGCTGCCGCAGGGCCTCGTCCGCCTCGGGGATCGCCTGCCTCAGCAGTCGGTGCACCGCGTCCACTCCGGAGAGGAGCGAGTTCACCTGGCAAAACAAAAGAAGGGTCCTGACCGGGTCGCCGTCCCCGTCCGACTTGGCCTCCTCGCAGATCTTCCTCGCCGCCGCCGCGAGCACGCCGATCTTGGCGACGGCCTTGCGGCAGATCTCGGCCTTGTGGGAATCGTCCTCGACGTCCTCGCCCAGAATCATCTCGCACTCTTCAAGAACAGACATTTCGAAATTTTGTTTGTTTGTTGTTTGTTGGCTGTTGGCTCTATCGGGATCTTATATTCATTCACTCTCGAACGCACGCGCGCGCGTTTCCCGCCGCGACTGAGTCGCAGTAACGCAACCACAATTACAGTCACGAGACCAAGACGGAAATTGATAAGCGACGTATATATTCTAAACGTGTTTTCTTTCTGCTGCGCACACACTGTTCGCACAAAATTCTGGAATATCATGAAGAATGGGCGTCGTCGCGAACACCGACGGCTCGGTCACCGTGACGTTCGACCTGGACGAGAGCGGGGGCAGCGGACTGAGCAGCGCCAAGATCGTCGCGGTGCGTGAAGGCTCGGCAGCCCCCGCGGACCAAAAGGCTGTCCTCGACGCCGCGACATCCGGAACGGCCATCGTCGCGTCTCCGAACCTCGCGGCGTCTCCCGGAACGCGCAAAGTCCACAGCTTCTCCGCGGGACAGCTCGATTACTACGCCAAGTACATGTTCTACCTCGCGTGCCAGGACTCGCAGGGCTGGTACAACTCGCCCCCCGGGTCCGTCACCGCGGCGAACTCCCCGGGCCCGGTCACGGGAACCAAGATCGGCAACAACGGCGAGCGCGTTTACGACCCGTCTCCCCCGACGATAAACGTCTCGGACGTCCGCGCGACCACCGACGGCAAGCTGCGCGTCGTCTACACTCTCACCGAGTCCGGAAACAGCATGCTGAACGCCGCGAGGGTCGCCGCGTCGACCAGCGCGATGACTCGGGACCAGGTGCTGGCGGCGACGACGAGCGCGGTAAACGTGGTCGTGCTGAACACGGCGAACGTGTCGTCGGTGAACCAGGTCGCGACGATAGAGGGCCTGAGCGGCTGGACGGACGCCAAGGTGTACTTCGCCGCGAAAGACAACCAGGGCTGGTACGACAGCGGGGGCACGACCGGTTCTGTCAACGCCAACTCGCTCGCCATCGGCAACAACAGCGGCCGATCTTGGGACACGGCAAATCCGGCGATATCGATCACCACAACAACATTCACCAACGCCGGAAACAGCAACACCATTCGGATCGTCGTCAGCGTGACGGACAGCGGCAACAGCGGCATCAATCGTGCCGGCGTTTTCTTCAGAGAATCCGCCGGAGCGAACGCTTCGATATCGCAGAACGAAATACTGTTCGGGACCTCGGCCGGAGTGCGAGAAACGCTTCTGTCCAACACGACCTCGAGCTTCGCCAACAGCGTCACTCGAGACGTCACGACGCTGAAAGAGTACACACAGTACCACGTCTACGCCGCCGTGCTGGACAACCAGGGCAACTACAACGGCTCGGCTGCCACGGCGCACGCGACGACGTTCAACCCGGTGCAGAACCCGCTGTCCGTTACCGGAACGGCCATCCCCAACGGAGGCAGGACCTACGATCTCACGAAACCCGTCATTGCGATTTCGAACGCGCAGGCCCAAAGCGACGGCAGCGTGATAGTGACGTACACGCTGTCGGAGACGGGCGGGAGCGGCCTCAGCAGCGCGAGGATATACGCAAGGACGGACCAAACCGCTCTGGCCGCGTCTTCGGTGCTGACGCTAACGCCGAACAAGTCAGCGGTCGTCGGGACGAGCCAGACCGTCACGTTTGCCGCTGCAGACGTTCCGAACCAGTGGACCGCGTACTACTTTTTCGCCGCCGCGAAAGACAACCAGGGCTGGTTCAGCTCGTCAACGTCCGCGTGGAACGACGGGACGGTCAGCGCGTACGCCATCCAGAACAACGGAGGCCGGACGTGGGACAGGACGGCGCCCGCGCTGAACGCCAACCCCACTATGGCGCTTGCGAGCGGCACGAGCGTCACGATAACGTGGTCCGGAGCTTCGGACTCCTTGTCCGGTCTGAAGCACGTCAAGATGATGGTGACAACGAGCAGCGCGGCGTTTACCAACACTTCGATCGACTCGGCGGCCGACTCGGGCAACACGCAGAGAGTCACGACTTCCACGTCCGCGAGCGGGACTGCGACGATATCCGGGATACAGACGGGAGCGACGGTGTACGGATGGGCGGTGTCGGTCGACAACGCCGGCAACGTGTCGACAGCGCAACGAACGAGTCCCCAGTCTATCGCCCTGGACAACGTTGCGCCGACCGCCGCTTGGGTGTCGGGGTCGCAAGACACTTCGACGACGGCGACGATAACTATATCCGTCGCGGACAATCTTACCGGAATCACTTCCGGGACAGTCTACGTGCGCAGGAGCGGGACATCGACGAACGACTATACCGGGACAATATCATCCGGCGCTGGGAACAAGGCGTTCAGCGTTACCGGGTTGCAATCATTCACGAACTACGATGTCATCGTCGCGGTGACGGACGGGGCCAGTAACAGCTCGACGACCACGGTGAAGACGTTCAGGTCTTGGGACACGTCTGCGCCCGTGATAACGACGACCACAGTGACGAACACCGGAACGACTGCCACCATAACGTACAACTTGAGCGACTCAGGCAGCGGCCTCCGTTCTATAGCTTGTTCGGGGAACGCTACAGGGTCGCAATCGCTGTCCGGCACGTCGGTGAACGGTTCTTTCACCGCGACCGGGCTAAGCTACGGGGCCAACTCTTTAACTTTTACAGTGACCGACCGGGCATCCGACAACAACAGTTCGTATTTGACAAACAAGTCCGATAACACGGCGACCGCTTCTGGGTCGATAACTGTGACGCGCCCTGCACCGACGTTCTCCGCCCAGAGTATTACCGGTAACAGCTCCGGAACTAACGGCACAGGACGCGTAGCGTTCAGCTACACGGCTGTGTCAGACTCCGGAAACTTGTCGAAGATCGAGTTTTACGTCGGTAATACGTTGAGGAGCACGGCGAACATCAGCGGATCGAGTTCGACCGGCTCGTACAACTTCGATACCGGATTGTACAACACCCCCGAGAACAATTGCTACATGAAAGTTTACACGAACCCAGATTCCGGAACGGCTACTTCGACCAATACGAACGTATCGATATCGTACTCCCCTCCGACCATCTCGTCGTTCACCCTGACGTCGCCGTCCGCAGAAAAACTGCGATACACTTGGAGCGCGGCGGACACCAACTCCAATCTCAAGAAGGTCGAGTTCTACGACAGCGGCAATGTGAAGAGGACTCCCGACTTGGACATCAGCGGAAGCAGCTCGTCGACGTATTCAGAGTTTACGGTGGCGGCGGGGACGTACGGCGGCTACATCAAGGTGTTCGACCACGGCGGTCTGAGCGTGCAGTCGAGCACAGTTAGCAACGTCGTCGTCGCGGACGGCACAGCGCCTGCATCGGGCTCAGCATCGGTTACGGTTGCTTCGGCGACGACAGTAGGGTTCACCGTAAATTGGACCGGATTCACCGACAACGTAGGTGTAACTCAGTACAAGGTTTACACGAACACTTCAAATTCTTTCTCTGGTGCCACGATCAGGGCGACGCTCGGTAACGTAGCGACGACCGTATTGACGGGTCTAAGTTCCTCGACAACATACTATGCGTTCGTCACCGCCGGCGACCTTGCAAACAATTGGTCGACGGCAAAAGGGTCGGCGGCGATAACGACTCTCAACGCTGCTCCGACATCAACGAACGCGACCGTGACCGTCGGGACGGCGACGGCATCAGGGTTTACCGTCTCTTGGTCCGGATTCACCGACGCCGTTGGCGTCACGCAGTACAAGGTTCACACGAACACCGCAAATTCTTTCTCTGGTGCAACGCTCAGGGCTACGCTCGGTAACGTAGCGACGACCGTATTGACTGGTTTGAGTCCGGGTACGACGTACTACGCGTTCGTCACTGCAGGTAACGCTGCCAACAACTGGTCAGCTGAAAAAGGGTCGTCGGCGATAACGACTCTTGACGCAACGGCTCCTGTATCGACGAGCGCGACTGTGACCGTCGGTACAGCGACGACAACAGGGTTTACTGTAACTTGGTCCGGATTCACCGACAACGTCGGCGTCACGCAGTACAAGGTTTACACGAACACCGCCAATTCTTTCTCTGGTGCAACGCTCAGGGCTACGCTGGGAAACGTATTAACGACCGTATTGACGGGGCTTGTCGAAAGTACAACATACTACGCGTTTGTCACCGCTGGTGACGCTGCTGATAATTGGTCAACAGAAAAAGGGTCAGCGGCGATTAAGACCCTACAGCTTATCGTATATGATCCTTGGGTTCCTTTTACATATGAACCCGAGACTACAAATAATATTTTCAATGTATATAAATTTAACGCAGTACCAACTACCAATGGATATAGCACTGGATGCACAGTAACCGTAGATCTAAGTGGATTTACAGCTTCGAATCCAGGGTATCCATATAACATTGGTACTTTCGGTCTCAGAATTATAACAAATGATAATACTACAGGTAATACCTTAATAAATATGTATTCAAATAAATCTAGCATGTTTTCAATGGTTCAGGTTGGGGGAGTTACCACTCAGACTTTTCCGTCAGTTCCGCATCCGACTACTGGTACAATGAAAATATTTGCATGGTATAGATACAATGGATCAACCATTCAAACTGGAGTCGATGTATTGAGCCCTACAGTATATTCAGATACTAAAACGATTGATATGACGTCTGTTAAACAAATAACGACCTGTGTTTCCGAAATAACAGTTTATGAATTCGCGACAATTCGTAGTTGGTGGTATTCCCCCGTGTACCTTTCAGATACCCAGTTGAATACCCAACGAAATAAGTAAAAAGATGATCGCAAATGCTTCACGATGCAAAAAACACAATCGCCGTTTATAAACAAAAGCAATGACCGTGCGTCTCCTGATGCCGACGCACCTCTTTCCGGTCAAGCACGCCGAGGCGCGGGTCGTCGTCGCGCTGGACCCCGTTTTTTTCGAGGGTCCCGACGGCACGTTCAAAATCCACAAGGGCAAGATCGCGTACCTCGTCGCCGCCGCGACGGAATACGCTGCCCAGTTCGGGGCCGAGGTCTGCTACCCTGAAGCCGTAGCCGCCCTCTACGGCTCTCTCGAGACCGCCGAGGTCGTCGCTTACCCGCCCATGGACCGGTTCGTCGAGAAAAAACTGAAAAAGCTTCGCAATCTTCGGACTGAGCCTCACCCGGGCTTCGTATTGAATCCGACGGAATACTCGGGGGCGGAGAAGCTCGTTTCCGTTTACAAGGCGGCTCGCGAGAAAACGGGAATTCTGAAGAGCGCAAAGTCCCTGGACGAGTCCAACCGCGCACCGCCGGACGACGGTTTGAGCAGCAAAGCGGAGCCCCCGAAGAAGGCTCCGATGTCGAAAGCCGCCCGAGCCGCCGTCGCGTTCGCCGAGCGCGCCTACCCGGACCACTTCGGGGATGCGCGAGCGTGCTGCTACTACCCGGCGACCAGAAAAGCGGCTCTAGCCCGGCTGCGCGTTTACGCGGCTCGGGGGATTTTCCTCATGAAGTACCAGGACGCGATCGTCCGGGGGCGCGACTTCCTGGGCCACTCCGTCCTCAGCGCGGCGATCAACGTTGGCCTGCTGAGTCCCGCGGAGGTATGCGAGGCCGTCGCAAAGTCCGGCGCCGCGGAGTCCGACGTCGAGGGGTTCGTCAGGCAGATCCTGGGCTGGAGGGAGCTGATGGCGATCGTGTACGCGAGGCGGACCCCGAAGCTCGACAAGGCGTTCTCGGCGTTTCCGAGGCCAGGAAAGGCCTGGTACGAAGGCGCGACCGGGATCCTGCCGCTGGACGACGTCGTGACGCGCGCTTCTCGGACCGCGTACCTGCACCACATCGAGCGCCTGATGGTCGCGCTGAACGCGATGGTGCTCTCGGGGCACCGCGCCGGCGCGGCTTACCGGTGGTTCACGGAGGTCGTGAGCATCGACGCGTACGACTGGGTGATGGTGGGCAACCTGTCCGCGATGGGCTACGCCAAGGAGACAGGCTCGACCGTCGCGAGGAAGCCGTACATATCCGGATCGGGATACGTGGCGAAGATGTCGGGCAACGGGTACGGGGACGAGGGCGGCTGGAAAGACAAGTGGGACGCGATGTTCTACGACTACGTCCGGAGAGAAAATATACCGTATTTCCGCCGCGTCCTGGACGGCAAGCGGTACAAGGAACGCAGCGCGGAGTGGGCAAAGATCCGGTCCTCGCTCGCTATTTCTTGATCTCTGTACCGCATCCGAGATCCGGGTTGGGTAGCGCTCGCTTCACGGCTTCCAGGACTGCCGGCCGGTTTCTCTTGTAGCTCGAGAGAAACACCGCCACGGTGCTCGTGTAGTGCACCACCTTGCCGACGGCCAGGTCGACGTAGGGAAACGTTTCCTTGCAGTACACTCCGCACCACCGGTTGTACGTGCTGGTCTTGAGC
>Ga0315906_10009618_pt1 | contig 11456 bp, 5 predicted proteins | sample LakEriMetagenome_4_FD_203526 | JGI IMG/M metagenome (GOLD analysis project Ga0315906, IMG submission 203526) | Freshwater fungal communities from buoy surface, Lake Erie, Ohio, United States - Buoy 2 MA122 | ecosystem: Environmental > Aquatic > Freshwater > Lake > Lake biofilm | place: USA: Lake... | reverse complement strand
TGGTATCGTCGCAACCGAATCCACTGATAGCAACGAGTTGCACTGTTTGAAGACCGATGTCATTGACCGAATAGATGAACGACGGTTCGAATTCAGTGCTTGTGCTATTGGCAATTCCGAAATCCCACTCGTATTCAACATTCGAGCAAGTTCCACAAGTTGAGTTATTCTCCAGAGGCAGCGGAGTTTCCACGCATGCAACACTCGGTATAACCATCACCGGCTGAGGGACCTCATTAATGGAAACCAGCATAGAGCTATCGTTTACGCATCCATTATTATCTGTAAACGTGTATGTGTATATCACTGCATCTACACCTATAAGGTCAGGATTGACCACGTCCGATGGTGTCCAAACACCCGCAATGCCGGTGCTCGGTTGAGGAGAGAAGTTCGTTAGCGTGAACACCGGTGAATCCTCGCACAGGTCCCAGTTTTGGCCCGGATCGATAGCAGGTAATGCGAATACAGTGACGCTGATGATGGTGTCATCGGTGCAGCCGTAGAGGTCACTTACTTCGAATTCAATGTTCAGTATGCTATCCTGAAGAATGTAATCATCGAATACGAAATCAGCCAATGTATTATCCAGAACCGAAGGCGAAACTTCTTCGGTCGCTACCCAATTGTATGTAAATGGTCCTTGCCCATCGGCAGCCGAACCACTCAATTGAATGGGCACATAAAGACAAGTTGAAGCATCAGCAGCAGACGCCATGTTGGCAAGTGCGATTGCATCTACCGTTGTCGTATCGGCATTCACACACCCATTGGCATCGATTACCTGAAGTGCATAATCGTCGTCACCAACTGCAGGCGTGGTAAGTTGATACGGTTCAATAAGGCCTGCTTCGGGTGTCCACGAGAAGGTATAAGGAACATTCTGATAGGTCGAAACATTCGCACTGATATCGTCACCGCAAGGAATGGAGAAGCTTGGTGCCATTGTGATTTGTGGTAACGGCAAAATGTCTACAGTTGTGAAGTCAGTTGCCGAAAGACATGGTCCAATGCCGTCTGGGTCGAAGGTGGTCCACGTAATTTGAATAGTCTGTGCCGCGTATAGATTAACTGAAGGAATAAAATTAGTTGTACTATTCGTTGCGACCTGGAAACTACCCGCAGATGCTGGCGCCACTGTCCACTCACCCATACCATTTTCTGAAACAGTTACATTCACAGTGCCATTCGCGCAGACTGTGTATGTATTTGTAATATCGGAGATTGCCGTTTGTAAGATATCCAGCACAAGTGTCTGGCTCTCCGGCAAGCATGGCCCAGTAGTTCCATCCGGATCAGAAGTGGTCCATACAAGTTGAACCGTACCAGTTTCATTAGAGCCGGGTGTATAGGTAGACTGCAAATTCGTGGAGTTCGAAAATGCACCTACCCCAGTTGAAGTCCAGACTCCGGTTGTAGGACTAGAATTAGCCTGAAGATTAGCAACATCATTACTGCAAATTGTAAGAGGTAGTAACGGATCTACTGAAGCAGGAGTTGATATCGTTGCTGTTGCGGCATCCGAAGCCGCCTGGCATGGACCTGATCCATCGGGATCTTCCGTTGTCCAAGTTAGACTGACTGTTGTGCCAACTTCAATGGCAGATGGTGTGTACGTTGAATTAACCTGCGAAGGATCCGAAAATGTCCCAGCACCTCCGGTCCACTGACCTGCGCCATTGGCTATTGCATTCAATGCTATGGCTGCTTCACCACAAACTGAATAAGGCCCTGAAGCTTCTGCTGTCGCTGTGCCAATCACATCAAGTGGTTGGTTAACGGTTATAGATGGGCATGGACCTGTGCCGTCTGGATCGGCCGTGGTCCAAACCAAATTCAAATTCGCATTGGTTACATCATTGCCTCCGGGTGTATAAACAGTCGTTGCAGAGTTGGCGTTGGCAAAGGTTCCACCGCCTCCACTCCACGATCCTGTTGCAGGTGTTGAAGTTACCTGAAGCGATGCTGTTGAACTGCTGCAAATCGTTATCGGCGTAAGAGGCGTAAAGCTTGCGGGAGTTGAAATAGTAACAGTAGCCTGATCGGTAGCTGAGTTACAAGGACCCGCTCCATCAGGGTCGTTTGTAGTCCAAGCTAGATTCACAGCAGTTCCCACTTCACCCGGTGAAGGCGTATAGGTCGAACTAACTGAAGTTGCATTTGAGAATGTTCCCGCTCCGCCGGTCCACTGACCTGCTCCATTCGCTATTGCATTCAATGCTATCGCTGCCTCGCCACAAACTGAATAAGGCCCTGAAGCTTCTGCTGTCGCTGTGCCAATCACATCAAGTGGTTGGTTAACGGTTATAGATGGGCATGGACCTGTGCCGTCTGGATCGGCTGTGGTCCAAACTAAATTCAAATTCGCATTGGTTACATCATTGCCTCCGGGTGTATAAACAGTCGTTGCAGAGTTGGCGTTGGCAAAGGTTCCACCGCCTCCACTCCACGATCCTGTTGCAGGTGTTGTAGTTACCTGAAGCGATGCTGTTGAACTACTACAAATCGTAATTGGCGTGAGAGGCGTAAAGCTTGCCGGAGTTGAAACTGTCAACGTGGCCTGATCAGTGGCCGAGTTACAAGGACCCGCTCCATCAGGGTCGTTTGTAGTCCAGACCAAGTTTATCGTTGTGCCTACTTCACCCGGTGCAGGCGTATAGGTCGAACTAACTGAAGTCGCATTCGAGAATGTTCCCGCTCCGCCCGTCCATTGGCCTGCACCATTGGCCGAGGCGCTAAGCGCAATTGCTGCTGCGCCGCAGACAGAATATGGACCTGCAGCTTCTGCTGTAGCTGTGCCTATCACATCGAGTGGTTGGTTCACGGTTATGGGTAAGCACGGACCGTTACCATCCGGATCGGTGGTAGTCCAGACCAAGTTCAAGTTTGCATTAGTAACATCATTTCCGCCGGGTGTATACACCGTCGTTGCCGAGTTGGCGTTGGCAAAGGTTCCACCGCCTCCACTCCACAATCCTGTTGCAGGTGTTGTAGTTACCTGAAGCGATGCTGTTGAACTACTACAAATCGTAATTGGCGTGAGAGGCGTAAAGCTTGCCGGAGTTGAAACTGTCAACGTGGCCTGATCAGTGGCCGAGTTACAAGGACCCGCTCCATCAGGGTCGTTTGTAGTCCAGACCAAGTTTATCGTTGTGCCTACTTCACCCGGTGCAGGCGTATAGGTCGAACTAACTGAAGTTGCATTTGAGAATGTTCCCGCTCCGCCCGTCCATTGGCCTGCACCATTGGCCGAGGCGCTAAGCGCAATTGCTGCTGCGCCGCATATAGCATAAGGTCCTGCTGCCTCTGCTGTTGCTGTGCCAATCACATCCAGCGGTTGATTCACGGTTATGGGTAAGCACGGACCATTACCATCCGGATCGGTGGTAGTCCAGACCAAGTTCAAGTTTGCATTAGTAACATCATTTCCGCCGGGTGTATACACCGTCGTTGCCGAGTTGGCGTTGGCAAAGGTTCCACCGCCTCCACTCCACGATCCTGTTGCAGGTGTTGAAGTTACCTGAAGCGATGCTGTTGAACTACTACAAATCGTAATAGGCGTGAGAGGCGTAAAGCTTGCCGGAGTTGAAACTGTCAACGTGGCCTGATCAGTGGCTGAGTTACAAGGACCCGCTCCATCAGGGTCGTTTGTAGTCCAGACCAAGTTTATCGTTGTGCCTACTTCACCCGGTGCAGGCGTATAGGTCGAACTAACCGAAGTCGCATTTGAGAATGTTCCCGCTCCGCCTGTCCATTGGCCTGCACCATTGGCCGAAGCGCTAAGCGCAATTGCTGCTGCGCCGCATATAGCATAAGGTCCTGCTGCTTCTGCCGTTGCTGTGCCTATCACATCGAGTGGTTGGTTCACGGTTATGGGTAAGCACGGACCGTTACCATCCGGATCGGTGGTCGTCCAGACCAAGTTCAAGTTTGCATTAGTCACATCATTACCTCCGGGTGTATACACCGTCGTTGTAGAGTTGGCGTTGGCAAAGGTTCCACCGCCTCCACTCCACGATCCTGTTGCAGGTGTTGTAGTTACCTGAAGCGATGCTGTTGAACTACTACAAATCGTAATAGGCGTGAGAGGCGTAAAGCTTGCCGGAGTTGAAACTGTCAACGTGGCCTGATCAGTGGCTGAGTTACAAGGACCCGCTCCATCAGGGTCGTTTGTAGTCCAGACCAAGTTTATCGTTGTGCCTACTTCACCCGGTGCAGGCGTATAGGTCGAACTAACTGAAGTCGCATTTGAGAATGTTCCCGCTCCACCTGTCCATTGGCCATTTCCGTTAGCTATCGCTCCCAGTGTAACAGGAACAGCGCCACAGACAGAATAAGGTCCGACTGCGTTCGCAGTAGCTGTTCCAATGACGCTTAGGGGTTGGTTTACCGTTAGTGGCAAACAAGGACCATTACCGTCCGGGTCTGTCGTGGTCCAAATCAGAACCAGACTAGCGTTACCTACATCATTACTGCCGGGAGTATAAACGGTAGTTGCCGAGTTGGCGTTGGCAAAGGCTCCACCACCTCCGCTCCAAGATCCTGTTGAGGGTGTTGTGGTAACTTGCAGAGAGGCAGTTGAACCGCTGCAAATTGTGATTGGTGTAGTTGGGTTCGATGTACCAGAAGCGCTAATGGTAACAGAAACCTGATCCGAAGCTGCAGGACACGGACCTACACCATCCGGGTCAGTCGTTGTCCAGATAAGATTAAAGGTAGTCCCGACTTGATTCGCTGATGGAGTATAAGAAGATGCAATACTTGTCGGATTTGAAAATGTTCCGGAGCTTGCTGTCCATTGACCGGCACTACTGGCAGTTCCACTCAATGAAAAGGTTTGCGAACCGCAAAAGCTATACGTTCCTGTAACGTCTGCTGTTACCGCAGTGTTTACTGTAATAATCACAGCATCCGTTGCAGTGCAGCCATTTGCATCTGTAACCGTAACGTTATAAGTAGTCGTCGTCGAAGGACTGGCAACTGGATTGGCTATAGTAGCATTGTTCAAACTTGCGGCAGGCGTCCAGGCATAGCTCAAAGGTGCTGTGCCACCGCTGCCACTCGCAGATAGATTTGCTGTTGAAGTGCTACAAATTGTTGCATTATTCCCTGCGTTTACCGTAGGCAAGGGGTGAACGATTGCCTGGAACAATCCACTCTGATAAGAAGAACAGTTAGGCACACCGGTATAGGTTATGACACAGAAATAATAGGTGCTAACATTCACTTGCGGAGGATCATATGTATTACCCGTCGCTCCTGAAATAGCAGTTCCTGGATTTGCGGCAGTTCCCGGATTTGTGGAATTCGTGGTTGAATACCACTGAAACTGAGGGTTCGCAGGCCCTCCTGTAAAAGACAATGTAAATGAATTCGGATTAAAAGGTCCGCAGCTCACCTGCGGAGCAGGTGGAGGAGCAAGGACAGGCGATGGATAGACAATTACTTGCTGTGTGCAAGTAGTGGTGCAAGACATGGGCTGGCCGGTTTGCGGATTAATAGGTGCGACAACAAGTGATACAGTAAACGTGATATTCGTGGTTCCCGTATTGGTGAATGTGAATGTTGGTGCTTGTGCTGTCGGGCTGCTAATTGTTGATGTACCCGTGCCACCTGCAGGAGGTGAAACAGTCCAAGTGTATTGCAGAGCGAGAGGAACATTATTACAAGAAGGCGGCTGCGACGTATTTGTTGAATTAACTGTTAATACCGAGCAACCGGAAGTGGGATTTAAAGTGAATGCACACGTCGGAGGTGGAATTACACAAATAGTCTCAGTAAAAGTATCTTCACCACAACCATTGGCTATATGTTGCGTAACTGTGTAAGTGCCCGGCTGAGAAAATGTTAGCGGTAAAGTATTCGTACCCGGCGTCCAACCCGCAAAATTGACTGGAGCAAATCCATTAGAAGATCCAAGTGTACCGGTTGTCGTCCAACCTGCTGCCGGACTCACTGTCCAGTATAATACAGCATTCGAGTTACATGTACTTCCCGTAACATAGGACCCCAAATCTGCAGTACTCGTGATTGTCGAAGTTTGATTAACACAAACCGTCCTTGGGTTTGCTGTGAATGAAGCACTCGGCGGTTCACTCAAACGAATAGGGGCAACAGTTGCACTCGAACTACCGCACGGATTAACGGCCTGAATAGTCACGCCAAACGCGTTCTGTTCTAATACCGAACCGTTCTGGACAGACTCTCCGCAAGAGGACTGCTGAAACGTATGGGTAATATTGGCTGGCGCAGGATGGTTCAATGTTATCGTCGGCGAACCATCACTGAATACAACATTGTAAATGGTACCCGGAACATTATTACCCGTATTTAGAATAGGAAATGTCAATGTAATGGGAGTGCATCCTTCTGTATTACCCGGACTACCCAACCCAACTGCAGGACTATTGCCAACGAAAACTTGATAGGTACGGCTAGTTGTGCAGTTATTAGGACCGGTAATCGTATACGTTAACGTGTAAATACCCGGTGCATACTCATGATTTTGAGGTGTCCAAGCATCAGTGGTCGTTGTAAAATTGGAAGATCCATCGCCCCAGTTAATGACGTAATTCGAAACAAGGTTGTTAAAACTTGGGTCAACAGCATTACTTACGAATATTAATCCGTTCGCTCCTGCAGTAGTGCATTGAACAAAATAACTAGCTCCATTGAAGGTAGTTAATTGCGCCCCCGATAAAGCAGCTGATATCACAGTTACAGTAACCTGATCAGAATAATTTCCAACAATACAAGCACCGCTGTTTTCGACATCAAGGGTATAGGTTGTTGTCGAGTTGGGAGAAACGGTAGGTGTTTGATCATTCGTTTCACCATTACTCCATTCAAAATCCGGATTATTCCCAAAACCATTGCCAAGCACCGGATTTCCTCCAAGCGTAACGCTCTGGCCTGCGCAAATGGTAATATCAGTTCCTGCATTGACATTGCATTGAGCCTCCAGTATAGAAGTACTAATTAGTATCAGCACTAAAAGCATGACTATGCGTCGAAGACACTCCAATCCAAACCCGGCAATGCGCAGTGATATCATTCTATGAACGGATAGTTTTCAGATTTTCGGATGCAAAAATAGTCAGTTTGGCGCATAATCACTGAAAGTCAACGAAAACGCCTCGCCGTTTACGGAATAAAATAATAAGGGTTACAGCCTCAACCCTAATCATTCTGTGCTCGAGAGGGTCACACACTGATTATATCTCGTTTGCTTATCAAACATGGTCAGCCCCTTCAGGGCTGTTTGACGCATGCTCCATCCATTGGCGATGGACTTTTCGCCCCTCCGGGGCTGGGCAAGGCATGTGCATCTTCCTGCGAAAATCTATTCAAGGTTGCACGTGGTCTGCATTATTGCTATGGATGTTTCGCCCCTACGGGGCTGAGCTTGTAACTTGCTTCCCTCGTTAATTCCCCAGTCCCCAGTCCCCACTACCCACTCCCCAGTCCCCAGTCCCTATTACCTAATACCTATCACCTATCACCTGCCAACAAACTCCCCCACCACCCCCACATACTCCTCATACCCCATCACCGCAGGCACATTGTTGTGAACGGCTTCGGGAACGCGATGGGCTTCGCTGTAAGTACCCTGATAATGATTATACACGACCTCTCCATGCGTGTCAATCTTAAGGAAGTCGTCGTTGATACCGTGTATCCAACAAAATGGCTGATCGACAAACTGAATTTTCTCGGTATTGTCAACGCGTATATCAGTGAAATACGATGCCGGCAACGCAGCCAGTGCTGCATCTTGTACCATCACTTCTGCCGATGCAAAGGGTGCTTCCAGTATGAGCTTCGCCGCGCGAAGCGCCTGTGGATCGGCTGCAAGCGTGGTGGCCGGCGCACTGCCCAGACTGTAACCATAAAGCACCGTGCGGTCGCCCGTCAAACCATGATCCTTGAGCCACTGCATGCAGGTGTTTACGTCGGTCGTTAAGCCGCTCTCGGTGGTGGTACCGGTCGACATGCCATAGCCACGATAGTCCATCATGAGCACGCCGTAGCGATGCTCGCCACCGACATGGCTCATGAGCTTCGCACGATTCCAATAAAAGTCCATGTGGTGCTTGTTGCCATGACAATAGACAATCACGGTGTCGGTGGCAATGCGGGTTGTATCACCAAGGTAAATGGCGTAGATGGTTTGCACGTCGCCGTTGTCGTCGCTCTTCAGTGAAAAAAGATGAACGTTTTCAGCATCGACGTCATACGCATTGGGTAACTCGGGCAACTCGCGTTCGCCCGTGTAATTGTCCAATTCATAGGTTGTCAATTCCTGCACATTGAAGAATTGGCTATCGAGACGCAAACAGGCTTGCAGACCTGTTGCAAATATGACAAGTATAATAATCCGTTTCATGGTTTTCCGAATTTGCGGGTGAAGCCGACATACACTCCGAGGGCTCCATTAGAACCGGGTGCTTTATAATCGACCGTAAGTGATTCGTGCGAGGTAAATGGCGCGAGGTATTTGCACTCAAAACTGGTATTCCATTTTCCGCGTGAGCGCGTGTATCCAAGATTCAGAGCGGGTATCCAACGGTGCTCCTGAACACGGTCAGCCGTTCCAATCTTTTTGAGCTCATACCACGAGGTAATTCCCGTGTAAACGAAACTACCCTTCTTGCCAACATCCCACCAGGCGTTGACGTCGAGCGACGGATAGAAACGTGAATTACCCTCCCATTTGTCGACCATGTAAGTGGCCTGCACTACTGTTGAAATACCGGGTATTCTTCCCTCCTGCCCACGCCATTGACGCAAGTAAGTTCCATCAATCTGCGCAACACCAAAAAGCGCGGCAGTAGTGTGCGCTCGAAGAGCAACGGTTGAAACGCTATCCAAACCATAAGCTGCTCCCACCGAGGTAAACGGAACAGGCACAACAGCACCTCCAAACCCAACTAGCGGCCCGCCAACTGTTGCCGTCGCAGCCCACTGCTTTTTCTGCAAAGGCTTCACCATACTCACTGGAGAGCAAGCCACCAGCAGAGCGATAGAAAAGAAAAGAAGAATTCTCATGCGACAAATAAAAGGGGAAATGATTTGCGCATACATGCTAATCATCAGCACGGCAGAAATTCGTAATCCGTAATTCGTAATCTGTAATTCAATCAATCGTTCCCGCCGAATCCGCCGTCAACCTCCCCAACTCCTCCAACTCTCGCTTGGTAAGGTCGCGCCACTTGCCCGTGGGCGTGTCGAGTTCGATGTTCATGATGCGGATGCGCTGAAGGCGGGTAACCTCGAAACCGAGGTACTCGCACATACGGCGAATCTGTCGGTTGAGGCCTTGCGTGAGGATAATTCGAAACGTGCAGCGCCCGATTTTCTCGACCACACACGGACGCGTAACGGTGTCGAGAATGGGAATGCCGGAAGACATGCGCTTCACGAAGTCGTCGTTGATTGGTTTATGGACCGACACGATGTATTCCTTCTCGTGGTGGTTGCGCGCACGCAGAATCTTGTTCACGATATCACCGTCGCTGGTGAGGAGAATGAGTCCTTCGCTGGCCTTGTCGAGTCGACCTACGGGAAAAATACGCTTGGGGTGTTTGACGAAATCGACGATGTTGTTTTTCTCGCCACGAACATTCGTGGTGCAGACGATACCAACGGGTTTGTTGAGCGCGATGTAGACATGTTCTTCACCTGTGGGTTTAATGGGCTTGCCATCGACGCGCACATCGTCGCCTTCCTTCACCTTCGTTCCCATTTCGGGCACCTTGCCGTTGATGGTGACACGGCGCTCCTCGATGAGGATATCCGCCGCACGGCGCGAGCAAAAGCCTACTTCACTGAGGTATTTGTTGATGCGTGTTTCCACGGGCGCGAAGGTAGGTCTTTTGAGTGAATAGGATAATAGGATTGTAGGATTGCAGGGGGCGCCAAACACTCATTGTGATTCTGATTGTGTTTCTCCTTCTAGGATTGTAGGATAATAGGATTGTAGGGAGCAGCAAGGGGCTCTTGCAGCCTTCAACCTTTAACTTTCAACTAAGTCCATTCTAGTCATCGTCCTCTGCCTCACTAGGGGCCGAGTTCACAGCCGCACCAGTAATTTCCGTATGCCTGATCTGTCCACCGAGATAAGCCGCGCGACCAACCACTACCAAACAAAAAGCCGCCAATAGCAGCACGATGCGTGATGTGGTAAATGCGTGCTTTGATTTCGTACGTGTAAGGATTATAGCCACTAAAGAAACAACGCCCAACACGAGCATAGTTACAAACGCCCAGAATCCGGCGTCTTCGTGCACTTCGATAGCGCTTTCCAAAACACCCGGAATATTCTCCACTGCCTCTTCTGCGGCTTCACCGGTAAACTTGGCAATGGACGCACCTATGGCAGAAACGATGAATACGTTGTAAGCCGCTATAGCCGTTTGATCACTCTTGTGCCAAAGCCCGTGCGCCAATACAAGTAGTCCGAAAAAGGCACCGAACAAGGGAAGGTGAACAATGAGGAGGTGGATGTGTGCTTGGTCCATGGTTGTGGGTGTGTGTGTTTGAAGCGCGAAGAAAAGGCGAATCTCGGCTAAGGAACTTTGAGTAATGTCAGTTTCTGAAGGATTGAAGGATAATAGGGTTGGAGGGTAATAGGATTGTAGGATGACGGGATTGTAGGATGACAGGATTGTAGGGAGTGATGAGCGACTCCCGCAACTTTCAACTTTCAACTTTCAACTAATTCCGGAAAGAGAAACACAACCACAATGAGTGTTTGCGCCCCCTATAATCCTACAATCCTGTCATCCTGCAATCCTCCTAAAACTGCTTCATCAAGTTGAAATACTCGACGCTTTTCATGAGCTTGTATAGCGGAAGAGTTGCCATCAACTCCCTTGCGCGATCCTCATCCATATCCTTAAAAATCAATATCGCTCCGTTGCGTTCTTTACGCAAGAACAAATGCTCTAAAATGCCCTCGGCTTTCCACTGAGCAACCACCTCCTGCTCGTGCTTGATGATTTCTTGAAAATCGGAAGGAAGGTTGTCGGTGTCGATGGTGAGTATGGCTTGGATGCAGTTCATGGTTATAAATTTAGTTGTCGAAGTTACGGGTGTTGGATGAGTACCTCCCGTTTTACTATGAGAAGGATTGTAGGATTGTAGGATTAGAGGTAGCCACCCACTCATTCTCATTGTGTTTCTGTTTCTCATTCTAAAATTCCAGAAAGAGAAAGAGAATCAAAAACAGAATAAGAACGGCCACCAAACGTACCCAGTACCCAGTACCCAGTCCCCACTAAGCGCCCCCTATAATCCTACAATCCTACACCGCTATAATCCTCCCAACTCAATTTTCCCTTAAGTTTGGCCTTCATCAAACCAACCAACTATGACATCAACACCTAAAACAGGTCACCCTAAAGGACTGTATTTTCTGTTTTTCACCGAGATGTGGGAACGCTTCAGCTACTATG
>Ga0315906_10009617_pt1 | contig 11456 bp, 8 predicted proteins | sample LakEriMetagenome_4_FD_203526 | JGI IMG/M metagenome (GOLD analysis project Ga0315906, IMG submission 203526) | Freshwater fungal communities from buoy surface, Lake Erie, Ohio, United States - Buoy 2 MA122 | ecosystem: Environmental > Aquatic > Freshwater > Lake > Lake biofilm | place: USA: Lake... | reverse complement strand
CTGGCGGTGCTCTCCCTCGTGGGGGCTCTGGCGCTGGGCCGCACCCTGGGCTCCGAGTTCGTCCCACAGGCCGATAACAACGAGCTCTACCTGCAGTTCTACACGCCGGTGGGTTCGTCGCTCGATCTCACCATTGCCAAGACCCGGCAGGTAGAGTCGGCACTGCGGGAATTTCCTGAGGCCCTCTACACCTACGCCACCATCAACACCGGCACGGTGCAGGGCAAGAACTACGCGACCCTGTTCGTGCGCCTGAAAGACCGCGCCCAGCGCACCCGCGCCGTCAAGGAACTCGTGGTGCCCGTGCGGGCGCGACTGGCCGAAATTGCGGGGGTGACCGTCACCACCGTGGGCGTGGCAGGCAGTTTCGGATCCAACAAGCAGATCGACATCAGCATCCAGGGGCCCGATCAGGCCCAACTTGAGGCGCTTGCCGCGCGTGCGCTGGAGATCATGCGCAGCGTGCCCGGCATCGTGGATCTGGACACCAGCTCCAAGCCCGCCAAACCCACGGTCGCCATCGAGGTCAATCGAGCCCTGGCCTCCGACCTTGGCGTTGGCGTTGGCCAGATCGGCACCGCGCTGCGGCCGCTGCTGGCCGGCGAAGTGGCCACCACCTGGAAGGCCCCGGATGATGAGAACTACGACGTGCGTCTGCGTCTGCCCCGTGAGGCCCGACGGGGCATCGATGACCTTGAGCGGCTCGCGCTCACCTCCTCGCTGACGGATGCCAGCGGAGCGCCAAGATTGATTCCGCTGCGTCAGGTCGCCACGCTCACACCGTCTGAAGGCCCCACCCAGATCAACCGCAAGAGCCTCACTCGGGAGGTCGCCCTCTCGGCGAATGTGAGTGGCCGACCACCCGGCACCGTGGGCCTCGAGCTCACCCGCAGGCTGAATGAGGAGATCGCCCTGCCACCGGGCTATGCCTTTGTGACCGGGGGTGCGACCAAGGATATGCAGGAGAGCTTTTCCTATGCCCTGCAGGCGCTGGTGCTCGCCATCACCTTCATCTACATGATCCTCGCCTCGCAGTTCAGAAGCTTCTCGCAGCCGATCGCCATCATGGCGTCGCTGCCTCTGTCGTTGATCGGCGTGATGGTGGCCCTGCTCGCCTGGCGATCGACCCTGAACATGTTCTCGGTGATCGGCTTCATCATGCTGATGGGCCTGGTCACCAAGAACGCGATTTTGCTGATCGACTATGCCAATCAGCGCCGGCGTGAGGGACTCGAACGTGCTCAGGCCCTGCTCGATGCCGCACAGGTGCGGCTGCGTCCGATTCTGATGACGACGCTGGCCATGGTGTTTGGCATGCTGCCGCTGGCCATTTCGACCAGCGAAGGCTCGGAGCAGCGCGCCGGCATGGCCCACGCCGTGATTGGTGGCGTCATCGCCTCCACCCTGCTCACCCTGCTGGTCGTGCCTGTGCTCTATGCCCTGCTCGACGATGCCGTCAGCCGCTTGCAGCGCCGACCCACAGTCGAGCCGGTAAAATGAACCTGAACCGATCAGCCTAGGAGCCCCCATGGATCTCGAACTCGCACGATTCAACATGATCGAGCAGCAAATCCGCCCGTGGAATGTGCTGGATCAGCAGGTGCTCGATCTTCTGGCCGTTGTGCGCCGTGAGGAGTTCGTGCCGCCTGCCCTGCGGGCAATGGCCTTTGCAGACCTCGAGCTTCCGCTGTCGGTCGAGGGTGCGCCCACTGGCGAAGTCATGCTGCCGCCCCGGGTCGAGGCGCGCCTCCTGCAGGAGCTTCAGGTGCGCAGCACCGACGCCGTACTCGAGATCGGCACCGGATCAGGCTATATGGCCGCACTGCTCGCCCGTCGGGCGCAGCAGGTTGAGACCCTGGAGATCCATGCCGGGCTGGCGGCCTCGGCCCGCCAAAATCTCGCGCGTGCTGGCATCAGCAATGCCCGCGTGATTGAGGGGGATGGCTCCCGAGGTCATGAGGCGCTCGCCTCTGCCGATGTCATCGTGCTTTCGGGGGCGGTCCCTGAAGTGCCCCAGAGCCTGCTCGAGAAACTCAGCCCCGGCGGGCGGCTCGCGGCCATCGTGGGTCGGTTACCCGTCATGAAGGCCGTCATCATCCGACGCAGCGAGCAGGGGCATCTGGCCACCGAAGTCCTCTTTGAAACCGCGACCCGTGCGCTCAAGGGGTTTGTGGCCCATGAAGCTTTCAGCCTGTGATGCAAGCGCTGCAAGTCGCCGAACTGGCCCATTGGCTGACCGATGCGTCGCGTGAGTCGCCGCAGTTGCTCGATGTTCGTGAGCCTTGGGAGGTGTCGACCTGTGCCTTGCCTCAGAGCATCAGCATTCCCATGGGCGAGATCGTCAGTCGATTCCAGGAGCTCGATCCGGATCGGCCACTGGTGTGCATCTGTCACCATGGCGTGCGAAGCCTGCAGGTCGCCCATTTCCTGAGCCGACAAGGCTTCGGTCAGCTGTTCAACCTCACGGGCGGCATTGATGCCTGGGCCCGCGAAATCGATCCCGCCATGGCGGTTTACTGAGCGTTTGCGGAGCCAGACCATGAACCGAACCCCTGCAGCAATCGTTGGCCAGGACGCTCTCTTCCCAGGCCTGTCGGGCCGTCGCCTTGCGCGAGGCACAGTCATCGGTCTGGCCCTGGTGGGTCTGCTCGGCATTCAACCCTCGATAGCCCAGCAGTCCGCGCCTCAGCCGGCAACAACCCCGCCCGCGAGCACGCAATCGGCCCAACCCGCGGCAACCGATCTGCTCGGCGCAGTGCGCGCAGCCGCCGAAATCGATCCGGTGCTGGCGGCGGCCACGCTGCAGTTGCAGGCCACGCGAGAGCGTGTAACCCAATCGGCTGCAAGCCTCAAGCCCACGCTCAATATCACCTCCAACGCCTACTTCAACAGCACCAATACCTCGATCACCCCACAGCGCTCCTACGATTCGCAAACACTCGCGGTGGTCGGCAACCTGCCGCTGTATCGGCCCGCCAATCGGGAGGTCTTGCAGCAAAGCGAACTGGCTGCCGCAGTCGCTGAGCTGCAAGTGCGTCAGGCCCGTCAGGATCTGACCATTCGAGTTGCGACGGCCTACTTTGACGTGCTGGCCGCACAAGACAGCCTGGCGGTAGTGCAGGCCCAGAAACGGGCGTTTACGGAGCAGTTTGAATCGGCCAAGCGTAATTTCGAGGTGGGCACGGCCACCATCACCGATCAGCAGGAGGCGCAGTCGCGTCTCGACCTCACCCGGGCGCAGGAGGTCTCGATCCGCAACGATCTGGAGGTCAAACGCGCCCTGCTGGCTCAGCTCACGGGTAAGCCGGTCGACAGCCTGCACACCCTCAAGCGCGATCTGGACATCCAATCACCCGTGCAGGCCCGCGAAACCGACTGGGCGCAGTACTCACGTGAAAACAACTTCGCAGTGCGCCAGGCCGAACTCGCCCGCGAAACCGCAACCCGTGAAATCGCCCGCCAGCGAGCCGGGCATCGCCCCACGCTGGATTTTGTCGCTCAGGGCAACGCCGGGCGCAGTGCAGCCGCGCAAAACGCAATCAATCAGATCGGCGTGCGCAACCAGTTCGGTCAGGTGGGTCTTCAGTTCGCGCTGCCTCTTTATGCTGGCGGTGCAGTTGATGCCCGCGTTCGTGAGGCCATTGCCTTGCAGGCGAAATCCGAGAGCGATCTCGACAATGCTCGCCGAATCGCCGAACAGGCCGCTCGCCAGACCTTTCTGGGGGTACGAAGCGGCATCGAACAGATCCGGGCACTGACCGAAGCCGAGCGCTCCAGCCAGCTCGCGCTGGAGTCGAACCAGCTGGGCTACCAGGTGGGCGTACGAATCAACATTGACGTGCTCAATGCCGCGCAGCAGCTCTTTACGACTCAGCGCGACCTCGCCAAGGCGCGTTACGACGTGCTTCTCAATGGTCTGCGGCTGCGCAACACGGCCGGGGTGCTCGATGACAACGAGATCGCTCAGGTCAGCGCGCTGCTTGAGCCCGCCCGTCAGTCGGTCATCGGCGCCACCACCACGGGATCGACCTTCCCGGTCAACCCGCCGACCCCACCCGCAGCGAGCGGGGTGCGCGGCGGACGGGCCTCCGTCCCCGGGGCGCCACGCTGAACCCCATCATGGACTCCCCACACCGCGGAACCCGGCCGTAACCGACCTGACCAAGACCGCGCCTACCCGAGCCGCTGCGTGAGCGGTTGCAAGGCATGAAGAGTGCGCTCGAGCGCCCCCCGATGGTGGGCAGCAAATTCGAGCGCAGCTTGCTGCATTCGGACGCGGGACGGTCCATCGGCCATCAAGGCGATCGCCTGCGAGGCGGCTGAATTCTGCGAGACGGAGCGCGCTGCCCCTGACTCCAGAGCCCCCTGAGCCGCGTCGGCAAAGTTCCAGGTATGGGGCCCGAGCAGCACCGGGCATCCCACCGCGCAGGGCTCAATCAGGTTCTGCGAACCATAGGGACCCAGTGATCCGCCCATGATCACGACATCGGCCAGCGCGTACCAGGCGTCCATCTCGCCCATCGAGTCACCGAGCAGCACATCGACCACGGCAAAATCAGCATGAACCTCATCCAGAGCCAATCGGCGTGACAGCACGCGCCCGTCTTGCTGAACCAGACGGGCGACCTCCTCAAAGCGCTGCGGATGCCGCGGAACGATCACCAGCAGGATTTCGGTCGCCCGCGGCCAGTGCGCCAGCAAGGCCGTCTCCTCGCCCTCCCGGCTGCTGGCAAGCAAGACCACCGGACGGCCGATCTGCTCGCGCCAGCGGCGCCCTAGCGCGATCCGGTCGTGATCCGGGGCATTGTCGAATTTGAGATTGCCGGTGATGGCATCGGCCGAGCGGCCCAGGTGTGCCATACGACGTGCGTCGTCGTCGCTTTGTGCCAGCACAAGACTCAGGCCTTGAGCAGCCTGCGCCATCAGGCCCTTGAAGCGCAGGCCCTTGCGTAATGAGCGCTCCGAAAGACGAGCGTTGATCAGCGCCACAGGCACGTTGGCCTGTTGGGCGGCCCGCATCAGATTGGGCCAGAGTTCGGTTTCCATGAGCAGCCCGAACGCAGGCCGCCAGTGCGCCAGAAACCGCCGCTGCGCCCCTGGTAAATCCCAGGGCAACCAGGCCTGATGCAGGCGATCGCCCAGCAGGGGGTGGTAGAGGGCACGCGCAGTGTCACGCCCGGTGGGCGTCATGGCAGTGATCAGTATATGAACGTTCGGGTGGGCTTGGACCAGCGCTCGCACCAGCGGGAAGGCGGCCCGACTCTCGCCGACCGACACCGCATGAATCCAGATCAGAGGCCTATCCACCGGTCGGGCGGAATGCGCCCAGCCCAGGCGCTCACGCACATGATGCAGATACTCGGGCTGACGGCGTGCACGCCAGCCCAGGTAAGCAAGCGCCACAGGCAATCCCAGCCACCAGCCGAGGCTGTAGAGCAGGAGGCTCAGAATGGCAGCTCCACATCCGGAGCCACAGCTTTGATCGCTGCACGAAAATCTGCCTGAATGCGGGCCAACGCCTGAGGGGTGTCAGCCTCGAAGCGGGTGACGACCACCGGGGTGGTGTTGGATGCCCGCGCCAGGCCGAACCCATCGGCATATTCGACCCGCACACCGTCAATGGTGATCACCTGCTCGGCCCCCTCGAAGCGGGCCTCCCGCTGCAAACGCTCGATCAGCCGGAAGTTCTCGCCCTCGGCCGTGTGCACATGCAACTCCGGGGTGGCTTCGGCATCAGGCAGGGCTTCGAGCACGGCGCCGGGATCGGCGCTTCGGGAGAGGATCTCAAGCAGCCGCGCGGCGGTGTACAGCCCATCATCAAAACCGAACCAGCGATCGTTGAAGAAAACATGGCCGCTCATCTCGCCGGCCAGCGCAGCGCCGGTCTCTTTGAGACGCGCCTTGATGAGCGAGTGTCCGGTGCGCCACATCTGGGGCTCGCCCCCATGGCGACGGATCCAGGGGGCGAGGTTTCGAGTGCACTTGACGTCGTAGATGATGGTCGAGCCCGGCCGGGCCGCCAGCACATCAGCGGCATAGAGCATGAGCTGGCGATCAGGCCAGATGATGGCGCCCGATCGAGTCACCACGCCCAGACGATCACCGTCACCGTCAAAGGCCAGGCCGATCTCGCAATCGGTCTGGCGCAGGCAGCGCATCAGGTCCTGCAGGTTTTCGGGATGGGCGGGATCGGGATGATGATTGGGAAAGTGACCATCCACCTCGGTAAACAGACCGGTCACCTCACACCCCAGCCGGCGTAGCAACTCCGGAGCCAGACTGCCCGCCACGCCATTGCCACAATCGACAGCGACCTTCATGGGCCGGGCGAGCTTGACGTCGCCCAGGATGCGATCGAGATATTCGGGATTGACATCCCTGAACTGAATGGGTGCTACGCCCGCCGCATCCGGGTCGCTCAGTAGACCCGCCTGAAATCCGGGCGCAGCGATACTGCGATACAGCCCCTGGATCTCCTCGCCATACAGCGTTCGCCCGCCCAGCATCATCTTCAAGCCGTTGTACTCGGGTGGATTGTGGCTGCCTGTGACCGCCACGCCCGATCCGGTTCCGGTCAGGACGGTGGCGAAATAGACCACCGGGGTGGGCACCATCCCGATATCGATCACGCCGGTTCCTGCGCTGCGGATACCGGCGCTGAGTGCCGCCACCAGACGTGGCCCCGAGAGCCGGCCGTCGCGCCCCACCACAATCGCAGGAATGCCCGCTTCGCGCGCCCGCAAGCCCAAGGCCGCCCCGATCTGACGCGTGGCCTGATCGGTCAGGGTGACCTTGTCCGTGGGCCCATCCACGATGCCGCGGATGTCATAGGCCTTGAAGATGGAAGGATTGGGCGCTGCGAAAACGGTTGCGGACATGAAAACCCCAGATCGTGAATTGCCCGGTGAGCACGAGCAAAGTGTAAAGGGTCGGCGTTCAAAGAGATGTGTCATGAAGCCCCGAGCGCGTGAAAGGATTCACATCGTCGTTCTTGACCTGTCCTTAAACTCGGCTCTCCTCCTTGAAAAAGTTCCCCGGTCACGCGCCCCATCACAGCAGAACCCGAAGGCTCCCCTGAGTCGACGCCCCGACGGCGTCTGATTCAGACGGGCGCCAGTCTGCCCGGCCTTGTGGGCGTTCCGTCGGGACTGAGTGCCAAGGCACCTGCCGCCAGTCCGGTGCTTTCGCCCTTCGTCCAACCGTTGCCCCTTCCGCCCATCCTGCCCGAACGAACGCTTGACTTTCCGGGGTTCGAGTTACGCCCGAACCCGCAGCCCTATCGGAATATCAACCCCCAGACTCGCTTGCCCTTCGAAGGCCGAGGCGATGCGCATCAGGGGCGTGAACTCAATCCCCCCCAGCACTTTTTCGTCCAGCGCTTCGGAGCGGTTCCCCCCAAGTCGATCCATCCCAGCCTGCCGATGCAGGTGAATCTTTGGGGAGCAAACCTCGGCGGACTGGATTTTCGTACCGACCCCCCGGTGACTCCCTTGCCGACGGTGGTCAGCCGAACGCTCATGGGCAAAAACACCGCCATTCTGGTCAGACGCTTCAATCAGTTGCCGGGGGGTGCGCCCAGTGGCGGCTACGGAAAGAACAGTCTCAGCACCCATCTGCACAACTTCCACAGTGCTCCAGACAGCGATGGCGGGCCTTGCGACCCGTCTCTGGGTGCGCTGTCGGAAGATCCGCTGCGACAGGGACGATTCTTCTTCCCGGGTCAGTTCTACGACTACTACTACTCGATGAAGCGCGCCGGGTTCACGCGGCCCGGCCTGCCTGATGGGGATATTCGAGAGTCACTCGGAACCCTCTGGTACCACGATCATCGCGAAGCACACACCGCCGAGAACACGTACAAGGGACTGGCCGGGTTTCACCTGATCTTCAATGAATACGACACCGGGGATGAGACCACTGGATTTCGATTGCCATCGTTTCCGGCGTACGACATTCCGATCGCGCTGGGCGATGTTCTGATTGATCCAGCGACGGGCCAGATCACCCTCGAGGGCGTGCAAGACGATGGTCTGCTGGGCGACCGCTACACCGCCAACGGCGCGATCCAGCCTTTTCTGAATGTGCACCGGCGACGCTATCGGCTTCGATTGCTCAATCGGGGCCCATCGCGTTACATGATGCTGGCCTTCAGCCTTCCAGATCGCCCGGGGAGTACGGTCTCGGTCTGGCGGATCAGCAACGACGGCAATTTCTATGAAGCACCGTTGCGGGTTCGGCAGATTGCGCTAGCACCCGGCGAACGGGCCGACGTCATCATCGACTTTGCACAACTCACGGCGCGCGGTGGTGAGGCCGAAGGTCTGAATCGAATTTGGATTGAGAACATCCAGGTTCAGGACAATCCGCGCAAACCCGACGATGCGCTGCACCGACCCGGCGCTGCGGCCAATACCTTCCTCGAGTTGCGGGTCGGACAAACCGTGCCCGATGCCAGCATCGAGCCAGAGAAAATCACCAGCTTTGCTCCGATCCTGCTGCCTGCGCTTGGACCGCCCGAGGTCACCCGAGAGTTTAAATGGGAGAGAAAGAACGGCGTATGGGCCTGCAACGGGCGGCTCATGGATTGCAATGAGGTGCGCTTCACCATGAAGCGAGGGCGCTGGGAGCGATGGATCCATCGAACCGTCGGCGGCTGGGCGCATCCGGTGCACCATCACTTTGTGGAAGGCCGGATCATCCGGCGTAATGGAGTATTGGTTCGGCCTGGCTCGCAGGAGTATGTGCGCAAGGACGTCATTGCACTGTACCCGGGAGATGAAGTCGAATTCTGGGTGCAGCCGACCGATTATGTCGGCGTCTATCCGCTGCACTGCCACAACACCCTGCATGAAGACTACGGAATGATGATGCTGTTTCGGGTCAACGATGTGGGGGATTCCCGAAGTGCTCCCTGAGCCTGTTCGTCAGAAAGCCCGCGGCGAACCGATCCTGCAGGATCAGCAGGGGCGTTCGGTGAGGTTTTTTGCCGATCTCCTGGCCCGCCAGCGCGTGCTGGTTCACACCACCTACAGTGCCTGCTCCGACCAGTGCCCGCCTGCCATGGGCAATCTTCTGCAGGCCCTGCCTTTGCTGGGCCCTCAGGGTCAAAACCTGCGGATCGTCTCGCTGACGCTCACGCCCCTTGAAGACACACCGAAACAGCTGCGTGCGCTGGCTGATCGCTATCAACTCCCAGCGGACTGGCTGCTGCTCACTGGCACGGTCAAGGCCATGGATCAGATCCGCGAACGGCTCGGACTCACCAGCCCCCCCGAAGCCAACGACCGTACGGGCGATCTGAGCCATCTCACGGTGGCCCGCCTGTGCGATTCCCATCGTGTGCGCTGGGGGCATGTGAACCTGTTGCTGCCACCCCGCTCGATCGCTCGGATGATCCGCTACGAAATGGCATGATCAGACGATGATCTATGCCATTGGCGACATCCAGGGCTGCAGCAACCGATTGGAGCGGCTGATCCATCAGATTGATCCCCTGAGCCGGGAGACGCTGTGGTTCTGCGGCGATCTGGTCAATCGCGGCCCTCACTCCCTGCAGGCACTTCAGCAGATCCATGCCCTGGGCGACCGGGCTGTGGCCCTCCTGGGCAATCACGACCTGCATCTGCTGGCCACATCGGTCGGAGCGCGCAAGCTGCATCGACACGACACACTGACCCCCATCCTCGAGCATCCCGAGCGCGACGCTTTGCTCACCTGGCTGCGCCATCGGCCACTTGCGCATTTCGATCAGGGTCACCTGATGGTGCATGCCGGCGTGCTGCCTGAATGGGAAGTGCAGGAATGTCTGGCGCTGGCCGAAGAAGTGCAATCCGTCCTGCGTGGCCCGCACTGGGGCGATTTTCTGAGGGTGATGTACGGCAATCAGCCCGATCGCTGGGATCCAGCCCTGCGGGGGGACGACCGGCTGCGCCTCATCGTGAATGCCTTCACCCGCTTGCGCTTCATCGCCCCCAATGGCGCGCTGGATTTCGCGCTCAAGGAAGGGGCCGAGAGTGCGCCGCCCGGCTATCTTCCCTGGTTTGAGATCCCAGGCCGACGCACGGAGCAGACTCCCATCATTTTCGGGCACTGGTCCACGCTCGGACTGATCCTTCGCCCCAACCTGCTGGCTCTGGATACCGGCTGTGTGTGGGGCGGCTCACTCACTGCAGTCCGGCTCGAAGATCGCGCGGTCTATCAGGTCAAGTGCCCGCGCGAGCGGGATCCTTCACATTTCTGATTTGCAGACGTCCCGACGCAGTCAGGGCGCACAGCACTCAGGCACAACTCGCCAGGGCCCGGCCCAGATCCTCCTGGAGATCAGCAACATCCTCGATACCCACCGACAGGCGGATGAGGCCTTCGGCAATGCCCATCTCGGCCCGACGCTGGGCGCCCATCTCGTAGAAGATGGTGTGCGCCACCGGAATGGCCAGGGTTCGATTGTCGGACAGGTGGCTCGAGAGAATCACGAGCTCGAGCGCATCCAGAAACGCAAAACAGTCAATGTCGGCGCGCAACTCGAACGACAGCAGACTCCCAAAGCGCCCCCCAAAGAGCTGCGTGGCCCGCGCATGTTGGGGGTGGCTGGTCAGACCCGGGTAATGCACCCGATCGATCTGGGGTTGCTGCTCGAGCCACTGCGCGAGCGCCAGTGCATTGGCACAGGTGCGCTCGATACGTAGCGCCAGGGTCTCTGCTCCCGCCGCGATGCGATGGGCATCTTCGGCACGCAGGGTGGCCCCCAGATCACGCAGGCCTTTCTTGCGGATCTGCTGCAGACCCCAGGCCTTGGGATCGAGGTTGCGGTAGGACTCGGCAATATTGGGATACCGGGTCCAGTCGTAGAGTCCGGTGTCCGTGACTGATCCGCCCAGGGCGTTGCCATGGCCGCCGATGGCCTTGGTGAGTGCGTGCACCACCAGACTGGCCTGCACATCACGCCCGCGAATCAACTCGGGGGTGGTGAGGGTACCGTCCATCACGAAGAGCACGCCGCGCTCATCACACAAGGCACCAATGCCCACCAGATCAGCCACCTGGGTCCGGGGATTGGCAATGGTCTCGGCAAACACCATGCGGGTCTCGGGACGCAAGGCGCCTGCGACCGCATTCAGATCGGTGACATCGACAAACGAAATGTCCACACCGATACCGACCAGGGTATGAAAGAGCGAACTGGTATTGCCAAACAGAAACTGACTGCTCACCACATGATCGCCCCGGCGCAGCAGCGCAATCATGGTCGAGGAGATGGCCGACATGCCGGTGGTAAAGACCACCGAACCACGGCCCTGCTCCATCATGGTGATCTTGGCTTCGAGCGAAGCACCCGTCGGGTTGCCCTGGCGCGAGTAGACATAGCCCGACTGGCGCCCCTGGAACACGGCGGCCAGTGTTTTTGCGTCGGGATAGGCATAGGTGGCGGCCACATGCAGCGGCTTGTGCACGGCGTC
>Ga0315906_10009616_pt1 | contig 11458 bp, 7 predicted proteins | sample LakEriMetagenome_4_FD_203526 | JGI IMG/M metagenome (GOLD analysis project Ga0315906, IMG submission 203526) | Freshwater fungal communities from buoy surface, Lake Erie, Ohio, United States - Buoy 2 MA122 | ecosystem: Environmental > Aquatic > Freshwater > Lake > Lake biofilm | place: USA: Lake... | reverse complement strand
GTCGGCACCGAGGCCTCTGTGAAGGCCCTCACCTCCGGGGCGCTCGGCGCCTTCCACCGACGCTGGGTCACCCCGGCCAACGCCGTCCTCGCCGTCTATGGGGACATCCAGGCCGAGGCGGCGATCGAGGCGATCGAGGCCTCGCTCGGATCTTGGTCCGGTGCCGCCGTCACGCCCGACCTCACCGGCGGGACCTCCCTCCATCAGGCACGACACCTCGAGACCCGCGACAAGGAACAGGCGGTGATCGCCCTCGGGTTCCCAGGGACGACCTTCGACAACCCCGACCGGTACGCGCTGGAACTCCTCCAGGAGGCCTGCTCGGACATGGGGAGCCGGCTCTTCATGCGGATCCGGGACACGCTCGGGCTCGCCTACTATGTGGGGGCCTCCCACTTCATCGGACGGCGCCCCGGCTACTTCGCCTTCTACTGCGGGACCGCCCCGCAGCACTGCGAGCAGGTGGAGGCGGAGCTGCGATCCCAGGCGGAGCAGCTGCGGACCGGAGGACTGACCCCCGAGGAACTCACGAGGGCCAAGGCGAAGGTCGTCGGCCAGCGGAAGATCGCCCGTCAGGACCTCGGACACCAGGCCATGACGGCCGCCCTCGATGAACTCTACGGGCTGGGCTACCAGCACGGGGACACCGACGACGCCCGGTTCGAGCGGGTGACCCTCGAGGACGTCGCCGCCGTCGCGGGACGCTATCTCGTGGCCGACCGCTCGGTCGTCTCGATCGTGCGCGGTCAGGACGCCGGGGCGGCCTGATAGGCCTCCATCCCGACGCAGGAGCAGACCAGGTTCCGGTCGCCGAAGACGTTGTCGACCCGTCCCACCGCCGGCCAGAACTTGAACTGGCGCAGACCGGCCACGGGATAGGCGGCCTGTTCGCGGCTGTAGGGACGATCCCACCGGTCTGCCGACACCACCTCGGCGGGATGCGGGGCGTTCTTGAGCGGGTTGTTCTTCGGATCGACCGCTCCCGACTCCACCGCCTGGATCTCGGCGTGGATCGCGATCATCGCGTCACAGAACCGGTCCAGCTCCGCCTTCGACTCCGACTCCGTCGGCTCGACCATCAGGGTCCCCGCGACGGGCCAGCTCAGGGTCGGGGCGTGGAATCCGTAGTCCATCAGGCGCTTGGCGACATCCTCGGCCGTGACCGACTTGAACGGACGGAGGTCGAGGATGCACTCGTGGGCGACCAGGCCGTTCGACCGGTAGAGGGTCGGGAAGGTCTTCTCGAGGCGCTTGGACACGTAGTTCGCGACCAGGATCGCGACCTCGGTCGCACGGGTGAGCCCCGTGGACCCCATCATGGCGATGTACATCCAGGGGATGACGCAGATGCTGGCGCTGCCCCAGGGGGCGGCGCTGACGGCACCGATCGGATCCTCGCCGCCGAGGTTGACGACCGCGTGGCCGGGCAGGAACGGCACCAGGTGCTCCGCCACGCCGATGGGACCCACGCCCGGTCCACCACCGCCGTGCGGGATGCAGAAGGTCTTGTGCAGGTTCAGGTGGCAGACATCCGCGCCGATGAATCCCGGGGATGTCAGACCCACCTGGGCATTGAGGTTGGCCCCGTCCATGTAGACCTGCCCCCCGGCCTCATGGACCAGGGAACAGACGTCCTTGATAGCCGTCTCGAACACGCCATGGGTGCTCGGATAGGTGATCATGAGACATGACAACGTGTCGCGGTTCTGGTCGACCTTGGCCCGGAGATCCGCGACGTCGATGTTGCCATCGCGATCGCAGGCGACCGGGACGACCGTCATGCCGGCCATGACCGCGCTGGCGGGGTTGGTGCCGTGGGCACTGGTCGGGATGAGGCAGACTTGGCGGTGGCCTTCCCCGCGGGACTCATGCCACGCCCGGATCACGAGCAGGCCGGCGTATTCCCCCTGGGATCCCGCATTGGGCTGGAGCGACACGCCGGCGAACCCGGTCACCTCGCACAGCCACTGCTCGAGCTCGCCGAAGAGCTGCTGGTAGCCGCGGGTCTGGGACACAGGAGCGAAGGGATGGATCGCACCGAACTCCGGCCAGCTCACCGGGATCATCTCCGAGGTGGCGTTGAGCTTCATGGTGCAGGAGCCCAGCGGGATCATCCCGTGGCAGAGCGAGAAGTCCTTGGACTCGAGCCGGCGCAGGTACCGGAGCATCTCCGTCTCGCTGTGGTACCGGTTGAAGACCGGGTGCTGCAGGAACGGCGTGGTCCGACCCGGAAGGGCGGGCTGGACCGGCTGGAGCTGGGCCAGCGAGAGCGCCGCCCCGCCCGGGAAGAGCCGGAGCAGCTGCAGCACCTCGTCCGCGGTCGTGGGCTCGTCGAGCGCGATGGACACCCGCGAGGCATCGACCCGGCGCAGGTTGATCCGCTGCGCCTCCGCCGCCCGGACGATCGCCGCGGAGTCGGCCACCGCGACCGTGAGGGTGTCAAAGAACGTCGTGTTCACCGGGCTGAATCCCAGCCGCTGGAGTCCCGCGGCCAGGAGTCCGGTCAGCCGGTGGACCCGCTGGGCGATCGCGGTCAGCCCCTGCGGTCCATGATAGCAGGCGTAGGCCATCGCCATGTTCGCCAACAGCGCCTGGGCCGTGCAGATGTTGGAGGTCGCCTTGTCGCGACGGATATGCTGCTCGCGGGTCCCGAGCGACAGCCGGAGGGCTGGACGGCCGAGCGAGTCCTTGGAGACGCCCACCAGGCGACCCGGCATCTGACGCTTGTAGGCGTCCCGGGTGGCGAAGAACGCCGCGTGCGGCCCGCCGTATCCCAGCGGCACCCCGAAGCGCTGGGCGCTGCCCACCGCCACATCCGCCCCGAATTCCCCGGGGGCCTTCAACAGGGTCAGCGACAACAGGTCGGCAGCCACCACCAGCAGCATCCCCGCCGCCTTCACCGACGCGGCGAACGCGGCATGGTCGGACACCGATCCATCCGTCGAAGGATACTGGATCAGGGCGCCGAAGAAGCTCCGGTCCGGCTGGAAGGTCCGCCAGTCCCCGACCACCACCTCAAATCCCAGCGCCCGGGAGCGGGTTCGGACCAGGTCGATGTTCTGTGGGTGGCAATCGGCGGCCACGAAGAACCGGGACGGCACAACGCCCCCGGCGGCCTCGCCCTCCTTGACCCGATGGCAGAGCATCATGGCCTCGGCACAGGCGGTGGCCTCGTCGAGCAGCGACGCGTTGGCGATCTCGAGTCCGGTCAGATCGCACACCATCGTCTGGAAGTTGAGCAGTCCCTCGAGACGCCCCTGGGAGATCTCGGCCTGGTAGGGGGTGTAGGAGGTGTACCAGCCCGGGTTCTCCAGGATGTTCCGGAGGATGACAGGCGGGGTGACGGTCCCGTGGTAGCCCATCCCGATGAACGACCGGAAGACGTGGTTCTTCGAGGCTATCCCCTTGAGCCGGGCCAGGGCATCGGACTCGGAGAGCGGTGCGGGGAGGTCGAGCGGGGAGGCCAGTCGGATCGGGGCTGGCACCGCGCGATCCACCAGCTCTGCGAGGGAACCGACCCCGAGGAACCTGAGCATCTCCTGCTGCTCGGCCTCCGAGGGACCAAGATGACGGTGGAGGAATTCGGACGGGGTGGACGGGGATGGGCTGGCGCTCACGGTGATGGAAGGAGCCGGCGACTGCCGGAAACAGGCCGCGACGTTACGGCCGGACAGGGTCCGTGCAAGCGCTCAGTGCCCGGCCACGGGTACGGCCCCAGCCAAGGCCGTCCTCAGCCCCGACGCTTCCACTCGACCTTCGGCGGTTCGGGGAGGCCCAGGACGCGGTAGGCGGTCCGGAAATGCATCTTGGCCACCTGGCGCAGCCCCGCCTCGCCGTGCTTCTCCACCACCCGACGCCCCGCCTCCTCCACCGCGGTGGAGGCCCCCTTCGGCAACGTCACCCCCAGCGTCCCTCCCAGACGCTTCAGCCGCTGGACAAACTCGTCGCGCGCCAGGATCGACGCCGCCGCAACGGCGAGGTCCTCCTCCGCCCGGTGACGCTGGACCAGCTCGATCTCGCGTCCGAGCGACATCAGGGCCTTGGCGACCGTCTCCTTGTCCTGCGCAAACTGGTCGCTGATGGCCCTGACCGGGGCCGGGATCATCCGATGCCGTTGCAGGAGCAGGTTCTCGATCACCCGGGCATGACCCCAGGCCAGGACCCGGTTCACCGACCCATTGCGCTGGTGCATCCGGTTGTAGGCCTCGTTGCCGATCGTCACCACCGTGTGGACACACCCCGGCGTGTCGCGGATGCGCTGGGCGAGGTCTGCGATCCGGGAATCGCTGCCGATGTTCTTGGAATCCTGGATCCCGGCATCCTTCCACGACCGCACCACGTCGGCGTTCACATACACCCCCGCGACGCACAGGGGACCGAAGAAATCCCCCTTTCCGGATTCGTCGACACCCAGCCGCGGCAGCAGGCGTTCCGGCTCGAGCTCCTCCTCGTAGCCGAGCTTGGCGCTCCCCAGGACCTCGGGCTCGAGCACGAACTCGACGAACTCCCGGGTACCCTTGCCCTGGACCACCACCTTGCCCGACTCGTACAGGGTGACGTTGAAGTCGGGCTTCACCCCGCTCACCCGCGCATGCGCGACGTCCCGGAGCTGGAAGTTCCCGCCCCGGACCAGGGCCTCCAGCCGGGCCATCTGGTCCCGATCCAACTTGGCGGTATAGGTCGTCAACCCCGCAAGATTCAGGATTCGGCCCCGGAATCACAAACACTCTCTATCCGCGGGAACATGGCCAGGGGTGATCCCGACACGGCACTGGACATGCCCCGGACATCCGATCCGGCAACACCCCGGCCCCGAGTTGAGAGTTGAGGGAGTCCGGGGTGCCCCGTACGGTGCCGTCCAGTTCCGACGTCCATCACGGCGTCCCCCCATGAAACATCACCTGGATTTCGAAAAACCGATCCTGGAGCTCCAGCAGAAGCTGCAGGATCTCCGGCAGCACCCCGAGAACCACTCGATGGGATTCACCTGGGAGGAGGAGATCCAGCAGCTCGAGCGCAAGCTCGACGAGGCCCGACGCCAGATCTACTCGAACCTGTCCCCCTGGCAGCGGGTGCAGCTCGCCCGGCATCCCCGGCGGCCCTACACGCTGGACTACATCCAGCTCGGCCTGACCGATTTCGAGGAGCTCCATGGTGACCGGCAGTATTCGGACGACCGTGCGGTCGTGGGCGGATTCGCCCGGCTGGGGGGCGAACAGGTCATGGTCATCGGCACGCAGAAGGGCCGGGACACCAAGGAAAACATCCTCCGGAACTTCGGGTCCGCCCATCCGGAGGGCTACCGCAAGGCCCTCCGCCTGATGAAGCTGGCCGACAAGTTCGGGCTGCCGATCGTGACCCTGATCGACACCGCCGGGGCCTATCCCGGCATCGGGTCTGAGGAACGCCATATCGGAGAGGCCATCGCGGTGAACCTGCGGGAGATGATGCTCCTCGAGGTCCCCATCCTCGCCGCCGTCATCGGCGAGGGTGGCTCGGGCGGGGCCCTTGGCATAGGGGTGGCTGACCGGGTTCTGATCCTCGAGAACGCCTACTACTCCGTGATCAGCCCGGAGGGCTGTGCCGCCATACTCTGGAAGGATCGCGCCGCCGCCCCGAAGGCCGCTGCCGCGCTCCGCATCACCGCGACGGATCTGCGGGAACTGGGGCTGGTCGACGAGGTCGTCCGCGAACCCGAGGGGGGTGCCCATCAGGATCCCCCGCTCGCGGCAGCCAACCTCCGGGACGCGCTGCTGAAACACCTCAACGAGGTCCGGGCCCTTCCCGCCCAGGAGCGGCTTTCCCGACGCTACGCGAAGTTCCGCGCGCTCGGGCAGGTCCACCAACCGGCAGCCACTGCCGCGGCTGCTTGACCCTGACCATGGCGGAACTTCCCCCGCTCACCTTCACCCCGATCCTCATGGAGCGGATCTGGGGCGGCCGACGACTCGCGGAGACCTTCGGAAAACCACTGCCGGACCAGATCCCGATCGGGGAATCCTGGGAGATCACGGACCGCCCCGAGGGGGTCTCGGTCGTCGCGACCGGCCCCCTGGAGGGCAAGGATCTGCGCTGGTTGATGACCCACCATGGGGAAGCCCTCCTCGGCCGCGTCCCGGCACCCGGTGAACGCTTTCCCTGGCTCATCAAGCTCCTCGACTGCACCGACGACCTCTCCCTGCAGGTCCACCCCCCGGCCCACAAGGCCACCGCGCTGCGTGGCGAACCGAAGACCGAGATGTGGTACTTCGCCGACACCCAACCCGGATCCCGCATCTATGTCGGCCTCCGGAACGGCGTCACCCGGGAGGAGTTCTCCCGGAAGGTCGCCGACGGGACCGTGGCCGACTGCTTCCACGCCCACGACACCCGCCCCGGAGATGCGATGTTCGTGCCGAGTGGACGGGTCCATGCCCTTGGAGGTGGCAATCTCGTCTTCGAGATCCAGCAGAATTCCGACACCACCTACCGGGTGTTCGACTGGAACCGGGTCGGCCTCGATGGAAAGCCGCGGGACCTGCACCTCGAGGCCTCGATGGAGTCGATCGACTTCCAGGATTTCGAACCCGGACTCATCGAGTCGCCCAGCGGAGTCGGACCCACCGGACAAACCAGGGAACTGGTCCGCCATCCCCTGTTCCACATCGATGAACTGCAGGTGCCCCGGGGCGGTTCGATCCCCGACCTGCGGCGTCCAGGGACACCTGCCGTGGTGGGTGTCGTCCGGGGCCATCTGACCGTGTCGGGCGCCGGAGAGACCGTCTCCGTGCCGGCCGGCGGATTCGTGCTCCTCGGGGCGTCCCTCAAGGACCCAACGCTCTGCGTCGGCGCTGATTCGGTCCTGCTCTCGGTCACCCCCGGGGCCTGAAGGCGCCACCGACGCCTCCGTGCCCACGCCGACACGGTCCAACATCGACCTCTGGACGCCCATGGCGCCCGCGGGCATCGTGCCGGCGTCAACCGGAACCCTCCATGGAGAAACCGTCGAAAAAACCCACCCCTCTAGCGCCCGGGAAGGGGATGATCAGCGACGAAACCCTGCGTCAATCCTCTCTGCTGCGGCAGCTTCTGAACGACCGCTACTTCCGATTTGGTCTCGCCCTGGTGACGCTGCTGGTCGCCTCCACTGCCATCCTGCTCCCTAAGGGTTTCCGATCCACCCCCGGGGGATTCCTGCCGGTCATCCATGTCGCGCTGCTCGACAAGATCCAGGCCCGATCCCTGTCGCGTTCAGCCCAGTCCTCGGAGGCTGCGGGACAGGTCGAGGCCGCCGTCCTGGGATGGCAGCTCGCCGTGGCCAACGACCCCGGGGATCCCGCCCTCTCCAGAGGACTCGTCTCCCTGATCGCCCGGCAACCCGTCCCGGACAAGAAGCACCTCCGCTCGGGCGCGAGCCACGCCCTGTGGCTGTTGCGCCTCACCCACACGAACCGGGATGACCTGGATCTCGCGGCCAAGCTGTTCAGCCGCTACGGCCAGGACAGCTACGTCGCAAGCCTCCTGCGTCCGATCGAGACGAACCTGACCCCGGTCCAGGCCCGGGAATACCTGAAGTCGCAGTTCCATCTCGGCTACATGGACGCCTTCGGCAAGGCCTGGGACCGCTACGGGAAGGAGGTGGAGAGCACTCCGGACATGTCCCTCTACCGGGCGGCCTGGGAGGCGGGATGGGGGCCGGCCGAGACGCTTCATTCCGGGGCCGAACGCCTGGACAGAGCGCGCCAGGATCCGTCGACCATGGTCCTTGCCAACCGCCTGACCCTCTCGGTTGCCTTTTCGCGGGCTGACATCCGCGCCTACGAGGCGTCGCTCGATGCGATCGTCGACCGCCATGCGGACCGCGTCTCGGACCACCTCAACCACTGGCGGCTCCTGGTGAATGCCGGGCAGCGGGCACGGGCCTCCGAGCTGGCCCAGCGGTATTCGAATCCTCCCGACACCGCGTCGGACGCGCTCCAGATGACCGACCTGTACCTCGAGCTGGGGCTGACCCAGTTCGCCGCGGATTTCCTCGAGAAGCAGGTGGCCCGGTTCGACTTCAACCCGGAGATCTGGCAGCGGCAGGCCGACCTGCTCATCCAGCTCAAGCGCTGGGAAGATCTGCGGGCGTTGGCCATCGGGCTCCGTGCGATGGAGCGGATCTCGCCGGACCTCAACAGCTACGCCTGGATGCTCCAGGGCATCGCAGAGCTGCAGGCCGGGAAGACCGGGGCGGCCGAGACCGCCTTCGCCCGCTGCGTGGATTTCCCCCCCAACAACCCCCTGACGAGCTATCGGATGGCGCAGCTTCTCAACAGGCACGGTCAGCACACCCACGCCACGGCGCTGCTCCGGAAGCTCGAGAAGGACTTCGGAGGCCTCGCCCAGTACTGGTTCCAGGTGGTCAGCGCCGCCTACCAGGCCCGCCAGTTCGAGGTCATGCGACAGGCTGCGGCCAGGGGGTATGAACTCGCGACCAACAACCCGATCTTCATCAACAACTACGCCGCGGCCCTGCTCATCGAGCGCACCAACGCCCCGCTCGCCATCGAGCTGACCCTCCGCCAGCTGGGCAAGGATCCCACGAGCCGGGCTGCCCAGATCAACCACGCGCTGGCGCTCCTCCAGAACGGACGGATCGACGACGCCGCCGAGCAGCTCGACCGCATCGACCGGCGGGGTCTCGACAGCTCGTACCGAACCCAGCTGCAACTGGGCTACTTCGAGCTGAACGTCCGACGCCGCAATGCGGCTGCGGCCCTGGCGGCCTACCGTGAGATCGAGCCCCGATTCCTCATGCCGCCGCAGGCACGCTGGGTCGAGGAGAACCAGAAGCGCATCGCCTCCGAGGGGTAGAACACTCCTCGGCAAGGACCTCGGAACTGCGGCGGAGAGGATTGCCCGCAGGGTGCAGAGGCGCCCGGAAAAGATTGGGGAACACGTCCACGAGCCGGACCAAACCGGACTCGGCATGGGAGCCTTGGACACGACGTGCCGACGCAGGAGCCACTCAGGGAGAGTCGCCCATCCGATACAATCAGACGAGGACTCCCACGACACAGGCGGTGAGGTAGCAGGCGAGCAATCCAGCGATCATCGCCCGGAACCCCAGTCGGGCGAGGTCGGACCGTCGTTCTGGAGCCAGGGCCCCGATGCCACCGATCTGGATCGCAATGCTGGCGAAGTTGGCGAAGCCGCACAGGGCATAGACGGTCAGGTCATAGGCCCGCGGTGTCAGGGTCGCCTGAGCCTTGGAGAGGGAGATGTAGCCGATGAACTCGTTGAGAACGATCCTCTCACCGAGGATCTGGCCGATCACCCGGGCGTCCTGGAACGGCACGCCCATGAGCACGGCGAACGGGGCGTTGAGCAGACCAAGGGCTTCCTGGATCGGCTTCTCCGTGGTCCAGCCCGCGAGGCCGACGGCCCAGGCGACCAGGAAGTTCGCGAGGGCGACCAGCGAGGTGAACGCCAGGAGCATGGCCGCCACATTGATCGAGAGCATCATGCCGTCGGCCGCGCCGCGGCAGACAGCGTCCAGGCCGTTCACCGTCGTCCGCTCCACCTGGGCACTGGCACCCGCCGCGGTGTCGCTCACCTCCCGCTCCGGGAACATGATCTTCGAGATCAGCAGCGCCGCGGGAGCGCTCATCACCGAGGCGGTCAGGAGGCTGCCGGCCGGTATCTTGAGCACGCCCGTGTAGACCCCGATCACCGTCCCCGCGATGGTCGCGAACCCGCCGGTCATCATGCAGAACAGCTCGCTCTGCGTCATGCGGGGCAGGTAAGGACGGATCATCAGCGGAGCCTCGGTCTGTCCCATGAAGATGTTGGCCGCCGTGGCGAGCGTCTCACTGCCGCTCGTGCCCATGGCCCGGCGCATGACCCACGCCATGCCCCGCACGACATGCTGCAGGATGCCGTAGTGGTAGAGGACGGCGGAGACCGTGGAGACGAGGATGATCGTCCCCGTGATGGTGATGGCCAGGATGACGGTGTTCCCCGGCCCAAACCCGCGGGCGAGGATCTCATCGGAGGCCAAGGGGCCGAATACGAGCTGGTTGCCCTCGCTGGCGAAGGCCACGAGACGGTTCACCGCTGTCTGGAAGCCGTCGAAGATCCGGTGCCCCGGCGTGGTCTTCAGGATGAGCGCAGCGAACCCGGCCTGCAGGCCGAGTCCCCAGAAAACCGTCCTCCATGGGAACCGGCGCCGGTCCACCGACAACACCCAGGCGAGGAGCAGGAAGGAGGCGATTCCCGTGAGACTCCAGAGTCGTTCCGTCACGGCGGTCCAGCCTACGGAGCACGGGGCCCAGCGCAAACGTGAAGCACCGGCAGGTCGTCGCAGGACGATCCGCGACCTTAGGACATCCCGGGTCCGAAGACACCACTCGGACGGAACGTCACCTGACTCCAACCCGCCGCCTGCGTCCCATCACTCCTTCCCCCGGAGCAGCACGATGGAGTTCGGGAATCCCTCCACGCTCTTCCAGTGGAACTCGAGGACACCCTCCTGGCTCAGCGTTCCGCGGCCGCCATTCCACGCCTCCAGGGCTCCCTTGAAGAGCACCTCCTTGCCGTCGGTCCTGAAGGTCCCCTTCCCCCCGACGCCCATCGTGTAGGTGCCGTCGGCTTTGAGAACGACCATCCCTCCGCCTCCCCGGGTGACGTACCAGGATCCGGCCAGCGAGGGGATCGGTACGTCCTTGGGCTTCGGCGGGGGCGGGGCCGACTCGTCGATGAAGCGCCGTCCGACGGGCGAGATCCGGATGCGGGTCACCTGCTCCTGGTACGCCTCGAAGAGGAGGTCGTACTGACCTGAGACGACCTGGTAGTTCCCCCCCGAGGAGGCCCCACCCGGGAACTTCCCACGCACCGTGGCGAGCGAGTCGCCCACCCCGATCCCACAGGCCAGCCGTACCTCCCGCTTGAGGGTGCACCGCTCGATGTCGCCAGTGCCCGGGGTGTACCAGAAGGTCCATTCGCGGCCCTCGACAAGCCCACCAAAGCCCTCCGTCAGACCCTGGAACCGCCTCAGGACCTCCTCCTTCTTCATCGAGAGGCGGAGTCCGTTGGACAGCGGCTCGACCAGATTGGTCCGGGCCGGTTCGACAGGGATCGCTGGCGCGGACTTCGCCCCGGTGGGCTTTGCCGGACTCGACTCGGCCGCCCGGCTGCCAGCCAACAGGAGGGCCAGCAGCCCGGGCAGGAGGATGATCGATCGCCGGGAGATTCCCATGGGGGGCACCGCGGGTTCCAGACCGACCTGACCTCAGGCCGCTGCGATCAACTGACGCAGCACGTAGGGCAGGATCCCGCCGTGCTGGTAGTAGTCGATCTCGATCGGGGTATCGATGCGGCACGTGACCGGGACGACCTCGACCGCCCCGGTGCGACGGGTGATGCGGAGGCTGAGGTCCTGCTGCGGACGCAGGTGGGCGTCGAGCCCGACCACATCGTAGGTCTCGGTGCCGTCGAG
>Ga0315906_10009615_pt1 | contig 11458 bp, 12 predicted proteins | sample LakEriMetagenome_4_FD_203526 | JGI IMG/M metagenome (GOLD analysis project Ga0315906, IMG submission 203526) | Freshwater fungal communities from buoy surface, Lake Erie, Ohio, United States - Buoy 2 MA122 | ecosystem: Environmental > Aquatic > Freshwater > Lake > Lake biofilm | place: USA... | reverse complement strand
AGAAGGGAAATTATAATGAAGATATTGAAAAATTATTTTTCTTAGGATTTTTATTGAAGAACTATTTGAACAGCTATTTCTTTTTGAGATTATTTTCTTCCAAATTAAAACAATTTAAAAAGCATTTTCTAAAAGTTTTTTTTGATTGCTAAGATTAAGTCACTGAAGAAATATAAACCAAGTTAAATGAGCAAAAAACAGAATATACACGAAATTAAAAAAGTTAATAAATTGATTTTTCACTCACTTTGACATAGCAATATTCAGCTCCCTCTATGCTGTAACATATTGAGCTATTTTTTAATTCGTAATGCGAATCATCATCCATAAATAATTTCCCATTGACATAATTACCTTTTAATATTCTTGTCATTTCTCCACGGTTGAAAAATTCCATAATGACATCTTCTCCATTCAATACAAGATTTAATTCATCTTCATTAGTGTTATCATTTGAAACGAACTTAATTATTTTTTTGGACACGGTTTGAGATGAACTGATTGCAGGATCAACAAGTGAATCATTTGATTCTTCATATATGTTTCCTTTATAAATGGTTTTAAAATCTACTATTCCTTGAACTTCTGTCATCTCCATATAAACAAGAACTGATTGATTTTTTTTATAAACATAAGAAATATTGTATCTACCTCCAGAAGTTTTTGCAAATGATGTATTTACTAATTGGAAAGTGGAATCACCATTTAAAAAATTTGTACCACTTATTGGAGTAACGCCCATAAAATCAAGTTTTTTTCCTGATTCCAAAATAGGCTCATTTAAAGTGTATATTATCTTACTCCCTCCATTTGGCAATGACATTCGAACATTTACAATATCGTTAATTGATTCGTAAGTAATATTTGGATTGAAATTTAATTCTGAATTGCTCTTATTATCTGATTGACACGAAACAAAAATAAATCCGATCAACATCAAGAACACAAATAGATTTCTCATAATAGTTTAAATTTATAGCTTCTTTCTTAACTGAACCGAGCAAATCTAACTTTTTTTGAATGAAAAAGTTGATATTTCTTTACAAATTAAGATTACAATTCAAATTTTGCTGAAATATTCAAAAAAGAATCATGAATAATTTCTAAGTTTTCTCGTAATAAATTTCATTGTTTGGATTGAAGCCTACTCCATAAAAATCCACGAAAATTAAATCTTTAATTTCCCTAACTTTGCAAAGTGTTAACTCTAATTGGAACAGAATTTAAAAAAGCGATTGAACTTCTTAAGAACGGAGAACTTGTTGCAATTCCGACAGAAACGGTCTACGGCTTGGCTGCAAATGGCACCAATGAAAGAGCTATTATAAAAATATATGAAGCAAAAGGTCGCCCGAAAACCAACCCGTTAATCTTACATTTTCCAAATTCTGAAGCAATTTTACCTTACGTTCTAGATTTTCCAGAAGAATTAAAAAAACTCGCTGATGTTTTTTGGCCAGGACCTCTGACACTTTTATTAAAAAAATCTGAACTGGTTCCGGATATTATTACTGCCGGGCAAGATCGAGTCGCAGTTAGAGTACCTGCACACTCAGTAACGCTTGAATTATTAAATAATTTATCTTTTCCCCTAGCAGCACCTAGCGCAAATTCTTATGGAAAAATTAGTCCTACCAAAACAGAACATGTTTTTAATCAATTAAACGGAAAAATTCCTTATATCCTTGAAGGTGGACAATGTAATAAGGGTCTAGAGTCAACCATAGTAGGGATGGAAAATGGAAAATTAACAATTTATAGACTCGGCAGTATTTCTATTGAAGATCTAGAGAAAGTATTGAATATTAAATTGATAGTTAATAATACTTCAGATGATACTCCAATCACAAGTGGCATGGTAAAATTTCATTATGCACCCTCTACCCCACTTTATTTTATGGATTCGTTAGAAAAAATTAATAAAACAGACTCATCGGGATTTATATTTTTCCAAAATGATTTTCTAGAAGTTTCTAATAAAATCGTCTTAAGTGAAAGGGGCAATTTAGAGGAAGCAGCAAAAAATTTATATAACGCTTTACATTTAATGGATTCAAAGGAATTTAATCAAATTTATATTGAGCGATTTCCTGAATGTAAACTAGGCAGAACAATCAACGATCGGTTAAAAAGAGCCACTGCAAAGTTTGAAAAATAAAAAAGCCCTCCAAATGGAAGGCTTTAAACTATTTTTAAACTCACACTTATTTCATGTGACGACCGTAACGATTTTTGAATTTATCAATTCTACCAGCAGTATCAACAAACTGAGCGATACCAGTAAAGAACGGATGAGACTTGTGAGAAATATCCAATTTAATTAAAGGATATTCATTTCCATCTTCCCATTGTATTGTTTCCTTACTTGACGCACAAGACGGACATACAAAGGAATAGTCGTTAGACATGTCTTTAAAAACAACAAGTCTGTAATCTTCTGGGTGTATTTCTTTTTTCATTTTTCTGTTTTTAAAAAATGGAATGCAAATTTAATGAAATGTTTTTGATAAACAAGTGTTAAGTGAAAATTATTTATCCAACGATTGTAATGTTAAATTGATACAACATTTAACATTAATCACATTTTTATTAAATTTATCGGTAATAAATGAATGAAATATTTTTTACAGTAAAAAAAAATCTAAAATCCGCCAGATTTACTTATATAATAGGGTTTTATTGTCTTGGCATGTATTTAGGGATTGTTGCCACAGAAAAAAGTTCGATTGTCACAGATTTAACACTAACAAAATTTGGTGCTCCAACTGCAATTGAGATTTTTAGCGGAAAATATTGGGGAATCATTTCAAATAGTTTTGTTCATTTTCAATTAGCACATTTAGTTGTAAACCTTATTGCAACATTATTAATTTCATCTTATGTCGAGCGTAGAATTGGATTTTGGAAGCTTTTTGGATTTGGGTTACTTGCTTCAATGATCACTTCCTCTTTTCAAGTGTCTCTATCTAATGATGCGGGAATTGGACTTTCTGGAGTGAATTACGCACTCTTTGGATTTATATTCGGTAAGACATTTATTGATCAACGATTCCGAATTGTCACAAAAAACTTAGCTCTGTTAGTAATGGTTTTGTTCATTCCCTTTTGCGAGATAATGAATAGACATGCCAATTGGAATATAGCAACCATTGCCCTTTCATCAGGTCTAGTCTTCGGTGTTTTCGTGGCTGGTATTTTCTCGAAATTTAAATTATCTGCACTTCTTTTTTTAACTCTAATGTCATTATTTTCGCTTACAAGTTTATTTTTTTCACCTTGGTCAGCAGAATGGAATTGTTCTAAAGCAATGAAATTACATGAACAAATGAAACTTAATAGTGCAAAAGCATACTATTTAAAAGCTTTAAAAATTAATCCAGATGCTCAATGTGCTTTAGATAATTTAATACTGATAAGAGTTGATGAATTATCCGATAAAGCGTTGAAATTGCATTTAAGCAGGAAATACCTCGAGGCAAATTTTGTTTACGATGAGATTTTAAAAGTCGACCCGAAAAATGGTTGGGCCCTTGAAAATAAAAAAAGATTGCCTTAATTATTCTAACCTATTAATTTTCATTCACAAAAACAATATTGTTAAAAATTTGTCAACTAAAATTTATAATTCTTTGTTTAATAAATAAAATTCTTTGTTAATTTTAGGCGTGAAATTAAAAACCAATGGGCGAGATAGCAAAAATTGAATTAGAAGGAAAGATTTACGAACTTCCAGTAATAGTTGGGTCAGAAAATGAAAAAGCAATTGACATTTCGAAACTTCGAGATCTAACGGGATACGTAACATTAGATACAGGTTACAAAAATACAGGCGCAACCAAAAGTGCTATTACATTTTTAGATGGAGAAGAAGGAATACTTCATTACAGAGGATATCCAATTGAACAATTAGCGGAGCAAGCTTCGTTCATTGAAGTTGCATATCTTCTCATTTATGGAGAATTACCTACCCAAACTGAACTAGATGATTTCGAGGCAAGTATCAAAAAACATACTTTGGTTCATGAGGATATGAAGCAATTTTTTGAAGCTTATCCCGCCCAGGCTCATCCTATGGGCGTTTTGTCATCTATGATTTCTTCTTTATCGACCTTTTACCCAGAATCTTTAGATCCAAATAGAAGTCAAGAGAAGAAAAACCTTACAGTTCATCGATTAATAGCAAAATTACCAACATTGGCAGCGTGGGCTTACAAAAACTCAATGCGTCATCCTTTCATGTATCCAAGAAATGAATTCGATTATTGTAAGAATTTTCTTTACATGATGTTTGCAATGCCAACTGAAGATTACAAAGTTGATCCAGTTATTGTTAATGCATTGAATAAACTTTTGATTCTTCATGCTGATCATGAACAAAATTGTTCTACTTCAACCGTTCGTATTGTTGGTTCATCACAAGCCAATCTATATTCAACAGTTTCTGCGGGAATTTCAGCACTTTGGGGACCACTTCATGGAGGTGCAAATCAAGAAGTAATTGAAATGTTGGAGCAAATTCACAACGATGGTGGAAATGTAGACAAATGGGTTGCTAAGGCAAAAGACAAAGAAGATTCTTTCCGTTTAATGGGCTTTGGTCACCGCGTGTATAAAAACTTTGATCCACGGGCTAAAATTATAAAAAAAGCATGCGACGATGTATTAGAAAGACTTGGCGTAAACGACCCACTTTTAGATATTGCTAAAAAATTGGAAAAAGTTGCGTTGGAGGATGAATACTTCAAAGCGCGTAATCTCTATCCAAATGTAGATTTCTACTCAGGAATTATTTACAAAGCAATTGGAATTCCAACCGAAATGTTTACTGTAATGTTTGCCTTAGGTCGCTTACCAGGATGGGTTGCACAATGGAAAGAGATGACTGAAAATAAAGAACCAATTGGTCGTCCTCGTCAAATTTATATTGGAAAAACTTCCCGCGATTACGTTGAAATAAGAAAAAGATAAGATTTAATTCTTTTTCTTATACAAGTTTTCATATTGATTAATCCAATCAGTAACAGACATTTTTCGAACCAATTTTCCAATCAATTCAAAAGGAATATCCTCTATTTTCTTAAAACGAATGCAGGACTTCCCATTGTCGATTTTTGACTTGGAGTAGTTTGGAAATTCTTTTAAAAACCAATCCATTAAATCTGGATTACCATAAATCCCCATGTGATAAAAGGCAATGAAGTTCTTTTGAGATGCTAAATTCATAAATGGGAGCGGAAGTTTTTTGTCACAGTGATATCCATTAGGATAAATGGAATGAGGCACAACGTATCCTATCATTCCATAGTTCATACATTCCTCAAACCCATCGGGCAGATTTGATAATATCACCTGACGTAATTGACCGAAAGCTACTTTTCTCTCTTCAGGTAAATTTTTTAAATAGTCCGAAACAGTCAATTCTTATATAGTTCTTCCAGGATAAACCTTGAGTGCTTCCCTTAAAACAACAACCGCATTTCTTAAAGAATCCTTATTTAAAACATATGCGATTCGAGCCTCCTGTTGACCAGCTCCTTTTGAAGAATAAAAACCATTTGCAGGAGCCATCATTACCGTTTGACCTTCAAACGAATATTCTTCAAGTAACCATTGACAAAACTTTTCAGCGTCGTCAACCGGAAATTTTGCAACACAATAGAATGCTCCGCTTGGTTTCGGACAAAATACACCTGGAATGGAATTCAACCCATCTACCATGATATTTCGACGTTCCACGTATTCAGAAACAACGTTATCAAAATAAGATTGCGGTGTATCCAAAGCAGCTTCAGCAGCAACTTGATCTATCGTTGGAGGCGATAATCTTGCCTGACCAAACTTCAATGCTGAGGACATTACCTCTTTATTTTTTGAAATCATCGCTCCAATTCGAGCTCCACACATAGAATAGCGCTTGGAAACAGAATCGATCATAATTACATTATTTTCAATTCCTTCTAAATTCATTACTGAAAAAGGAACAGCTCCATCGTAACAAAACTCACGATAAACCTCATCCGCAAATAAAAACAGGTCATGTTTTTTAACGATATCCCTCAATTGCTCCAATTCTGCCTTTGAATAGAGATAACCCGTTGGATTTCCGGGATTACATATTACTATCGCCTTTGTTTTGGAAGTGATTTTCTTCTCAATTTCCTCAACGGGAGGTAAAGCAAATCCATTTTCAATGTTAGCAGTAACGGGAACGACATTTAAGCCGGCTGTAACTGCAAATCCATTGTAATTAGCATAAAAAGGTTCTGGAATGATAACTTCATCACCTGGGTTGCATGTTGACATAAAACCAAAAATCAAAGCTTCAGAACCACCCGTAGTGATGATAATATCCTCAGATTGAACATTGATTCCAGTTTTTAAATAGTAAGCTGAAAGTTTTTTACGATAGCTTTCAAAACCAGCCGAGTGGCTATATTCCAATACTCTTCCCTCAAAGTTCTTGATGGCATTCAGCGCAACTGCTGGAGTTTCGATGTCAGGTTGTCCAATATTTAAATGATAAACTGTTGTTCCTCGTTTCTTGGCTGCTTCTGAAAATGGAACCAATTTTCGTATTGGTGAAGCGGGCATCGCTAAAGCCTTGTCTGAAATTTTCGGCATATTGTCTTTTTTTTATTTGGCAAAATTAAGTAAACTTCTTATTCGCTCAATTCAAACCTTTTAATGGATTAATTCTTACTTATTCATCAAATACTCAACAGCTGCTGCGGCATTCACAAATCCGGCGGAAATAGAAACATCTTTCATAGTTCCAACAGCTTCTTTTCCTTCTTTTCCAGGAATAGAAATTGATTTTGTGTAAGGTATCGCTGTTTTCATCAAAACCTCTTTAACCTGTGCGGCTGTCAATTCAGGGAAATATCCACGAATCATCGCAGCGACACCAGCCGTTGCAGGACACGCCATACTTGTTCCCGACGCATCTTCATAACTTGCATTTGGCACTGTTGAATAGATATCCACACCAGGAGCAAAAACATCAACTGTTTTGGAACCATAATTTGAAAAGTCAGCCAATAATTTTTTCTTTTTAGAGCTACTTGCCCCAACTTCTATCCAATTATCAGCAATAGTTCCGTCATTTAAAATACGTGTTGGATAAGAATCTTCAATATCTTTATTCTTAGAGTCATTTCCTGCGGCATGCACAAACAAAACATCCTTGCTTTTCGCATACTTTATGGCATCATCTACTACATCCTTGTTTGGTGTATAATACTTTCCAAAAGACATATTTATCACCTTTGCTCCATTGTCTGCAGCGTAGCGAATTGCGTTCGCAATATCTTTATCGCGTTCGTCACCATCAGGCACGGCTCGCAAGACCATAATTTTAGCATTAGACGCTATTCCGTCTATACCAATTCCATTTCCTCTTTTCGCAGCAATAATACCAGAAACGTGTGTTCCATGCATTGCATCCGGACCTTCATAGCGATTGCAACCATAGTTGCGCTCCGCCATATCGTTCGGATTATCACCAACGATTACCCTTCTAACGCTATCAGCATCAATTGAATTCATTTTGATCATTCCCCCAAATGTTTCTTTTGCCGAAGTAAGTTCTTTATCCAATTTATCAGGAGGGTAAACCAACATTATTGTACCAATACGTTTTTTGATTTTCGTTTCCATTTCATCCTTCGGAACGTAAGCCTTATTGGTCTTTTTACTGAAAACACCATTTGAAGAAGCTTTTACATTATCTATGTAATTCGAAAGCATAACAACACCTTGATATTGTTGTTGATTTTCAGCATTTTCTTTCGCGAAATCGTCATTTAACTTTAAATATTTTTCGTGACGTGATTTATCTTCCTCACTTAAATTAGCAACGTCTTTTCCTTTGAAATAATTTGACTCCAAACGACACATACGAGCCAATTCAAGAGCTTCCTTATTGATATCATCCTTTGCTCCGCCTAGGAAAGACCAACCATGCACATCATCTACGTAACCATTTCTATCATCGTCAATTCCATTGTTTGGAATCTCATCTTCATTTACCCAAATTACATCTTTTAAATCAGGATGGTCCGTTTCAACTCCACTGTCAATTACAGCAACGATAACATCTTTAGGTGTTTTTCCCGATAATAGCTTGTAAGCCTTTTCTGATCCAACTCCAAATACCTTATCAGTTCTTGGGTCTTTCAAATACCAATTCAATTCAGCTGCCGGCTTTGGAGCTTCACTTTTCTTTGACTCTTGCGCATTGAGTTTCCAACAAACTAACGCTGCAGAAACATAAATAAAATTCTTTAACATGTATGATTTTTTAACGACAACGAATTTACGCATTTTAAAGGCTAAAAAAACAACTGCTTTATAAAACATTAAAAATAAGAACTCATTTGCGTAACTCAAATTTCGAACCCAAAAATAAGTTATCCTTTTTTAATTTGTATTTCAACTTTATAGAATTAACAATACTAACAAAAAAGAAAATTACAAACAAAAACAAAACCACAATTATATTTTGGAGAGCACGTTTTTAAATTTCTAAAAAACAAAACATTCTTAATGATAAATTATACAAAATAAAAACTAATTTAGAGCGATGAATAACCCTTTTGCACTTGTTTTGATTACGATGTTTTCAATATCACTTTTTGCTCAAGAAAAGGCTATTAAACTTGTTGAAAAAGGAAATGATTATTTGGCTCGGCAAGAAATGAATAAAGCAGAAGAACAATTTAACAAAGCCATTTCGATTGACTCTAATTGCATTGAAGCATATATTCAAAAATCCGACATTGAATTACAAAAAAATGAATTTTCGAAAGCTCTTAAGTTAATTGATCGAGCAAAAAATGCCGCCGAATTGAAAAATGCAAAAAATGAAGTAATTGCTCATATTTATTCGATTCGTTCATTTATTTACTTTAACCAGGATAATTATTCTAAAGCAATCGAAGATTTAAATTCAGCCATTCAATTAAATGATCAAAACTCAAGCTATTTTTTCATGCGAGCTTTGATTAAAAGAATAAACAGTGACTTGAAGGGGTGTTGTTTTGATTTAAAGCAAGCAAGTAACCTCGGGCTTGAAAAAGCAAGAGAATCACTTGCGCTATATTGCAAGTAAATTCCATCTTTTGAATATCTTTGCGTAAAGTCAATTTCAATGCGATTCAATCTTTCTGAAATTAATGAATTAATAAAATCAAGAAGAACAATCTATCCAGAGCAGTTTTCGGATAGAAAAGTTCATAAGGAACAAATCGAGTTAATTTTAAATAATGCTCAATGGGCCCCGACACATGGAAATACCCAACCTTGGAGATTTCATGTATTTACAGAAAAAGGTCTTCAAAATCTAAGTACCTTTTTGGGTAAAACTTATCTAGAGACCATTAGAAAAGATGACCAAAATGATGCGAAACTTGCTAAACTCATTAGAAGACCCCTACTCTCTTCCGTAGTGATAGCAGTTTCAATGAAACGACATCCAGAAGAAAAAATATCCGAATTAGAGGAAATTGAAGCTGTAGCTTGTGCTATTCAAAATATGCATTTAACATGCACTGCATATGGAATAGGAGGGTTTTGGTCAACACCAAAATTAATATACTCACAAAAAATGAATGATTTTTTGGGCCTCGATGAAAAAGATAAATGTTTAGGGTTGTTTTATATGGGGTATCCTGCTATCGAATGGCCTTCAGCACACCGAAAACCTTTGGAGTACAATACAAAATGGATCAATGATTAAATCTAAAACCGAATCTTTGAAGTTATCATTTTTTATTGCTTGCATTTTCATTATACCTTTTCTAAGATCTCAGGTTAGTAAGGATTCTAAAATTCCATACTACTTTGGTTTTCAATTAAAACCGTTGTTTCCAACCAAATTCATAGGAGAGTCAAACTCAACATTTTCCAATCAAGGTTATGAGGTGAATATAAGTCAACAAGTTGGCATTTCATACGGAGGAGTTGTTCGAATAGCATTAACAGATTTAATTGGAATTGAAACCGGATTAAATTTTTTTCAACGCTATTTTAAGTTGGACATGAGATTAATCGATTCAAATATTGTAGCATCAGATAAATTTGGTTTCATCCAATACGATCTTCCAATAAATGCGCTTTTCTATGCCAAACTGAACAAAAAATGGTTCATGAATGCTGCAATTGGGGCTTCAATTTGTTACAAACCTTCTAATGTAGGAACAATAAGTAATACCAAAGGAAAACACGAGTTTTTCAATATTGGTATTGTCGACATTAATGATAAAGTTAATTTAGATTTAAATGGAAATCTCGGCTTTGAATTCCGAACGGATAAATATGGTTTTTTCTATCTAGGAGGATGTGCTCGAATTCCAACTGCACCGCTTTTTAATTTACTTTCTCGATATCGTTACGGAACATTTGAAGTTAACAACTACGGACCCGTTAGTGGGTCATTTCTTGCAATTGAATTAAAATATTTTATTCCTAATAATGGTGGAAATGGACAACAATTCGAACATGGACCAATTGAATAAACGAGTTCAGGAATTAATCAAGCAATTAGATTTAAAACCACATCCAGAAGGCGGCTTTTTTAAAGAAAAATATAGATCAATTGAGAGAACGAATGGAGACAAATCATTGATGACTTCAATTTATTTTCTTCTCACCTCTGAACATGTCTCTCATTTCCATCGAATTAAAAGTGATGAACACTGGTACTTTCATGAAGGCTCTTCACTGACTATTCATCTTTTAAAAGATCAAAATCATGTCGAATTAAAACTGGGCCCAAATCTCGAAAAGGGTGAGTCATTTTACCATGTTGTTCAGAAAAACATAATCTTTGGAAGTACAGTCGAATCAGATAATGGTTATGCTTTAGTATCCTGCGCAGTTGCTCCAGGTTTTGATTTCAAAGACTTTGAATTATTAGATTCAGAATATTTACTCGAAAACTTTCCGGAAGAGGAAATGATTATAAGAAAACTTACTTTCCAATAAATAAATCTAGAGAAATACGCTGATTTTTGCGATTTACACAAATGTATCCCTTAATGATAAAAAATAGCAACTTGAATTATTTGATCATCTTAGATTTCGGGGGAAATATCCGAAAAAAATCATAATTTGTTTTCAAAAAAAATTAGAAATTGTGATAACATACCTCGAACTTGATTTCAAAGTAAACAATTCTAGATAATTGGTTATTTCACATAAAAACTTTTATCAAAATGAATTTTGCTTGGATTCAGCTTTCATTGGTCCCTAAAGAAATACTAAATTTATCATTAATCACTTTAATACGTGAAAGGAGTTTATTTGTATGGATTTTTTAACTAAAGAATTAGGTTTGTTATTTTATTCATTTTCTCATAAATAAACCCGGAAATATTAGAAAATTTATAAATTTTTGAACGAAATTTAATTAACGTTGTATTGAAACAATATGAAATTAAAAATGAAAATAGTTTTTCTG
>Ga0315906_10009611_pt1 | contig 11465 bp, 19 predicted proteins | sample LakEriMetagenome_4_FD_203526 | JGI IMG/M metagenome (GOLD analysis project Ga0315906, IMG submission 203526) | Freshwater fungal communities from buoy surface, Lake Erie, Ohio, United States - Buoy 2 MA122 | ecosystem: Environmental > Aquatic > Freshwater > Lake > Lake biofilm | place: USA... | reverse complement strand
GATCTATTCCTAGCTCTTTAATTTGTGCTGAACCATAGTGGGAGAGTATATCATTAAATACAGCAAGGAGTTTCTCTGATATATCCTTATGACATCTTACTCTAGTTACAGTAGTATCTGTATCCCATGCTATACGTAATGGATAAGGGCATATAATAGTTGTAAGATATGCTGCTCCTGTTTCAGTAGGAGTTCCGTATTTCTTTAGTGCTTGTTGTGTAGTCAACATATTACATTGCTATTTCGTGAAACTTGTTGTGCTTGCACCACTGATAAAAATCTTCCGGTGACATTCTATATGCTTCTTCAGCATCATAAACCCAAGCAACAAACTCAGAGCAATACATGCGTTCTGTTGTATCACCTTTTTCTTTCCACTTGCCAGTAAATATTTTGTGTGGTTGACGGATTACTAGTCCTTCTATATCATAGCCAGTATGACCTATCTTGGTCATTGCTTTCTTGCTGAGTGCCTCGCGATCAAGCTTACCACTAGCCCTATGAACAACAATATCATAATCATATTTCTTCTGCCATTCGTCAAAAGGTCTTACATTAACTCCGTCTGCTTGTGCATCTATTACGTATGGTTGTCCCCATATTTCAATAAATAAAGCAGTGTGAGAAAACTGAGATCTTGTAAATGCTTTAATGATTTTACTAAGAAGTCTTTTACCTGTACAATGTAAGACATCACCTGTTTTTAATCTAGTTAAGTTCATCTTTTTCGTCTTTATCAAATAACTTCTTTAGTCCAAACTTACTCTTTAACAATCGGACTAAAGGCTTTGGAAGCATACCTATTGCTCCTAAATTCTCAAGCAAAGATACAAAGTATACTGAATAAAAACCTCCTATTACTAAACCTGGTAACCATGTGTAGACAATATTGCCTTTTGCCATGTTCCAAGATATGTGTAGTATATAAGCTGTAGCTACAAAGTACAACGGCATCCGCCAGATCTTAAAGCTAACAAATCTTTTTGTTACTATACCTTTTGTAATTCCTGTAATCCAGTCTGCTCCCATCAAACTCCAAAGAGTAAATACTGCAGCCGGATCATTCCAAATATATTGTGTTACAAAAGAAGTAAGTCCTGCGACAAAAGCAACTGATGCATTTAACATCCACGTTTTTGTTCCAATTAGTGAATCAAAAAAATCTCCTGGACTTGCAAATCCTATAAATCCAGATGTAGCTTCTTTTTTCATTTTTACTATATATCAATTCTCTACTATATAATATAAGTAAAAATACTTAATAATCCTATTTCTCTAGGTCTTTTTTGTCCTCTACAGTGAGTTGAGATAAAGCTGCTGTTACACCACCAACTGCTACAAGATACCCTCCTGTAGTTACAAGAGCTACTGGTAAGGCAATAGGTGCTGCAATTATTGCTGCTCCTACAGCTCCAGCAACAATACCTATGCGCTGAACCTTTTTCCAAAATGTAGGAGTCTTAGCATTCCATCTTTTTTTCAAGTTATTCATAATTAAAAGTTTACTGGTTTTTCAAATGTCTGTTGAATAAGAATACCTGCGTTACCTTGAATAGTTGCTGTTGTACCACTATTATTGAATAATGCGACATAAAATCCACCTGTTACAAAAGGATCTGTTGCTGATGCGGTATATGATGTAAATGCAATTTGGTTTCCTGATGTATCCGGGTTTCTACCAATTTGCTGTGATGATCCAATTTGTGAGTTATTAAACCATCTACGAAGTGATAGCTCATAAGTTTCAATGTTACCTGTAGCAACTTCAAAGTTTACACGTATTGTATGATGTATTCTATATCCTTCATAGGGAGTGCCTACATAAGGAACTACTGTGTGATCACCTATAGATGTTGTAAATGTACCATTTAAATCACCAGATGTATTTGTAAATGTTATAGCATTTAATACTGTTGTTGTTTGATCTCCAAACTTAACTCCTGCTACAAATCCACCTGGAGTAGTACTATCAGAATATCCTAACTGAACACTTTCAGTTGCAAATATTACCGCTTGTCTTGCAACATAAAAATCTAGTGCTGTTTGATTAAGAGAGGTGTTAAAACTTATAGTATAGTTATTCCCATTGATGGTAAAGAATCCACTTCCACTTGTTCCTGTAAGATTAAACTGCCTTGTGAAATTTATAAAGTATTCATTATAAGCAGTTGTTCCTGCGGCAACTTTATTCCCTGCATCAGTAAAGAATGTAAATCCATTTGCTAAAGAACCATTAGTTAGGGGTGTTGCAGGAACTCCAGATATTGACCATTGAGAAGAACTGATATTGATATTTGATCCTACTTGAGCAGTAACTTTACCATACGCATCTTTGTAGAATACAAGTTTAGTTGTCTTATCATAAAAGTATGTAGAATTTGGAACTGCTCCCCAATCTAATGAACTGTCTGTTACGTAGGTATAATTTACACCTGCTGAAGTTCCTATAGTTAAAGCTGTTGCTGCCATTATTATAATGTTTCTGCTTGTAATACAAATGAATCAAAATCTGCTTGTTGTTCTGGAGTCATATTCTCATAAGGATATTCTGTAAACTCAGCAGTTGTATCAAGACCATTTAACTCTCTAAACTTAACAACTCGTTTAATTGGTTGTGTAATATTTAAAGTAAATAGTTTTGAGCCATCCAAATAGCTAAAATCTATGCCCGTAAATTGATCTATAGTTAAAGACTTAATTAAACTTCCTAATAAGTCATAGCAATAAACATCTTGTCCTATTACATCTATCTTTTCCATTATAAGAATATATTACCTTGATTATCTTCTGTTGTTACAATTGCTTGAGTTAAATTAGCATTGAATGCTGCTCCTCCTTGATATGTATTGCCTCTCATTGATATTGCTTGAGCAGTACCTCCATTATTCAAATACGGAGCTGAAGAATTAGCAAGTTTAAATGTACAGTTTATTATTGTTGGAGTAATTGAACCACTAATGCCCTGGATTCCATTTCCACCTACATTATTCCAGTTGCAAATTATTGTACTATTATAAACAGCACTATTTGCCCATCCCCAAACAGTGTATGAAGATTCTGATTGAGTTACGCAATTGTGCATGGTTGATCCCGCTAATTGTAATAATACACCAACATTAGACGATGAAATAGCTGTGCATCCATATAAAATACCAGATACATTACTTATACCTCTTCCGCTAGTTGAAATTCCTGTACAGTTATATGCCCTTGGGCCGCTATTTATACCATTCCCAGAAACAGATATACCAGTGCAATTCATCGCTTTAGCACCAGTGGTCATTCCAACGCCAATTGTAGATACACCAATGCAATCATATTGAGAACCTAATCCTGTTGCGCCAGCGCCATCAATTCCAGTTCCGTTTGATTCTCCATAACATTTATAAAGATCACCACCAATATAACAATTTATACCAACGGCATTTGTTGAAATACCTATACAATTAACGGCTTTTGCACCAGCACTACTTTCAAAATAAATAGATCCAAATCCTGTATTTGCTTTAGCATAGCCGTTATAAATACTTATTGTAGATGATCCTCCAATACCTATTCCACATCCGCTTCCTAAATTTATAAATTTTGATCCATCTAAATATATTTTTCCACTTGTAGATGTTCCTATAAATAAAGCATTATTAGATGATTGTGTTCCTGTACTTCCAGTTCTAACAACATTTAGATTGAAAATAGAACATTCAATAGCTACACTATTTGCCGTTTTAAAAGCTTGACCGTTTCCAGAATTATTTAAAGTATAAGTATGCCCGTTTCCGTTAATATTAACACCATCTTTTAATGTTATTTCAACAGCTCCAGTTTCAGTATAATCAGTAAAGAACTCTACTGTCTGTCCTGCTGTTGCAGCAGTTATTGCTGCTTGTAAGGTTGAATAATAAGTGTAAACACCATTTGAATCTGCAATACCAAATCTCCCTGATGCAGAACCTGATGATGCTATTTGAATTAATGTACTCATTGTTATGTCTTTTATCTACTAATTTCTTCCCAGTCTGCTGAAGCATACATACCTAATGTTCCTCCTATAGTATCTATTGCTGCTTCTACAATAAGCTCTGTCGCTACTCCCGTAAAACTATTTCTCTCAAGCTGTGAAGTAAACAAAGCTTCTTTTAAGATATCTACACTTGGTGATGCTTGATTAGAAGAGTTTATATAACCCTGTGCTATTACTCTGCCGCCTACAACTGATGTGCCTGTAAGATTATACTCTACTGCTGAATCAGCACCAACTGGTACCCAAGTACCTCCTGCAACTGTTCCACCTTGAACTATTCTCCAAGCATAGTTTTTACCATTACCTAATCCTAAAATGGATATTGCTGTTAATATAACTATAGCATCTAGTTTAGTTGCAGTAAGTTTTAGAGCAACAAGTGGATAATATGTTGCCGGGGCAGCAAAAGAGACTGGTGTTGCAATAGGTGTGCCTATAGCTTGTTGCGCACCTCTAAGTTCATAACCTCCTTCTGATATTACACTAGAGCATACTTGCTTTAAAGTACTTGATACTCCTGTCGCTCCAGTATTGAGTATCTCATATCTTAATGGTAGTGACCCAGTAGTAATATATGTAGAGGCAATTAAGTTAGCGTGATTAAATCTATGACACAGTATAAAATTCCCGTCTATTACAAAACCTAATCTTACAGTGCCTTCACCAAGCCACTCAATGTCCATAAACATTATTTGAGCTTTAGTTATATCTAGTGTTACTCCTGAAAGACCGTTACCATCTAATTTGTCTACATTCCATCCTGTATCTCCAGGACCATAGACTCCGCCTAACTGGCTTATTAATGTTTCAGTAGGAGCTCCAGTAACAGAACTTCTTTCTACAAAACTTAATACATCATTTTGAAGTTGAATATAAACTCCATTATCAACTCCAAAGTAACCTACTCTTTGTCTTAACTTATCTCCAGAAGCCATTACAAACGTATTCAATACAAGTAAGGACTTACCTGGCTGATATGAAAATACTTTTGAAGTTTCTCTTAGCACTTGAGATCCGCCAGTACCATTTACAGTTAAATTAACTAAACCTTCATTAGCACTAAATACAGCAGTTCCACCATTAGCTGTAGAAGTATCCCATAGACCATTATCACGATATCTATGTGAGGAATCAAATAGCGTTAATGGATTTGATACACGTATTCTTCCAAATGCATCACCCAGCATAGGACTGTTTAATACAGAACTACTTGATAATCCAGATGTAGATATTACAGTACCCATTATGCGTTATAGATAATCACTAGTTCAGTTCCTGTACCATTGTAAGTAATAGTACTTGCAGCATAATAATTGTTTACAGCTCCGGCTCCAAAGTTAAGAGTTTCACCCGGCTTTATTGTTTGACCAAGTATTGTTCCATTTGCGGCACCCACATTAGATACAGAAAAATCATATACTAACGGTGCAATTGTACCAGCTCCTGTTGCTCTTATAATACCTGGAGTTCTTGCTACTCCTGCTTGGTCAGATGCAATAACAACAGATACACTATCTGCCATTACTTGCTGACCTAACGGATTTATTATTGTAACATCTAGTGATCCTTGTAACTCATCAATAATGCCTTGCAATCCCTGAAGCATTTTAAGTTGCCAAGGAAAATTATTGCCTTGGTTACCGCTATCTTTTAAGTTTCCTATTGACATTGTTCAAATTATTGTGCTAAAGATATTAGCAAGTTAGCAAAAGCGTTTATCTTTCCTTTCTTAGTTGTAGATAATGTAGAATAATCTACTTCTACCACTTCTCCATCAATACCATTAACAACAACATAATTACAGTCATTAAAGTTATGATCTGAATTAATTATATTAACTTGAACATGACCTCCTACAAGAGCAAGAAAGTCTGCGCATATCTTTTGTTGTTCTTCTGTAGCTTGATCTAAATCAAGATAGAAAGCATTAGTTTCAGTATTCCCAAACACTGCCTCTGTTGTTGCAGGAGTACTATTTCCCATTGTTACTATAAAGCTCATCTTATATAAAATTAAGTGCTACAATATTTGCATCTTGAATAAATCCAGTAGGCGAAAGCAAATCAACAACATTAACATCCAATGGTTTTGTTGATCTACAATTGTGAATTCTTGCATTGTTTACTGGTAATGCCCCACCATTATAAATGAATACACCAGTTGCGTCTGCTCCTGAATATACACTATTGTATACATTCAATGTAGCTGCATTTGAATATTTATGAAATGCTGAATTTTGAGCATTACCGGTTCCACCACTATACATGTGACAGTTTTCTACCCATATAGAACTTCCGGTACCAATACTTATTACTGGAAATCCTACTGCTCCAGCATATGTTTGTGTATTAATAAGTGTTCCATTTCTGAATACTAATGTACTTGCATTTTGTGTATATGTTACCAAATGATTAGTTGATACATCACCGTTAATAATTGTTCGTGATCCAGCACTTGAACCAAGTCCATAGATACCCCAATAGTCTCCTGCAATAAGGTTACCGTTTACAATCAGTGTCATGTTATCACTAGACCATCTAGTAATAAGCCCTGAGTAAACTCCAGGATATCCATTTGTATCATTATTAACAAGGTTTCCATTTATTGTACATGTTCCGCCAGCATTATTATCAGAACACATTATCACTTGTTTGTAAAATGAACCGTAATAGTTTCCTGTTGAAATAGCAATTTTAGGACAGGTAATTACTACCGTTCCTGAAAGAGATTTAAAAAGAATCGTTTGATGCCATGATGATATTTCTTCTGTAACATTCATTGTAACACTTCCTGATCCTCTGAATGAGGATCCCGCTGCTGACGCAAACGCTTCAGTAAAAACTCTTCTTCCTTCTATTATTGCTGAACCACCGTTTTCAGTGTAAAAAGCAGCCCTTTGAGAAATTACTTCATCAAATGAAAAATATACTTTTGAGGAAGCACCACGTACTGAAAGAACAAAATTAAGATATGGAGGTGTTCCAGTAAACTTTGCTTTACCGTAAAACCCTACACTTACAGACTGAAAGTTATCTGTTATACTTGTATCTGTAAATACTACACCAGGCTCACAATACCAATCAGTATTTGCTTGAAGATATAAAGTAATACCTGAATAGTTACCTCTTCTTACATAGATCAAAGTTCTGTTTGTTGGAGTAGGTGTAAGCGTAGTTGCTGTAACCATTGCACCTAGAATATCAAAAGGCAGATCAAATCTGTTTTGCAATGGTGTAGGAGATGGATTTATAGCATCTACAAAAAGTACATTTGAATACTTTACACCATTGATCTGAATAACTGGATTTGATGGGTCAGTATTATTTACTTGAACAATTGAGTTTGCAGTCCCTCCTGTTACAGACTGTACTCCACCTACAGGAAGAGGAATAGAAGCAACTAGTTCTTGATAAGTAATTGCTGTTGGCTGATAACCTCCAAGATATGTGGGATCCTTAGTACCTAATGGAATAAGGTCTGTATCCTCAATTGTAGCCGCAGTCTTTATCTTGCGGTTAGCAATGAGATTAAAAAAGTTTGTTATGTTATTAAACATGATTTAAAGTTTTGGTCCTATATTTTTACCAATGTATTTTGCTACTATAACAGTAGATGGGGCTAATTTGCTTTCCTTATCATTTAAAATAACAAACTGACCCTTTACAATAATACCATTTAGAATTGCATCATCAATAGCTGCCTGTGAGTCAAATGTAAATTCTCTTACAGCTAATCTTTGATAAATATCAGTAAGCACTTCTGCTTGTTGATCTGGTGTCAAGATTTCATCTAGCTTATATGATACACCAACTACATTTCTTGTTGTAAGAATATTCTGTGCCATGTTATTTATTATAGATATGTATTTACAATATTTTCAGCTGTATCAACATAGTATGCTGGTGTAAATTCAAGCCCGTTTACAAAAACATAAGTATCTTTAGTTATGTCTCCATTAGTAACGGCTGCTTTAACATCAATAGCTGTTGTATACGTTTGCTCAAATATTCCACAAACTAAATCAGATAATGCTTTAGACTGCTGAACATTTGTATTATTGATCAATGTATTTTTGTAGATCAACTCTGTAACATTTTGTTTTGTTACATCTTTATAAAGATTTGGCATGACTTTTAAATTTTAAATGTTTAAACTTTATTTATTTTTTCTTGTAGAGTTTCAAACCAAGTTTTTGGTTTTTCCTCTTTTACAGTTTTAGCCTTTGTTGTTTTAGGCTTAGTCTCTGCAGCTGTTTCTGTTTTCTTTTTAGTTGTCATAACTATTAGAATTGATATAGTTCATAATATACATAAAGCAATCCTGTACCTTGATTAGCACCAGCTACAGCAGGATTAGCATTGAAGATAGCTGTTTCTTGTCCAAGTATAGCACCTGTTGCTAAAAGATATGGAATGAATGTATCATCAATTGCAGGCTTATAGTATGGTGTCAATTGAACATAGATGTTATCCGCATTACCAAATGTAATTGCAGTATTTTGAATAATCAATGGTACTGCTGAAGCAAATGCGGGATCTGGAACATCAGCTGCAAAGTTTGTAATTTCAATTACTCCTTTTTGTGTTGTAACGTTAACAGCAAATCCTAGTGAGTAGTCTAGAGTATAGTATGCTGTGTTTGCTACATCTCCTGCTACTGACAAATCTTTAACTGTCATTGCGTATGTTTGATAACCATCATCACGAGTTGTGAATGGTACTTGTCCACCAATAGCTACTAGATCTGTATCTGCATTGCTAGGTGTAGTTCTGATAAGACCTTGAGTCTTAATATAAATCCAATTGAGAATATCCATGATTACAAAAATTAATATACACTATAATATACGAAAAACTTTTCTAAAAAGCAAAATCCCTGAGAAAAAATATCCCAGGGATTAAGTTACCTAATTATCCTCTTTTGTGTTACGAACTATAATATACAAATATTACCAGACAATTGCAACATCTCCTTCACTCAACATTAGCTTCATGCCATCTTCTAGTTCTACTTTCTCAGCATTCTGTAGAGATCCGGTAGTAACATATACTTTATCTCCTGCCTTTACTTTCTCTACACTATCTCCAATAGCATAAACTTCAAGTCTTGTCCAGAGCTTCATTGCTTCTTGCATTATCTGCTCTTCATCTTTTGCTGTCAGCTCAATTACTGACTCTTTCTTTTGAGGTACATTAACTAGCACTCTCCTCCCCATTAACTTCATCTTCTGGAATTTTAAATGTTACAACTTTTACTACTAGCATTTGTGCAGATACAATAGCTCCCACTGCTTGGTCAAACAAAATACTAGTTACTGGATTCTTGTCACTGGTAGTGTAAGAATCTTTTAGGATCTCTGCTAGCTCTGAACAGATCTCCTTTACTCTATCTACTCTAGGGTCTTCTGAAGGATTATGTCCTTTACCCACAAGTAAATCTCCAAACTTTGGCTGTGCCGTTTCTTTCTCCTCTAATGGCACATACCTCATACCTTTAATCAAACTCATAGTACTGATCATTTAGAAATACATAATTAAACTTGACATCTAGAGTAGTATTCACTACCCATACTATCATACTGTGTGATACACTTTGATAAGTATACATAGACTGTTGGTTTTGTACAAAGATAGTATAAAAACAATAAGCTCCAAGTTTCCCAGGAGCTTATTGCAAATCGTCAAATCAAATAATTAATTCAGAAAAACATCGAGAAAGTCTGATAGGGCAAATATAAATATATTTTTTATACTACCAAATTATTTTTTCTTTGTTACTGGGCGAGACTCATATGCATCACACTTATGAGTTGCTGTTGACTTGCATGAAGCTAGGCCAAGCAGTACTAATATAAATAACTTTCTCATCTCCCTTGTCCTCTATTTAACTTCTTATAATTCTTGCTAGACTTTAACTTACTTGTTCTAGTCTTAGCATGTACACCCGGGCGTGATACCTTTACTTTACTGTACGCCCTTACTGTTGAATCTTTTACCTTTGCCATTGTATATCTTTTATATAATATACAAAAAACTATTCATTATCATAGAACATCCTATCAGAATCTTCAGTATGCCACTTCTCATAACCTTCACAGTTATAGTAGTCTTTGTTTACAAGATAGTCTGGTCTTTCTGGAAACGGCTTAGTAACAAAGCTTGGCTCAGACCACTTGATTCTATTGTTGGGTTGGAGTGCAATCTGTCCGTTATCTAATAGAATGATATGATGACTCTTATGCTCTAGTGGATCTTCTGCTAGTGATAGATCTGTGTTAGGATCATTTGATCCCCAGTTAATAGTTGCATAGTAACTACCCCGGTAGAACTTTTTATCCTTCATGTAAACTTCAACAGGAACATCATACAAATATGATAGGTGAAGAAGAGTAAAGTTATAGGAGAAGCAGTTCCATATCTGTAAGTAGTGAAACGGTAGATCTGGTTCTGGTAACTTAGGTTCAGTAAGTAAAGCATGAGACGGTAACTTATCTCTAAGTACACCATTCTCTAACAGCACCTGGAACAATGCGGCTTGTCCCGGCATACATCTAACTGATATAACTACCCCGGGTGTAAATTCCCCGAGACCCTTTTGATGCTGGTACATGTATTCATTTCTAACATATACCTTAAGTGGAAAGAAGTTATGTTCTATATAAGCCATAAGACTAAGAAGTAAACTTATCCAGCTTCAACATCCGGACAATCTTATTAGTATACTCTTCTGCTTCAGTCAGGAAGTCTTCTTCCTTATCTATGTTATATTTATTAAGCAGTATTGCCATATGGGTAGCTTCATGATTAACCAGAGTGATATCAGTAAAGTCTCCCTTGAAGTGTTTCTTGTTTAGAAACAGAAACGGTTTATACGGTGCTTTAGCTGTGAGCTTCTTATCCCGGGGATCATAATTAGTCCACCCATAAATATACACACCATTACCAACAGTCTTATCTACTTCTTCTGCCTGAGCATCTTTACGGTTCAACCCGTGCATCTCTGGCACCTTATAATAATCAAAGATCTCCGTGGCATCATTCCCTATCAAGAGAACAAACTTACCCATATCAACTTTCTTCATACTGTAAAGATAAAAAAAAAGTCCCAGAGTACGAACACCTCCAGGACTTTTGACAACATAACCTAACTACTATTATGACCAAAGCAGGACACAAAGATAAAATAAAAAAATTAATAGGGTAAAATTTAAGTTATGTATTAGACATTGTTATGGGCCCTCAATACAACACCCCCACCCACTGGCCGCGCAGGTGGTACCCCCTGGCAAGCTGAGGCAGTACATCTTTGTACTAGTGTAGATATTCTAAATTATTTTGCTATGGAAAAAGAATGTGAAGAATGTGCAACACATGGTCCTACATGTGATGTATGTCATGATAATTATCTTTGTGAGATGTATCTCGAACATCTTGCTTATCAAGAA
>Ga0315906_10009609_pt1 | contig 11466 bp, 10 predicted proteins | sample LakEriMetagenome_4_FD_203526 | JGI IMG/M metagenome (GOLD analysis project Ga0315906, IMG submission 203526) | Freshwater fungal communities from buoy surface, Lake Erie, Ohio, United States - Buoy 2 MA122 | ecosystem: Environmental > Aquatic > Freshwater > Lake > Lake biofilm | place: USA... | reverse complement strand
TGACGAGTTCAAGCACCGCTATCACTCGCTCGATTTGCTCTTGATTGACGATGTGCAATTCTTTGCCAACAAAGACCGCACGCAAGAAGAATTCTTCAATGCTTTTGAGGCGCTGCTGGCCAAAAAATCGCACATTGTGATGACCAGCGATACCTATCCCAAAGGCTTGGCTGACATCCATGAGCGCCTTGTGTCGCGCTTCGATTCGGGCCTCACGGTGGCCATTGAGCCCCCCGAGCTTGAAATGCGGGTGGCCATTTTGATCAACAAGGCCATCAGCGAAGGCAGCGTCATGCCCGAAGAAGTGGCTTTCTTTGTGGCCAAGAACGTGCGCTCCAACGTGCGTGAGCTGGAAGGTGCCTTGCGCAAAATTCTGGCGTATTCGCGCTTTAACCAGAAGGAAATCTCCATCCAGCTGGCGCGAGAAGCCCTGCGCGACCTTTTGTCCATTCAAAACCGCCAGATCAGTGTCGAAAACATCCAAAAAACGGTGGCCGATTACTACAAGATCAAGGTTGCCGACATGTATTCCAAAAAGCGCCCTGCCAGCATTGCGCGGCCGCGCCAGATAGCCATGTACTTGGCCAAAGAGTTGACCCAAAAAAGCTTGCCCGAGATTGGTGAATTGTTTGGCGGACGAGACCACACCACGGTCTTGCATGCGGTGCGCAAAATCAGTGCCGAACGCCAGCAATTGACCGAGTTGAACCAGCAACTGCACGTTTTGGAACAAACCCTTAAAGGATGAGCTTTTGAGGCTGGGCCAAGCCCGCCTAAAGAATGCTGAATTAAGAGCGTAAAAACCTCAATTTAGGCCCAAAAATCAGCGAAAATCTAGGGGCTCCCAAATTCCAAATTGGGACCCCTTAAAACAGAGGAAGACATGATCGTACTGAAGGCCACCCAAGACAAATTGTTGTCTGTTTTGCAATCCGTTTCCGGCATTGTGGAACGTCGTCACACATTGCCTGTTTTGGCCAATGTGCTGATTCGCAAAACCGGCAAAGCATTGCAGTTGACCACCAGCGATCTTGAAATTCAAATTCGCACCACCGCCGAGATGGACGGCGACGCCGGCGACTTCACCACCACGGTGGGCGCACGCAAACTGATTGACATTTTGCGCACCATGCCTGCCGATCAAACGGTCAGCTTGGAGTCGAGCCAAAGCAAACTGATTTTGAAGGGCGGCAAATCCAAATTCACATTGCAGACTTTGCCTGCAGAAGATTTTCCGTTGGTGCAAGAAGCAGCCAGCTTTGGCCCAGTGTTCAGCGTGCCGCAAAAAACCTTGAAGCAGCTGCTCAGCCAAGTCTCTTTTGCCATGGCCGTCCATGACATTCGTTATTACCTCAACGGCATTTTGTTTGTGGCCGAAGGCAAGCAGTTGTCTTTGGTGTCCACCGATGGCCACCGTTTGGCATTTGCCTCGGCCACTTTGGACACCGATGTGCCCAACAAGCAAGAAGTCATCTTGCCCCGCAAAACCGTGCTCGAAATGCAGCGCTTGCTCAGCGACGCCGAAGGCGCTATCGACATGCAGTTTGCCAACAACCAAGCCAAGTTCAGTTTTGGTGGCATGGAGTTTGTGACCAAACTCGTTGAAGGCAAGTTCCCCGATTACAACCGCGTCATTCCCAAAGGCCATCGCAACAACCTGACGCTGGGCCGTCAAGCTTTGTTGTCGTGCTTGCAGCGCACCGCCATTCTCACCAGCGACAAATTCAAAGGCGTGCGCCTCAATTTGGACCCTGGAACTTTGCGTGTGGCTTCCACCAACGCTGAGCAAGAAGAAGCTGTGGACGAACTCGACATTGACTACGGTGGCGACAGCATCGAAATTGGCTTCAACGTGACCTACATCATCGATGTGCTCACCAACATGGGCCAAGACATGGTGCGCATTGATTTGGCCGACGCCAACAGCTCTGCACTCATCACCATTCCAGAAAACGACCAGTTCAAATACGTGGTGATGCCCATGCGCATTTAAGGCCAGAGCTGATTGAAGGTGACTTAAAAACACCCCAAGAAGAGCCTTTCGAAACCCGCGTTGATTCGCGGGTTTCGGCCATTCGAGAGATTGAGAAAAGTAAAAATGACCGAAGAAAACAAGCCAAGCGCCGAAGAGTTCACAACGATTCAGCCCATCATCGACACCAACCAAGCCGGCGCATCAGAGGGCTATGGCGAGGGGTCGATCCAAATTTTGGAAGGCTTGGAAGCCGTTCGCAAGCGCCCAGGCATGTACATCGGCGATACGTCCGACGGTACGGGCTTGCACCACTTGGTGTTTGAGGTGGTCGACAACTCCATTGACGAAGCCTTGGCGGGTCACTGCGACGACATCGTGGTCACCATTCACTCCGACAACTCGATTAGCGTCACCGACAACGGCCGCGGCATTCCCACCGGCGTCAAGATGGACGACAAGCACGAGCCCAAGCGCTCGGCGTCAGAAATTGCTTTGACAGAATTGCACGCAGGCGGCAAGTTCAACCAAAACAGCTACAAAGTGTCGGGTGGTTTGCACGGCGTGGGCGTGAGCTGCGTCAACGCGCTCAGCAAGTGGTTGCGCCTCACAGTGCGCCGCGATGGCAAAGTGCATCAAATTGAATTTGCCAAAGGCTTTGTGCAAAACCGTTTGCTCGAAATGGTGGACGGCGTCGAAGTGTCCCCCATGAAAATCACGGGTGCTACCGAAAAGCGCGGCACCGAAGTTCACTTCTTGCCCGACACCGACATCTTCACGCAGAACCACGATTTCCATTACGAAATTTTGGCCAAGCGTTTGCGCGAACTCAGCTTCTTGAACAACGGAGTGCGCATTCGCCTCAAAGACGAACGCTCCGGCAAAGAAGATGACTTCTCTGGCGCCGGTGGCGTGAAAGGCTTCGTTGATTTCATCAACGCCAACAAAAAAGTCTTGCACCCCAACGCGTTCATCGCCATGGGCGAGCGTCCTGCCGACTCTTATGGTGGCATTCCTGGCACCAGCATTGGTGTGGAAGTGGCCATGCAGTGGAACGATGGTTACAACGAAAGCGTTTTGTGCTTCACCAACAACATTCCACAACGTGATGGCGGCACTCACCTCACAGGTTTGCGTGCAGCCATGACACGTGTCATTGGCAAGTACATCGAGAAAAACGAAATTGCCAAGAAGCAAAAAGTCGAAGTCAGTGGCGACGACATGCGCGAAGGTTTGTGCTGCGTGCTCAGCGTCAAAGTGCCCGAGCCAAAGTTCTCTAGCCAGACCAAAGACAAGTTGGTGTCCAGCGAAGTGCGCGCACCCGTAGAAGACATTGTGGCCAAAGCTTTGGGCGACTTTTTGGAAGAGCGCCCCAACGACGCCAAAATTTTGTGCGGCAAAATTGTGGAAGCCGCACGTGCCCGTGAAGCTGCGCGCAAAGCGCGCGAGATGACACGCCGCAAAGGTGTGCTCGACGGCATGGGCTTGCCAGGCAAATTGGCCGACTGCCAAGAAAAAGATCCAGCGCTTTGCGAAATCTACATCGTGGAGGGCGACTCCGCCGGCGGTTCTGCCAAGCAGGGCCGTGATCGCAAATTCCAAGCCATCTTGCCACTGCGCGGCAAGATCTTGAACGTGGAAAAAGCACGTTACGAAAAATTGCTCACCAGCAACGAAATTGTCACGCTCATCACCGCGCTCGGCACAGGTATCGGTAAAGTCACAGCCGACTCTGGCAAGAGCGGTACCGACGACTTCAACGTCGACAAGCTGCGCTACCACCGCATCATCATCATGACCGACGCCGACGTGGACGGCGCGCACATTCGCACCTTGTTGCTCACCTTCTTCTATCGTCAAATGCCTGACCTTGTTGAGCGCGGTCACATCTACATTGCACAGCCACCCCTCTACAAAGTGAAGGCCGGCAAAGAAGAGTTGTATTTGAAAGATGCGCCCGCACTGGACAGCTTCTTGCTTCGCATCGCCTTGAAAGAGGCCAGCATTGCCACCGGCGGTGCCTCACCTCAAGTGTTGAGTGGCGACACGCTAGAGTCTTTGGCGCGCAAGCACCAAGTGGCCGAAGCCGTCATTCACCGCTTGTCCAACTTCATGGATGCCGAAGCCTTGCGCGCCATTGCCGATGGCGTGGCCCTCAACCTCGACAACCTCGACAACGCAGCCGAATGTGCGCCTGCACTGCAAGCCAAGTTGCGCGAACTCAACACCACAGGCATTCCCGCCGAAGTGAGTGCAGAGTTTGACGTGCGCACCGACAAACCATTGCTGCGCATCAGCCGCCGCCATCATGGCAACATCAAGAGCAGCGTGATTACGCAAGATTTTGTGCACGGCGCAGACTATGCAGCCTTGGCAGAAGCGGCCAATACTTTCCGCGGTTTACTCGGCGAAGGCGCCAAGGTCATGCGCGGCGAAGGCGAGAGACAAAAAGAAGAAAAGACCAACGACTTCCGCCAAGCCATGCACTGGCTCATTGGCGAAGCCGAGCGCACCACCAGCCGTCAGCGTTACAAAGGCTTGGGCGAGATGAACCCCGCGCAGCTTTGGGAAACCACCATGGACCCCACCGTGCGCCGTTTGCTGCGCGTGCAAATTGACGACGCCATTGAAGCCGATCGCGTGTTCACCATGCTGATGGGCGACGAGGTAGAGCCACGTCGCAACTTCATTGAGAGCAACGCGCTGCGCGCCGGCAACATCGATATTTGATCAGCTGACTTTGTGCGGAGCAGTTCTTTGGTTTGCTAGCGAACAGACGCGCTAGGCGAGTCCGACTAATCTGAAAAATCTTTTTTCACATTCGTCAGGACTCACATGAAAACGCCTCGCACATTACTTTTCTCCGCCCTTCTTCTTTCCTTCTCATTGGGCGCTTCAGCAGCCCCGCTGTCCAAAGTCGATTACAAAGCGGCAAAGTCCGACATCGAAAATAAATACAAGGCTGATAAAAAGGCCTGCAATGTCCATGCAGACAATGCCAAAGACATTTGCACAGAGGAAGCCAAGGGCATGGAGCGCGTGGCCAAGGCGGAATTAGAAGCCAACTACGAACCGTCTGCCAAGCACAGTTTGGCAGTCCATACGGCCAAGGCCAAAGCTGCTTTGGCGATTGCCAAAGAAAAATGCGATGACCAAGCTGGCAACGCCAAAGCGGTTTGCCGCAAAGAGGCAGAAGCGCTCTACACCAGCGACATGGCCAAGGCCAAACTGAGTGAAAAAACGGGTGAGATCAACAACAAAGCCGCCGAAGAAATCAAGGGCACTCGTTGAGGCTAACGCCGTCCTCCGGTCATGGCGCTTCCCATGGAAGCGGCCATGATGAAACCGATGGCGCATAGTTGTTGTGTGCTCAGTTGCTCTGACAACACCAACCAGCCGGCCACCGCACCCACTGCAGGCTCCAAGCTGAGCAAGATGCTGAAGGTTTGTTTGGGCAAGTGTTTGAGCGAGTACATCTCTAAGCTGTAGGGTATGGCGCTTGAAAGCAATGCGATGCCCAAGCCAATTAGCATCCACTCCATATTCAATAGAGAAGAGCCTGCAACACCGATCCCAAAGGGCGTGACCACCAGTGCGGCCACCAGCATGCCCATGGGCGTTGCAAAGGCACCAATGCGATCGGCCACGCGTTGCCCAATCACGATGTACAAGGCCCAACAAACGCCAGCGCCCAATGCGTAAGCAATGCCCACAGGATCAAGTGCTGCCGCACTGTCTATCCCCTGTTGCCCCAAAGGCAAGATCAAACCCATGCCAATCACGGCCAGCACAATCCACACAAAGTCGAGCGGTTTTTTGGAAGACCACAGAGCCACAGCCAGTGGGCCCGTGAATTCAATGGCAATGGCCAAACCAAAGGGCACGGTTTTCAGGGCGTTGTAAAACAGCAAGTTCATGATGCCCAAGGTGGCGCCGAACATGATGAGGATGGGTGCCTCAGACCAAGTCCAAGTGCGGCGCCAGGGCCGCCAAAAGGCCATCAACAATAGCGTCGAAAAAATCAGGCGGTAGGTGGTGGTGCCTTCTGCGCCCACAAAAGGAAACAAACTTTTGGCCAGCGAGGTGCCCGCACACAGCGTGATCAAACTGCCCATCAGGGCGGCAACAGGAAGTACAGGAAATTTCACAGGTCTAAAATAATGGGCTGGCCATGTGGTGTGCGTGCAGCGGCATCTTCCCACGCATGCTCTAAATCATGAATTTGTTCTGCCGTGCCCCATTGCTTGGCCAACACCATGGCTTCCAGTGCATTCAGCCAGTGGGTGTAATACGTGGCACCCGTGTCTGTATCGCCAGCCTGCTGCGCGTTGCTAATTTCTTGAGTGAGCGCCGCGGCCCATTCTGGCCATGTGAACAATCCCTTTTCGTGCAACTGCAAGGTCATGGCAAAAGCATGCGCTTGCCAAGGCTCTGCGAAAACGGTGCCGTTGCCACTGCCGCTATCCACGGGAAGTGGCATTTGGCCGCCGCAGTGCAGGGCAATTTCTTCAAGGGTGAGGTGGGTGTTTTGCATGGCGCTTGTTTGGCAAGCTTCAGTCTGTCGCTTCTAAATAAGATTCCCAAGCGTCTATCGTCACTTCCAAAGTGGGATCACTTTGTTGGCCCCACAGGGTTGGTCCGTCAAAGACCACGGTGTAGAGCCACTGCACAGGCACATTGAACGGCGGTGAGGCGCGCAAGGTGTGGCCATCTGGAAACACATGACCGCCATGCAAACTGACCACGGTGCCTACATGGCCGCGCACATACCGCGGTAATCGGGTGTGGCCCTGTGGGTGCATGTTGCGCGCGCGAACTTTTTGGCCAACTTTGAACAAGGCGGGCTGATCGATGGGGCGCTCGGTGGGGCTGCCGGCTTTCAAGGCTGCGTCCACGCTCTCTTTGTTGAGAACCTTGCTCACTGGGACGGGCGGTGTGCTTTGTTCACCCGAGGTGAGCTCGGCCTGCGTCACCATGCCGCGCTCCAGCATGAGTTTTTCAAGGGCGCGGATCCAAATTTCGAAATAGCTGCTGGACAAGTAGATGGCGGGTGGCAAGGACTCGCGCGCTGCGCGGCTCAGGTCAATGTTCCATTGGCCGCTGGCGCCCATGGCCACGGTGATGGCCATGGCCCGGCTTTCCCAGGGGGCATGAAACAACGGCTCCTTCTCTTCTAATAGAACAGGACCAAATCCCTGTTGACCGCCCATGTCGTGCACGCCGTTCATACGAGGGCCGTCCCAATCATGGCGTCGCGCGTGACCAAGCTGGCGAGCTCAGCTTGCGACAGGTGTTCGGTACCAGCTGGGCGTTTGGGCAAGACCAAATAACGAAGTTCGGCGGTGGAGTCCCAAACGCGAATGCGGGTACTTTCAGGCAAAGTCACGCCAAAGTCAGCCAAAACTTTGCGCGGCTCAAGAACGGTGCGAGAGCGATAGGCTGCGCTTTTGTACCAAACGGGGGGTAAGCCCAAAATCGGCCAGGGGTAGCAGCTGCACAGGGTGCAAACCACCATGTTGTGCTGATCAGCGGTATTTTCTAGGGCCACCATGTGCTCTCCTTGGCGGCCGGTGAAGCCCAAAGAGGCAATGGCGGCTGTGGCATCTTTCAACAGCCAGGCTTTGAATTCAGGCTCGGCCCAAGCTTTGGCTACCACTTGCGCGCCGTTGTGAGGGCCAACTTCGGTTTCGTAGGTTTCAATGATGCGGTCAATGCCGGCGGGGTCGATGTAGCCTTTTTGAGTGAGCAGGGTTTCGAGGGCTCGAACCCTGACATCCATTTCACTCAAAGTGGCGTGGTCGTGATCATGGTCATGGGATGGGCTGCTCAAGGTCGTCTCCCGAGTTGGACAAGGTCTTTGGATGCCATCATAGCCCCGCTTACAATCGGGGGTTGGCTTCAAAAGTCGGTCCAAGACCGACACTGAGGTCTTTCCCCTTATTTTATTCGTGGAGTTCTTTGATGTTTATTTCATCCGCATTTGCCCAAACTGCCCCAGCTGCCGCCTCTGGTGGCGACATGCAATCAACTTTGATGAGCATGCTGCCCCTGCTTCTGATGTTTTTGGTGCTGTATTTCGTCATGATTCGGCCTCAAATGAAAAAACAAAAAGAGCACAGAACCATGATCGATGCGCTCGCCAAAGGCGATGAGATCATCACTGCCGGCGGTTTTGTGGGCAGAGTGAGTAAGTTGGGCGACGGCTTTTTGACCATTGAAATTGCCAGTGGTGTTGAAGTGCAAATGCAGCGCTCCGCTGTCATTCAGGTTTTGCCCAAGGGCTCAATGAAATAATTTAACGCTTCCCGCACCGAGCTCATTCGGTGCGCAGGCGTTGCGCGTGAAAACGCTTTCGATTTGTTCTCTTCTTTGAAGCGGCTGCCATCATGAACCGTTATCCGGTATGGAAATTTGCGATCATTGTGGTCGCTTTGTTGTTGGGCGTGGTCTACACCTTGCCCAACTTTTTTGGCGAAGCGCCCGCGGTGCAGGTGTCCTCATCCAAGGTCTCAGCCAAGGTCGATGAAGCCACGCTCAAACGTGTGACGGAGGCGATTGAAGCCGCCAATGTACCCGCAGCGGCTATCAGCCTTGAAGGCAACTCCATCAAGGCACGTTTTGAAAACACAGAGCAGCAGTTGAAAGCCAAAGACGCTATTCAAAAAGCGCTCATCCCTGAAGGTGCTGACAACGGCTATGTGGTGGCTTTGAATTTGCTGTCACGCTCGCCCGCTTGGCTCACTGCATTGCATGCGGCCCCCATGTACTTGGGACTGGATTTGCGCGGCGGCGTGCACTTCATGTTGCAAGTCGACATGAAAGCCGCATTGACCCAAAAAATTGATTCCTTGGCCGGTGACATTCGCACCACATTGCGTGAAAAAGATGTGCGACACGGCGGTATTTCTCGCAACGAAGCCAATATCGAAATCCGTTTGCGCGATCAAGCGCAACTGACGGCTGCAAAGCGTGTGTTGGCCGATCAATTTGCCGACCTCCAAGTACTTGAGACCGCAGACGGCGCCGAGTTCAAAATGACGGCAAGCATCAAGCCGGAGGCATCCCGCCGTTTGCAAGAGCAAGCACTGAAGCAAAACATCACCACCCTGCACAACCGAATCAATGAGTTGGGCGTGGCGGAGCCAGTGATTCAACAACAAGGCTTAGACCGCATCGTGGTGCAATTGCCAGGCGTGCAAGACACCGCCAAGGCCAAAGATATTTTGGGTCGCACGGCCACCTTGGAAGTGCGCTTGGTCGACGAAAGCAGCGAAGCGCGATCGGCAGAGCAAACCAATGGCTTGGTGCCATTTGGTTCGGAGCGATATTTAGAGCGCAATGGCCAACCCGTGATTGTCAAAAAGCAAGTGATCTTGACCGGCGACAACCTGACCGATGCCCAGCCTGGCTTTGACAATCAAACGCAAGAACCCGTAGTCAACTTGTCCTTGGATGGCAAGGGCGCGCGCATCTTCAAAGATGTCACGCGAGAAAACGTGGGCAAGCGCATGGCCATTTTGTTGTTTGAAAAAGGCAAAGGCGAAGTGGTCACGGCCCCTGTCATTCGCACTGAAATTGGCGGTGGCCGTGTCCAAATTTCGGGTCGCATGACCACCAGCGAAGCCAACGACACCGCTTTGTTGTTGCGCGCTGGCTCTTTGGCCGCGCCCATGGAAATCATTGAAGAGCGCACCATTGGCCCAAGCCTCGGTGCTGAAAACATTGCCAAAGGTTTCAACAGCGTCATTTGGGGCTTCTTGGTGATTGTTGCTTTCATGAGCATCTATTACACGGTGTTTGGCATTTTCTCTAGCATCGCACTGGGCGTTAACTTGTTGTTGCTGGTGGCTGTGCTTTCTATGTTGCAAGCCACCCTGACTTTGCCAGGAATGGCCGCGATGGCCTTGGCTTTGGGTATGGCCATTGACTCCAACGTGCTGATCAATGAGCGTGTGCGCGAAGAACTGCGTTTGGGCGCTTCGCCTCAAGCCGCCATTCACACTGGCTACGACCGTGCTTGGGCCACCATCTTTGACTCCAACATCACCACCCTCATTGCAGGCTTTGCTTTGCTGGCTTTTGGTTCTGGCCCGGTTCGCGGCTTTGCTGTGGTGCACTGCTTGGGCATTTTGACCAGCATGTTCTCTGCGGTATTTTTCTCTCGGGGTTTGGTCAACCTTTGGTATGGCCGCCAGAAGAAACTCAAGAGCGTGTCGATTGGCACCGTCTGGCGCCCCGATGGTTCATCACAGCCTGTGGCGACCACTGAAGACAAAGCATAAAGCGGAGCAGCATCATGGAATTTTTCAAAATCCGCAAAGACATCCCGTTCATGAAGAACGCGTTGATTTTCAACGTGATCTCACTCGTGACTTTTTTGTTGGCCGTGTTCTTTTTGTTCAGTCGCGGTTTGCATTTGTCGGTGGAGTTCACCGGCGGCACCGTCATGGAAGTCAGTTACAGCCAGCCTGCCGACCTCACCAAGGTGCGCGGCGTGGTTTCAAGCCTAGGCTACAACGAAGTTCAAGTGCAAAACTTTGGCACAGCGCGCGATGTGATGATTCGCTTGCCTGCTCAAAAGGGTGTGAGTTCATCGCAGCAAAGTGATGCGCTGATGACGGCATTGAAAGCACAAAACGCAGAAGCGACTTTGCGCCGCTCAGAGTTTGTCGGCCCGCAAGTGGGTGAGGAGTTGGCTGCCGATGGCTTGAAGGCGTTGGCCTTTGTGGTGATTGGCATCATGCTGTATTTGGCAGTGCGCTTTGAGTGGAAGTTTTCGGTGGCGGCCATCATTGCCAATTTGCACGACGTCATCATCATCTTGGGCTTCTTTGCATACTTCCAATGGGAGTTTTCTTTGGCCGTATTGGCTGCGGTGCTGGCGGTGTTGGGTTATTCCGTCAATGAATCGGTGGTGATTTTTGACCGAATTCGCGAAAACTTCCGCCGTTATCGCAAGATGAACACAGTTGAAATCATTGACAACGCCATCACGTCAACCATCAGCCGAACCATCATCACGCACGGCTCTACCCAAATCATGGTGCTGTCCATGTTGTTGTTTGGCGGCGAAACCTTGCATTACTTTGCCATGGCCCTGACCATTGGCATTTTGTTTGGTATTTACTCGTCCGTGTTTGTGGCGGCAGCCATTGCCATGTGGTTGGGTATTCGCCGGGAAGACCTGATCAAGGCTGCGCCCAAAAAAGACGAAGACCCAGACGATCCCAACTCTGGCGCTGTGGTTTAAATCTTTCGGTTGAGTTGTTGGTAAAGGCCGCCTGGCAAGCGGCCCAGTACGCCATTCAATTCAAGCTGAAACAATTCGGCTTGCAACTGCGCAACGCTCAAGCCGCTTCTGTTTTGCAGTTCATCCAGCCCTACAGGGTCTTGACCGAGGTGTTCAAGCACGGTGAGCGGCGCCAGCAAGTTGACCGATGTGTCTGGCAAATCAGGGGGCGAAGTGCTGGCCTTACAGACTTGCACCTTGGGTA